>Ga0308390_1001483_pt1 | contig 15108 bp, 13 predicted proteins | sample Hotspr2Sample149_FD_202358 | JGI IMG/M metagenome (GOLD analysis project Ga0308390, IMG submission 202358) | Hot spring phototrophic mat microbial communities from Mushroom Spring, Yellowstone National Park, Wyoming, United States - 20040719_149 ...
GGGGTTGTTGCGCGCCAGGCGCGTGAATCCCTTCGCGGAGAGGCATTCGACGGGTATGGAGCCGATTCCGGAGCGCCTGCCGCCCGGTTATCGTCCGGGCGACCCCAGCGCGGCGCAATTCGCCGCCCTCGGGCCAGGCGCCGGCGAACCTAGGACGCTGCGGTGGCCGCGGCCCGGATCGAGCTGTGGAAGCTGTTAAATTGTCCCTGCGGGCAGCGGCGGGTGCCCCTGCGGCGCGAGCAAGGGCCGCGGCTGCGCCAGCGGGGCTTCTGGCACTGCCCGGAGGAGGTGGCGGCCAGGCTGGTGAGGATCTCGGCCAAAACCGCCGACCGGCGGCTGGCGCCCGAGCGCCGTCGGCTGCACTTGGACCAGCGCCGTGGCCGCTCCCTGCGCTGCCGGCTGGGGGAGCAGATCCCGGTGAAGATGGCCGAGGAATGCGACCGCCGCCAAGGTGGGCAGCCTGCAAGTGGACTGGGCGCCCCACTGTGGCCAGTCCACCGCGGGCCGTTTCCTGGGGACGCTGTCCACGGTGGACATCGCCTCAAACTGGTGGGAGGGCGAGCCGGTGATGGATCGCACCCAACAGAGCACCCGCTGCGCTCTGGACGCCATTCGCCGCCGCTTGCCCTTCCGGCTGGGCGAGATCCATCCCGACAACGACCACTCGGTGATCAATCACCTGTTGGTGGAGTACTGTCGCGAGAACCAGATTGCCCTGTCGCGCTCGCGCCCGCTGAAGAAGAACGACAACTGCTGGGTCGAGCAGAAGAACTGGACCCGCGTGCGCAAGCTGGTGGGCTACCACCGGCTGAGCGGCGGGCTGCCGCATCGCCGGCTCAAGGGCCTCTACCGGGTCTGGAGTCTGTGGCGCAACTACTTCCAGCCCGTGATGCGGCTGGCGTCGAAGACCCGGAGGGGGAGCCGAGTGCATCGCCGCTACGATGTGCCGGCCACGCCGTATCAGCGACTGCCGGCTTCGGGCCGGCTCCGCCACGCGGGGCGGCAGGGTCTCAAGCAACTCTACCCGAGTCTGAACCCGATCCCGCTTCGCCGTCAGATCGAGCAACGGCAGAACGAGCTGCTGCGGACCCTCCGCCGCGGCGAGACCAGCTCGGATTCGGCTCGCAAACTGACCCCTCGTTCGGTAACTTCTTTCGTGACCCAACGGGTGGGCGTTCAGTTACCGAAGGAAATGACTTGACACGGGGCGGGGTTTGTCTGACGCCTGCCCTTGAACGACTCTTGAAGGAGGGTCCCCTGGCTCGGGGAGTGGCCTATCTAGCCCCGATGGGTTTCATAGGATCCGCCGGGGACCATGGTGCACCCGTGCAAAGGCAGTGCTCAGCTTCCCGAATCAGAGCGAGTGAGATATCGTGCCGGCCGCCTTCGTAAGGTGTGGTCAACCAAGCGTCCACGATATCTAAGGCCTCAAGCACACCAGTGATCTTGCCGCCTAGGCAGAGAACATTGGAGTCGTTGTGAGCGCGCGTCATGCGGGCCATGTAAGTACTGGTACACAGGCTAGCACGGATGCCGGCATACTTGTTGGCGATGATGCTCATCCCGATACCGGTCGAGCAGATCAATATACCACGCCGCGCCTCGCCGCGTAGGATCGCCTCAACGACCAGCGCCGCATAATAGGGATAACGGACGATCTCGGTGGAGTCCGATCCCACATTGCGGATTGCGATACCTTGAGAGCTAAGGTGTTCAACCACCGCGAGCTTGAGTTCGTAGCCGCCGTGATCATTACCGATCCAGATATCTTCCATCTCTAGGACCTCCCGACGAAACGTGGGGCAAGGGCTTTGACCGGCTCAATCCTTCCCACTACCAGTAAGACGATAAGAAACGACATGGGGTGCATCAGCCCTGCGATGAGGAACACGGGTGAGTAGCTTTGGTATCTGGTGAGCAGGAACCCCGCCAAACCATTAAACAATGCGGCGCCAAACGAGCCGACGGCGCCCATGAGTCCGGCCACCGAGGCTACCACGCTCGAAGGGAACATGTCGGCTGCCAGCGTCTGCATAATCGTGGACCAGAACTGATGGCCGAACAGTGCCATGCTGAAGAAAGCAATCGCAAAACTCAGTGGCGAAGCGGCGATCAAAAGGGAGACCGGCATCAGCGCAGCGCTCACGGCCAAGGCGAGCTTGCGGGCATGATCGACCGTGAGGCCGCGGCGCATGAGGTAGCTCGAAAACCAGCCGCCGATGAAGCTGCCGAGGCCGGCGAAGGCGTAGGGGATCCAAGCGTAGTAGCCGATCTCTCTGATGTTAAGGTCGCGGACGTCGCCGAGGTATTTGGGCAACCAGAAAATGAAAAAGTACCAAGCAGAATCGGAAAGGAACTTGGCTCCCAAAAGACCCAAAACCTGCGGGTATCTGAAGAGGTCAATCCAGCGCGCCGGCGCGACGCCCGCCGGATTGACGACCTCCGCGGGACGGCACGCCTCCAGGTACTCGCGCTCGCTGGAAGTGATGAGCCTGTGTCTTTCGGGTACGTCATACACCAGGAACCAGACGGCGGCCCAAGCAAAGCCGAGGGTGCCGGCGAGGAAGAATACCCAGCGCCACCCCAAGGCAACAGCGATTAGCGCGATCAAGGGTGGCGCGACGAGCGCGCCTACGCTGGACCCTGTGTTGAAGATGCCGAAGGCAAAGGAGCGTTCCTTGGGCGGGAACCATTCCGAGACCGCCTTGGCTGAGCCCGGGAAGCCGCCGCCTTCACCCAACCCGAGAAGGAACCGGGCGACGCCGAGGCCGAACACACTGCTGACCAGGCCGTGGAGAAACGTCGCTGCCGACCACCACAGGATCATGACGATGTAACCGACGCGGGTGCCCAGCCAGTCCATGATCCTCCCGCCTCCGGCGTACATCACGCCGTAGGCGAGCAGAAAAAGCATCTGGAGCTGGGCGTAATGTTGGTCCGTGATCGGGATCGTCTTCTGAATCTCGGTGACCAAAACCGGGAGGGTCTGACGGTCCAGGTAGTTGAGCGCCGTCGCAACGGCGAGCAGACCAGCGATCCACCACCTGAGGTTCGGGAGCCTCATCAGCACCTCGTGTGAGCGGGCCGGTTGAGCCGGGAGGAGAGATAGCGTACCGCCTGGGCGGCGGCCGCGTCCGGATCAGGCTTAGGCAGGATCTCGGAGGTGAGGTAGCCTTGGTAGCTAATGTCCGCAAGGACCTGGAAGACTTCGTCGAAGGGAAGATGGCCCCAGCCGGGCGCGAGCCGGTTGCTGTCGGCGACGTGAATGTAAGTGATGTAGTCCTTGGCCGCTTGGAAAGCTTCGCGAAAGGAAGCCTCTTCGATGTTCATGTGGAAGAGGTCCACCATGAGTTTCACGCAAGCGTGGCCTGACTGCCTTACGATCTCGAGGCCCTCGCTGCAGTTGTTGATAAAGTTGGTCTCGTAGCGGTTCACGGGCTCTACGATCAACTCAACGCCCAGCGGCTCGGCGACCTTGGCGCAGCGGTCCAAACAGGCGAGATACCGCGCCCTGGCAGTTTCCGGCATTTCGTCCTGGTGAATGAAACCGCGAACCCGGCCGAGGTTGACTTTGGCGCCGAGCTCTGCGGCCAGCTGTATCAGGGCGCAGATGCGGTCGACGGCGGCGCGCCGGACGGCCTCTGCGGGATGAGTGAAATACAGCCGGTCCACAGCAAAGACTTGTCCGGTGGAAATGCAAGGAACCTCCAGACCTAGGCTAGCGAGGCGGCGCTTCAAATCAGGCGGGTTGACCTGCGCAGGTTCGCGGAGGGCGAGCTCGACGCCATCGTAGCCCAAACTGGCCGAACGCTCGATCGAGCGTTCCAGGTCACCACGAAAAACGACGAAGGCGTCGGGCGGAGCATCCCCAGGAGCGACAGCGAGCCCTAACTTCATGGGACACGTTCCTTCACCAAGGCCCTGGCCCTGGCTTCGATGGCATCCGCGGAGATGCCGTACTTGCGCATGAGCCGGACATACTCACCGGATTCGGGAAACTTGTCCTCCACGCCGATCGAGTCCATGCGGACGGGTGCCAGGCGAGCCAGGACTTCGGCTACGGCCCCAGCGAGACCGCCGCAGACGGTGTGCTCTTCTACTGTGAGCACTCGGCCCGTCTTGCGCGCGGAGGCGACCAACGCACCGGCATCCATGGGTTTCAATGTAGATACTTCGAGCAGGTCAACGGAAACGCCCGATGCGGCCAGGCGCTCGGCGGCCTCAATCGCCATGAAGGTGGGAACACCGCAGACCGCTATGGTGAGGTCAGTGCCATCGCGAAGCTTGCGGATCCTGCCGATTTCCAGGCCAGGGCCGCCTTCGAACAACACCGGCGTCGGGTTCCGGCAGATGCGGATGTAGCAGGGACCATCGGCGAGCAATGCCGCTTCGAGCGCCTGCTTGAGCTCGACGGCGTCGCCGGGTACGATGACTGTCATGTTGGGCAGAGCGCGCATGAAGGCGAGGTCGGCGATGGACTGGTGGCTGGCCCCGTCATAAGAATCGGAGAGGCCGGCGTAGTTGGCGGCGAAGACGACGGGTAGCTTGTTGTAGCAGACAATGTTGTGGATCGGGTCGGCAGCCCGGAGTGTGATAAAGACGGCGAAGGTGCTCACCACCGGACGCAGACCGCAAGAAGCCATCCCGGCGGCAATGTCCACCATGTTGGCCTCGGCGACGCCAATGTTGAAGAAGCGGTCCGGATAGGCCCTACCGAAGGCGGCGGTCCGCGTGCTGGAGGAGACGTCGGCGTCCAGCACAACCATGTTTGGGTATGTGGAGGCGAGAGCGATGAGGGCCTGACCGAGGGCATCGCGCATGGCCACTTGGCGGGCAGTCATAGTTTCGCCTCGAGTTCTCTGAGCGTCTTCACCAGCTCGGGGCGGCCGCGAGCATAGGACTCATCGTCGATGGGGGAGCCATGCCAGCAGGCATTGTTTTCCATGAAGGAAACACCTCGACCTTTGCAAGTGGAGTAGATCACGGCCACGGGCCACCGGGTTTGACGGCCAATCCAATCCAGGGAATCAAGGATCGCGGAGACGCAATGCCCGTCGTAGACCTCCGGCGCGACATTCCAGTTGAAGGCGCGTAGCTTCTCGGGCAGCGGATCGAGGGGCATGATCTCCTCACTGGGGCCGTCAAGTTGCACCTTGTTGTAATCTATCAGGGCCACCAGCCGCTCCGGCCGGAACTTCGCGGCGGCCATGATGGCTTCCCAAGTCTGACCTTCATTAAGGTCGCCCTCACCGAGCATCACGTAGGTCCAATAGGTCCTGTGTCGCAATCGAGCGGCAAGCGCCATACCCAGGGCGACGGAAAGCCCGTGCCCGAGCGCGCCGGTGGACATGTCGACGCCTGGCGTGGCGCGCATGCACGGATGCCCTTGCAAGCGGCTATCAAGCTGCCGGAAGGTAGCCAGTTCTTCGACCGGAAAGAACCCCCGGTAGGCTAGGACCGTATAGAGCATGCAGGAGGCATGTCCCTTACTGAGGACGAATCGGTCGCGGTCCATCCAGTGGGGATCCTCAGGGCGGACGTTCATCGCGTGGAAGTAGAGCGAGACAAGGAGCTCCGCAGCCGAGGATGCGCCGCCCCAGTGGCCAGTGCCTTTCTCGTGCAAGATGTCGAAGACGACCAGGCGGAAAAACTGGGCTAGGTATTGGAGCTGTCTGACCTTGCGCGAGGGATCTGACTCGGCAAGCACAGCCCGCGTATCTAGGGCCCCAGCAACAGTGGTGACGGTGATCATCTCAGGCAAGCGACGTTACCGAACTCGGATGCTGCGCCAGTACGCATTACCCGCGATTCGGTGCGGTACGAGCGTGCGTTGATAGAGGCGGATCTCCACTTCCTGTCCGCTAAACTCCGACAAATCCGCCTTGAGCTTTTGCCAATTCTTCCCGTTGCCTGCGTCGCCGCCCTCGATCAACTGCCCCAAAAGATTTGCATTGTTGACGAAGACTTCGAGCTGCCAGGCGCAACCCGGATCAGCCGCAACTTCAATTTCTAGGCTGGGGCTCGGGCCGAGCCTTAGCACCCGGCGGAGCAGGACGCCGCGTGTTTCTTCGCGCGGCCAGGTCGCGAGTACGTCGCCCTCCAGATAGGTACCTCGAAGAGAACACGGGGCGCGGCGCACGCCGCCAAAGCCCGCTCGCTCCAGGTGCCAATCCGGGTCCCAATACTTGGTCAAATCGCTCAGCTGAAAAAGCTCGGCTGGTTGCGTGGTGACCGGACGGTAGGGCACGGTGATGCCGTTAGCATCAACCTTCGCTCCGTGGGCAGCCATCATCTGCCGCCCCAGTGCGGCGATCCTCTGGACAATGTCGGAGAGTCGTTCATCAACCGGGGGCGTCAACTCCACGCCCCCCATCTTGGCGCCGACAAGCCGGTCATTGAGAGCCTCGACCAAGTGCGGTGGCAGCGCCTTGGTGCCCTTCATGGCGCCTATCACGGCTCCGGCATTGGCAGCGTTGCAGTCGGCGTCCGAGAAGTCACCGGCACGGTAGGCGAGATTCACAGTCTTGAGATAGTCGCCCTCCCCGAACCAGACGCTCGCTGCCACCAAGCCGCCGTTAGCCACGGCATTGTTCATCGCCGGGTACTCGATGCGCCAGCGGTCCTCCACGGCCGCAAAGATTTTCTCCGGCCGGACGCCCTTTTCCGCCATGGAAATTACCATGTCCAGGCATTGCCGGTAAGGGGAGGCAGGGTGAATGAGTTGTGCGGCCTGGCGCACGAGCAGCTTCGGGTCAGTTTCCCTAAAGGCAAGGCTGACCAGTCCCGCCACGAAGACCGCGCCGTCGGTCCCCTCCGCGTAACCATTGATATGACCGTAGGTGCGCGCCAGCCGTCCAGCTAGGTTGGGATCGCCAGGTGCGATCATCCCGTAAATGTCAGCGCTGAACTGGGGGCCGATGGTCCACCACAGTCGGTTATGGCGCGGATGACCCGCCTCGCTGCCAGGGACGCCTCTGGCCAACGCCAGCCGCGTCTGCTCGCTCGACCCCCACGAACCCGCAGAGTTGGCTTTCCACTGCTCCCCGAGTTGGTCGAGAGTCAAGTTGATCCCGTACTTCTCGAAGGCCCTTAAAGCTACCAACTCGTAGTAGTAATCGTCGTCAACGGGGGCCGCCGTCAACGGCTTGGGGAACCGGTCAACAAGCACCCGAGAACTGGAGGCAACCTTACCCTCGAACGGGAACCCCATCTGCGTTGCGATGATCTGGCCGATCCACGCGCCGCGCACCCGGTCTTCGTAATCGGCCGAAGTAAGTTTGAGGGACCTGGCCTGCAGGGCAGCCGGGACCGCTGTGATGCTTAACAGCAGCAAGCTCGCAAGCATGTGTGGCATCATGATCTCCCTTTCCGGCGCCGCGGTACGGTCTTGCGCCTAAAACCGCAACCGCGCCTGGACCTGAAACATGCGGTTGATCGATTCCTCGACCGCGCTGGTTATCCTCCCAAAGTCCGTAGAGGTCGGCGTAGACACGGGGGGATTGAACTGCGAACGGTTCGCGACGTTGAGAACATCGCAACGCAGCTCCAGCTTTACACGCTCGCTAAACGAGAATGTGCGGCCGAGATTCGCGTTCCACAAATTTGTTGACTGCGCCCGCACGCCCTCGATGCGCAATGGGAACACACGACGGTGGAACGCCGCAGGTGTGCGGCTCGGGTTCCGCTCGAAGCCGTCGGTGTTGAACCATCGGTCCAAGGTGGGCTTGTCGTTTCTGATGTTCTTTAAATCCCCATAGTAGAAAAGATTGGGAAATTCCACCAGTTGTCCCGGCTGCCATTCGTACGTCGAGGCGATCTGCCAGCCGCCGAATACGTGGCTAAGCACCCCGTCGTTCATATAACGCCGACCTCTACCAAAAGGCAATTCCGCAAGTCCCATAACTGTAAAGCGGTGCGGGCGCCCGTTTTGCGTTTCCATGTACTCCCTCGGAAAGGTAAACTCATCGAGCGTGCGGAACCGTTCTTCCGCCTTCAAAGCGGTGTAGGCAACCTTCGCGCTGAAGCCGCGCGAGAACCTGCGGTCGAAACTGACCTCCATGGACTGGGTCCGCCCGTCCCCCTCGGGAATATTCAACGGGACAAGAGAGTTCATATGGGGAAAGGGGCGCAGCAATTGATGCCTGCGGATGATCGAACTGGCGAAGAACGACAGCGTGGACATATGTCGGTACACCAAGGGGTGGCTCGTTCGAAGGGGTTCAAAGTGTAGGATATGAAATGGATTAGGGAGGTTGGCGTTGAGATAACTGGCGGTGGTGTTGTCGCGAACGTTTCCGGAAGCCCAGTATTTTTCCGGAAGCGCGTCTTGCCGGTAGCCGACAACGGAAAGGCGGTCAGCCCGGGAGCCGACGTAGGCCACTTCGATCACCGCGTTCGGGCCGATTTGACGCTGGACGCCGAGCCGCCAGCGCTGCACCCGGGCGCGCTTAGCGTCAAAACCGTGATAGCTCCACCCGCTGCCCGCCCTGGCCATCAGACCCAGCGAGTTGCCGACTGGTCGGTCAAACCGCGTGCCGTCGGCGCGAAGCGGAAACGGATCCGACATCGGAGATACGCCGCGGCCTGGATCGCCTGCGACCCAGGTTCGACCGTAGTCGTGACTGCTGTTGGTGATCGTGCTACGAGAGTAACCCGACTGATCCGCAGAGATATGGTTGGGGTTCAAGGTGTCGTAGAACACGCCGTAGCCACCGCGCAGGATGGTGTGTTTCGTGAGCTCGTAGGCCGCCGCGAGCCGGGGCATAAAGACGGCTTCGGCCCGCCAGCGCCGCCGGTCTGCTCCCTCGTGACCAGCATAAACCGATCCGCCGACCACTTTGAAATCGGAGGCTGGTCGCTCCGGTAGGGCGCGGGCCGCATAGGCGGCCTCCGCGGCTTGAGTGATCACAAGCTCTGCCCTCGGTTCAAACGTTGTAAGCTGCCGATTGTAGCGCTCCGTGACCCCGTCCTCGTATTCCAAACGCACGCCGACGTTGAGAGTGAGCTTCGGCGTGAGCCGCCAGTTGTCCTGCACGAAAAAGCCGTAGGCGGGGCTGTGCAGCGCGTACGTGTCATTCGTGTCCACTCTGGCCGTATCGAACAGACCCATCATGAACGCCGCCCAACTGTGCCCGAGAGTGCCCGCGGGTGTCAAGGTGTCGTCGTTACGCCGGGTGAAGAAGTTCGTGAACTCGAACCGCCCGGACGTAATGCCGCCCAAGTGGTTCGTGCGCAGATATTGACGTGTGCTGAACCCCGCTCGGAAAGAGTGGCGGCCGCGCACGTGGGACAGGTCGGACTTGGCGGCTACGGTCCGAAAGAACTCGCGGGCGGGATAGCTGCCCCGCGTAAAACCGGCATACCCGGCGAACAGCATCTGCGGCAGAACGGCTTGCTTGCCGGCTTTTTCGTCCAAGTAGGTCGGCAGCCCCACGTCGCTCGGCTTGTACGTGGTCGGTTTCCTGGCCAGGTTGGCGGTATTGAACTCATTGGCGCCTATGTTGAGATTCAGCACCGTGGTGGCGGACGGAGTATAGACCCAGTCCGCGATAGCCGCCTTCGTCCGCCGACTGAGATCAGAACTCTGAAGGCCCCGGACCGTGCTGTAGCACCAGTCATCTTCATCCTCCAGGAAATCACTGTACGCCCACCGAGCGAAAAATCGGTGTTTGGTGGAAAGGGCGAAATCGATCCGGTTGGCCACGTCAATGTGATCGATAATCCGCGGACCGTTGGCGATGTTCAGGTTGTTCGTCGGTTCTCGCCTGGGATCCAAGGGATCGGAGTTGGGAACAGGCAAAAACCCGGCGTAGCTTTTGTAAGCCGGGTTGTTGATTCTGCTTTTCGGGATGATGTTGTTGGCGAAGGGCTGACGGATGAAATGACCGGGCCGCAACGGGTCGGGCGCGATGGAGAGCGGATCGTGGATCTGGTAAAGTGTCGCGTTCACTTGCAGTAGCTGAGAGAAGTCACCCTCGCGGTTCGCCATCGTTGGGATCGTGTAGAATTCGCTTCCAGGAGGAGTGTTTTTGCGGTCGATCATGTTCCAGAAGCTGAAAAAGAAAAACAGCCTGTTCCGAAGGATTGGACCGCCTGCCGTTGTCGTGAGACTGTTGGTGTAGCCGGGCGGCTGGAGGCCTTCTTGGCGAATTCGTCGGACCTGCGCTAAATCCCCCGCAGCCTCGGCTTCGGCGATGCTCCGGTAATAGAGCTGTCGGCGGAATAAAGAGGAGCCATTCCACCTTTCCTGGCTGTGCATATTGGTGACGGATCCGTGCAGCTGATTGGTGCCGGCCTTGGTCATCATCGAGATACTGGCGCCCGTGGCGTGCCCCACCGAAGCGTCGAAGTTCGAGGTTTCCACGCGGAACTCCTGGATCGTGTCCCCGTGAGGTACGTTGCCGATGCGGCGGAAGTTGGCATTGTTGGGAGCGCCATCAACCGTCCAGTCATTGCCGCCGACATTCAGGGCCATGAAGTAGCGCGAGTTGGCGATGTTGAACCCGGGCACCGTGTAGGTAACGCGGCCGGGGTGGTACATGCCGGGAGTAAGTTGCACCAGTAGTGTCGGTTGGCCGGCCATCATTGGAAGCTGGCTGAGATCGCGCTGAGTTATCGTGCGTCCCGTAGAAACGGCGCCGGTCTCCAAGAGAGGCGCCTCCGCCACCACTGTGATGGATTCGGCAAGGGACCCCAACTCCAGCTGGATGTCGATCCGCAATCGGCCAGCCACCGGCAGCTCCATTCCGGAGCGGATTGCTCGCTTGAAACCGTCTGCTTCGGCGCTCACCTCGTAGTTGCCCGGTAGCAAAAGCGGGGCCTCGTAATATCCATCGGTGTTGGTCTGATAGTTCAGACGAACGCCGGTGTCTCGGTTGGTGACATAAACCCTCGCCCCTGGCACAGGCGACGACTGGGGATCCACCACTCGCCCGAAGATCATGCCTCTCGTTTCTTGGGCCGACAGGCAAAGCGGTCCCAAGAGGGTCACGGTTACCGCGAACGTTGTGATCGCACTCATCTGCGCACTCCCAAGGGGTGGCCGGGGCCGGGAAGGGAGGCTGTCGGCCGTTCCCTTTCAGGCGGCGGTCCCTCATTCTTGCAAAATTATATGCACGTTTACCATCTGTGTCAAGTGAAATAATTCGTTTTTTTTTCTATAGATTAGCAGATGGTCATACCTCATACCTCCTACCTCCACTTGATTGCCCGACCGGCAGCTCGTATAATGTTACTATGGACCTACTGGCGAACCCTCCCGTGGCTGGCGCTAGGCCCCCCAAAGCCCGATTCCGGGTCTTGGGGCGCAAGGAAGGCGTCGTGACCCGCGTCGTTCAAGCACTCGAGAGGGAAATTCTTGAGGGACGCTTGCCGGTGGGCACACGTCTGCCCCCCGAACGGGTCTTGTCCCAGCGCCTTGGTGTGAGCCGGACCGTGCTCCGAGAAGCCATCGGAGTCCTGAGGGCAAACGGGCTCGTGGAGACCCGCCAAGGCATCGGCTCGACTGTGCGCGGGGTGACGCGTCAAGAGATCCTCAAACCCATCGCCCTCTTCCTTCGAACGAGTGGCGAAGTAGTCAGCCTTGAACATCTCCACCAGGTGCGCTCTATTCTCGAGGTGGAGAACGCCGGGTTAGCCGCCGAACAAGCGACAGCGCTCGACATCGAGGATCTGCGCCGCATTGTTGCCGAGATGGAACTCGCGGCCAACAAGCCTCAGCAATTCGCGGCGAAGGATGCCGAGTTCCACCGACGCATCGCCCAAACCACCCACAATCCCCTGCTCCTTCTCCTTCTGGACTCGATTCGCGACCTGATGGCGGAGATCAGGGCGCTGGTCGCGCAGGAGCAGGGTCTTTACGAGCGAGTCATGCCCACACACTTCCGGGTGCTCGAGTGTGTTGAAGCACGCGATCCTGAGGGTGCCCGGGCTGCCATGCGCGAACATCTCCGCATAGCGCTGACGATCCAGAGGGAGCTGGTCGCGAGGAGGTTGCGTGAAAGTTATACCGCTGATGAACCGCGAGGCGCAAATACAAACGGACCTCCGGCGCCTTAATGGACTCAGGAGCGAACCCCGGCGGTGCGGCGCCGCTGGCCGGGAGGTAGAGCTTGTGCTCCGCCAGGCAAGCCCCCTAGGTGCCCGACGAGGGGTTTCACCGCAAATGCGTTGGAAATCCCGATACGATGCTAACCAGCTCCCCGGGGAGCCTCCCCTACCCTCGCCCGAGCTTCCGCATTCCGAATACAAGTGCCGCGTCAAGTCGTTTCTTGCGGTAACCGAACGCCCACCCGTTGGGTCACGGAACAGGTAACCGGACGAGGGGTGAATTTGCGAGCCAAATCCGGGCTGGCCTCCCTCGGCGCACCGGCCGCAGCAACTCGTTCTGTCATCGCTCGTTCGTAAGCGTCAGACCAGGCGCATGCTTGACGAATCGAGGGTCGAATGCTGAGCTGGAGGCCTGCGGCGCGAAGCTGTCAGTGGAACGCGCAAGCGCCGCAGTCATGCCGAAGGAAGCCGTCTCGTGGAAGAGTACTCGGGCAGCGGCCTGAGCCTGAAGGCCCTCTGTCAGCAGCACCATCCGGACCGCGAGACGCTCACCCGTCGCTTGCAGCAGCTCGAAAGCCCGTCCGCCTCGAACGCGCAGACCCCAGGCTGGGTCCGCGTCGAGCTGGCGCCGGAGCGCGATCCCGTTTCCGTCGCCGCTGCCGGCGGCGTGGCGCTGGTGGTAACCATCGGGCGACGCACCTAGCCGGCGCGCCACTTCGACGCTGCCACCCTGCGCCAACAGCTCCGCCTGCTGGGGGCGCGGTGAGCCTGTTCGCATGGTCCGCCGCCACCCGCATTTACCTGGCCCTCCGGCCCTGGGCGCCACCGACCTGCGCCAGCAGCCCGTGGATAAACTCGCGGGGGTGCTCCGTTGAAACATCCTCACCACAGAATTTCTTGGCTCGGCAATGCGAGCATGACGCTCGGCAAGCGCAAGCCCAGGCAGAGCTCCCTGTGGGTGGACGCCCGCCATTTCCAAGCTCACGCCGCCCACCCCTGCTATCACCGGCTCGATGAGATCCTGCAGCGGGCCAAGTTCGATCTCTCCATGGAGCGGCTCGGCCGCAAGTTCTACGCCCCCACCATGAGCCGCCCGTCCCTTGCGCCGGAAATCTGTTTTCGCTGCTTTCTAGTGGTTACTTCGAAGGGATCGACTCCGAGCGCGAGATCGCCCACCGCATCGCGGACTGGCTCCGCCTGCGGGAGTCTTTGGGTCTGAGCCTGGAGGAACCCACGCCGGACCACTTGACGCGGTCGAAAATACGACGGCGCTCGAGCTTGGGTACGCCCCGGGCGGGCCTCCGCTGGGTGTTGCGGCGGCTGGCGCCGGAAGGCTTGCGGAGCGGCAAGAACCTGCGGGTGGAGCCACCACGCGGCAAGCCCGCGCGGCCCTGAAAGCGATCGGGCGGCGGGACAACGGCGCCGGCTATGACGAGTCCGTGGCACCCTTGAGGGCCAACGAGGGAGTGGAAAAGCCGAGTCCCGCTCAGCTGCAACGCTGGGATGCCCGGCGCCAGAGGTCGCTGTCGAACCGCCAGTGGGTGAATCCGCACGATCCGGAAGCGCGGATCACCCTACTGAAGGACGAGGGGACGCAGTTGGCCCACCATGCCGAGCACGCGGTGGATCTGGACACGGAGGCGGTGGTGTCACTAACCGTGCAGCGGCCGACCGTGGCGATCTGGACAGTGTGAGGGTGACGGTAACGGAAGCGGGCAGGGTGCTGACGCAGACGGCGGGCCAGGAGGCTGAAGCCGATGCGGCGGCGCCGGTGACGGCGGTGAGCGAGGTGGGAGTGGAACGGGTGGTGGCCGACAAGGGCTATTACAGCACGCAGGTGTTGCAAGAGCTGGCCGAGGTGGGTGTGGGCACCCTGATCGCCGAGCCCGAACGGAGGCGGCAACCTTGGGAGGGACAGCGGGCGGCTCAGGCGGCGGGATACGCCAACCGGCGGCGGCTGAAGAGCCGCAGCGGCCAGGCGCTGATGAGACGGCGGGGGACCCTGATCGAGAGACCCTTTGCCCATCCGCACGACACCGGCGGCCTGCGCTGGGTGTGCTTGCGCGGCCAGGACACCATCGCCCAGCGGTTGCTGATTCACGCTGCGGCTTTCCGTCTGAGCCTGATCCTGCGCCAACGGCTGGGCGTGGGCACAGCGCGGCAGGCTACGGACCTGCTTCGCGCGCTTCGTGTTTGGCTCATGCGTCTCCTACAGGCCGCGAACCACGATCCGCTAGTACTTCGATCTCGCCCATTTACCGCTCGCTCGGCCCATCCGCCGCGGCGCCGCAATCTGCCCCAATACCGTTAAGACTTACCTTTATCCACGGGCTGTTAAGGGTGTTGTACCCCGGCAAGGCCGCAGCCTGCCCGGAGCCGTTGCGATCCAGCGTCAGGATGACAAGGTCTTGCTGACCCGCAGCCGGGGCGACAAGACACCCGCTCACCCCACCGCAAAGTAAGAGTCCTCGCCGTCAGACGTGGCTGCATATGAGCCCAACTCCAATTTGCGTCTTCGAGTCCGGAACACCTACAATCTAGATCACCCCACCCATCACGCCCGACATCGCCTATCGGGTTACCGGGAGCTTGAGGTTGAACTGACTTCGAAGGCTGGCGGCCTCAGCTTCGAGCAGCCACTGGCCGGGAGGAAGCTTTTCGGGCACTTCGACATTGAGTTGGTAAAGCCCCGGCAATACCATCCCCGCCCAGCGGACGGCAGCCCTCAATCCTCCAACCCGCACGTCGAGCGTGGGCGAAGCCAGAATCCGGGGCTCAACTAACAACTCATAGCCATTCCACGGCGGCCCGACTGGGCCGAACCCAGTGCCGAATAATTGGACGACCTCGCCCGGCCGCGCGCCTCTCACAACGTAACTCAGTGTTCCCCTGTCTCCGAGCAGAGAACCATCGGCGGCCACGGCGACGGCCACGTTGCTGCCAGGATAGGAAGCCAGGGCGGGCGAGTACCGGTCCTGATAAACAACCACAGGCTCACTGGATCCCTCCGAGGTCTCAACCTGCATCCGGGCCCAGCCTCGATCCATCTCAGTCGGCGTC
>Ga0308390_1001484_pt1 | contig 15107 bp, 14 predicted proteins | sample Hotspr2Sample149_FD_202358 | JGI IMG/M metagenome (GOLD analysis project Ga0308390, IMG submission 202358) | Hot spring phototrophic mat microbial communities from Mushroom Spring, Yellowstone National Park, Wyoming, United States - 20040719_149 ...
TTTGGGGCTTAGAAGCCCAGGTAAAACTCTGTTCTTCTGTTCCTTTATCATTATATTTAAATTTAATATTTTCATTTTTAATGTCCTCTTTTTTAATAATATATAAAATTTAAACGTAGGAGGTAAACTAATATGAAAACTGCATCAAAAATAATAATCTTTTTAAATATTTTAATTTTTTCAGCGATAATTATAAACTTCTTCTCAAGTTGTTCTAAAAATCCTTTATTCCCAATTATAAGTGGCGAGTGGGATTATTTCCCTTTAAAACCAGGAAATACATGGAAATATATAGATGTTGACCATCCAAGCACAAATTATATTGAAACTATGCTTGCAGAAAAAAATTTCCTTGGAAAAAATGCTATACCACAAGAAGAAAAAACAATTGTAAATGGCAGTGAAGTATCAATTGAGACTAATACATATTTCTTAAAAGAAGATAAAAATTTACTTGTCGGATTAAAAGATATGACAAATTTGGTTAGCAGATATTTATTAATGGCAGAATTGCCACCTGTTGAAGGAAATAAATGGACAGATACAGAAACAAAAAAGAATCTTGATATCGGAGTTGGATTTTTGGTTGATTTTGTTTTAACAATTAACGGTGAAGTTAAAGAAATGAATATAGAAAAGAAAGTAAAAGCAGGAACATTTAAAAATTGTGCGCATATTAATATAATGATGAATGCCAAACTTATAAATTCAACAAATCAAAATAACATTTTACTTAACAATGAAACACTTATAGATTCTTATCTTGCTCCAAATATTGGAAAAATTTATGAAACAACGACAACAAAAACAAATGGACAGGTTGAAAGTATTACTAAAAAAGAGTTGGTCTCTTATTCTGTAAAATGATATTTAAATATTTTTTTATAATTATATCTACAATAATTAATTTATACAGCCAGGATTTAGTTTTAAGTTGGGAAAAAATTTACGATTCAGGAAAACATGATAATCCAATAGAAATAGTAACAGACAAATATGGCAATATTTATATAGCAGGACAAACAGGGCTTCCAAATAATTATGATTTGTTAGTAATAAAATATGATTCATCTGGAAATTTAAAATGGGTTAAAACTTATGACAGCGGTAGCCACGACCTCGGTTATGCCATTGCTTTATCTGAAAATGGGAATTTATATGTTGCCGGTCAAATTTCTAATTCAAGTTCTGGCTGGGATTATATGTTATTAAAATATGATACTTCAGGGAATTTCTACTGGTGTTCAAATTATGATTGGAGCCCGCTTGACGGCGCTTATGCTGTTGAAGTTGATAATAACGAAAATATATATCTCCTCGGTCAATCTTCTAATATAAGTTCTCATAAGGCTGATTATATATTGTTAAAACTTGATTCTAATGGCAACAAAATTTGGGAATCAACTTATCGTAAAGGAATTACTTTTGCTGATAGTTATGGCTTAGCATTAGATAAATTTTCAAGTAATAGTTTTATTTATGTATCAGGTTATACTACAAATGATTTTTTAGTAATTAAATATTCAACAAATGGCAATCGTTTATGGGCAAAAAGATTTGACGAAAGCATTCTTGATTTTGGAATGGGTATAACAATTGACAGGGAACATAATTTTTATTTAACAGGTTCTTCTTATAATACTTCGGTTTCTCAGTATAATTTAGTTCTAATAAAAGGTGATTCTAACGGAAATTTAATCTGGAAAAAAAGATTAGATAGCACAAAAGGTGAAATGGGATTTGATTTAGTTGAAAGAGATGGATATATCTATGTATCAGGTTCTGCTAATAATGGTTTAAATGATGATTTTTTATTTTTAAAATTTGATACTTTGGGGAATTTACTATGGAGAATTATTTATGATACTGGTTCCCAAAATAAGGGTTATGGAATTGCGATGGATAATACAGGTAATATTTATATTACAGGTTACACATTAAATTTAAATTATGATGCACTTACTCTTAAATATCAAAAATTTTCTGAACAATCAGAAAGCAGTTTTAAAAAAGGTCCAGTTAAACCTCCACAATTACATTTTGGAATTGGTAAAGGAATAATAAAAAAGATTAAAGAGTTAAAAGAAAAAATTGAACAAGAAGAGTAAATAATGAAAAAAAGCAATAATAATTTTTCTTTTATTGACAATTATTTCAAAAATTGAAGCATCTGATAACACAAACAAAAAATTTGCACTTACAGCAGGAAACATCTATATTGGAGCGAAATATAATTTTATTCAAAGATTTTCAATAGAATTAAGAAGCGCATTTGATAATGGAGTTTTATGTATCTTGGGTCGTTTAAATTGTATTTTTTGGAAAATTAAAAAATTAAATTCATTTATAGGTTTTGAATATGGTTATATTTTATTTAATTATGAAAACATATCAGGAAAAGGTTATGTTGTTTCACCTTTTATTGGAGCAGAATATTTTTTAAAAGAAAAATTTTCTGTTGGAACAGATATTGGGTATTCAATTATAAATTTAAAATCCAAGAATGTTTCAATAAATGGACCTGAAATAATTTTAAATTTTGGAGTAAATTACTATTTGTTTTGATAATTTACAGAATATTTTCTTTTAACTATATCTTCAAGATATTCTATATGGTCGTCAAGCAGTTTACCAGCAATAGTTTCTGCTATACCAGGTTGTTCCCTTATAGTTTTATATAATTTTAAAGCTTTTAAATAATTACCTTCTTTTTCAGCTTTTATACAACTTTCAATAAAACTTTGAAATCTTTTTAATTGAATATCTGAAAGAATGGCTTCCCAATTAAATGGAGCATAATTTCTCCCTCTTTTAAATATAACTTCGTGAACATCATCTTCATTCATTTTTTTCTTTTTTTTTTCGTCATCATCAGTATTTACTCTTTCGTCTGGCGATATTTTCCCACTTTCTTTAGCAGAAGATTCTTTACCATTTCCACCCTCGGCTTTTTCTTTCTCTGTTTCTTTGGAAGATTCAGAACTTTTGTTATAAGCGGACGCTTCTTTTTTGCCTATTATACCCTCAGAGCCTTCTTTTCCTACTCCGCCGGAATCATCCAACCCTTTGCCACCAGTGGAAACTTCTTTATCCTGTGCAGTAGAAGTTTTTTCACTGCTATCTAATCCTTTTTTTTCATCCGCCGGTAAGCCTTTTTCTGATGTTTGCTTTTCTTCACCAGAAATTATTCCTTTTGCTCTCTTCTCTATGTACTCTTGAGCAGATTTCGTTATATGCTGAACTTCTTCAAATATCGCCTCAATTTGAGGGGCTGAACTTAATTTAATATTAACATTTTCAATGTTACGAATAATTGTTGTTCCACCTGGTAACTCTTTCATCTCCTTAAATTCATCAAATAATTTATTTGACTCTTCAATAAGTTTTGAATAATCTTCTTTTATTTTTGTTGGCTGAATAAATTCAGCGTGTGCAATATCAAGTAATGACAAAGCTTCCTGTAAATCATTTAAAGCATGCCTTATATATTTTTTTGCCAAACCCTGTTTTTTAGAAATATCCGCAATTATTTCTTTATAATAATTATCAAGTTCTTGGAGTTGAGCTTCAATTTTTAAATAATTATTTTTCATTTCGTCAAGAATTTTATTTTTGTATTCTTCGCGTTTAGTCAATTCTTCTTGAATTGCTAATTTTATCTGGTCAATAGAAGAACGCACCTGAGCCCTGTATCTTTCAAATTCAGCTCTAAATGCCTCAACTCTTGATGAGAGTTTTTCTTCAGTAATTTTAAATAAAGACAATTCTGCTTCTTTTTGAGCAAATTTAGCTTCAACTTCTTTCAATTTCGCTTGAAGCGATTTAATTTCCATTAATTTTTTAGCATTATCTTCTGCAAGCATTTTAATCTGCTGTTCGTTAAGTTTATCTCTACGAGTAGAAGCTTCTTTTAAACTTACAATAAGATTATCTTTTTCTCTTAAAATATTAAGAAGTGTCTCAACATCCTTATCATACGCAGGGGTTTCACCTTCTTTGTTATCTTTAAAAATTTCTTTTTCATCAGCCATAAAAATTGCCCCCTGAATAAAACTTTAAATAAATATTGTCAAATACTTTCCAAATACCCAACCAACTGTTCCATCTTTCAATTGAACTTTATACCAATAATCATTAATTCCTTCTACTTCCTCTTTTGAATTGCTACGCTCTAAAATTATTACAAATTCACCAAAATTTAAAGAATTCAATATATTTTTAGTTTTCATTAAAGGTTCTTTTCTAATCCTTACTCTCTTACCAACAATCACGCCAACCAATTTGTTTGAAATTGTGTCATCATATTTTAACATTAAATCAATTAAATCAAGTTTCTTTTTAATTTGGATTTTAAAATTCTCTATACTATCTGCTGGAAAGTTTTCTAATGCAACAAGTAATTTATTCATTTTTTGTTTTTTTAACTTATCTGAAAGTTTTTCCGCCATACTAAAAAATTTCTTTGCCAATTTAAGCTCATATTTCTTAAAATAAAATGTTCCGAGAATATAATATTTTAAAAAATTTAAATAATCGCCTTTAAATTCCTTATTTTTAAATTCATTGTTTATAAAATCAAAATCTTTTTCATATTTTAACTTTAAAATAGACTTATTAATAAAAGCCTCGTTTTTTATAAATTCATCTATGCTTTCATTTTCTATTTTTTCGTAAATTTTTAAAAGTTTTTCGTATGGAATATTGGTTTGAAATTTTGAAATATAATAATCTGCGAGCATTGATAAAAAATCTATATTATACTTTTTTGTTTTTGAAATATAATTTTCAATTTCAGATAATTTTTCATTTTCAGGAATATTTTCAAAATATTTTAAGAAAGATTTTTTCCCAACTTCAGAATCAGGAAGTTTCTCCCATATATTTTTTAAGTCCTTGTAATCATAATAAATTTTTTTATCTTTTATTTTTAAACCATATTTTGAAATAAACTTCTCATTTTTTAATTTTGGTATAAGTTTTTCTATAGCTTCAACTTTTTTTAATAAAATCTCAGCATTATTTTCATTTAACTCATTATTTTTAAAATATTCATCCACAAATTCAATTACTTTTTCGTAATTAGAATTTTCAAATTCTTGATTTATGAAAATCATTTCCTGCCCAATTTCAACTTTAAATTTAGGTTCTTCTTTCTTTTTACAATTTAGTGAAAAAATAATTATAAAAACTAAAAATATTCTTATCATTTCAAATTCCTCAATTTTTTGATAAGCAAAGTTGAAAAAATAATTTTTATTAAATCACCATAAATAAATGGCAAAACTCCAATTAGAATAGATTTTTTAATGCCAAATATAAACGAAAGTCTTATTACACCGCAAGTATATATTATAATGTTTCCTATTAGAAAAATTAGAAATATTTTGAAAGTTTTAAAAATTTTTAATCTTTTAAAAGATTGACTTACAAAAAGTGAAGATACTATAAAACCAAATATATAACCTGCTGTTGGATGAAAAAGTGCGTCTAAACCAGTTTTTGCATTAGCAAATATTGGTAGCCCTAAAATTCCGAATAAAAGATATAATATTTGTCCTGTTGTTGCTATTTTAGATTCAAACAAAGCAGAAGTTAAAAAAACAACGAAAGTTTGAAAAGTTATTGGAACAGGTGTAAAAGGTAAATATATTTTTAAATTTGCTGAGATATAATTTAAAATAGGAATTGAGAATGTTAGAAGCAAAATTTTTAATTTTTCGTTAATTTTGATGTTTGTCAATTCTATTTTCATATTTAAACCTCCATAAATTTTTTTAGAAAGGCACATCATCATCACTTATAGGTTCATTAAATTCATCTTGCAACTCAGCTGTTTCATCAAGTTTTTCTATTTCTTCTGGAATAGGTTCTGTTTCCGGTTCCACTTCTTCCAAAGCAGATGGAACAGTTTCAATTTGCGATGGACCTCCTATAAATTGAACTCTCTGGGCAATTATTTCTATAGTTGAACGTGTTTTACCTGAATTATCAGTCCATTTTCTATAATCTAATCTTCCCTGAATAGCCACCTGTTTACCTTTATCAAGATATTTAGCACAGTTTTCAGCACTTTTACCCCAAACTATCACATTAAAAAAATTTGGTTTACTTTCAATTTTTCCATCAGAGCCTCTTAAAAAAGTATTATTCGCAATTTTTAATGTTGTTACAGCTTTTCCTGAATTTGTATATCTAAGAACAGGCTTTTCGGTTAATCTCCCTACAAGCGTAACAGAATTTATATCACTCATTTTGACTACCTCCTATGTAATAAAAAGGTTAAAGAAATTATTCATTCTCTGCTATTTTATAATAATATTCAATTGGTGGTGAAATTATTTCAATACCAAATTTTTTTGCCAAATCTCTTACTTCTTTAAAAGCTAAAGGAGTTATTATTACTTTCCTATCCGCTTTTTTATTTTCAATTATTTCATAAGCAGAAACATTCTCATCAAATTTTTCCACATCACTCGTGCTTACGCTTCCTTTCACTTCTATTAAAGTTATTTTTCCATTAGAAACAATTAAATCAAGTTCGTATTCTTCTCTTTTCGGATGCACCTGTAATATTTTACCCTTATAATGCCAGTGCTCAACTTTTCCCCCAAAATCTTTACTTAAAATATCTTTCAAACCTTCTCTAAAAGCAAATTCAGCATCTCTTCCCCACCTTCCACCTAATGCCATAAATCGGTCTTCAAAACTTTTTGTCAAAGCTTTTACATTTATTTCTAACTTTGCATCAAATGCTTTTGTCTGTTCCTCTAACTTCCTATCAAATTCCTTACTCATTGCCTCTAACTTCTCATCAAATCTCCTACTCATCGCCTCTAATTTTTCGTCAAATGCCTTACTCATCGCCTCTAACTTCGCATCAAATGCCTTCCCCTGCTCCTCTAACTTCCTATCAAATTCCTTACTCATTGCCTCTAACTTCTCATCAAATCTCCTACTCATCGCCTCTAATTTTTCGTCAAATGCCTTACTCATCGCCTCTAACTTCGCATCAAATGCCTTCGCCTGCTCCTCTAACTTTTCCTCAAACTTCCTGTTCATCGCTTCTAACTTTTCTTCAAATGCTTTTGTCTGTTTTTCTAACTTCCTATCAAATTCCTTTGCTAATTTTGCGAGTTGAATATCCAAATATGTCTTTGTTAAAATTTCTCCTTCAGCTTCAATTATATCCTGAACAACTTGCTGCACAATCTGCCTTTTAAATGAAGCATCTGTTTTAATTAGCTTCAAAAATTCTTCTTTTAACTTAGCCTGCATTGTATTTGTTCTCATAATTTTAAAATTTACAAAATATTTTACTATATCCTAACAAATAGATGTCTTAAAATTGAATCCGTAATAAGGAAATTTTTGTTTAAACTTTCAATTGCACTGGGGTCAATTTCTGCTTTAAGAATAACATAAAAACCTGTTTTATTATGCTTAATTTGATATGCAAGTTCCCGCCTACCCCATAAATTCTCTTCTAATATTTTAACATTATTTTCAGCTAAAAATTTTTTAATCTTTTCTAAATTTTCATTTACCTTTTCATCATCTTTTAATACTAAAGCTATTTCGTAAGTTCTCATTTAAACCTCCATATATGGTTTTCTACCAATTGCATTAGAAATTGGTACAGTTAATATTTCAGCTATTTTTTCTTTTGTAATGTCAATTCCACTCTCTTTTAAAATAGCATCTATTTCATATAAAACCTCTTCAGTATCAACTAATGACAATATTATTCTTGAAAATGGCTTTTCACCTTCCATCGTTAATCTTAAATTACCAAATACCTTTACAGAAACTGGCAATGCTTCCTCTAATGAAGAAGCCGTTAAAACATTTGAATTCAAAATCCCAACCTCTACCAGAGTTGATAATATATGTTCAAGATATTTCTGTTTATAAACAATTATAATTAAAAGATAAAGCATAAGCTATTTTGCGCTTACCTTCTTATTTTCCTTTTTAAGTTTTAAACTTTTTGGAAAAATTTTATCAAATTCCTCAAAAACTTCAAGCACATCTTTAGGGTCATTAGCTTTAAACAATCTTTCGCGCAATCTATTTATTTTCATTATTCTTGAAATTTTTGCAACAACTTGAAGATAAAGTTTTGTAAATTCCGATGGCGCTGCTATTAAAAATATCAATCTAACAGGCTTCTTATCAAATGAATTAAAATTTATCCCTTTTTTTGAAACACATATAACAAGTGAAAAAATTTTTACATCATCAGAAATAACATGTGGAATTGCTACTTCCTCACCAATTCCTGTTGTCTGAATTTTCTCCCTCTCCATTAAAATCTTATAAAACTTCTCTCTGTCAATTATTCGTTTAGAATTATATAAAATATCCGTCATCTTCTCCAAAATCTTTTTCTTGGTAAAGTTCTTATCAGTTATAAAAATTAAATCTTCACTAAGAATTGATAACATAAAAAATTTTTAATAAATTTAAATTAAAAGTCAAATTATTTATTATTTAGCATCCTGAACATTTACTCCTGGCTTAATTAACAAAAATTCTACTCTTCTATTTTTCGCTCTACCCTCCTCAGTATCATTAGGTGCAACCGGCTCGTCAAATGCTTTACCCTCTGTTAATAAAACCTCTCTATTAATACCATTTTGAATTAAATAATCATAAACAGATTTTGCTCTCCTTTCAGAAAGTTCTAAATTAAATTGCCTACTACCAATATTATCTGTATGCCCAACTATTTTAATTTTATAATTTGGAAATTTCTTCAAAATCTTTATAACCCTATCCAATATGTTAAAAGCGTTCCCCTTTAAATCAGCTTTATTATACTCAAACTCTATATTGCTTATCTTTATCTTCCAACCATACGGTGTTTTAATTACAAGGACATCAACATTTAATGTTTTAACAATTTTTTTAGTATTAGAAATTAAATCCTGTGCAATTAATTCAATATCATAATCCATTGCTGACTCTACAAGCTCTCCCTTATCATTTTTACCATTCCATATTATTGGTTTATCAGGCAAATTCTCACCTTCAAACTTTTTAAATAAACTTTCTCGCTTTCCACCCCTTATAGGATAAATATTTAACTGCCAATTTTTTATTTTCTTCCTATCATAAGAAAATAGCCTAATACTCAATTCATCATTTTCACCATCACCATCAGGAGAAAAAAGTTGCGGCTTAAATTCAAAATCAACATCAGGAGGCTGATTGTTAATTTTAATTTCAAAAGCTTCTAAAATTGTTTTATTACCTAAAACATCCTCAATTTTAAACGAAATAAAATATTTATTTTTAGAACTAACCAATTTTCCATCATCACTTAAACCATTCCAGTAAATCTCTTTTGCCGGTTTCCCTTCACCACTAAATTTTTTAAATAGATTTGTCTTACCTGCTGAAATTTCAAAAATTGAAACCATCCAATTTTTTATATCAGAATTATCTTCAACTGAAATTGAAATTTTGGCTATATCATCAATATTATCACCATCAGGCGAAAAAATTTGAGGCTCAACTTTTAATTCCGCCTTCGGAGAAGTATTATCAATTTTTAACTGTTTTGGAAATGATTCAGGATGATTACCACTATTATACCAAGCTTCAAATTTATAAAAATAAAATCCATCTTTCAAAGTCTCATTATTATTCCCTTTTCCATTCCATTCAATTTGAGATGGAACTTTCTTTTCGCCTTCAAAAGATTTTAAAATATTATTATCTTTATCAAATATACTTAAACTCCATCTTTCAAGACCATTTTCATCTGAAACATAAGGAGTAAATATAACTTTATCTAAAATATTATCATTATTTGGTGAAAATTGGTCAGAATCAACAGAAACAGCAACACTTTGTTTGGCAGTTGTTAAAGTTATACCTTTTATAGATTGTTCAACATAATTTCCAGCATTATCTTCTCCCCTTATAAAAATATCATAATTACCATCTTTTGATAGTTCTCCATTATCATTCTTACCATCCCAGACTATCTCTTTTAAACTATCCCCCTGCCAGGTGTAAGTTTTTACAATATTACCTTCAGAATCTTTTATAAATGCAATCCATTTATCTTTCTCAGCACATTTAATATCAAGTGAAAATTTAATATTATCCTTAACTCCATCTCCATTAGGTGAAAATATATAATACTCAGGAATAATTTTAATTTCAGGCGGAGTTTTATCAATTATGAAATTATAAGGTTTTGTTTCACTAAAATTTTTATTATCATCATAAGCCTTAACAATTAACTTATAATTTCCATCACCAAGTGGAGCACCTTTATCATCAAGTCCATCAAATAATATTTTATCAGGCACAGGTGCTTCTTTCTTCCTTTCAAAAAGCCTTGTTAAAACTTTTTTAAATGTTAACCTCCCTTCTAATACATCAATATTCGGACTCTCATATTTCCTTACAACTTTTCCATCAGAACTTAAAATATTTATTTCCCAATATTTTAAAAGTTTATTATCTGAAATTTCAGGTCTTATTTCAATATAATCTTTTATCCCATCATAATTAGGTGAAAATTCTGTTAAATTCAATTTAACCTCCGCTTTGGGTGCCGTGTTATCAACTGTTCCTAAATAAATATTTATCCCAAGCATATTAATAAATTTATCATTTTCCATTGAAACAAAAGAATAATTAACCTGACTTAAAAGATTTTGTAATTTAAAATTATAACCTGCTCCAATCGTAAAATTTAAAAAATCAGAATTAATTTGATAACCAACTCTTACTGCTACTTTCTTTTTTATAATAGTTTCAAGACCCAATCCTAAAGAAAATTCTTTCATCTTACGTAAAATTGTATCAAAAGAAAAAATAGTCTCTATATTCTTTGCTATATTAAAAGAAACTGAAGGTCCTAATCTTAAAATTAGAGGAGACGAAATAACTTCGTTATCCTGCGAAATTGCATTACCAATATTTAAAATAGAAGCACCTATTCTTAAATTCTTTAAAAATTTATTCTCCCGTTTCTCATTATAAGGAAATAAATGATAAATGCCTCCTAAATTGGCACCTAAAGTAATTCCACTTCCATCTCTATAATCAGCTTTTAAAAAATTTATTCCAAGACCAACATATAATTTTTCCGTGAATATTTTTGCAAAATTCAAATTTAAATTAAAACTATTATTTAAACCTTGATTTTGAATATTTGCTGAAAAATATCTAAGCGTTCCTGACAACACTCCATAAGAAGTTGGATGCAAATAAGAGAAAAAGAATAAACTATTATAGCCAAAAATATCACCATAACTTAAGCTTAAAACAGGAAATTCAATATCAGCAGAAGATGCAGGTGAAATTATTCCAAGGCCTGGTCTAAAATTTAAACCAGCACTTACTCCACCTAAACCCAAAGAGGCGGATTCTCCATTATATTCAAGTATCTGTGACTCATAATATCTTGCATTAATTTGGTTACTAATTAAAATTAAAAGTAATAAAAAATTTAATATAAACCTCATACTTTCCTCCTTTTGTTTAATTTTTTTATTGAAGTTATATATTTTTTTTTAAATGTCAACTATATTTTTCTTTAATTATCAAATATAATTTTTATAAAAATTGTAATATTAAAGTAAAAATTTTAAAATTTTTGCTTGCTTTTTAAATTTAAATTTTATATAATATAAAGATTTTAGTTTATGGAAGATAAAATTTATAATATAGTAGAATCTTTGGCTGAAAGATTGGGCTTTAACCTCGTTGAAATATCCTTAAACGAAAGAATTAAAACTATAACTATTTTTATTTACAAAAAAACAGGAATAACTATAAAAGATTGCGAGGATATGACAAATGAATTATTATCTGAAATAGAATTTAGAGAAAGATATAAAGATGAATACGATATAATAGTTTCATCCCCAGGAGTTAATAGAGAATTTAAATATTTTAAAGAATACAAAATCTTTGAAGGAAAAGAAGTAAAAATTATAACTGACTATAACGAAAATCCTGTTTTAACAGGTGTTCTAAAAGGTGTTGATAACGAAAATAATGTTTTAATAGAATCAGGTTTAAAAATTCATAAAATTCCGTATACTCATATAAAAAAAGGCGAATTAATTTTTGAATTTTGACCTGGAGGTATATAAAGTGTATTCAGATTTTAGTGAAGCAATTGAAATGTATGCAGCTAATACAGGCGTTACTGAAGAAATTGTGCTTGAATCTATTAAAAAAGCATTTATAGAATCTTATAAAAGACAATTTAAAAAAGATAATATTATAGTTGAAATTGACAAAGACGAAAAAGATATAGCATTATATTTGAACAAAAAAGTTGTAGAAAAAGTTGAATCGCCTCTTGAAGAAATATCCATTACAGATGCTAAAAAGATAAAAAATGATGTTAATCTTAATGACATTATAAAAGTTAAAATAAATCCTTCAGATTTAGGTAGAATAACAGCTCAGATGGTTCATCAAATTATAATGGAAAACATAACAGATGCAAAAGTTAATTTATTATATGAAGAATTAAATAGTAAATTAGGAGAAATTGTAACAGGGACGCTTCAAAGGAAATTAAAATTTAATGACATAATTGTAAATTTAGGTAAAATTGAAGCAATTCTTCCGCTCTCTGAACAGATGCCGAAGGATAAATCAAAAATAGGTGAAAAAGTTAGATTACTTTTAAAAAAAGTAGAAAAAATTGATAAAAAAATTAAAAAAGAAAAAAGCAGAGTGGAAGATATACTGAAAGTTACAGTTAGCAGAGCCGACCAAAATTTTGTTATAAAACTATTTGAAGCTGATGTTCCCGAAATATTGGATGGTATAGTAGTAATAAAAGGCATAGCCCGCGAACCAGGCGAACGCACAAAAATTGCAGTCTCAAGCTCTGTTGAAAATATTGACCCAGTCGGCGCTTGCGTCGGTATGAAAGGCGTAAGAATCCAATCTATAATAAGAGAACTGGACGGCGAAAAAATTGATATAATTAGATGGGATAATAATATCGCTAAATTCATTATTAACTTGCTCTCACCTGCTAAAGTATTAAATGTCAAAATTAATTTAAACGAAAAAACAGCTCTGGTTATCGTCCCAAATGACCAACTCCCAACCGCTATCGGTAAAGACGGAATAAATGTTAAACTCGCTTCAAAATTATTAAATTGGACCATTGATATAAAAAGCTTATCAGAATTCGAAAAAATGATGGAAGATGAAGAAACTAAAAAGAAAATTGAAGAACTTTTCACCGAACCTTTAATCCAAGAAAAACAAATTGAAAAAGAAGAAAAAAAAGAAATAGAAAAAACTAAACCTAAAATTGAAACAATGCCAAAAGAACAAGAAGAGGAAGAAGAAATTGAAGAAACTTCTATTTTTGAATTGCCAGATGTCCCTTATAATATATTAAAAAAACTTAAAGATAATGGCTATGATACTATTGAAAGTATTATAGATTTAAAATTTGAAGATTTAATTAAAATTCCAGGCATAGATAAAAAAAACGCTCAACTAATTTTAAAATCTTTAAATGAAAATGTTAAAGTAATTGAAGAATAACTTATTATGAATGATAAGCCCAAAAAAAAGAAAATAATAATAATAAAAAAAGCAAAACATCCTAAAGAAGCCACAGGTGAAGAATTAACACCTAAAGAAGAAAAAATTGCTGTCAACGAAATTCCACAAGTAGAAGAAAAAGAAAAATTAGAACCAACCGAAGTTGAAAAACCAAAATCAAAAATTCCATATAAAAAAGGCATAACTTACAGAAAAGATTTCTATAAAAAAGAAGAGGAAGAAAAAGAATTAGTTATAACAAAAAAGAAAGAAGAACCAGAACCTTCCAGAATTCTCCCTAAAACAATTACAATAACAGAAACAATAACAGTTGGAAATCTCGCAAAAAAAATGAATATAAAATCAAGCGAACTTATAAAAAAATTTATGGAAATGGGTGAACTCGTCACAATAAATCAAGTCATAGATTCAGATACAGCTTCACTTATAGCCTCTGAATATGGAATAGAAGTTAAAGTTGTCTCAATATATGACGAAGCCAAAATAGAATTGCAAGAAGAAGATAGACCAGAAGATTATGTTAAAAGACCACCTGTTGTAACTATAATGGGACATGTTGACCATGGTAAAACTTCCCTTTTAGACGCAATAAGAGAATCAAATATAGCTAAAAATGAAGCAGGTGGTATAACTCAACATATAGGAGCATATAAAGTCCAATTCAATTTCAAAGGAAAAATTGAACAAATTACTTTTTTAGATACACCAGGGCACGAAGCATTCACAAGTATGCGCGCAAGAGGCGCTAAAGTAACTGATATCGTAGTATTAGTTATTGCAGCTGATGACGGTGTAATGCCACAAACTATTGAATCAATTAACCACGCTAAAGAAGCAAATGTCCCTATTATCGTAGCAATTAATAAAATTGATATACCTCAAACATCTTCAAATATTGAAAGAATTAAAAATGATATATCAAAATATAACTTAATTCCAGAAGAATGGGGCGGCGATACAATTATAGTGCCAATTTCAGCAAAAGAAAAAAGAAATATTGATAAATTACTTGAAGCCATAATTTTACAGGCAGAAATTTTAGATTTAAAAGCTAATCCTAAACTAAAAGCAAAAGGTGTTGTCCTTGAATCAAAAAAAGACCCAGTAAGAGGTCTTACTGCAACAATTTTAATTCAAAACGGAACCTTATATCTATCTGACCCATTTGTTGCCGGACTCTATTCCGGAAAAGTCCGCACAATGTTTGACGATAGAGGAAATCCATTAGATAAAGTTTTACCCTCAGAACCTGTTCTTATTACAGGTCTTGATGGACTACCAACCGCCGGAGACCCTTTCCAAGTCGTTGACTCTGAAAAAATGGCAAGAGAAATTAGTGAAACAAGAATTAGAATTGCAAAAGAAGATTTAGTAAAAAAACAAGAAAAAATTACCCTTGATAATTTATACGAACATATTAAAAAAGGTAAAGTAAAAGAATTGAAAATTGTATTAAAAACTGATGTTTCAGGCTCAGCAGAAGCTTTAAAGGCTAACTTAGAAAAAATTAAAACAGATGAAGCCTGCGTGAAAGTTATTCA
>Ga0308390_1001485_pt1 | contig 15103 bp, 13 predicted proteins | sample Hotspr2Sample149_FD_202358 | JGI IMG/M metagenome (GOLD analysis project Ga0308390, IMG submission 202358) | Hot spring phototrophic mat microbial communities from Mushroom Spring, Yellowstone National Park, Wyoming, United States - 20040719_149 ...
TGAATAGATTGTTAGCACAACTGCTAATGTAGGTATAAGCGAAACAATTGTTGTATAGGCAATTGAGGATGATTTAGTAAGGCAGTCATCTTTCATGAATTTGCGTGAGGCAACAATAAAAACTTTCACCGTGTTGATTAGTTTTGTAGTTAGCCAGTTAAAAGCCTCTTCGCCACGGTAGATTTGATTTATAAGCTGGGTGATGAAATTTTTTAATTCTAATATTCTATTTTTTAATTTAGGTATTAGTTTTTTCATGGTGTTTAATCCCTATTTATTTATTATTATAGTGATGTTAAATCATAATTTGTTCCTAAACTTCAATGTATGAACAAAATGTTAAAAAATGCACTCCCGCGGCCTCGCATGATGGGAGATTATGTTTTAATATTCACAAACTTATTTTAAGGAATAATTAGTAATATCAAATTATAAATGAATGATTTTACAAAACGTCAACAATATTTTTAGCGAAAGTATGTATAAAAAGTATTGGTATAATTAATGTAATAAAAGTATAATTAATGTAATAAAAAAAAGAATTGCTTTTGCTTATGATATGTGTTTAAATCATAAAAGATGAAGGTTCATAATTATGTCTGCGAAAACACTCATTACAATAAAAAGTAAACTATATTGTCCCAAACTCAATATATCAGGTTTACTTTTAATTGTTATAGATAAAGAAAGCAGCCGTATTATTGGGGCAAATGGTGTTTTTGTTTCCGGTGAACATTTAAAAAATGCTCGTACTAATATTCCGACAATCGATTTTATAGAAGCTATTAATGTTGCATCTCAACAATATGCCGTTCAAAAAGAATATGTAGATGTAATAAAAAATTATCTATTACAAAGGATAGATCAGAAAATTATACAGTCATTGCTAAATAATGTTGAAAACAACACAATAGCAGCAGTCAATGAAGTACAACGCATCGTTAAGTCAGCTTTAAATATTGATATCATTGATGTGTATTCTGAGTTTGATAGCATTTCTAATGCTGAGTACAATGAGATAATCATTGCTCAGAAGATAGATTCATTGACATTAGCTCAACAATCGGAAATTGCTGCACAATATTATAATAATGATAAACAATTAGCCGAGGAATCAATAAAAAAAAGCAAACAGGATATAGGCATAATAGTTTTGTACCTTACTTCAAGTCAGTTTAGTGGAATTTGTTTTTGCTTCGTTAATTGTACAACCCGTAAAATGTTATATTGCTTTTGCTGGTTAGATGATTCCAGTATAGTGCAATCCGAAGTCAAAAGTGGTGATGCATTATATGATTTGTTTAATAGAATTGTTAAAGCAGCAGAAAGAACCAACAGGTTTACACCCGTTCAGCACGAAATACAGTCAAATTTATGGAAGATAGATATTGATGCTTTAATTCATGCGGTTGAACACGAAGCCTCAGGCATAGCCAGCCAATTGTTTGCATCTTTGTTGCAAAAATTAAAAGATATTCAGGTGCGTGCTGAATTGCACCGGATAGATGTTATCAGGTTCCATATGCTGTATAATCCCTCGCAGTTTGATAAAAAAGAAATTGAGGAGGGCGATAGTACCTTTGATAAAAAGCTGGTTGCCGTTGATTTAGTATTATCGCCAACTTCTGGTAAAAAGGTTTCACAATTGCAGAAAGGAGATTTTATCTATGTACTCATTGATACATCAACCCCTTATGGGTATGATGTTGCTAAAACACTTAATTTAATAAATAATAATAAAAATACGCCAATTGAAGCTGAAGTCTACTCGGTCAATTATAACAAGAAAAAGGGATATACTCTCTTTGTAAAAATTACCGAGAGCCTTTATGGTAAAGCAACTGAGGAGCAGGATATAAAAGTTAAAATGAAATTATCTACTAACGTCGATGAAGAAGAAACATCTTCTAAAGTGAGTCTCATTATAGGGCTGATAGCAGGTTTAATTGTGATTGCTATATTACTGTTTATACTATTAACATAAATATATTATAATTTACCCTCACGTTCTAATTTCTGAATATCCTGTGGTGTTATGGGTTTATCCTTACCTAAAATTTGTGCTGCTTTATTCAGCTTTTCAATCATTTCATCGTCGGTGATTATTTTATCCCGTGTTGTGTCAATATCATCTTTTGACTGAGGCGGAATATTCAGAAAAATCTTTGCATATATTTCACGGTTATTTGGATATGGCCCTGACAAAGTAATATTAAGATTGCATGTAGATTTTGGCAACAATGATTTGGGCACTTTCAGTAATTGCTTCACAGACGATTTTGGTGCTATAAATGTTGATTCTAAAATCTCCCCGGGGTTAATATTTTTATAATCAGGTGACAGTGCAGTATTGCATGGCCTGCATTCAAGTACTGCAGTATTGAATGCCACAGGATCATCAAAAATATTTTTCATATTAATTTCAACGGTAATATACGCACTATCAATAGATGGAAATTTATTGTAAAGTACCGGAATAACGGGATTGCCCATAAGATTGGATAAGTAATGGACATTAGGGAATGAAATGCTACCTCTACCAATTGCAGATATTCCGTTAGCATCAGTTACTTTAACCTGTGCAATAAAGCTAGATTGTAATCCTTTCTGGTCCCGTGAGGCATAACTATGGGTAATATAGCCTGTTTGTGTTGTTGCATACGTGCCATCACCAAAATCCCAGTCATAGGTACATTTACCAGCCAGCCCTTTCTGTGAAATGACTTCAAATATTGCTGATTCTGGTTCCAGATTATGTAATCGTGCACTCAATGTAACGATTGGTTTATCTGCGCAATCAACAACATTGATCTGGACTTTACGCATATCGATGTGTTTCCCTTCATCACGTACCGTTACATAGAATTCACGTAAACCTGCCTTGGTAAAGCGTAAAATTGCAGGGTTGCCCAATTTGTTGCTGATACGATATACTAAATGCCCGTCCGGACCAAATGGATTTTTTGCAATAACAGTAACTTTAAAATCTTCACCTGCGCATACTGGATTTTTTTCCAGTATTATTTCTTTGATGAAATTTGCCTGTTCAATCTCATACGTTTCAACCTTTTCGGGGTCAACAGGTGGCATCTCTTCTTGTGCTTCAGGTGTGGACATAAATTGAAATATATTGAGCAGTGATTGAGTTTTTGTGGAATTATCATTCTGCTCATTGCTGTTATATACAGATCTCATTAATAAAAATAGTGCGATACAAACAATAATAATTCCGGTTATGATGTATGTGCGTTTCATAGGTGGTATCCTGACGTATGTAAAAAGTTATAAAAGTATTTATAAATGCAATTTTGTTTTTGGCGATAGCTCATTATATGAAACTTTTTGTGATAGTAATTAACAGTAGCAGTAATATATTTTCTTCATATTTGCAATTACTTTTTGTCTTAACTATTGATTGAACTAATAAAAAAATCCCGGGCAAACATAATACCCGGGATTGTTGTGTTCATGCAGTTAATCCACCCAGTAATAGTATCCGGAGGTAATAACCAGTGGATCAACCTGTCCATAGTAAGAAGAGGAGGTAGTTTGTACACCAGGATTTTTTCCAGCAGGATTGGTGTATGTATACAGCAACAGATGGTCAGGTGCATTAGCTGTTGCTGATTTTGTGTTAATATAGCTACGCCAGTATGAAGAAGTATCCCAGGATCTATCCCAACCAAATGTGTTTACAATCTGATTTGCTATCTTTTCATCAGCACCAGTGCCAAAAAGGCCTTCAATGTCTATAATGAATGCTCCAAAGCCACCGGCTTCATCGCGAACCATATTCTTAACTGAATTGTAAAGATTATAAGCACATTGGGTTACCAGTGAAGGTGGAATATAGGCCACATTCATTGTTTTGCCCGCAAAGTAATTGGCATACCAGCATGTCCCGGAGCAGTGATTTCCACGGCCAGTTATGTAATAGTTCACATAATCAAGCTGGTACATATTAACATACGCATTGACACGATAGTACGCTTTTACATACAACAACTTATCTGCAGCTAATTGTAAGTACTGCCTGTAAAGGGCTTCATTTGCTGCAGTTGGTTTTAAGACTGCACCACCAGCAGCATGGAAGTTCTTTGTAACATTATAGGTTGTGTCAATATCTTCGGTAAGTATGCCGGGTAAACCATTGCTTAGCCTGTTAGGGTCCATTCTTTTAGGAGTTGTTTTGATAAACCAGATATAATTGTATTCAATAGGCACTTCGCTGACATACATAGTGTTATGGCGAATATTAAAACCATTATCAACGGCCATCCCACTGTGGCTCCAGTAGCAACCTAATATCGCCAGAAGGTCCATAATAAAACCAGGGCTGGTTGATAATATGACATCACCTTTCTGGGCATTAATGCTCATTGGTTTGTAAACCCATTGGCCTGCAAAAACTGCTGAACATGTAAAAATTACCAGTAATGCAATACAAATTTTCGAAATATATTTCATTGAAACCCCCTTTATTAAAAATTGAATTTGATATATTAGCAATGGCATAATGAGTGAATAATCACTCAATAACATAAGATATATTACATTTATAATAAAAAAGTTAAGCAAATAAAAAGTCAATTTAAAAACCGACTAAAAGGTATAAATAAAGATTATTTTTTAAGAATAAATAAAGTATAATTGTAAAAATATCACATATTTTTAATTTCATTGAAATACACTCTCAAGACATAAAAAGATGATCTGCTAATGATGAATATTTTAGTTGTAAACACTAAAGGCATTAATATTTATATAAATTTTGATTTACAATGAAAATCGTGCTACATATGTAATTTAATTGTTATGTAGAGAGTTAATACTTTTTATAGGAGGAATGATACATGGCGTATAAAATTACCGAAGAATGTACAATGTGTGGAACCTGTGCTGCTGAATGCCCATCACAGGCTATTTCTGAAGGGAAGGATAGATATGTCATTGACCAGGATGCATGTACAGAATGTGGTACCTGTGTTGATGTCTGTCCTGCTGAAGCAATAGTTGAAGTATAATACCAATGGGGCTTGATAGCCCCATTTTTTTTAATGCATAATAAAAATAAAAAAATGCTTTGCATTTTATAAAAAAATAGTTTATATTGAGTCATTAATAGCCAGAAACGTGGCGATATAGTTAAATATGAAATATCAAATTAGTTCCAATGTCTGAATCATGATGTTGAGTTAAAACTATTGTTTAAAACTCTTTAGCCAGTAGTATTATTTGATGTCATTTATGCTGGCGAAGGGATTGAGAAATGATAGCACAATTTAATTCTATTTTTATGTGGGAGACAATTAATGTGTGGCATTGTGGGTTATATTGGCAATAAAAATGTAGCAGAAGTTCTCATTAATGGATTGCGCCGCCTTGAATACAGAGGTTATGACTCTGTGGGTATTGCTGCACTTAATAATAAGCTTATTGTTCAAAAGCAAAAAGGGAAGGTTTCGGACCTTAATGCTATTCTATATTATGACGATTTTAAAGGATGTAACGTTGGGATAGGGCATACTCGCTGGGCCACACATGGTGAGCCAAATGATATTAATGCACATCCGCATACTGATTGTAATGGTGAGATAGCTCTGGCACACAACGGCATCATAGAGAATTATGCAGCTATCAAAAAAATTCTTTTACAGCACAATCATACTATCAAAAGTGAAACCGATACCGAGGTTTTGGTACACTTAATAGAATACTATCACCAAACAATGCCGCTGGTTGATGCAGTTCAAAAGACATTGACCAAAGTTGAGGGCACCTATGGCATTGTAGTCATTTCTAAAAAAGAACCAGATAAAATAGTAGCCGCACGGAATGGAAGCCCTTTAATTATTGGTGTTGGTGATAATGAAATGATAGTGGCATCAGATGCCAGTGCTATAGTGGAACATACGCGTAATGTTATATATGTATCAGATGGCGAAATAATTGAGATAACTAGGAATAACGTAAAAACGTATGATCTGAGTAAGCAAAACATAGAAAAGCATACAGACAAAATTGATTGGGATATCGCTGATATCGAAAAGCAGGGTTTTGCTCACTTTATGCTCAAAGAGATTTTTGAGCAGCCTGAAACTATACAGAATGCTTTCCGAGGGAGAATTTTACTGGAAGAAGGCAAGACACGATTGGATGGTTTGCGGCTAACTGAGGATGAATTAAATTCAATCCGTCGAATCATATTTATAGCCTGCGGAACATCGTGGCATGCCGGCTTAATTGGTGAATATCTTATAGAAGAGTATGCGCGAATACCGGTTGAAGTTGAATATGCATCTGAATTTAGATACCGAAGTCCCATATTGAATAAAGGTGATTTGGTAATTGTAATTAGCCAGTCAGGTGAAACTGCTGATACACTGGCTGCACTGCGTGAAGCTAAGGCTCGTGGGGTAAAAGTGCTGGGCATAACTAATGTTGTGGGCAGCACCATTGCACGTGAAAGTGATGGTGGTGTATATATCCATGCAGGCCCTGAGATTGGAGTTGCTTCCACAAAAGCTTTTACTTCGCAAATTACAGTTTTGATATTGCTTACCTTTTATCTTGCACGCAGAAAGTATATGACCGCTGATGCAGGAAGAGAATTTTTGCAGGAATTAATTACTGCTCCACAACATGTTAAGCAGATTCTTGATAAGAGTGATGAAATTAAAAACATTGCGAAGTTGTATCAAAAGCACCGTAATTTCCTATATCTGGGGCGGGGAATACAGTTCCCGGTTGCTCTGGAAGGTGCGTTGAAGCTGAAGGAAATTTCGTATATCCATGCTGAAGGTTATCCTGCTGCAGAAATGAAGCATGGGCCTATCGCCCTTATTGACGAAAATATGCCTGTTGTGTTTATTGCAATTAAAGATGAAGTATACCAGAAAGTTATAAGCAATATACAGGAGGTCAAAGCCCGAAAAGGCAGAATCATTGCAATTGCAACAGAAGGTGACGAAGAAATTAAAAAATATGCCGATCATGTGTTCTATGTTCCGGCTACAAGGAAAATTGTATCACCGCTTTTAACTGTTATTCCATTACAGCTTTTAGCATACCATATTGCAGTCTTGCGGGGCTGCAATGTTGATCAGCCAAGGAATCTGGCAAAAAGTGTTACTGTTGAATAAAAGGGAAATATTTTTAATATGAATCATTTTAAATAATTGACAATACATAAAAGAGTTTTAAAAAGTGGTTGAATAATCTTTGCAATAGCAATAATGAATATCAGGATTAGTAATAGTATATATTACAAAATAGAAAAGGAGAAGCAGAAATGATAGTAATAGAAAATGTTGATCACATAGGTATAACTGTATCAGATCTGGACAGGGCAATTGAATTTTATAGTGATTTGTTTGATTTTGAAGTGGTTGAAAGGGCAAGCAATTCAAATGAAGCATATATAAAAGTTGGTGATATTTTAATTAAGCTTACAGAAGTACAAGACTATAAGGCTCCTGAAAACTCAAAAAGCCATATATGCTTTTATATTGATGAAGAAGATTTTGATGATGCGCTTGATGAATTAGAGGGCAAAAATATCCCAATAATTTTTGGCCCTGAGAATATTCGTAAAGGCCGGTTGGTTGTTTTTGCTGACCCTGATGGCAATAAAATAGAATTGCGATATCCACGGCTTTCATTATAATTTTTTATATGTCATGCAATTCAATCTGACATTCCCTGTTATTCCCATTGGTGTATTTAGCGATAGCTCTAAAATTGTAACTATTGCAGGGATATTTTTGCAGTATGGCATAAACTGTATCGAAGTCACACTGCGGACTCCGCAGGCTCTAACATGCATTACTGCACTGCGAAAATCATTTCCCAAGTTGCTGATAGGAGCAGGCAGTGTGTTAAGCAAGGATGATTTTAAGGCTTCGGTTGATGCGGGAGCTACATTTATAGTTTCACCCTGCATCAGTGACTCATTAATAGAACTATCGCACAAGTTTACTCAAGTACAATATGTACCTGGTTTTACAACGCCCACTGAACTTGCTCATGCGTTGCAATCAGGCTGTACAATGGTAAAATTTTTTCCAGCAGAATATTCAGGTGGTGCTAAGTTGCTTAAAGCAATTATTGAACCGTTTGTTTCATTTACGTTTTCCATTATCCCAACGGGTGGCATTATGCCTTCTGCCATGAAACAGTATTTAGCGTTACCAAATGTTATTGCCTGCGGGATGTCATATATTGTTGACAGTACATTAATTGACAATAATGATTTTCAAGCTCTTGAAAATCGTATAAAAGAAACTTTAGATAGTATTACACAGTAAATGCCCTTTCTTAAAATCATAGAACAAGCCATTCATAAGCGCAAACATCTTTTTCATAGTAGTGATACCAACGCTTTCAGGCTTTTTAATAGTAGTGGTGATGATTGTGAAGGCCTTATAATTGATTTCTATAATGGTTTTGTTTTATTACAATTGTACGATAGCTCATTGCATAAAGACTACCCCAGAATATGTGACCATGTAAAAAAAATCCTTGCTTCGTTAAACATCCGGGTTAATGGGATATTGCTAAAAGACAGGTCCAAAATTAATGACCCTCAACAAATAGCACAGGTCAGAAAAAGCATTCTTGTGGACGGGAACCTACCGCCTGAAAATTTTTCAATTATACAAAACAATATAGTAGCGTATGTAGATCTAATTCATGGCCAGAATACAGGTTTGTTTCTGGATATGCGAATGGTACGCAAAAGAATGGTTGATTATTATAAAAACGGTGGGAAACTGTGCAACCTTTTTAGCTATACAGGGTTGTTTTCAGCCCATGCACTAAAAAATGGCTTGCAGTATGCTGTTAATGTTGATATCTCACAAACTGTATTGAACAGGGCAAAACAGAATTATATATTAAATGATATTAAGTATGACTCAAGAGATTTTGTTAAAATGGACTGCAAGCAGTATTTAAAAAAGCTGATAAAGCAAAAAGCGCACTATGATTTTGTAATATTTGACCCACCAACGTTTTCAAGGAATAAAAAGCAAAACTTCAGTGTTAAAACGCATTACAGGGATTATCTGTCGTCAATTGAATATATTGCACATGGCGGCTTGGTTCTGACAACAATCAATGCTGTTTCAATGAGTGTGCGCGATTACCGGTCATTACATCCCAATCATTGGAAGTTAGAATTTTTAGAACATGAACCTGAAGATTTTCCCTACAAAAGCCAGCCGTACCTTAAAGCCGGATTATGGAAAATACCATAAATTTTATAATTAATCCTTGACTTGTAAATTTATAATTTCGACAATATTTATAGGTAAATGCCTGTTTTTGTGTAATCACTTTTTTGCGTCTGAACAATGTTTAACCAACATTTCTTATATGTCACAACATTCAAGGGTACTTTATCATTGGGGATAGCACAATGATTCTATTATATGCAGCAGTTGCATTTGTCATAACAGGTGTTTTACTCATACTATATGCTGAGTTCTTTGAGTTTTCTATCAAAAAAACAATCCCTCATGACAGATTCGTGCCTAATTTTGATGACGATTTTGCTGAAACAAAACCTGGTATTGCAAAAAAACAGTTTGTTCAAGAGAAGGGTGAGATAGACATTTCTGATTTACCAGATATTGATATTGATTTAAACGATGAAATTTCAACCGGGCCTAAAAAAGAGGAACCCGTTAAGAATAAAAATAAAGAAGGTATTGTGCAATCTCATGATGCCAAAAAAGGCTATGATGTGGTTTTATATGTTGATAGCAGTGGGACGATTGGTTCTGTTTCGGATCATCTGACTTCAAGTGACTGGGGTTTTCTAACAAGAGTTGGATCGGGTTCTTTGCAATATGTACAACAGGGAATCAACATTACAATTAATAATAAATTGTATCGCTATGACTTTTACCGCATAGCCTCTATGAAGGCACATGATAATTATATGTTATTCACAATTAAAGGCAAAAATGCTGTTAATTGTATAGTTCTCAATGAAGAGTCTGATATATTACTGAATATTGAAAAAGAATATTCCAATTTTGACAAATCTTAATTTGGGGATGGTGATTTGCCATGTACTATCGCTATAAATCAAAACAGAGAAGAAAAATTACAACAAAATGGATTGTTAATATACTTTTGATAGTTGCTGTTGTATTTGTTGTACATCAGTATCATCAATATATATTCTTCTGGAAATACACAATAAATAAATTGCAGGAAAAAATCGAGATAGCTTCAAAGCAGCCGGATGTTGCCATCCGCCAGCAGCAGTTAAAAGATCTTTGCACTGCAGCGTATAAATATGCTGAAAGCAATCCATTGAGTGCAGATGCATATTATTTATTAGGAGAAACGTACTGTAATTATGCATATAGTCTTTTAAATAAGCCTATCTATTCATTATATGATGAATCAGTATTACAAAATATCTCTGATGATATACGCCAGTATTTTCTTTTATCCATAAAAGCCATAAATAAAGGGATAGCGCTTGGTGGAAGGTCATCAATTGATGATAATACAAGGGTTGTACAGGCAGCATCGTTGTATTGCAGCGGGTATTATCCTGTCAATGAAATATATGCAATTATTCAAAAAGTTTCAAACATACATAAACTATCATTACATAATATCAGAATGTATTCTATGATAGCTATAAAAAGTGGGCATTATGAAGAAGGGATTGAGCTTGTGAAATCAAAAGGAGTTTCTGATAATATTGAAGGAAGAATGTTTTTAGCTGCATCATATCTTTATGCCAATCAGCAGAGTAATGCCATAATACAGTACAGAAATATACTACAGAATTCCAGGGATAACACTATTATTAAGGAAGTTCATATTGAGTTGGGTAAGATATTTTATAGAAAGGGTGTATATGCGCAATCTCTGGAACACCTGAATGCAGCTTTACAGATTGATGATCATGATGTGCAGTGCAAACTATGGTTAGGGAAGGTATATTCAGCAGTTGGGAATGTATCGCAGGCAAAGGCTTTGTGGAGTGAGGTTCTGTTACTTGATTCAACAAATGCCGAAGCAAAGCGATTACTTGGGATAATGTAATCTTTTTTCTTTTTTGATAAAAAAATTTAGTGATAATCGCTTGACAAAAATGGCCGTAAAGTATCATTCAATTGCACATAATATTCAGATAATCAATTTTTTGACTAAAAGGTAAACTTATTATGATCTTCGATTCGGTTTATAGCTTATTTTCCAATGATATGGGCATAGATCTGGGAACTGCCAATACGCTTGTCCATGTTAAAGGCCAGGGTATAGTTTTAAGTGAACCCTCTGTTGTTGCTGTTCAGACCAGCACTGGCAAAGTTTTAGCTGTTGGCCATGAAGCTAAGAGAATGCTTGGAAGAACTCCTGGTGATATAGTTGCAATACGCCCAATGAAAGATGGGGTTATTGCTGATTTTGAAACTGTAGAAAAAATGATACGATATTTTATACAAAAAGTACATAAACGTACCACTTTGGTTCGCCCCAGGGTTGTTATAGGTGTACCATCAGGTATTACCGAAGTGGAAAAACGTGCTGTCAGGGAGTCAGCTGAACAGGCTGGCGCCCGTGAAATTTATCTGATAGAAGAAGCATTGGCAGCAGCCATAGGTGCCAACATCCCAATTCATGAACCAGCCGGCCACATGATTGTTGATATTGGTGGTGGTACAACTGAAATTGCTGTCATTTCATTGGGTGGCATGGTTATTGCTGACTCAGTCAGGATTGCTGGTGATGAATTTGATGAGGCAATTATAAAATATATGAGAACTCAGTACAATCTGGTTATTGGTGAGCGAATGGCTGAGGATGTCAAATTCAGGCTGGGCAATGCTTTTCCTGAAAAGAAAATTGAAACTATGGAATTAAAAGGTCGTGATGCTATATCTGGATTGCCGCGTACATTGGAAATTGATTCTACTGAAATACGCAAAGCATTAAAAGAGCCTGTAGACCAGATTTTAGATGCTATCAAGCATACATTAGAACGTACACCTCCTGAACTGGCAGCTGATATTGTAGAACGTGGCATTGTACTTTCAGGTGGCGGGTCACTGCTTAAAGGCCTTGATAAGTATATAAGCAAAGAAACGGGTGTTCCGGTAATTAGAGCTGAAAACCCATTAACATGTGTTGTTATGGGTGCCGGAAAGTTCTTAGAGGAAATCAAAAATCTTTACCGCTCTAACCTGAAGTAGTTCTGGCTGTAATTATTTATCTATACAAATGCTCTTGCAGATAATGCAGGAGTATTTATTTTATACTTTAAAATGATGGGTTTGTTGTGGAATTCTTTATAAAGCACAAAACAATCGTATTGTTTATACTATTTACCCTGTTCTGTTTTATATCACTCTCCTTACAATCATCTGGTGTGACAAATGTTGTGGAGGGAGCAGGCAATGCAGTTATTTTTCCTTTCCAAAAATTATACCATGTTGTTCAAACTAATGTATCCTTGTTGTGGTCAGGTTTTTCGCAGTTACGTAATGCTCAGGAAGAATTAGAAAAAACCAGATTGCGGTTGCAGCAGTATGAATCAGTGGCTGAAGAGCTTGAGGAAATAAAAAGGGAAAATGAGCAGTTGAGAAACCTTTTAGGCCTAAAACAAAGGCTTAAATATGATTCAGTTTTAGCTACCATAATCTCTAAAGACCCTGACAACTGGTTCAGAACGATAATTATTAATAGAGGAAGTTCTGACGGCATAGAGGTCAATATGCCCGTAGTTGCTTTTTTTGGCGATGAAAAAGCAATAGTTGGCAAAATAATTGAGGTAAGAGGTTCAATATCGCGCATTCTGCCAATTATTTCTCCTGATTTAAAGATTGGTGTTGTTTTTCAAGAAAGCCGATATCCTGGCCTTTTAAGCGGTTATTCTGCTATTGGCAAATTATGTGTTATTGATTATGTGGATAAGACAGCAAATATAAAGCCTGGTGATGTTGTTATCACTTCTGGCCAGGGTGGAGTGTTTCCGCAGGGCTTGCTGGTAGGTGTTGCTATAAAGTCATTCCCATCTGAATCCGGTGCATTCCAGCGTGTTCTTGTTAAGCCATATATTAATTTTGACCTTATTGAAAATGTTGTTGTCATCAAAAAAGAGCCGGATAAAGAGATTTTAAAATTAATTCAGGATGAATCACAACTATGATTGTAATGTATATTATTACAGGGGCACTTTTGTTGGCATCACTCATCATTCAGGGGCACTCTTCCTTTGATGTTTTAAGAATAGGTGGCGTTAAGCCTGACCTTGTTTTTATAATCGTTGTATATTTTGCCTATAGCTTTGGCTCATTATATGGCGAGGTGACAGGATTTATAGGTGGATTATTGCATGATGCTATTTCTAACTCACCTTTAGGATTATTGGCTTTCCCCAAGATGGCTTTAGGATACATAATAGGATTTTTTGGGAGATCTATTTTTAAAGAAAATCTTTTTACTGTTTTTCTATTGATCTTTTTTGCTTCAATTGCTAAAGGAGTTTTGACACTTATATTATGCTATTTATTTCATCAGGGGTCATTATCCTCCATCACTTCAATTATTTTACCTGAATCATTTTATAATGCTTTATTATCCCCACCCTTATTCTTCCTTTTAGATAAGATATTTGAGCAGGAGTTGTCCAGGGAAGGTCGTTAAGATATGCAATTTGCATCAATAAGAACAAAAATTATAGAAGAGTTCCGAAAACGGCTTTTATTTGTTGGCATTATTGTTATTGCCATGTTTGGTATTTTTTTCTTCCAGTTAATCAATCTGCAGATTATTCAGGGGAAGGAATATTCGGAAAAGTCGCGTATGAACATGGAAAACAATATTCCAATTCCTGCATCTAGGGGTGAAATTTATGACAGGAATTTTGCTCTTGACAAGCAGAATATGGTACTGGCAACAAATAGGCCGTCATTCAATATTATCGTTATCCCAGCCAGGTATCAGGAAAAACAAACATTACGGTATGCAGTAAAAAATGTATGTGCACTATTAAAGCTTCCGTATGATGAGATAATCTCAGATATACAGACAAATAATCCATATAACAGATATATTATTCAGGAAGATGTTCCTTTTGATATTGTAGTAACTATCGCTACAAATCAGGATAAATTCCCTAACATCATGTGTGAAGATGCTCCTGTACGGGTATATCCTTTTGCGAATATGTTTTCGCATGTTTTAGGATATATTGGAAGTTTAACCAAAGATGAATATAACACCTATAAGGATGTTGGATACAAATACTATCAAAAGATAGGAAAAGCAGGTATTGAACGGCAGTATGATTCAACATTACGTGGTGTAGATGGTTATGTGCGTCGTATCGTTGATGCAAAAAACAGAACTGAAGGGGAAGAGATTGGGCAGCACCCCAAACCAGGGTATAATATTGTTCTTACAATTGATTATGATGTACAGAAAACAGCCTATACTGCATTAGGTGATAACAGGGGTTCTGTTATTGTAATGAAGCCTGCAACAGGTGAAATTATAAGTTTAGTAAGCAAGCCCGATTATGACCCAAATTTAATTATTTCAAAAAATAATGCAAAAATAATAACTCAATTATATAATGATAAGAATAAGCCATTTTTAAACAGGACTATCCAATCGCGATATCCCCCTGCATCCACATTTAAACTTGTCACTGCAATTGCGGCATTGGAAGAAGAAAAATGGAACCCGAATATAACATTGTATTGTCCAGGTAAATATACCTTAAAAGGATATGTAGATAGGGATTTTTATTGCTATCAGGCTCATGGTTCAGTTAATTTGCTATGGGCTATAGCCAAATCGTGCAGCGTGTATTTTTACCAGCTGGGGCTTAAATTAGGGCCAACTACCATCTTTAACTATGCAGGGTATCTGGGATTAGCCGAACCTTCTGGTATTGATATACCTGGTGAGATTACAGGATTTATACCATCAAAAAAATGGAAACTTAAAACCTTTGGGCAGCCATGGTTTGATGGAGATACTGTAAATCTTTCTATTGGCCAGGGTTTTATGCTAGTAACACCTATGGGCATGATGAATTTTATTTCTGCCATTGTTAATTCAGGGGTTGTTT
>Ga0308390_1001486_pt1 | contig 15080 bp, 14 predicted proteins | sample Hotspr2Sample149_FD_202358 | JGI IMG/M metagenome (GOLD analysis project Ga0308390, IMG submission 202358) | Hot spring phototrophic mat microbial communities from Mushroom Spring, Yellowstone National Park, Wyoming, United States - 20040719_149 ...
CCCCGACGGTGTAAGCCGCTCCCGGCTTGCACATGACATCTACCGCTCCGGCTTCCAGGGCTTCCAGTGCGAGATCCCCTCCTTTTTTGGTCAGTGACGATACCACGATCACTGGAAGCGGGTAATGTTTCATCAGTTTACGGAGAAAGGTCAGACCATCCATCCGGGGCATTTCGATATCCAGCGTGATCACGTCCGGTTTCAGTTGCACAATCATGTCCCGGGCAATGTAGGGATCCATTGCTGTCCCCACCACTTCGATCTCAGGGTCCCGGGCCAGTTCCTCACTCAGGATTTTGCGCACGAGGGCCGAATCATCCACGATCAGCACCCGGATCGTTTTTCCGGTTTGTCCGGTCAAAAAAGTCATACCGCAAACTCCCCGTCAGGATTGCCATCAGGTCCGTATCAGTTTCAGGTATACAGGAAAATCTTCCATTAGAAACCCTTGCGCATCCGGATCTTGGGTGATGGCTTCCCAGTCAGTTGTTTCAATTTCAAAGGCTCGGGGTGGTGTGAGGTTGAAAACCGGTTCCCGACCGGCCAGTTCCGGCAGCAGATTGCCGCAAGTAACGTTCAGCAGTTCGCACATGGTATCGCATGGTTTGAAATGGCTGCCCGCCTCCATCGGATCGTCCACACCCAGCACGTTCATGGCCACCTGCCTGCAAAGGTCGCCGGGAGCGTACAGCGACAGCACCCCAGAAAAAGGCCCTATAAATTGCATGGACACGCACATATAGGGCGGTTCAGTGGGAGGTGGCGGACTGTCCAGCGGTTCCACGAACATGAATGTCATCTGTTCGGCAATCCGGCTGAATACCTGGGTCAGGGCATTTTTACTCATGATTCACCTCCCAGCAGGGTTTTGACCACGTTCCGAAGCATCTCCGGGGTGAAAGGTTTTTTGATGTAATCCTGAACCCCCAGTTTATGCAGCGCCTCGATGCGGGTGGCACTGGCCTCGGTCGACACCACAACGACTGGAATGCTGCGCAGTTCCTCGTCCTCCCGCATGGCCCGGATCATCTCTTCGCCGTTCATGACTGGCATGTTGATGTCACAGAAAACCAGATCTACCCACGACTTGCGCAGCACTTCCAGACCTTCTTTTCCGTTCTCCGCTTCCAGAAATTCACCCAGATCCACGCCGGCCAGTTCCAGCGTTTTCCGGATGACCGCCCGGACTGTCGCGGAGTCATCTACCACAAGGATGTTGTAAGCCATCTCAGTTTCTCCTTGCCGCCAGGCCAAAGATCTGGCGCAGGTCTTCCAGTTTCTCCACGATGGCGGCCCCGGTCTTTTCTATTACTTCTTCCCGCAGTTTCAGCCGTTCCACGGTGCCCGGACAGACCGTGTACAGCAGGCCGTCCTCTCCGAGACCAAGCCCGCATTCCAGGGCGATAACGGAAGCGGCATGCACCAGATCGCACATGCGCTTGTCGCCGGGTGCCTTGTCTGGTTCCCGGTGCCAGCGGACCGCCAGACACAATTCCTCAGGCAGGTTCCAGTATTCCAGCAGGATGGCCCCCGCCTCGGGGTAACTGATCCCCAGCACCATCTCCTCCGCCTTGTCGAAGGAGATCTGATTGATTTCCACCTGCCGTTTAATTTCCGGAACTTTGTCCGCCATGATCGTGCCCAGTGCGAGTTTACCCACGCCGTGAAGCAATCCCGCCGTGAAAGCATTGAGCGGAGGTGGGAACCCCAGGGCACGGGACAACTCTTCGGTACCGATACCCGTGGCGAACATGTGCTCGAGCAGTTTGCCTTCACCCAGATCATAGCCCGGAACGGCGCCTTTAGCCAGCGGAACTATGGCGGAGGACAGGACCAGTTCGACGATCCGGTTCATGCCCAGCAGAACACCGGCGTCCCGAAGATTACCGATTTTTCGCGGACCGGCGAAGAACGCGCTGTTGGCCAGGCGCAGGATATCCGCCGTCAGCCCGGGATCCGCCTCGATGATCTTCATGACATCTGCGATGCCCGTGTTGGGATCCCTGGCGGCGGAGAGCACCCGGCCTGCCGCCGCGGGCAGAGCAGGCATTTCCTTGATGTGCTTGATCACCATTTCCCGAGTGGTCATGACACCGACTCCTCTTCGGTTGGAACGCTGAAAAACGCATCATATCTCATATTCTTTACCCCCAGACCGTATTTTGGTCGTGCCGTTCTGCATATCCAGCAGCATGGTTCGGGCGACTGAACCTCCTGTATCACAGGCGGCCAGCAGGATGTTGTTCTTCCACAGGATATTGCGCAGCACCATTTCATTCCGTTCTCCGATCCGGAACGTATTTTCGTCGTCCAGGAGCCGGGCCGCGCCGGCCGCTTTGACAATCAGCCGTTTTTTCTGCACGCCAAGGGAATAAAGAATGCGCAGCATTTCGGGAATGCCCGTGTCGGTGAACATAAAGGGCGAAGATTCCGCGCGCTTTTCGTCGATTTTGGAGGTAGGCAGCATGCAGTGAATCAGGGCCCCCACGGGAACGTCAGGATCATACATCGTAACGCCAATGCAGGATCCCAGGGAATAAGTAACCAGCGTGTCCTGAGGGCTTCTGGTGATTTTCAGATCTGATATCCCGACGGTGATCAGCATGGCATAAATCCTGTATTCATTATGGTTTTCGATATACCGACGCGCGCACGGGCCGCAGGGGACTGTTACATGCGCTCAGGCTTTCGGAATGACCGATCATCAGATAACCACCGGGTCTGAGTAACCTGAAAATCTCATCCACCAGTCGTTTGCGCACATTCAGGTCAAAATAGATCATGACATTCCGGCAGAAAATCACGTCAAATGGTCCTTTCATCGGAAAAGGGGTCTGCGAGAGATTGAGTCTGGAAAACGTGATCGGACGCTGCAGTTCCGGGATCACTTTGTAATAGGTTTCCCCGTCCCGTTCAATTTTAGTGAAGTACCGGCTGCGCAGCGCGAGGGGAACGGGTTCCATTCTGGAAAGGGGATACACGCCGCGTTTGCAGGCTTCCAGCACGCGGGTGGATATATCCGTGGCCAGCATCCGGAAATCAATGGGACGCCCGCCCAGCACCTCCGAAACAATCATCGCGATCGTGTACGGCTCTTCACCGGTGGAAGCCGCCGCACACCAGATGCGCAGCCGGTTCATGCCCTGAGACAGCCAAGTTTCCAGCAGTTCCCTCAACAGGTCGAAATGTTGGGGTTCCCGGAAAAAACTGGTCACGTTGGTGGAAATGGCGTCGAGCATCTGCACCACTTCCTGGCCTGTGCGATCGTTTTCGACGTATTTCAGGTACTCCGTGTGATCCTGGATCCCGAGTGCCCGCATCCGTTTCGCGATGCGGGCGGAAACCAAGGCAACCTTTTGCGGGCCCAGGGTGATGCCGCTTTTTTCGTAGATCAGTTTGCGGAACTTGTCGAAAACCTGAGGATCCATGAACCCGTCTCGCTCCACTCCCTTCGGTCATTTTTCAGAGCGTTGTCCGCTGTTCTGGCGGTTATCCTCCCGGATCCAGTCCGTTTCGCGTATCTGGAACACCTTTAAAACCATGACATGTCCCGTCGCCGTGTCGAAAGCGATCTTGCGACCCATTGTGCCGCCTGTGTCTTCGGATCCGATAAAAATGTTTTTGCGGATCAAAATCTCGCGGGCTGCGGCAGCATTGCGCGCGCCAAGGGTATCTTCGGGGCAATTGCGTCGGCTCGCCCCGCCGATGATCTGGGCCACCAGATCTTCCCGGCGGCAGCCCGCTTCTTCCATCATGCGGATCAGACCCAGAGTCGCCACGTTCCCGTAACGGGGAGTAGCCTGCGCCGGATCCCGGGTAATGGGAAACAGAAAGTGATTCATCCCGCCGTAACGCAAACGCATGTCCCACAGACACACAACCACGCAGGATCCCACCACGGCATGCAGGGTTCCCGGTCGCTTCAGACAGCACATGAACCCCGGATGGAGCAGGTATTTCTCGCGAACCCCCAGTTCTTTTTTCATTTCCGGCGAACCTGGTCATAACCGATCATCCGCCGGCCGCCTTGCTGAGCACTTCCTGAATCTTGCTCACGATGGTGGTCGGTTCGAAAGGCTTGATCACGTAATTGTTTGCGCCGGCCTTCAGGGCATCCAGCACCCGGCTTTTCTCAGCCTCGGTGGTAACCATGATAATGGGCGTTTTCTTGCCCAGGGCACGGATGGCCTTAACGGCGTCAATACCCAGCATGTTGGGCATGTTCCAGTCCATCAGGATCAGATCATAATCCTTTTGCTGGACCGCGTTAACCGCCTCCTGACCGTCCCCCGCCTGGTCCACCTCCATAATGTCCGCCCGGTTCAGCGCTCCAGTCAATACCTTGCGCATGACCGCTGAATCATCCACTACCAGTGCGCGCATAGGCTGTATCCTCCATGTGTGCCGTCACAGCGGACAACGACCGCCATTCCTTATTTTTTCTGAGGTTCAAAGGTAACCCGCAGGGTGAAGGGCCCCAGTTCGCTGTCGAAGGGTACCTCCAGCCATACGGATCCAGAGGGATAATCCACGTTGAAGTCACCGCCCCGCACGACCGTGGGCAGGCTCAGGTCGATGGGCGGTCCTTCATTTCCGCTCAGCCGGGCTTTCGCACCCCCGGCCACGATATTGACCATTTCCGCGATGGCGTCCGACACCGTGTCGTCCACCACGTGCAGTTCCATGCCCAGCAGCCGGTTGACCATGTTCAAGGCGGTCTTAACTGGAAAGGACAAGGCCACCATTCCCCGGGCCACGCCGCTTAGACCGATCAATCCCATGATGTCCCGGGGGTTGGCGAATTCCTTGGCCAGGGCGACATTGCCCCGGACCGCCTTGGAATTTAGCATGGTGCTGAACAGGTCATAGGTGCTTTCGATAAAGGGGTTAATGTATTCGACTTTCACAGTTTGTCCTCCCGTGTTACAGCATACGCCGGGCAATCATTACGTTCCGGTGGCCAGTCGCATGATACCGGCTACGTCCAGAATCAGGCCCACGAGGCCGTCAGGCATGATGGCGCCCCCGGCGATACCCGGAATACCCTGCAGCCCTTCGCCCAGGGACTTGATAACGATCTGTTGCTGTCCAAGAATCTCGTCCACCAGCAGCCCGGCCCGTTTGCCGTCTTTTTCGACCACGATGACCGTACCGTCCACGTACCGGTCCACCCCCTCTTTCAGCCCGAACACCCGCTTCAGACTGAATAGGGGCAGCAGATCGCCGTGTACCTTCAGGGTTTCACCGGATCCGACTACCGTGTTGATGTCCTTCGCCTCAGGACGGATCGACTGTACGATGGAAAGGGTTGGCAGAATGTAGCGCTGATTGCCTACCCGTACCACCATGCCATCAATAATGGCCAATGTCAGAGGAAGGATGATCGTGAAAACGGAACCCTCGCCGGGGGTGGATTCAATCAGCACCTGACCCCGCAGGGATTCAATATTCCGTTTGACCACGTCCATTCCGACGCCGCGGCCTGAGACCTCTGTAACCTGTTTTGCCGTCGAGAAACCGGGCTGGAATATCAGGTTGTAGATATCCCGCTCCGAAAGGGCTTCACCTTCCCGAACCAGGCCCCGTTCGATCGCCTTGCGGAGAATGGCTTCCTTGTTGAGACCGCGGCCGTCGTCCCGGACCTGGATATGGATATTGCCGCCCTCATGGAACGCGGAAAGATGCACAGTGCCCGTCGCGGGTTTGCCCCGCGCGAGGCGTTCCTCCACCGAGTCCTCCAGTCCGTGGTCCACAGCGTTGCGGACCATGTGGACCAGAGGATCTCCGATTTTGTCCACCACGGTTTTATCCAGTTCCGTGTCTTCCCCTGACATGGAGAATTCAACCGGTTTTCCGGTTTTTTTGGACAGATCTCTGACCAGACGCGCCATCTTCTGAAAGGTGGTCCGGATGGGAACCATGCGCAGAGACATAGCCATTTCCTGCAGTTCCCGCGTGATCTTGTCCAGTTGCGTAAGATGACGGCTCAGCGTGCCCGAGGCCACCGCGCGCAGATCTTCACTCTGGAACACCATAGATTCGGCGATAACCAGTTCGCCGATCATGTCCAGCAGATGATCCAGCCGGTCAGCATCCACTTTGACCGCTTCCCGGACCTGCACCGTTTCTCCGCCGGTTCCTTTCAATGCCTGTTGCTGGGTCCGCAACGCCTGGGCAACATCTTTGGCTCGGGCTTCTCCGGATGATACGAGAATCTCCCCCAGTTTCGGCGGCTGCTGGGCGAGTTCCTGTTGTTTCCGCGCGGCCCGTTCAACTTCTTCGGGAGCGACCCGGCCCATTTCAACCAGTACTTCCCCGATTTTTTTCCCCCGTGCTTCATTTTCCTGCAGTTCCAGGGCCGTTTCGATATCCCGGCTGGACGCCAGCGCCTCCCGCCTGAGGACTTCACCGAGTTTCGGCGGAGCGGCTTCCCGCTGTTTGGCCAGGGCCCGTTCCACGGCTGCCGGATCAGCAACCCCCTGGGCTACCAGCAGATCCCCCAGCAGTGGGGCGTCGCCGGCGGCAATGACAGCATCAGGTTCCCGGCTGATGACCCGTCCTTCTGCCGCTGCTTTGAGTCGTTTCAGCAGGGCGGGCATCCCCGGCGGCGGTACCAGTCCACCTCCGCCACTCAAAGCGGTCTGAACCATCGCCACCATGTTCTTGAGCATGTCCACGCTCTCGAAAGCGGCGTCCACCACGGGCCCCTTCATCTCCACGCTCCCCTTGCGCACCTGATCCAGCAGGTTTTCCGCCTGGTGCGCCAGGGCCTGAATATCCTCAAGTGCCAGGAATCCGGCGACCCCCTTTATTGTGTGGAACGCCCGAAACACCGCGTTGATGGCGTCCTGATTGCCGGGATCGTTTTCCAGTTCCAGCAGATGCAGGTCGGCGGCATCAAGATGCTCACCGGCCTCCAGAATGAAATCCCGCAGGAGATCGGGATCACCCGTCAGCGGTTTGGGCTGTTGTGGAACGTCAGCGGCTTTTTGCGTGTCCGCCGGGGATTTCTGGTTGGCTGGGGAAGGTACGGTGGCCTCTCCCGCGGGGGTATTTTTAAGCCGGACCAGCAGCCCATCCGGTGATTCGGGGTAGTTGCCCCGTCCCATTACCGCATCGAGGGCCCGCCGGATCCAATCCTTGACTTCCAGTAACAGGTCAATAGGCGGCTTGCCGCCTTCCGCGAGCAGGTCTTCCGCGGCATGACACAGTTTTTCAATATCCGGGAAACCGAGCAGGCCGGACTCGCCCTTGAGGGTATGGAAACGCCGCTTCAGATCAGCAAGAAACTCAGGGGTGCCTTTCTGCTCGATGGCCAGAATATCCGATTCCAGTTCTTCCAGTTCCGTGTCCTGGCGGGTCAGAAATTCCGTGAGAATGGCATCGTCCACATAAGGCGGACGTTCATATTTCCATGCGGTTGAGGTACCGCCTTCCGCAGCAGATTCGGGCGGGGTCTCCTGGAATTCGAATACTTCACTTTCCGTCAGATTATCCCGAAAAATCCGCTGCACCCGGCCGATGATCTGTCCGACCGTTTCCAGGGCTTTGGCGGGATCTGCGACTTCACTTAGCACGATCTTTTCAGTGGTATCAGCCGCTTCTTTGAGTCTGGCGGCGGTGATTTTCAGCCCGGCAGTTTCCGCTTCGGTCCGGAGGGTCTCCAGTTTCGTGTGAAGATCTGCCAATGCGGGCAGATCGGAGGGGTCCGCGAATACAAGGGCTTCAGCCGCCGCCTCTACCGTACGGATGGCTTCTTCACGACTCATAACGGCCTCCCGTTCCACTGTAATCATGATACCGCATATTTTACCGTTATGTCAGCCGGCTTAATTTGATCCGGTGTTATTAGTATATACGGAACTTGCGGAATTTTCAAGTTGTATTTAACAATTTTCAGGAAAAATTTGCGGGAAAGAATGGAAAAATGACAGCAAACAGTCAGGCCCAGTCCTGAAAATGAGCCCCTACCACCACCGGCAACAGCCGCGGAAGCACCTCAAAACAAACCGGCGTCGTCCCGGGTGATTCCCCGTCCACATTGATTTTTGTAGGCTGGGTGGCGGTAATCCGAACATGGCTGCCCCGCCGGAAAGTCACCACGTCCGGCCGGGCCTCCAGACGACCCTGATACAACAGACGCAAACTGGTTAACGCGTCCACCAATCCGACCGGACGGATCAGATAGACATCCAGCAGCCCGTCATCCATTCTGGCGCGGGGCGCCACTTTCATTCCACCACCGTCAAAACGGCCGTTGGCCAGAATGATTTCGAGGAAAGTCTCTTCGAATACCTCGTTGTCGATTTCCACGCGCATGGGCCGGCTGCAATAGGTAAAAAGGGTTTCGACAGCTCCCCGAAGATAGGTGAAAAATCCGCCCCAGACCTTGGTTTTCCGGTTGACCCGCCAGACCACTTCACCTCCGATGCCCACCCGGCTGGTATTCAGCAGAAAGCAGGAAAATGATTCACCTTTCCAGTCCGCGCAGGTTACCCGTATCACATCCAGGTGAAGGGTACGCCCTGAAAGCACGGCCGGAAGTGATGCCCACTTCCGGGGAATATCCAAAGACCGGGCCAGGTCAGAACCGGTGCCGAAGGGCAGAATGGCCAGCCGGGCATCCGGATTGATCAGCGTGTTCCCGTCAAAGAAACCGTTCAGGGTTTCGTAGTGGGTTCCGTCACCACCTACGCTGATAATCCGGTCACATCCGCTCCACAGGGCGCTGCGGGTGGCGTGGGTGGCATGCCCCGGATATTCGGTTACCCGCCAGTCAGCGCCGGGAATCAGGGGATCCAGGTAATTTCTAAGCCGGGTGTAAATCCGCCCCGTACGGCCGTGCGCGGCCCGAGGGTTGAAAATAACGGCTGTGCGGGCTGGCTGGTCCATATCACACGGATACCGATGAGGTCACGGTATCCGCTTCCGGATAACGGGCCAGCACGGGATCAACCCATTCCCGGACGAACTTTTCCACCTGAGCGGGAGCCCGTCCGACGAACTGGCGGACATCAACGGCCGCTTCAATCTCCTCCCGGCTTAATCCGATTTCCGGATCTTCAGCGAGACGGTCCAGGAGGTCATTCGAAAGACCCTCTTCCTTGATCCGGCGGCCGGCCTCCTGGGCATGGCGCCGGATGGCTTCGTGAACCCGCTGGCGGTCGCCGCCCCGTTTCACGCAGGCCATCAGGATATTTTCCGTGGCCATGAAAGGCAGTTCTTCCGCGAGGTGCCGGGCAATGACCTTCGGATAGACCTGCGGCCGTTCCATCACGTTCATCCAGAGGTTCAGAATACCGTCGCAGGCGAGAAAGGACTCAGGAATGCTCAGCCGCCGAATTGCCGAATCGTCCAGCGTCCGTTCGAACCACTGTACTGCTGTGGTGAAATGACCATGCACGGGAGCAGCCATCAGGAACCGGGACAGCGCGCAGATCCGCTCGCAGCGCATGGGATTGCGTTTGTAGGCCATGGCGGAACTGCCCACCTGGGTGGCTTCAAAAGGTTCTTCAACTTCTTTCAGATGCTGCAGTAAACGCATGTCGGTGGCGAACTTGTGGGCGGATTCCCCCACCCCGGCCAGCGTGTTGAAAACCTGGGTGTCCCATTTCCGGCTGTAGGTCTGGCCGGTTATCGGCAGGGACGCTTCAAACCCCAGTTTTCGGGCGACCAGTTGATCCAGCGCCTCAACCTTGGATTCATCCCCTTCGAACAGGGCCAGAAAAGAAGCCTGGGTCCCCGTGGTACCCTTGACGCCGCGGCACCGGAGCCGGCCGAGTACCGATTCCATCGCCTCGATATCCATCAGCAGGTCCTGAGCCCACAGGCAGGCCCGTTTGCCGACTGTGACCGGCTGGGCAGGCTGGTAGTGGGTAAAACCCAAGGTCGGCAGGTCTTTCCACTCCAGGGCGAACCGACGAAGCCTGGCCAGCACGGCTGCCGCCCGGCGCAGCAGCAGCCGGAGACCCTCACGCATGAGGATCAGGTCAGTGTTATCCGTGACAAAACAACTGGTCGCGCCGAGGTGAATGATGGGCCGGGCCTCTGGCGCGGCGTCCCCGAACGTGTGAATATGGGCCATGACATCATGACGAAAGCGCCGTTCATAGGCTGCCGCGGCCTCAAAATCGATATCGTCCAGATGGGCGCGCATGACCTCCAGTTGCGTGTCGGTAATCGGCAGTCCCAGTTCTTTTTCCGCTTCAGCCAGAGCCAGCCAGCACCGGCGCCAGGTTGAAAATTTCCGCTGCGGACTGAACAGCGCGACCATCTCAGGGGTAGCTGCACGGTCCACAAGAGGACTCGTATAAATATTCTTATCAGTCATAATATGATCCTGGAGATTTACAGTCTCTAATATTCAGGTGAGTGCGCCAGGTTGAGTATCCATGACGTGGATTGAGAAACCTTCCTCCGACGCCATGGCCGCCACGGCCGTCACGGGATGCTCCCGTTGCGCGAAAATACCACCTTCGAGCATGTGCCGGCACGCCGCTTCAGCGGTAATGGCAGGAAAATCATCATGATGTTTCGCTGTGACGGTATTTTCTTCGTATGTGGCCACGTAAAACAATCGGCCGTATTCCAGCGGAATGCGCTCGACTTCCAGCCCGTCATGACGGATGATGGCCAGCCAGCCCAGGCCGCCTTCCTTATCCACCACGGCACTGATCCGGGGGGTGTTGTAACTGTCCCGTTCGTAATCAAGGGCGAGCATGGAAAGCACCAGGGCATCCCGCGCGGGCATGCCGTGATCGATCTTTTCGGCGATAGGATCGGTATGACTGCCGTTGGTCATGACCGCCACGGTGCCATGGCGAACAATCCGCAGACAGTTGTAGGCGATGTACGGATTTTTGAAGACATCCATCTCGTGGCCCGGTTTGGGAACGATACTGACCCTATCCGCCTGAACCCGCGCGGTCCGGTTGGGGAAAGAACGGCTGGAAACCCGGTACATGGCGGTCAGTCTGCCTTCTGGCGTTCTGCCTACAGCCACAATGCGCCCGATGTACATGGCATGTCCTTTCTGTGGTTTGCTGCTGTGAACGGGGGTATTATATCGGTTTTTCGCGGGGCGGCCCAAAGACTCTGCAGGGTATTGACAAATCGGTGAGATATGCTTTAGAATGCTGTGGTGTCCACAAGAAATCGATGACGAAACCGATGTATGGAACTGTGGCTCAACGGAAAGGAGATACCCTATGACAAAAATCCTGACGGGAATAGCGGGTCTGATTCTTTTGCTGGGAACACTCGGGGCGGCAGCGGAGGGACTTAACCCCATGGACGGTCTATACAGAGTTCGGGAGGCGGAGACCCGGTCCATAAGCCCGGAAAATTTCACCGGCGCGAAAGGAAAAGGCGGAATGGCCACCTTGGAGGAAGGCTCCGCCCGTCATGCCGCCCGGGAACTCGGCCAGGGATGGAAAGTGAATCCCTACGTGGTGATCAAGCCGGGAACCACCTTCACCATGGCGGAGATCCAGGGACCGGCAGTGATTAATCATATCTGGCTGACTCCTGCCGGTGAATACCGGCTCATGATTCTCCGCTTTTATTGGGATGGGGAAGAAACGCCCTCCGTCGAAGTTCCCATCGGCGATTTCTTTGCCGCAGGCTGGGGATCTGGGAGAGAACCCAAAATCGCTTCACTGGCCGTTTGCGTGAATCCGGGAAGCGGATTCAACAGTTACTGGCAGATGCCTTTCCGTAAATCCTGTAAAGTTACCCTGGAAAATATGAGCGACAAAGATGCTGTTCTCTACTACCAGATTACCTACTCCCTTGAGCCGGTACCGGAGGACGCAGCATATTTCCACGCCCAGTTCCGCCGAGTGAACCCCTTGCCCTACAAGGAAGTCTTTACCATTGTGGACGGTATCAAAGGGCGCGGACAATATGTCGGGACGTACCTGTGTCACGGCGCAAACAGTGACGGGTGGTGGGGTGAAGGTGAAGTCAAGTTTTACATCGACGGCGATACCGATTTTCCCACTATCTGCGGCACGGGTGAAGAGGATTATTTCTGCGGTTCCTATGGATTCCGGGAAAGGAAAGAGGGGGATAAATACGTTTACGACTCCTTTTCCAGTCCGTACACCGGTTTCTACCACGTGCCCTGGGAGGGCGCCCAGCGGCGGTTTGGCATGTACCGCTGGCATATCACCGACCCCATCCGTTTCCGTCAGGATCTGAAGGTAACCATTCAGGCTCTGGGCTGGCAGAGCGAGGGCAGATACCTGCCTTTGCAGGATGATCTGGCGGCTGTGGCGTTCTGGTATCAGACCGAACCTCACGCGCCGTTTCCGGCCCTGCCGGAAAAGGAAAAGTTGCTGATTGACTGGAAAAAGTAGTTGTCGCTCAGCCAGCATGGAGTAATAACGCCTCCTTCTGTTCAGCAGAAGGAGGCGTTTTTTTGATCAGTCAGGAAAAATGAATCGGTGGGGTCGTTTTTCCGTTCCGGTTATGCCGGAGCGCAAGTCAGGCTTTTCTGGTGGGACCTGCAGGAAACAGAATCCGTCCCAGGATCAGCACGACCGCGGTGGCGGCGGCTACCTGTATGACGGTTTTAGCCGCTTTGTATACCTGACGGCTTTGGGGTTTGCCTGTTTTGCACCAGGTGGCGAAATGTTCGCAGTTGTTGAACAGCAAATGATATCCGGTTTCTCCCAGGCGGGATTGGGCCAGCCGGACCGTTTCTTCAGGGGGCAGGGCGTTTTCATACATGACCACCTCGGCCAGCGCGCCTTCCAGAAAAGTGTCCATGGAAACTTCACAAACCACGGCATTCCCCGGATGCAGCGGTTCCCCGGAGAAGTGAATGACCCGTCCGTTGCCGATATCAATACCATGGTGATAATATAACCCTCCCAGGCGGGGAACCCGGATGTGATCACCTGCGGCCATGGTGTTTTTTTCCCCTCAGGTTTCCTGTCTTTCGTGGACGGGTATTATTATAATGCACCGCGTGGCGGAGAAGGGGGGGAGGAGGATGTTCATATCCGGGGTGTGAGGGTAATGTGCGTTGTACTGCCTGACAGTAATATTATATGCCGCTGTTCCGGGACGGATTCTGCAGGCTGACCCTCAGCAGTGGCGGAAATCGTTTCTTGGACAAGAAGAAGGGAGCGAACGTTGAAACTGGTTATTGTCGAATCACCGGCCAAGGCGAAAACCATCAGCCGTTTTCTCGGCCGGGAATATAAAATTGCCGCAAGCCTTGGACATGTTCGGGACCTTCCCGCGTCGGCCTCAGAGGTTCCAGAAAAGTACCGCAAGGAACCATGGGCGCGGCTGGGGGTGGATGTGGAACATGATTTTCGGCCGCTGTACGTGGTGCAGAAGGACAGCAAAAAACAGCTGGCAGAACTGAAAAAACTGTGTAAAGAAGCGGATGAAGTAATTCTTGCCACGGATGAAGACCGGGAGGGAGAATCCATCAGTTGGCATCTCCTGGAAGAACTGAAGCCTAAGGTTCCCGTGAAGCGGATCGCTTTTCATGAAATTACCCGCGAAGCGATTCAGGAAGCTTTGGCGCATCCCCGTTCGATCAATGAATCTCTGGTGCGGGCTCAGGAAGCCCGCCGGATTCTGGACCGGTTGTTTGGTTATGAGTTGTCGCCCGTGTTGTGGCGGAAAGTGAAAAGTAATCTGAGCGCGGGTCGGGTGCAGAGTGTGGCTGTACTGCTGGTGGTGGAAAGGGAGGAGGAGCGTCGGGCGTTCCGCCGCGCTGAATACTGGGACCTGGAGGCCACGCTGGTTGGCGCGGACAGGGAATTCAAGGCCCAACTTGTGCAGGTAGGCGGACAGCGTGTGGCTCAGGGTAAAGATTTTGATCCGGCTACGGGCCAGTTGAAGGACGCCGGAACGGAACGGGTAATCTGGCTCGACGAAGCGGCAGCGAGACAACTCAGTGAGATACTGAAGTCACCGGAATGCCAATGGACGGTTATTCGGGTTGAGGAGAAGGAAACCCGCTCGCGTCCGAACCCGCCGTTTACCACATCCAGCCTGCAGCAGGCCGCTTCCTCTGCCTATGGCATGTCTCCGCAGCGGACCATGCGCATTGCCCAGCAGTTATATGAGGGCATCGACATCGGCGGCGGGGACCGGGAAGGTCTGATCACGTACATGCGTACCGATTCGGTGACCCTGAGTGAGCGGGCGTTGCGGGAGGCTTCTTCCGTGATCCGCCGGATGTTCGGGCCCGAATATCATGAACGGCGGCAATATGAAACCAAATCCAAACTGGCCCAGGAAGCCCACGAAGCCATACGCCCCACCCGTTTTGACCGAACCCCTGACATGGTCGCGCCCTATCTTGACCCGGACCAGTTGAAATTGTATCAGTTGATCTGGAGCCGGGCGATGGCCTCGCAGATGGCGGACGCGGTACTGCTGAAGACCACCGTCGACCTGGAAGCCCGGGCAGACGGACAGGAAGGTGTGTTTCGGGCCCAGGGAACCGTGGTGAAGTTTCCCGGTTACCTGAAACTCATGGACAACCTGCAGAAAGAAACATTACTGCCGCCGTTGCGTGAGGGTATGACATCTGACAACGGCGGCCTGCGGCTCAGGGATGTCGAAGCCCAACGGCATGAAACTCAGCCTCCGTCACGGTATACCGAAGCGTCACTGGTTCGCCAACTGGAAGAAGCTGGGATTGGGCGGCCGTCCACCTACGCCCCGACAGTGCAGACCATTCAGGACCGCGGTTACGTGGAACGGGTGGGACAGACGCTCGCACCGACCTACCTGGGAATCGCGGTAACTCTGTTGCTGCGCAAACATTTTTCAGAGTACGTGAACGTGCAGTTTACGGCGAAGATGGAAGACGTGCTCGATGATATCGCGAACGGCCGCCGGGATTGGATCACGTTTCTGCGGCTGTTCTACTTTGGCGATGATGCCAGACGGCCGGGCCTGTTGAAGAAAATTGAGCGTGAACTTGGAAAGATTGATTTCCCTGCGATTCCCATCGGTGTGGATCCCCAGACGGGTGAATCCATTGAGGTGCGTCTGGGACGCCAGGCACCCTACATACGCCGGGGCATCGGCGGAGAAGGCAACATCGC
>Ga0308390_1001498_pt1 | contig 15000 bp, 8 predicted proteins | sample Hotspr2Sample149_FD_202358 | JGI IMG/M metagenome (GOLD analysis project Ga0308390, IMG submission 202358) | Hot spring phototrophic mat microbial communities from Mushroom Spring, Yellowstone National Park, Wyoming, United States - 20040719_149 ...
AACACGGATTCAAGCTCGCCGGTTTGAGGAGCTTCGACAGGGCTCTGGAGTGGGAAGACATACAGAGGATACGGGCTGCGGCCGGTTGACGCTCGAGTGAATAGCGAACCTTGACAAGGCCATTCCCGTTACCTATAATGTAATTGCTTTTCAAGTGGATATATGTGGAACCTGCAAGCACTGTTGGGACTGCCCACCAGTGCTTGTGCAATATGACGGGAGATTCCCGCCTTTTTGTTGCGGAACTGCTCGAGGGCTGTGGGACGCAGTTCAAGGGCATATCGTCCGCGAGACTCAAATATACTCGTTTAGGGGATCGGAGGCGGGCCAGCGGAGCACGATGCAACACATCTCACCGGGAAAGGGAGCGAGAAATGATGCCGGAAAAGGAGGTCATCCTGTCGCCGGAAGGTTTCAAGAAGCTTGAAGAGGAGCTTGAGCACCTGAAGTCGGTCCGGCGCAGAGAAGTAGCCGAGCGGATCAAACAGGCGCGGCAATTCGGGGACATAAGCGAGAACTCCGAGTATGACGATGCCAAGAACGAGCAGGCCTTCATCGAAGGGCGGATCCTGACCCTGGAGAAGATCCTTCGCAATGCCAAGGTCCTGAGCGAACAAGGCACGACGGCCCCCGATCAGGTGAGCATCGGCTCGAAAGTAAAGGTCAAGGACATTCAGACGGGAGAGACATGCGAATTCGTCATAGTGGGTTCCGCTGAAGCCGATCCTTCCAAGAACAGAATCTCCAACGAATCGCCCGTAGGCAAGGCCCTCTTGGGACAGAAAACGGGCAGCATAGTGAGTATTTCGGTGCCCATGGGTACCCTGAACTATCAGATCACCGAGATCCAGTATTAGGACTCAGAGCGGGAGGTTGCACGATTGGACACAAGGGCGGAACTGCCTTCGGGCGTAGATCCCACGCGCGTCGAGAAGCTGGACATGCTGAGGAAGCGGAACGTGGACCCGTTCGGTTCGAGGCTTGAAGTCACCCACCACGCGGCCCGAATCAAGGAACAGTTTGAGGAATTGGAGGGGCGCACGGTATCGATAGCGGGGCGTCTGATGGCCCTGCGGTTTCACGGCAAGGCCTGTTTTGCGGACCTGCAGGATCTGAGCGGCCGAATCCAGATATACGTAAAGGTCGACGAGGTGGGTGAAGAGGCATACGACCTCTTTTCGAGTTTCGATGTAGGCGACATCGTCGGGGTCAGAGGGACGGTTTTCAGGACGCGTAAGGGTGAAGTCACCGTTCAGGCCTCCGAGGTTACGTTCCTCACCAAGTGCCTGAGGCCGCTTCCGGAGAAATGGCACGGCCTGAAAGACGTCGAAGTAAGATACAGGCAGAGATACCTGGACCTGATCGTGAATCCCGAAGTCCGCCGGACGTTTATCATTCGTACAAGGCTCGTGAGAGCGATACGTCAGTATCTGGATGGGTTGGGGTATCTCGAGGTCGAGACCCCTGCGATGCATCCGATAGCCGGCGGGGCCACGGCAAGGCCGTTCATCACCCACCACAATGCCCTCGACATGGACCTATATCTGCGCATAGCCCTGGAGCTCTATTTGAAGAGGCTCATCGTCGGCGGCCTGGAGAGGGTGTACGAGATCGGCCGGAACTTCCGGAACGAAGGCATTTCGACGAAGCACAATCCGGAATTCACGATGCTGGAGCTGTACCAGGCATATGCGGACTATACCGACATGATGAGCGTGTGCGAGAACATGATCTCGTTCGCGGCCAGGGAGGTCCTGGGGACCACTTCCATCACCTATCAGGGACACGCCATAGAGCTGGCGCCCCCGTGGCCCAGGGTGACGCTTCGAGACGCGATACACAGGTATTCCGGGGTGGACATCTCGACGATCAGGACCGACGAGGACGCCAGGAGGGTTGCGGAGGGGATCGGCCTGAAGATGGACAAGGCCGTCACCAAAGCCACGGTGATTGATAAACTCCTGGAAGCGTTCGTCGAGCCGAATCTCATTCAGCCTACCTTCGTGATGGACTATCCGGTGGAGGTATCTCCTCTCGCCAAGCGCAAGGCCGATGACCCGTCTCTCACCTACAGATTCGAAGCCTTCGCCGGAGGCAGGGAGATAGCCAACGCTTTTTCCGAATTGAACGATCCCATCGATCAGAGAGAGAGGTTTCTTTACCAGCTGAGGGAACGCGAGAAGGGCGATGAGGAAGCCCACATGATGGATGAGGACTTTCTCACGGCGCTCGAATACGGGATGCCGCCGACAGGCGGGATGGGGATAGGTATTGACAGACTGACGATGATGTTCACGGATTCCGTTTCCATCAGGGACGTCATCCTGTTCCCGCTTCTCAGGCCCAAAGAATGAAGGGCCGGGGTTTCCGCCGAAGCAATGCCGAGCATGACTGTATATTGCTCAGGTATTCGGGCTTCCTGAGCCGAAATTCCGGCGTACGCTGTATTGATCTGATGTGGTCGACGTGGTATAGTAACACTTGCTGCGCCGCGAGGCGCGGCAAAATGTGGGGAGCACAACCGAATTGACTCATAACGATTCGGTGTGCTATAATGAAGATCCACCGCGGACGTGACCGAGTGGTCAAAGAGCGGGGTTAGTTTTGGACCTTGAGAACTGAACAGTGTGCGAAAGCCTTTGAAGCCTTGCGGAGTGATGGCTGGTGTAGGCTAATGGTAGCCGAAGCTAGCGGAGGAAGTAAGGCTAGGATAGGAGCCAGAGAATCGGGCTCTCGGCCTGATACTCTGAGAGGGGATATTTAGCGGAGAGTTTGATCCTGGCTCAGGACGAACGCTGGCGGCGTGCCTAAGACATGCAAGTCGAGCGGGGATGCTGAAGCGGGGAACCGTGGGGGCATCCTAGCGGCGGACGGGTGAGTAACACGTGGGCAACCTACCCATCTGACAGGGATAACACCTCGAAAGGGGTGCTAATACCTGATACGACTCTATTTCCGCATGGAGGTAGAGGGAAAGCGCGGGTAACGCGGCAGGTGGATGGGCCCGCGGCCCATTAGCTAGTTGGTGAGGTAACGGCCCACCAAGGCGACGATGGGTAGCCGGCCTGAGAGGGTGTACGGCCACACTGGGACTGAGACACGGCCCAGACTCCTACGGGAGGCAGCAGTCGGGAATCTTGCGCAATGGGGGAAACCCTGACGCAGCGACGCCGCGTGAGGGAAGAAGGCCTTCGGGTTGTAAACCTCTGTCCCTGGGGAAGAAGGTTTCATACAGGGAATGGTATGGAGATGACGGTACCTGGGGAGGAAGCCCCGGCTAACTACGTGCCAGCAGCCGCGGTAATACGTAGGGGGCGAGCGTTGTCCGGAATTACTGGGCGTAAAGGGCGTGTAGGCGGCCTGTTAAGTCAGGTGTGAAAGGCAAGGGCTCAACCTTTGGATTGCACTTGAAACTGGCGGGCTTGAGGGCAGGAGAGGGGAGTGGAATTCCCGGTGTAGCGGTGAAATGCGTAGATATCGGGAGGAACACCAGTGGCGAAGGCGGCTCTCTGGACTGCACCTGACGCTGAGGCGCGAAAGCTAGGGGAGCGAACAGGATTAGATACCCTGGTAGTCCTAGCTGTAAACGATGGATGCTAGGTGTGGGAGGTATCGACCCCTTCCGTGCCGGAGTAAACGCAATAAGCATCCCGCCTGGGGAGTACGGCCGCAAGGTTGAAACTCAAAGGAATTGACGGGGGCCCGCACAAGCAGTGGAGCATGTGGTTTAATTCGACGCAACGCGCAGAACCTTACCAGGGCTTGACATCCCCTGACGGTCGTGGAAACACGATTTTCTGGCCTTTGGTCAGACAGGGAGACAGGTGCTGCATGGTTGTCGTCAGCTCGTGTCGTGAGATGTTGGGTTAAGTCCCGCAACGAGCGCAACCCTTGTCCTGTGTTGCCAGCGTGAAGACGGGGACTCACAGGAGACTGCCGGTGACAAACCGGAGGAAGGTGGGGATGACGTCAAATCATCATGGCCCTTATGCCCTGGGCCACACACGTGCTACAATGGCCGGTACAGAGGGGAGCGAAGGAGCGATCTGGAGCGAATCTCAAAAAGCCGGTCTCAGTTCAGATTGGGGGCTGCAACTCGTCCCCATGAAGCCGGAATTGCTAGTAATCGCGGATCAGCCACGCCGCGGTGAATACGTTCCCGGGCCTTGTACACACCGCCCGTCACACCACGAAAGCCGACAACACCCGAAGCCGGTGAGCCAACCCGCGAGGGAGGTAGCCGTCTAAGGTGGGGTTGGTGATTGGGGTGAAGTCGTAACAAGGTAGCCGTATCGGAAGGTGCGGCTGGATCACCTCCTTTCTAAGGAGCGAGGTGGGGTAGTAGGGGCGACCCGAGGCCTCACGACTCCTAGGTCGGTCTCTGTAAGGCGGGGCTCTAGCACACTGTTTAGTTCTGAAGGGCCAAGACGGATTGAGCCGTCAGGCCTTTCACTGCACCTTGACAAGCGCACAGAGGGTAATAAGATGTAGCCGGGCATTAACTGCCGACTTAGGATGGTCAAGATAGTAAGGGCGCACGGAGGATGCCTAGGCGCTAGTGGCCGAAGAAGGACGTGGCTAGCTGCGAAAAGCCTCGGGGAGCCGCAAGCGGGCGTAGATCCGGGGATATCCGAATGGGGCAACCTGGCGCGGGTAAAGCCGCGTCATCCTTACCTGAATAGATAGGGTAAGGAAGGGAACTGGGGGAACCGAAACATCCAAGTACCCCAAGGAAGAGAAAGCATTAGCGATTCCCCAAGTAGTGGCGAGCGAACGGGGAGGAGCCTAAACCCTACTTGTGAGATAGTCTGCTGGCGTTGCAGGTAGGGGGTAGAGGGACCTTCAAGCGGAGGCGGCAGACTCTGCGAGGAGTAAGAAACCCCGACTCTAGCCGAAGGTGGCTGGAAAGCCACACCGGAGAAGGTGAGAGTCCTGTAGGTGAAAGGGGAGGGGCTCCTGGAAGGGAACCCGAGTAGCACGGGACACGCTAACCCCGTGTGAATCACGGAGGACCACCTCCGAAGGCTAAAGACCGACTAGCGACCGATAGTGGAGAGTACCGTGAGGGAAAGGCGAAAAGAACCCTGGGAGGGGAGTGAAACAGAACCTGAAACCGTGTGCCTACAAGCAGTCCGAGGCCCGTAGGGAGGCTGAGGGCGTGCCTATTGAAGAATGAACCGGCGAGTTATAAGCTGCAGCGAGGTTAAGTACCTGTAGGTACGGAGCCGTAGCGAAAGCGAGTCTGAATAGGGCGATTAAGTTGCAGTTTATAGACCCGAAGCCGAGTGAGCTACCCATGGCCAGAGTGAAACGCGTATAACAGCGCGTGGAGGCTCGAACCACATTAGCGTTGAAAAGCTATGGGATGAGCTGTGGGTAGGGGTGAAATGCCAATCGAACTCGGAGATAGCTGGTTCTCCCCGAAATAGCTATAGGGCTAGCCTCAGGGGATGATATGCGGAGGTAGAGCACTGATTGGGCTAGGGGCCCTACAAGGTTACCGAACCCATTCAAACTCCGAATGCCGCGATATTGGACCCTGGGAGTCAGACTACGGGTGCTAAGATTCGTAGTCGAGAGGGAAAGAGCCCAGATCATCGGCTAAGGTCCCAAAGGGCGGGCTAAGTGTAAAAGGATGTGGGGCTACTTAAACAACCAGGATGTTGGCTTAGAAGCAGCCATCATTTAAAGAGTGCGTAATAGCTCACTGGTCGAGTGGTTCTGCGCCGAAAATACAACGGGGCTTAAGCCCGCCACCGAAGCCATGGGATGTATTAGGGTACATCGGTAGGGGAGCGTTCCGTACTTGCTGAAGGTTGACCGTAAGGACAGCTGGAGGGTACGGAAGAGAGAATGCCGGTATGAGTAGCGAAAAGGCCGGTGAGAATCCGGCCCGCCGAAAGCCTAAGGTTTCCTGAGGAAGGCTCGTCCGCTCAGGGTAAGTCGGGACCTAAGGCGAGGCCAAGAGGCGTAGTCGATGGACAACAGGTTGATATTCCTGTACCGTCTGTTGGTCGTTATTAGCGATGGGGTGACGCAGGAGGGTAGGCGTAGCCGGTGGATGGAGATACCGGTCCAAGCCTGTAGGGAGCCCTGGCAGGGAAAACCGCTGGGGTAATTCTGAGAGGTGACGGGGAGGGAAAATAGAGTACCGAACTAGCCGACCCCATACTGCCGAGAAAAGCCTCTAGTGAGACCGACGGGCGCCCGTACCGGAAACCGACACAGGTAGGCGGGGAGAGAATCCTAAGGCGCGCGGGAGAACCCTCGTTAAGGAACTCGGCAAAATGACCCCGTAACTTCGGGAGAAGGGGTGCTCCTTCTGGTGATGTAGGACATACGGAGCTAGGAGGAGTCGCAGAGAAACGGCTCAAGCGACTGTTTAACAAAAACACAGGTCTCTGCTAAAGCGAAAGCTGAGGTATAGGGGCTGACACCTGCCCAGTGCTGGAAGGTTAAGGGGAGGGGTTAGTCCGGAAGGGCGAAGCTCTGAACCGAAGCCCCAGTGAACGGCGGCCGTAACTATAACGGTCCTAAGGTAGCGAAATTCCTTGTCGGGTAAGTTCCGACCCGCACGAATGGTGTAACGACTTGAGCGCTGTCTCGACGAGGGGCCCGGTGAAATTGAATGACCTGTGAAGATGCAGGTTACCTGCGGCTGGACAGAAAGACCCCGTGGAGCTTTACTGTAGCCTGACATTGGATTTTGGTGTTTCATGTACAGGATAGGTGGGAGGCAGGGAACCACGCTCGTCAGGGTGTGGGGAGCCGTTGGTGGGATACCACCCTTGGGACATTGAAGTTCTAACCTAGGTCCTTAGACGGGATTGGGGACAGTGTCAGGTGGGCAGTTTGACTGGGGCGGTCGCCTCCCAAAAGGTAACGGAGGCGCCCAAAGGTTCCCTCAGCGCGGTTGGAAATCGCGCGTCGAGTGTAAAGGCAGAAGGGGGCTTGACTGCGAGAGAGACATCTCGAGCAGGGACGAAAGTCGGGCTTAGTGATCTGGTGGTACCGGGTGGAAGGGCCATCACTCAACGGATAAAAGCTACCCCGGGGATAACAGGCTGATCTCCCCCAAGAGTCCACATCGACGGGGAGGTTTGGCACCTCGATGTCGGCTCATCGCATCCTGGGGCTGAAGTAGGTCCCAAGGGTTTGGCTGTTCGCCAATTAAAGCGGTACGTGAGCTGGGTTCAGAACGTCGTGAGACAGTTCGGTCCCTATCCACCGCAGGCGTAGGAAACTTGAAGGGAGCTGCCCCTAGTACGAGAGGACCGGGGTGGACGTACCTCTGGTGTACCAGTTGTCCCGCCAGGGGCAGGAGCTGGGTAGCCATGTACGGAAGGGATAAGCGCTGAAAGCATCTAAGCGCCAAGCCCACCCTAAGATGAGGTTTCCCACGGAGGAATCCGGTAAGACCCCTGGAAGACTACCAGGTAGATAGGCCAGGAGTGTAAGGGCTGTGAGGCCTTAAGCGGACTGGTACTAATAGGTCGAGGTCTTGACCATCTGAGGAAAGTCGGCGGTTAAAGCGCGGCTACATCGGAGGATGTGCGTAGTTCAAGGATGACAGAGGAATATAGAGAGGTTTCCCGGTGGCGATAGCGGAGGGGGAACACCCGATCCCATGCCGAACTCGGTCGTTAAGCCCTCCAGCGCCGATGGTACTTGGGGCGGCGGCCCCTGGGAGAGTAGGTCACTGCCGGGAAATAGATTAGGACCCGGGCGTCCGTGATTGGATGCCCGGGCCTTTTGTTGCCAGGTAGTCGAGGGCATATACGTATCCCATCGCCCCCAGGCCGCACAAGACCCCAAAGGCCGCGCCGCCCGTTATAGATGAGGCTCTGAAGGTTTCGCGAGCGAAGATGTTGGTGAGATGTACTTCCATCACGGGGAGGCCGGCGGCGGCCAGCGCGTCTCTGATGGCGATGCTGTAATGGGTGTACGCCGCGGGATTAATGATTATGCCGTCCGCCCACCCGATGGCGGAGTGGATTTCGTGAATGATATCTCCCTCCGAGTTGTGCTGGACCACCTTCACCTCAACGCCGAGGTGTGCGGCCTTTTCGCGGATGAGGTCATTGACCTCGGCCAGCGACGCGTGTCCGTACACCGCCGGTTCCCTTATACCCAGGAGATTGAGATTGGGGCCGTGTATCACCAAAACCTTCATCTAATTTCCCTCCTGTGCTGCGACGGGATCTAGGTGCCCGTCAGGTGAATCTTCCGTTGACGACCTGTTCAATGAGGTCGTACGGCACATCGTCCACCACCCGGACGTCTCCGATGGTCACGGGAAGGATGAAACGAAGGCGGCCGCGACGTCGTTTCTTGTCGGACGCCAGGTGCGACAGTATATCTTCCGGATGAGGACACGGTCGAAGTTCGGATAAGCGCGTTGGAAGGCCGAAGAGGCGGAGCAGTCCGGCAACCCGTTCGGCGAGGTGGGGTTCCGCGACGCCGAGGAGGCTTGAAAGCCGCAAGGCCATGCACATTCCAAGGGAGACGGCCTCACCGTGTGAGACCCCTTCGTATCCGCACGCGGCTTCGAGGGCATGGCCGAACGTGTGACCGAGGTTGAGGACCATTCGATCAGCCCAGTCGCGTTCGTCGCGTGAGACTACCCTTGCTTTGACCCTGACGCAGGCCGCGACCATCTCCCGCAAGGCCTCCGGTCGTCTGCACGTAATCGAGGCGGCATCGCGCTCAAGGCTTCCAAAGAGCGCTTCACCGGCGATTATCGCGGTCTTAACGACTTCGGCGAGTCCGTCGGAGAACACCTTCGACGGCAGGGTCTGGAGGACGTTGACATCGGAGAGTACGAGGACAGGCTGATGAAAAGCGCCTATCATGTTCTTGCCGAGCGGGTGATTGACCCCCGTCTTACCCCCGATGCTCGAATCGACCTGGGAGAGCAGGGTAGTCGGTACCTGGATGAGACGCAGCCCCCTCATGAAGGTAGCCGCCACGAATCCTGCGAGATCACCGACCACTCCGCCGCCGAGGGCGACTACGATGGATTCCCTGTCGTGCCCTTGGCTTACCAGGGCATCATAGAGGAGGGAGGCGGTCGCCAGGGTCTTGTGCTTCTCCCCGTCGCCTACCAGTGCACGTTCCACCCGGCATCCGCACGATCGCAGCGTCTGTTCGATGTGGCCGGACCAGAGCTGTGATACGAGGGGATTGGATACCAAAAACACCCTGGCCTCATCCCCGCACAGGTTTCTCAGGCAGTCGCCGCCCGTTTTCAGGAGACCCGCACCCACATGTACATTGTATGACCCCGTGGGGGTACTTACCTGGATGCCATGCACCTCCGGCGGCGAGTCACCGCCGTTCGACGTGGATCCACCCCCTGCCGAGGAATCGAAATCTGCCAGGGAGGACGCTATGCGACGGGCGATGAAATCGATCGGTCCTTCTGCGTTGACGACCAAGGAGGCCGCGTCTCTATAGGCAGGAAGCCTTCGGTCGACCAGCCGGCGAATCAAAGCGAGCTTCTCCTCGCGACCAAGACCAGCGAGCAGCGGCCGATCCTCACACCTTTCGATTCTCGAGAGTATGGTCTCATCCGAGGCCTCGAGCAGCACCACGATACACCGGTCTTTGAGAAGCCTGCGCGTATCCTCATCCTCCACCGCTCCGCCGCCTACCGCTACGACGGTCCCATGGAGAGATGTGCAGGCCCTGACCGCTTCGGATTCCATCTCTCGGAAGGCGCGTTCACCCATTTGTGAGAAGATGTCGGATATGGTCATCCCGGAAGACTCTTCGATGAGGACGTCGGTATCTACGAAGGGTCTGCCGAGGATGTGGGCCAGGGCCCTGCCGATGGTGCTCTTGCCGCTTCCCATGAAACCGATAAGAACCACGTTCCTAAGCGGGCTCAAACGTTTCACCGCCGTTTCGTTTTCATTTGGGCACGCCGTTCAAGACGTCGCTTCCATATCGTTCCATCAAGGCGTCGGCCAGAACGAGGGCGATCATGGCCTCGGCCACCACTGCGGCCGACCCGACTATGCACACATCGGACCTTTCTACGTGGGCGCTGCATGCTTCTCCGGTCACCAGATCGACGGACGGCAACGGGTTCTTCAGCGTGGGGACGGGTTTCACGGCGGCCCTCAGGAAGACCGGCTGGCCGTTCGTAATACCGCCTTCGATGCCCCCTGCCCTGTTGGACGGCCTCAAAAAGCGCACCGGGGATTCTCCGGAAGGAATTATCGGGTCGTGGGCCAGGCTGCCCCGCATTCTTGAGGTCGTGAAACCGCCACCGATCTCCACGGCTTTGACGCCGTTGATGCTCATTATCGCGGCCGCGAGTCTGGCATCAAGCCTTCTGTCCCACTGGACGTGGGTTCCGAGCCCGGGCGGCGTCCCTACTGCGACGACCTCCATAACCCCTCCGATGGTGTCCCCGGCCTCAGCGGCGGCATCGATCGCCGTCACGGCGCGTGCGGAAGCCGCAGGATCCGGGCATCTGACCGGCGAACTCTCGGCCCGGAAAGCGAGGTCTATGGCCACTTTTGGATTCGATAGCCGCAGATCGGCATCGGGCAGTTCGGCGTCCACCTCGCCGATGGAGACCACCCAGCTGAGCACCTTGATCCCGTGGTGCTGCAGGAGCTTCTTGGCGAAGTATCCGCAGGCCACCCTCGCCGCCGTCTCGCGGGCGCTGGCCCTTTCGGCCACGGGGCGGCAATCCAGGAACCCGTACTTCATAGCCCCCGCCAGGTCCGCGTGGCCGGGACGAGGGGCGGTTATCGGGGCGTGTTTCGAGACCCAGTTCGGGTAGTCCCTGTTGGGAATGAACACCGATATCGGCGCACCTGTAGTCTTGCCTTGGTGAACGCCTCCGGTAATCTGAAATTCGTCCCCTTCAATGTCCGACCTGGCACCGCGGCCGTAACACCGGCGTCTTCTTCGCAGTTCCTCGCGAAGCTCGTCCGTAGATACCTCCAGACCGGCCGGTATCCCATCGAGAATCGCCGCGAGCCCGGGGCCGTGAGATTCCCCGGCCGTTAGATACCTCAACACAGTGACCACCTCATCTTTCAAGCCACCATTGCCCAACGAGAGAGGTGAGGGCGCCTTTCATATGTTCGACGGGGGCGGTCTCCCCCGTGAAGATCTCGAAGCCGTATACCCCCTGCCAAAGCAGCACTTCAAGGCCGGGCACTATTGCATATCCGATTCTTCTAGCTTCGCTTTCAAGGCGCGTAGGGAGGTTCGAATAATTCAGGTCGCAAAACACCGCCCCCTCCCGGCGCGCGTCTTCCAGGACGGCTGTTGAGATGACGTGGGACGCCTCTTCGGGTAGACAGTTCACGACAAGATCAAATGCCTTTGTACCGACGGATATGAGATTCTCCATGGAGACCGCCGCCCACACCGTACGCGGATAGCATGCTTCAAGCCGCAGAGCGACCCTCGCGGCGCGGGAAAGGGTCCTGTTGGAGATCACAACCTTCGATGCGCCCGACTGTCCGAGCGCCGCGGCACACGCGGAGGCTGCCCCTCCAGCGCCGAGGATGAGGACCGAACTCCCCTTGGTCCTGAAGCCCAGCCTCGATTCCAGGGCTTTCACAAGGCCCGGCCCGTCGGTGTTGTGTCCTTCCAACCTGTTTCCCTTGCACAGGACCGTGTTGACCGCACCTGACGCGGCCGCCAGCGGATCCAGGTCAGAGCAGTAGTGCAGCACGGGGACCTTGTGCGGCATGGTGACATTGAACCCCTTCATTTCCCAAGTAGCCCTCGACAGAAACTCGGACAATCCATCCGTTGGGACCGGAATGGCAAGATATCGCCAGTCGAGACCAGCGGCACCCAGCGCTGCCATCTGCATCGGTGGAGAGAAGGTCCTGGTAAGCGGCCACCCTATAACTGCGAGGTCCGGCAAAGGCGATTCTCTCACGGCGAACATCCCTCCTCAGGTGGTCGACTGCTTGAGGGCATGGAGGAATCCCGGGTAGGAGACGTCGACGCAGTCTGCGTCGTCGAGGCGCGTCTCCCCTTCTGCGACCAGGCCGGCAACCGCGAACGCCATGGCTATTCGATGATCTCCCCTGGTCCGGATCAAGGTTCCTCTGAGACGTGCCCCACCCTCGACCCAGAAACCGTCGGCCAGCTCGCCTGCGGACGCGCCCATGGCCCGCAGATTCTCGACGATAGCTGAAATCCTATCGCTTTCCTTATGCCGAAGCTCCCCAGCTCCCCGGACGACCGTCTTACCCCTGGCCAGGGCGGCGCAGACGGCTAAAATCGGGAGCTCATCTACGAGAAGAGGTACCTCTTCCGGCCCGATCTCCACCGCGCGTAGCGTCCCATGGGTCACTCTCACGTCGCCAACAGGTTCCCAGTCGTCATGTCGATTTGTCATGTCCAGGCGACAGCCCATCTTCTGCAGCGTACGCAAGAAGCCGCATCGAGTCGGATTGAGCCCTACGCGTTTTACCTCTACTTCCGAATCGGGGACGATCGCGCCTGCGGCCAGCCAGAAGGCGGCCGATGAGATGTCTCCGGGTATTCTCAGGACATTGGCGCGAAGCCTCGGAAACCCTGTGACGCTTATGCGTGCGTTTTCCACGGATACCTGTGCCCCAAAGAGGGACAGGATCCTTTCCGTGTGGTCGCGGGACGGCAGGCGCTCCACGACGGTCGTGGTTCCGTCTGCGTAGAGACCTGCCAGCAGCACGCAGGACTTCACCTGGGCGCTTGCCACCGGCAAATGGTACTCTTCGAGCGGGGTCAACGGATTCGAAACTGCAGGCCCCGGACCTCTGATGTACAGGGGAGCCTTTAGTCCCTTTTCACGCCCGTCGACCGACGCGCCCATCCTCCTGAGCGGCTCAACGATGCGTCTCATCGGACGACTTCTCAAGGAGGAATCTCCAGTGAGAACGCTCATGAAATCCTGGCCTGCCAGTATCCCTGCGAGGAGTCTCATCGTGGTCCCCGAATTGCTGCAGTTCAGAACGTCAACTGGTTCCCGCAGGCCGTGAAGGCCGACGCCTGAGATCGCCACGTGTGTATCGCCGGTTTCGACCCTGATGCCGAGCCCTCGAAGGCAGTCCAGGGTGGCGGCGCAATCCCTGCCGGGGGCGAAGTTATATATGACCGTGTTTCCCTCAGACAACGCCCCCAGCATTGCGGCGCGGTGAGATATGGATTTGTCGCCGGGCAGCTCAAGTTGTGCCCTGATCCGTGAGCACCTGCTTATCGTGAACATTCCGACCACTCCCGAGTCAACGAATGCCAACGGTATCGTAGAGATAAGTCCTGGCGATCGCAGCCATGCTCATGAGCGTCGAACCATCCCGCTTTGAAAGCGAAACCTTCAGCCGTCGGAGTCGGGTTTCGAATTCGTCCAAAGCGGGCAGCAACGCCTCTGCGTTTTCGAGGCAGTAATCCATTGCCACCGAGGGCTCGGATAGCGCAAGCCTGGTGGCCCCTCTGAATCCGCCGGCATTGAGTACGTTTAGAATGGGCAGGTCCGCCGCCTTGTCCCTGCAGGTGAGCGCCAGAGAAAGGGCAAGGAAATATGGAAGATGGCTGGTGAACGCCACGGCCTCGTCGTGCTGACCCGCTTCGACGAGAAGCGGCTCGGCACCGCATGCCCTGACCAGGGAAACCACCTTTCCGAGGGCCCGTTCGTCTGCGAGGTCAGCGGTCAAGGCCCATACGGCTCCCCTGAACAGCGCGGCCGAAGCGGCCTCCAATCCGGACCTTTCCGACCCTGCCATCGGGTGTCCTCCGACGTAGCTAATGCCGTCAATGAGCCCCTCCCTGATCTTGGCGAGCGTCGGCGCTTTTGCGCTCCCCACGTCTGTCAGAACGCTGCCGGGCCGCATAAAACGAGCGGCTTCCAGGGCCACCTCCGGGATCGCGCCGGTCGGCACGGCGATGACGAGGATGTCGCTCAAACCGGCAATGCTTGCCAGGGATTCAGAGCTTGAGTCGCAGATGCCGAGTTTAAGGGCACGGGCGCGTGTTTTTTCGTCTTTGTCGTACCCCACTACCCGGTACGTCCCCTTCCCGCGGAGCGCGAGACCCACCGAGCCTCCGATCAGCCCGAGACCGACTATTCCCACGACCGGGTCGTGATCCCGTCCCACCATCACCTCACGCATGGCGTTTGCTTGACCTCGATGTCGGCGCCGGACGTTTTCCGTCTCGGCGGTCCGTAGATGGATCGGCCCAGGGCTCTTGCCACACTGGAAACACGGGTGAACAGGTCGCTGAGCTGGTGAAGGTAAAGGGACTGCGGGCCGTCGGACAAAGCCTTTTCGGGATCCGGGTGCGCTTCCACAATGACCCCGTCCGCTCCGGCTGCTACGGCGGCCATGGCCATAGGTATTACCAGATGCCTTTTTCCCGTGCCATGACTCGGGTCTACGATTACCGGCAGATGACAGAGAGATTTGATAGCCGGCACTGCGCTGATGTCGAGGGTGTTTCGGGTATAGTTTTCGAAGGTCCTGATACCCCTCTCGCAGAGCACAACCTGCATGTTGCCTGATGCAAGGATATATTCCGCCGCTTGCAGCCATTCATCGAGGGAGGACATCATACCCCTCTTCAAGAGGACCGGCTTCTTCGTTCGCCCTACCTCCTGCAGCAAGGTGAAATTCTGCATGTTCCGCGCCCCTATCTGGAGCATGTCGGCGTATTCCGCCACCAGTTCGACCTGTTCGGGGGCCATTACCTCGGTGACCACCGGCAATCCGATTTCGGCCTTGACCTGGGCTAGCAGCTCCAGCCCCTCTCGACCGAGACCCTGGAAGCTGTAAGGCGAGCTCCTGGGTTTGAACGCTCCTCCCCTTAACACGGAAGCCCCTGCATCGCGCGCAGCCAAGGCCGTTTTTCTGAGCATATCCAGGCCTTCCACCGAACAAGGACCGGCCATTATCACGACCTCGGGCCCACCTATCCTTACACCGTCGACTTCGACGACGGTGGGCTCGGCCTTAAGTTTGCGGCTGGCCAGCTTGTAGGGCTCAA
>Ga0308390_1001528_pt1 | contig 14837 bp, 12 predicted proteins | sample Hotspr2Sample149_FD_202358 | JGI IMG/M metagenome (GOLD analysis project Ga0308390, IMG submission 202358) | Hot spring phototrophic mat microbial communities from Mushroom Spring, Yellowstone National Park, Wyoming, United States - 20040719_149 ...
GCCAAAGCCCGGACCATGCTGACAAAAGGCGCCACGCCCGTTACGGTGGCTACCATGAAGTGGTCGGTACGCCCGCTGTTTCGCTCCAGGATCAGCCGGCCCTTGGCCTTGCGCCGCAGGTAAACCTCGCTGCCGACCGCCAACTCATACAACTGCGGCGACAGCTCGCCGCCCGCGACCCGCTCGAGGAAAAGCTCCAGCTCGCGATCGTGCGGCGAAGACGCGATCGAATAGGGACGTTCCGTCAGGCGCGATGGTCCGGGCAAGCCCACGGCGACGTACTGGCCAGGAACGAATTCCAGCTTTTCCTCGGGGCGGAGGCGCAAGATCCACAGGTCCGGCGTCAGTTCGCGGCGCGAGGTAATCAGGGCTCGCATGTGCGCGGGGGTCATGGCGAATCCTCCAGATGCCGGCGAGCCCGGAGGAAGACGCGGCGCAGCATGGGCTCGGTCAATCGTCCGGTCTGGGTGTTCTGCCGGCTAGGGTGATAGGAACAAATCAGCAAGGGCAAGTCCGGACCCAGCCGGTGTTCGCGGCCATGGGCGAAATCGAAAGCGGCAGGATGAATAGGCAGGCCGCGCTCGCGAAACGCGTCCACACAGGCTCGAAACGCCAGTCGGCCAAGCGCGACGATGACGCGGAGATTCTTCAGTAACTCGAGCTCGCGCACCAGATAAGGACGGCAGTTTCGAAACTCCTCGGGCAAGGGCTTGTTGGCCGGAGGCGCGCAGCGAACGGCAGCGGTGATCCAGGCGTCGTCGAGGCGCAGCCCGTCGTCCGCCGAGCGACTGTCGGGCTGCGATGCGAAGCCTGTGCGAAACAGCACGCGGTAGAGGAAATCACCCGAGCGATCGCCCGTAAAAATTCGCCCCGTGCGGTTGGCGCCGTGAGCCGCGGGCGCAAGACCTACGATGAGCAGGCGGGCTTCCGGGTCGCCGAAAGAAGGGATGGGCTTGCCCCAATAGGTCCAGTCGCGGTAGGCGGCGCGCTTGCGCCGGGCGATCTCGGCGCACCAGGCACGGAGCCGCGGGCAACGGTCGCATGAGATCACTTTCTGCTGGAGTTCCAGCAGCGCGGAAGCGGCGGCGTTCATCTGGAAACGGCTCGGTTAACAGGGTATATTCTTATTGTCACCTGACAGGCCCGAGGCCGTACGCCCGGCGCCTGGGTGCGAGCGGAGAGGAGTCATCATGCACGAGTCATTCAGCCGGAGGAAGTTCCTGGCCGCCGGCTCCGTCGCCGGGGCGGCGGCCGCCGTGCGCGTGGTCGAAAAGCCCGCCTTGCTGGGAGGCAAGCCTGTCCGGACCCAGCCTTTTCCTTCCTGGCCGGTGGCCAATGCCGCCGAGGAGAGGGCCCTGCTCGAAGTGCTGCGCAGCGGCAAGTGGTTTCGCGGATACGGAAAGCAGGTAGACCGATTCGAAGAAGCTTACGCCAAACTGACCGGCGCCAGGCACTGTCTGGCCACGGCCAACGGAACCAGCGCCCTGTTCATCTCGCTCAACGCGCTGGACGTTGCGCCGGGCGATGAGGTGATCGTTCCGCCCTACACCTTTATCGCCACGGTCAACGTTGTTCTGCTGATGCACGCCATCCCGATTTTCGTGGACACCGACCCGGCGACGTTCCAGATTGACGCCCGCAAAATCGAGGCGGTGATCACCGATCGCACCACGGCGATCATTCCCGTGCACATCGGCGGTTCGGCGGCCGACATGGATACGATTCTCGCCGTGGCCGGCAAGCACAAGCTGCCGGTGATCGAGGACGCCTGCCAGGCTCATCTGGGCGAGTGGCGCGGCAAGAAACTGGGCACGCTCGGCGATACCGGCTGCTTCAGCTTCCAGGCCTCCAAGAACCTGAACTCGGGCGAAGGCGGGGCGATCCTGACTTCCAGGGAAGAGATCGTCGAACGTTGCTACACCTTCCACAACAACGGGCGCAGCCGGCGCGTTACCAGCTACAACTTCAGCTATCAGTCGAGCGGTCATAACCTGCGCATGACCGAGTTCCAGGCCGCGCTGCTGATGGCGCAGATGTCGCGCCTCGAGCAACAGGCGCGCACGCGCGATCACAACGGACAGTACCTGACGAGCCTGCTGCGCGAGATTCCCGGCATCGAGCCGGCGCGGATGTACGAAGGCTGCACGCGCAACGCCTATCATCTCTACATGCTCCGGTACCGCAAGGAGCAGTTCGCCGGCTTGCCGCGGGCGAAGTTCCTCAAAACGCTGCGGGCCGAAGGCATCCCGGCCTCCGACGGCTACCGACCTCTGAACCGCGAGCCCTTCATCAAGCAGGCGCTCAGCTCGCGCGCCTTTCGGGCGGTTTGTCCGCCCGAGCGGCTCCGGCAATGGGAAGAGCGCAACCAGTGTCCGGAGAACGACCGCTTGTGCGAAGAGGCGGTCTGGTTCACGCAGAACATGCTGCTGGGCACGCGCCGCGACATGGAGCAGATCGCCGAGGCGATCCGCAAGATCCAGGCTCACGCGTCGGAACTGCTGAAGGTCTGAGTGCCGATAGCGGTACCGCCGCCGCATGGCGGGCTCGCGGCAGAACTCGTCATTCCAGGAGAGGCCCAAGCTGCGCCTTCGGCTCGCCGCGACGCAAGGTGGCGCCCCGACAGAGCCTGTCATTGCAAGAGCGCCAGGCGCATATTCTCCAGGGAGGAACGGAGGGCGTCGGGCTCCTGGGTGAGGCATTCGATTCGTGGCAAGCCGGCCTCACCCCGGCACAGCCGGCGGAACAGATCCACCAGAGCGGGATCCCGCCAACCCCTCCGGGTCTCCTCTTCCAGGATCTCAAGCGCCTCCTGCACGGAGAGCGCGGGTTTGTAAGGCCGCTCCGAGGTCAGCGCGTCGAAGATGTCTGCGATTTGCAGGATCCGGGCCAGCAGAGGGATTTGCTCGCCGCGCAGGCCGTCTGGATAGCCCGAGCCGTCCCAGCGCTCGTGGTGGTGCCGGATGATGGGCAAGACCCGGGCCAGCGTCTTCAGGGGCCGGCAAATCATCTCGCCGTGGACGGTGTGGGCGCGCATGACACGCCATTCCTCTTCGGTAAGCGGGCCGGGTTTGTTCAGGATGGAATCGGGCACGCTCACCTTGCCGATGTCATGAAGGAAGCCGCCGCGATAAAGGGCCAGCAACTGAGCTGCATCCAGGTTGAGGGCCCGCCCCATGCTCAAGCTGATCAGTGCGAGGCGCTCGCAGTGCATGCTCGTGCAACTGTCGCGCTGCTCGATCGCCTGGGCGAGAGCGAAGAGGATCCCTTCCGCTTCCTCCAGTGAGTCAATGGCTGCCTTCTGCCGCAGCATGGCGGCGATGCGCGTGCGCACGACGGCAGGGTGCAGGGGTTTGGTCAGGAACTCGTCGGCGCCGGACTCCAATCCGGTGATCTCGTTTTCCACGCCCTGCACGCTGGTCATCACCAGGATGGGGATGAGCCGTGTTTCCCGCCGCGCCTTGACGCGACGACAGAATTCCGGCGCGCCGAGTTCGGGCAGCATGAGGTCGAGCACCACCAGGTCCACCTTTTCGCGTTCCATGAGTTCGAACGCTTCGTAGTGGCTGGCCGCCTCCAGCACGCGGTAGGGCAGGGGGCGCAGCATGGCCCGCAAGACGCGACGGTTGATTTCGTTGACGTCGGCGATCAGGATGGTGGGTTCTTGCGCCGGCGAGCAGAGCTGCTCGGTCGCAATCTGGTCCGGCAAGGAGAAGGCGGATAAGCTCAACCGATTCGCGGCGCTGGCCATGCGATCACTCCGGGTGCGCAAACGCCTGCGTTTTTGCGGCGCATCGCCTCGCACCCTGGGCCACAACTCCGTGTGGCCCTGCCCTTTGCTTTATCGGTTGAATTTGGCGAGAATTTTAGGTGGTATGAAACGTTCCGCGTTCCTGCTGTCGTTGCTCGCGGGCTCGGTGTGGGCGCAAACCCTCACCCAAGGCGAGCGCGATTATGCCATGAGCCAGTTGCACGCCACGCGCAAGATGTTGCTGGATGCCATCAACGGCCTCGGTCCTGCCCAGTGGAATTTCAAACCGGTTACGGAAGCGTGGTCCATCGGCCAGTATGTCGAGCATGTGATCCTCGCTGAGGACTACGTGCGCCGGCACGCGGCAACGTTGCTCGAGAAGCCCACCACGGGCGATCGCCAGCCGGCTTTCGACAATGACACGCTCTACAGCCGCGCCGCGGATCCCGACCAATCCCCGACCATTTCCGATTCCGCGCTGGAGCCAAAAGGGCAGTACGCCACAGCAGAACAAGCGGCACAAGCCTTCCGCGAGCGTCGCGATCGCACCATCGCCTACCTTGCTTCCACGAGCGATCCCTTGCGCGCTCACGCCGACGGGATGGGGCCTGAGGCCCTGGATGCCTACCAGTGGTTCATTCGCCTTGCCGGCCACACCGAACGCTGCGTAGCCCGGATCAATCGCATCAAAGCGGACCGCAATTTCCCGGCGAGGTAGCCGTCGAGGGCGGCTCATCTCAGCGGCTGATCGTGAGCACGCCGAGCGAGCGCACCCGCGGCGAATTGCGCACCTGCAGCTCCACCGGCTGGTCGCCCTCCGGCGCCACCGGCACTTCCAGGTTGATCTGATACAATCCCGGACTCACCAGCCCCTTCCACAACACCCGCGCCGGCTGACCCCCGACCCATACGTTCACCACATCCAGCAGCTCCGCAGGCCCCTCCGGCACGCGCCCCGAAGCCACCCGCGGATTCGTGTTCAGCCCAAGACCCGTCGCGTACAACTGAATCACATCGCCCGGCCGCGCCGGACGCGTCTCATAGCCGGGAATCGAGCCCACAGGCGCCACCAACACCGGCGAATTCGCATGCAAGGCCGCCACCAGCGTCCTACCTGCTGCCTGGTAGACGAAGATCCCAGGCGCCACGCTGCGGCGTTCCGCCGTCGCCAGCGCGCGGCCCTGCGGCGTGATGACTTCGACCTGCACCGGCCCCTCGAGTTCCTCATCCGGCGCCTGCACGTTCAACTGCTCCGGACTGATGTAATAAACCGCCGCCGGTCGCCCACCGATGTTCACCCGCACCCCGTCCAGCTCCACCGGCAGCCGACCCTCGACAATCTCATCCGGCCGCCACGTTCGGGTGGTCGGCGCCAAACGCTGTCCTCGTATCGTCACCCAACTGCCGGGCGAAAATCCTTCCGCAAAACTGGCTCCATTCACCACACCGATGATTACCTGAACCGGGGCCGGCGCACCAATCAGCTCCACCAGCACCGTCACCGACTGCGACGGCAGGCCCGGAACCGAGAATGTTAGCTGTCCGGAGTTCAACGGCAGGGGTAGCAGGCCGGGCTGCACCGTCACCGTCACCTCCGCCGCACCCACACCCGACGCTGGCCTCACCTCCAGCCAGGCCTGGTTGGATGAGGCCGTCCAATTCAGCGCCCCCGTGCCGCTGTTGGCAATCCGAATGGTACGGCTTACCGGTGCGTCCGTGGCGCGCACCTGAAGGTAAATCTGTGCCGGCGTCAGCGCCAGCACCGGACCCGTCGCCGACCCCGCCGCCACCACATTCAGATTCCCGCTCGCTGCCACCGTCACCGCGTCGTCCAAAACCGTCCCGCTCACCTCCAGCCGCCACGTCACCGTACCTGCCCCGCCCGGCGCATTCACCGTCACCGATCGCACGCTCACCCCACCAGCACCCACATCCCCAAAGCCCATCTGCGCCACCCCGCTCTGCGCACCTAACTGCAACGACCCGTTCACACGCACCGCGCCTACATCCCCAGCGTTGCGTACCGTGCACGTAAGCGTGAACGGCTGACCCGCCACCACCTGCGGCGGCGCCGCACAAGCAACTCCCAGCGACGCCCCGCTCAGCCGCACCAGCGTGCCCTGCGATATGGCCAGCGCAAACGGCTCCGGGTTCCGGCAAGCATTGCCCGCGTGCGTCACCTTCACCAACACCGAGCCGCTGGCGTTGCCCAGGACGCGTTCCACCGCGTCCGCCGTGCTCGTTGAAGCCCCTAGCAACGCCCCTTCGACTCCCGGTACACCCGCAAATCCAGATTGGCCAGGCAGCCAGGCCACGGCGTATTATTGGGGTCGCCCATTTGGACCTGCCGATTCCAAGCCAAGGTAGTGGAGAAGGCGCCCTCCACGGAACCCCGGTAGTAAGCTCGAGAACCCGGCGCCACGGCGCCGCTGACCACGCCTTGCCGCTGCGCGTAGGCCCGCTCCACATCCACCGCGCCCCAGCCCCACTCCGGACTCCACTGCGTCCGCGTCGTCGAGTTGATCAACAGCGCCTTCAGCTCGAGAGCACGCCGTACGCCTGCTTGTCGCAAAAGCGCCGCGGCTCCCGGCAAGGCGGAACGCGCTTCCCCCGCGCCCTGTGCGAGAGCCTCCAGTTCGGTTGATCCGGGCTTGGCCACCCAAAAGCCCACTGCGGGAACGGCGAGATCCGGCTTGCGCTGGCCATCGGTGGTTGGCCCACGGGGGCTCCAGCGGTCCAAAACGTCGTCAGCCCGGTCTCGCGTGCCACGGATGTCCACCTCGGCGACAGCAACCAAGCTGGGCAGTGAGGCATACCGGTCGAGCTCTCCCTGGCGCGTGGGCTGCGAAATCTGGCTTTCGGACACTTCGCTTTGCACCGCGCCGAAAATGTCGTAAGTGGTGGCGTAGTACTCCAAGACCCATCTTGGCTTATCCACGGCCAATTTAACTTCCGGCCGATTGCGCACCAACCATTCCCAAGCATCAACGGAGTCTGCCACCGTCAAGCCCGCGACATACCCCGTACCGCTTTGGAAACGCGCTATCACCTTGAGAATCATCAAACCGCTCACGCCCCAGGCCACTCCTCGATAATTTTCCCAGCCTCCCTCCATCCCCCGGGCGGCAATGACAGATGCCGGGCGGGTGCACCCCAAAAACGAGCTTCCAGGATAGCTTTGCTCGACGAAAGCATCTTCCTGATCCGCAAAGCCGGTAAACCAGGTTTTAGCCCATGTCAGAAAGGAGCGACTCTCCAAGCGCACTCCTCGCAGAATCGGGTGCCGGGGATCCACGCCGCCGCACAACAGTGCGATCCATTCGCCCGCGCCATTGATGCCGCGATCCCACAAGGGTCCGGCCCCCATGCTCAGCCCCGGCGGATCCCGCGGGATCGTCTCCCAACGCTGATCACTCGCTTCCCGCATCCCCTCCGCCGGCTTCTCCGCGCGCACCTCCTCCCACACCATCGCCCCCGGATCCGGCCACACCCCAGCCACGCGATCGTCCTGCCCGACCCGCTCCGCCGCTCGCTCCGGCAGTTCCACCAACAGCAAACTGATCGCGCTGTAGCGCCGCAACAGCCGACCTCCCACACTCTCCACCAAGTTGGCCACCGCTTGCTGTTCCGGTCCCAGCACGCGCTCGATCTCCTCGAACGCCGTTCGCCTCACCTCACGCTGCACCTCTACCCACTCCCGGTAGCTGGCCTCTACCGCCTGCGGCCAGAACCAAGCCCGCTCGGCCACCGACTGGTAGCGACTCTCGTACAACTCCAGTTGCAGGCGCGCCGCCTCCTCCGTGCGCCGCACAATCTACTCCTGCGGCTGCAAACGCAAAGCGATCCAGTACGGCCGCACCGCCCGGTCCTCGCCGCTCGCGACGGCGGGCAGCAAAAGCAGGCAAGCGAGCCACAGCATCGAATGGGCGCAGAGCGAAAGACGGGATCCCAGCATCAGCAGCTTTTGCCTCCAAGACGAAAAGTCAATCTGTGCAAACTTGGCACGCCAGTTCGCACGGGCTCAGAGGAAAAGTCCTTAACACGCGCGGGAGCGGAGCTTCAACTCTGAAAAACACGCGAGCCCGGTCTGTGTCACAATAGATGTCTTGCCACCCGAATGACCCACCCTGACCGTGAAATCACCGACCGCGAGGAAGTGGCTCCCTCGGCGGAGGACATTTCCTTCGCCGAACTGCTGACGGAATTCGAGCACAGCCATCGCCACGTAGCCGAAGACGGTGGCGAGGGGCGGCTTGGGACAGTTGTCGCCGTCTCCGACGATGCCGTGTTCGTGGACGTTGGCTTGAAAATCGAAGGCGTGTTGCCTGCGACAGAGCTGCGGGACAAGTCCGGGCAGTTGAAAGTCGCCGTGGGCGACCAGCTTCGCGTGGGCATTCGCGGGCGCGACCCTGAGGGCTACTATCTGCTCTCGCTGATCAAGGTTGAACGACCCAGGGACTGGGCCGCGTTGGAGCAGGCCTGCCGCGAGAAGCGCACAATTGCCGGCGTGGTGACCGGCCAGGTCAAAGGCGGCTTCACCGTGGACATCGGCGTGCGCGCCTTCCTGCCCGCCTCCCGGAGCGGAGTCAAAGAAGCTTCTGAGATGGAGAAGCTGGTCGGCCAGGAGATCGCCTGCAAGATCATCGAGCTGGACTTGGCGCGCGAGGACGTGGTGGTGGACCGTCGTGCTGTGCTCGAAGAGGAGCAGGAGCTGGCCCGCCGGCGGGCTTTTGAGGCGCTTCAGGAAGGCCAGGTGGTCCGGGGCACGGTCCGCACGCTCACCGATTTCGGCGCCTTCGTGGATGTCGGCGGCGTTGAGGGATTGCTCCATGTCACGGACATGTCCTGGGGACGCGTGCGCAAGCCCTCCGACGTCGTCCATCCGGGCGACGTGATCGAGGTCAAGATCCTCAAGGTGGATCCTGCATCGCGGCGCGTGTCGCTCGGGCTGAAGCAGCTCACTCCGGAGCCGTGGTCGCTGGTGGAGGAGAGGTACAAGCCGGGCGATCGGGTTCGCGGCACCGTGGTCCGGCTGGCGGAATTCGGCGCCTTCGTCGAGCTGGAGCCCGGCGTGGAGGGACTGATCCACCTGTCGGATCTGTCCTGGTCCAAGAAAGCGCGCAAGCCTTCGGACGTGGTGAAGGAAGGGGGAACCGTCGAGGTGGTCGTCACGGCGGTCCACGCTGCGGAGCGGCGCATCTCGCTCAGCCTCAAGCAGGCGCTGGGCGATCCCTGGGAACGGGTCGAGCAGGACTATCCGGTGGGCAGCGTGGTAGAAGGCCGCGTCAGCAGCCTGGCCAAATTCGGCGCCTTCGTGGAGCTTGCCGAGGGCGTGGAGGGAATGATCCATATAGGCGACATCAGCGCCGAGAAACGTTTGGAACATCCGCGTGAGGTTCTGAAAGAGGGCGATCGCGTGCGCGCGCAGGTCTTGGCCATAGACCGCGAGCGCCGGCGCCTCCGCCTCGGCATGAAGCAGCTTCAGCCGACGACGACGGACGAGTACATTGCCGACCACCGGGAAGGCCAGGTGGTGACGGGCCGCGTGGTCGAGGTCACCGAGGACGGGGGGGCGCGGGTGGAGGTAGCCGACCGCGTCTTCGCACGCTGCCTGCCGCCGGCTTCGCAGGCTGGAGCCCGGGGATCGCAGCAAGGCCCGGCGGATCTGAGCGTGCTGACCGCGATGCTGGCGGCCAAGTGGAAGCAAGGCCGCGCGCCGTCGCCTGCCCTCGAACCCTTGCGCGCCGGCCAGGTGCGCAGCTTTCGCATCGTCACGCTGGACAAAGCAGCCAAGCGCATCGAGCTCGAACCGGTTGCCTGAAGGCGGCGCGCCGGCCGGCATTGACAGCCGTGCAAACGGCTTGTTAGCCTTCAGGTTTGATGCCTGCCGGTGCCCTGAAACGCACCCCGCTTTACGAGCTGCATCGTGAACTCGGCGCGCGCATGGTGGAGTTCGGCGGTTGGGAGATGCCGGTGCAGTATTCCGGCATCATCGAGGAGCATCTGGCCGTGCGGCGCGCCGTGGGGCTTTTCGATGTCAGCCACATGGGCGAAATCGAGGTTCGCGGACCGGAGGCGCCGGCGCTCATCGAGTACGTCACCACGAATCAGGCGAGCCGACTGAGCACGGGACAAGCGCAATACTCCGCCATGCTCTACCAGCATGGCGGCTTTGTGGACGATCTGCTCGTGCACAAGGTGGCCGACGATCACTATTTCCTGTGCGTGAACGCCTCCAACCAGGAAAAGGACTACCGCCACATCCTGCGCTACAACCGGTTCCGCGCCGAAGTGGAGTTCGCCAGCGATCGCTACGTCCAGCTTGCGCTTCAGGGACCGCGCGCTGAGCAGACGCTGCGGCGATTGACCGCGACGGATCTGACCGCCATCCGTTACTACCACTTCACGGACGGCGAAGTCTGCGGCGTGCCGGCGCGCATCGCGCGCACCGGCTACACGGGCGAAGACGGCTTCGAGCTGTACCTTGCGCCCCGGCACGGCGTACGAGTCTTCCGCGAGCTGTTGCGCGCAGGCGAGGAGTTCGGCATCCGCCCCTGCGGGCTGGGGGCGCGCAACACGCTGCGGCTGGAAGCGAAAATGGCGCTTTACGGTCACGAGATCGACGCCTCCATCCGCCCGCCGGAAGCCGAGCTGAACTGGATTGTGAAGATGGACAAGGGCGAATTCGTGGGCCGTGCGGCGCTGGAGCGGCTGGCGGCGGCCGGGGTGCGTCGCAAACTGATCGGCTTCGAGATGCTGGACCGCACGGTGGCGCGCGACGGTTATCCGGTCTACGTGCAGGGCCGGGCCGTGGGCTGGGTCACCAGCGGCGGACCGGCGCCCTACCTGAACAAAAACATCGGATTATGTTATCTTCCCGCGGATCTCGCCGAGGTCGGACGGACCATCCAAATCGGCGTCCGCGGGCGACTGGCGGAGGCGCTGACCGTGCGCACTCCTTTTTACAGACGACCCAAAACCAACCCGTGAGGAACCATGTATCCGGAGGAGTTCAAGTACACGCGTGAACACGAGTGGGTGAAGGTGGAAGGCGACGTCGGCGCCGTGGGCATCACCTTTTACGCGCAGCAGGCGCTGGGCGACATTGTGTACGTCGAGTTGCCCAAGGTCGGCATGAAGGCCGAAAAAGGCAAGACGCTGGGCAGCGTGGAGTCGGTCAAGGCGGTCTCCGACATTTACGCCCCGGTCTCCGGCGAGGTGATCGAGGTGAACGAGGCGCTGGTCCAGACGCCCGAGCTGCTCAACCGCGATCCCCATGGCGCAGGATGGCTGGCCAGGATCCGGCTGAGCTCGCCTGAGGAACTGAACAACCTGCTGGACGCCGAGCAATACCAGGCGCTGGTGGCCGAGGAGAGCTGAAGTGCGGTTCCTGCCGAAGTCGGATGCCGAGCGCCGCCAGATGCTGGAGACGCTAGGTCTGGAATCGGCCGAAGAGCTTTTCGCGCAAATCCCGCCCGAGCTGCGCCTTCGCCGGCCGCTGGCGCTCGATCCCGGCCGCTCCGAATTCGAGGTCCTGGAGTTCATGCGGGCCTGCGGCCGCCGGAACAAAACGGGTCAACCCTGTTTCCTCGGGGCGGGCGCCTACTATCACTATCGGCCGGTGGTCGTGGAAACGCTGGCCTCTCGCGGCGAGTTCCTGACCGCTTATACCCCCTACCAGGCAGAGATCTCGCAGGGGTTGCTGACCGCCATCTTCGAGTTCCAGACGATGATGTGTCAGTTGACGGGCATGGACGTGGCCAACGCGTCCATGTACGACGGCTCCACGGCCATGGCGGAGGCGGCTCTGATGGCTCGCCGGATCACAGGCCGTGAGCACGTGGTCGTGGCCGCCTCGGCGCACCCCGAGTACCGCGAGGTTCTGGCGACGTACGCGCACAACCAGGCGATCCGCATCCGCGAGGCGCCCTATGATCCGGAAAGCGGCGCGGTGAATGTGCCGGCTGCGGCCTCCCTGCTCGACGACAACACGGCCGCGTTGATCATCCAGTCGCCGAATTTCTTCGGCGTGGTGGAGCCGCTGCGGGAGCTGGCCGGGGCCGCTCATGCGGCCGGAGCGCTCCTGATCCACGTCTTCACCGAGGCCGTTTCGCTCGGGCTGCTGGCTCCGTGCGAGGAAGCCGACATCGTAGCCGGCGAGCTGCAATCCTTCGCGCTGCCGCCCAGCTATGGAGGCCCGTACGCAGGCGTCATCGCGACTCGGGAGAAATTCGTACGCCAGTTGCCCGGCAGACTGGTCGGCCAGACCACCGACACCCGCGGCCATCGAGCCTTCTGCCTGACCCTCTCCACGCGCGAGCAGCACATCCGCCGCGAAAAGGCCACATCCAACATCTGCACCAACCAGGCGCTGGTGGCTCTGATGGCTACCATCTTCATGACCGCTTACGGCAAGCAGGGCCTGCGCGAGCTGGCCGAACAGAACCTGGCCAAAGCGCATTACGCGGCGGCTCGTCTGCCGCTGCGCTTCCGTGGCTCATTCTTCAACGAGTTCGTGGTGCACTGCGAAGCGCGCCCGCCCGAGGCGATCAACCGCGCGCTGGCCGAGCGCAACATCGTGGGCGGGCTGCCTCTCGGTCGTTTCTATCCGGAGTTGAGCGACTGCATGCTGCTCTGCGTCACCGAGATGATCCGTCGCGAAGACATGGAACGGCTGGTGGAAACTTTCCGGTCAGGAGGCCAGGCATGACGGGCAAGGCGCGCCGCCACATCGTGCAGGACGAACCGCTGGTGTTCGAGATCAGCGCGCCGGGCAAGCGCGGTTGCCAGTTGCCGCCGCTGGACGTGCCCGCGGTGGACGCCGCAGAGGCGCTCGGCGGTGCGAACGTTCGCCGCGAAATCGAGGGCTTCCCCGAGCTGAGCGAAGTCGAAGTGGTGCGGCATTTCACGCGCCTTTCCACCTGGAACTACGCGATTGATCTGGGCATGTACCCGCTGGGTTCCTGCACCATGAAGTACAACCCGCGGGCCAACGAAGCCGCGGCGAGCGTGGAAGGGCTGGCCTGGGCGCATCCTTACCAACCCGAAGAGACGGTCCAGGGGTGCCTGGAGATCATGGCGCGACTGGAGCAAGCGCTGGCCGAAATCACGGGGATGGACGCCGTCTCGCTGCAACCCGCAGCGGGCGCGCACGGCGAACTGACGGGCATCCTGCTGATCCGCGCCCTGCTGGCCGGCCGCGGCAATCCGCGGCGCAAGATCCTGATTCCCGATTCGGCGCACGGCACCAACCCGGCTACCGCCGCGATCGCGGGCTACGAAGTCGAGAACATCCGCTCCAACGAGCGGGGCATGATTGACATCGAGGCCTTCCCGTCGCTGGTGACCGAAGACGTAGCTGCGCTGATGATCACCAATCCCAACACGCTCGGCGTCTTCGAGGTCAACATCGCGCGCATCGCCGAAATCCTGCACGCCAAGGGCGCGCTGCTTTACATGGACGGCGCCAATATGAACGCGCTGGTGGGCATCGCACGCCCGGGCGATGCCGGCGTGGACGTTCTGCATTTGAATTTGCACAAGACGTTCTCGACGCCTCACGGAGGCGGAGGTCCGGGCAGCGGGCCGGTGGCCGTGAAGAAGGAACTGGAGCCGTTCCTGCCCACGCCGCGCCTCAAGCAAGTCAACAGCCAATGGCGCTGGGATTACGACCGTCCGCAATCCATTGGCCGCGTGCGAGCCTTTTACGGAAACTTCGGCGTGCTGGTGCGCGCCCTGGCCTACATCATGGCGTGCGGTTCCGATGGGCTGCGCGCAGCCACCGTGGACGCCGTGCTCAATGCCAACTACGTGCGCAAGGCGCTCGAGCCTCACTACGACCTGCCTCACAAAGAGCCTTCCATGCACGAGTGCGTGTTCAGCGACCGGCGGCAGGCGCGCCACGGCGTGCGGACGATGGACATCGCCAAGCGCCTCATTGACTATGGCTTCCATCCCTACACCGTGGCCTTCCCGCTGATCGTGGCCGGGGCGTTGATGATCGAGCCCACCGAAAGCGAAAGCCGCCGTGAGCTGGATCTGTTCATCGAGGCCATGATCGCGATTGCCCGCGAGGCCGAAGAAAATCCTGAGCTGGTGCGCACGGCGCCGCACACCACTCGCACGAGCCGGGTAGATGAAGTCACCGCGGCGCGCAAACCGATCCTGCGCTGGCGACCGGAAGAGTAGTGTCGCGCGGACTGCTGTGCCTGCTCGTCCTCATCCTGCTGCTGCGCGTGCCTTTCCTCGATCAGGCGATTCAGGGCGATGACGTTTACTACCTGGCCGGCGCCGAGCACGCGCAGATTGACCCGCTGCATCCCACGCACGCCCGTTACGTCTTCCTGGGGCAGGTCGTGGAAATGCAAGGCCACCCGCACCCGCCCTTCAACGCCTGGTTTCTGGGCTTGCTGCTCGCGCTGCTCGGCGATGTTTACGAGGTTCCTTACCACGCTGCTTACCTGGTTTTCTCGTTGATCGCGGGGGTCTCCGCATGGGCGCTGGCGCGCCGTTTCTGCCCGCAGCCCCTCTGGGGCGCGCTGTTGACCCTGGCGGCGCCGGCCTTCCTCGTCAACGGCAACTCGCTGGAAGCCGACGTGCCCCTGATGGGTTTCTGGCTGGCGGCGACCGCGCTGTTCGTTCGGGCGGTGGATGCCGGCTCGTTGAGATGGCTCGCCGGGGCCGCTGTGGCGATGGCGCTGGCCGCCCTCACGGGCTATCAAGCGATCCTGTTGACCCCCATTTTGGGCCTGTACCTGTTCCAACGGGCACGGCGCTGGACGCCGGGCTGGGTCGCCGTGGTTGCCCCCGTGACTGTGATCGCGGCCTGGCAACTGTTCGAGCGCTGGACGACCGGGAAGCTTCCTCTGGCGATTCTCGCGGGATTTTTTCAGACCTACGGCCTGCAAGCCCTGGAACGGAAGCTGGCCAACGCGGCGGCGCTGACCGCTCATCTCGGATGGCTGGTGTTGCCCGGCCTGGCCGTAGCGGCTTTTCGCACGGGTCGCGCCGGGTGGATCCTGGCGGGCGGGGCTGCGGCTTTGGCGGCGCTGGTGGATCCGCATCCGTTGTTCTGGTCCTCCTTCGGCGT
>Ga0308390_1001529_pt1 | contig 14837 bp, 9 predicted proteins | sample Hotspr2Sample149_FD_202358 | JGI IMG/M metagenome (GOLD analysis project Ga0308390, IMG submission 202358) | Hot spring phototrophic mat microbial communities from Mushroom Spring, Yellowstone National Park, Wyoming, United States - 20040719_149 ...
ATAACACAAAAAGAGTTCATAAAAGCTTAAATAATAAAATTCCCCTTGACTTCATAGTCCAAAATAGTAAACTTTCCAATATGTTATGGACTTATACAATTGCTTGACATTTATTATAAAAAAATTAAATTATAGGAAATTTTATTTAAAATTTATAAATGGGCCGCTAGCTCAGTCTGGCAGAGCACCGGCCTTTTAAGCCGGGTGTCGAAGGTTCGAATCCTTCGCGGCTCAAATTTAGAAGTCCCCGTCGTCTAGCGGTTAGGACACGGGTCTTTCAAGCCCGCAACAGGGGTTCAACTCCCCTCGGGGACGAGTTTTATTTTTTTATCAAGAATTAAAAACCATATATACAATATATACAAGTGGAGATTTAGAGCCTGTGCCAAAACCTATAATTTTTAGGTTATAACTTTTAAAATTAATAAGAAATAAAGGTTTTTTATGTGAAAGTGGACTTTTGGCTCAGGCTCTTTGGAGGGTGCGCCAAAACTATATGAAATTTTTTAGTATAAAATTTTTAATAGCAAGCGTGCCCTCTTTAGACTTGCAAAATTGAGAAAAAACTTCACTACTTTTGCAGAAACTTAACCCCCAAAAATTTTTGTCCAAAATCTAAAAAATATTTTTCGCAATAACTCAACTAATTAATACAAATTTTTTAATTTTAATTAAATTTTCTTTAAATATTCCTCAATATAGAATGCGGTGTCTCTACCCTCTTTTATTGCCCATACAACTAAAGATTGTCCCCTTCTCATATCTCCTGCTGAAAAAATCCCTTTAACAGAAGTTAAATAATTTTCATTAGTTTTAACATTACCTTTCTGGTCAAGTTCTAAATTTAATTCTTTTATTAAATTATTATGTTTAGGATGCAAAAAACCTAAAGCAAGTATAACCAAATCAGCATCAATTTCAAATTCAGTATTAGGAATTTCTTTTATTTTAAAAGTGCCATCTGGATTTTTTGTAACATCAACTTTTACGCAAAGCAATTTTTTAACATTTCCATCTTTACCAATAAATTTTTTAGTTGATACCTGCCATAATCTTTCTACACCTTCTTCGTGGCTTGTTGATGTTTTAAATAATATAGGATATTTGGGCCAAGGCATATCAAAAGTTCTTGAAGAAGGTGGTTTTGGTAAAAGTTCAATTTGAATAATCTTTTTTGCTCCAAGACGATTAGCGACTCCAACGCAATCGCTTCCTGTATCACCGCCTCCTATTACAACTACATTTTTATCTTTAGTATCAATTATCTCATCTTCTGAAATTTTTTCGTTCATTGCAATCTTATTAAAAAATTTTAAATAATCCATTGCGAAATATATACCTTTCAAATTTCTTCCTTCTATTTTTAAATCTCTTGGCGCCTCACAGCCTCCTGCAAGAACAATAAAATTAAATTCATTTAAAAGAGTTTTTAAACTTATATCTTCTCCAACTTCAGTATTGCATACAAATTCAATTCCGGATTTTTTTAGTAATTCTAATCTTCTATCAATTACCCATTTTTCAAGTTTGAAATTTGGAATTCCATAACGAAGAATGCCACCTGGTTTATTTTCTCTTTCAAAAACAATCACTTTATAACCTAATCTATTAAGTTGGTCTGCGCAGGATATTCCAGCAGGACCTGAACCAACAACAGCAATCTTTTTTTCTTATATTTTTTGGAAAAATTAGAACTAACATAATCGTTTTTAAATGCATATTCAATTATAGCCAACTCATTTTCGCGGATAGTTACAGGCTGGTCATTAATTTCTAAAGTGCAAGAGTATTCACATAAAGCAGGGCAAACTCTTCCTGTAATTTCAGGAAGATTATTTGTAGCAGAAAGGAGTTGATAGGCTTTAAACCATTGTTTTCTAAAAATATAATCATTCCATTCAGGGACATAATTTCCCAATGGACAACCAAAATGGCAGAATGGGGTTCCACAATCCATACATCGTGAAGCTTGCTTCTCTGTGTGATTTTTTGATGGTAACAGGCTAACTTCTAAATAATCTTTTATTCGTTCAGAAACAGGTCTAAAGCCTGCTGTTTCTCTTTTATATTTTAAAAAACCTTTAACATCACCCATTTTAAATAAACCTCTTTATAAAATTAGCCGTCACTTACCTCTTCTAATTCTAATTTCTTTTCTTTGTAAATTTTTCCCATTAAAATTGCTTTATACTCTATTGGTATAACTTTAACAAATTTTTTTATTTCTTCTTCAAAATTTAATAAAATCATTTCTGCTTTTTTGCTTTTTGTATATTTATGATGATTTGAAATTAAATTAAAAATTGTTTTTATATCATCTGAATTAAATTGGAAACAATCTTCAATTTCAACCATTTCTTTATTATATTTATAAAGAAATTTTCCATCATCGTTATAGACATAAGCTATACCGCCTGACATACCTGCTGCGAAATTTTTTCCTGTTTTACCTAAAATTACAACTCTGCCTCCTGTCATATATTCACAGCCGTGGTCACCTACACCTTCAACTACAACATAGGCACCAGAATTTCTAATACAAAATCTATCGCCTGCAATACCGGAAATATATGCTTCACCTGATGTTGCACCATAAAAAGTTGTATTACCAATAATTACATTTTCTTCACTTTTAAAATCTGATTTTTCTGAAGGATAAATTATAATTTTACCGCCTGATAAACCTTTACCAACATAATCATTTGCCATTCCTTCTAATTCAAAAGTTACACCTCTTGTTAAAAAAGCACCAAAACTCTGACCTGCATTTCCTTTAAATTTAATCTGAATTGTATCTTCTGGTAAACCATCTTCACCATAAAATTTAGTAATTTTATTACTCAACATTGCACCAACTGTTCGGTCAGTATTTTTTATTGGAATTTCTATTCTAACAGGCTCTTTATTTTCTATTGCTCTTTTTGAAAGTTTAATTAATTCTAAATCTAAAATATTATCTATATTATGTTCCTGCTGTTTAATCTTATAAATTCCTACGTTTTTATCAACTTCTGGTTTATATAAAATTTTTGAATAATCAAGGGTTTTTGCTTTTTTATGCGCAATTTCGTAATTTACTTCTAAAAGTTCAGTATTGCCAATTAAATCATTAAAACTTTTTATACCCAAATCAGCCATAATTGAGCGAACTTCTTCAGCAACGAATTTAAAATAATTTTGTAGATATTCAGGTTTTCCTGTGAATCTTTTTCTCAAGCATTCTTCCTGTGTAGCGATTCCGACTGAGCAATTATTAAGAGAGCAATGTCTTAGCATAACGCAACCCAACACAACCAAGACAGTTGTTCCAAATCCGAATTCTTCAGCGCCCAAAATTGCACCAATGACAACATCTTTACCTGTTCTTAATTGACCATCCACCTGAAGAGTTACTCTACTTCTTAAATCATTTAAAACTAAAGTTTGATGAGTTTCTGCTAATCCCAATTCCCAGGGGAGTCCTGCGTATTTAATTGAACTTAGAGGCGAGGCACCTGTTCCACCGTCTCCACCTGAAATTAAAATTATATCAGCATGGCCTTTTGCAACTCCAGCAGCAATTGTTCCTACCCCAACTTCTGAAACCAATTTAACACTTATAAGGGCATCAGGATTAGCGTTTTTTAAATCAAAAATTAGTTGGGCTAAATCTTCAATTGAATAAATATCGTGATGAGGTGGTGGCGAAATCAAAGTTACACCAGGAGTTGTCCAACGAGTTTTAGCAATTTCAACGCTAACTTTCCTTCCTGGTAATTGTCCACCTTCACCTGGTTTTGCACCCTGTGCAATTTTTATCTGTAATTCTTTAGCATTTACTAAATAATTTATAGTAACGCCAAATCTACCTGAAGCAACCTGTTTTGTTGCACTACATAAACTATCACCATTTGGTAATGGAATAAATCTTGCAGGGTCTTCACCGCCTTCACCTGAATTTGAACGAGTTCCCAATCTGTTCATAGCAATAGCAATTGTTTCGTGGGCTTCTCTACTAATTGAACCAAAACTCATAGCTGCACTTACAAATCTTTTTATTATATTTTCAGCAGGTTCAACTTCAGAAATTGGAATAGGATTTCTTTTTTTAAATTTTAATAAACCGCGCAATGTTGTTAAATGTCCTTGCTGATTATTTATGATTTCAGCAAATTCAAGATATTTTTTATAATCATTATTTCTAACTGCCTGATGCAGAAGTGAAATAGTATCAGGATTCCAGAGGTGATATTCGCCATCTTTTTTCCATTGATAAAGTCCGCCAGTTGGTAAAATCATTATATCAGTTTTTAAAAATGCCTCGTTATGTGTTTTTAAAACATCCTCACAAATCAAATCAAAACCAATTCCACCTATTCGTGAAACAGTTCCTGTAAAGCAGGTATTAATAACTTCATCATTCAAACCAAGAGCTTCAAAAATTTGTGCGCCCCTATAACTTTGTAAAGTTGAAATTCCCATTTTAGAAAGAATTTTTAAAATTCCTTTTTCTAAAGCCTTAAAATAATTTTTTTCTGCCTCTTTGTATTCAATTTCTATCTCTTTTTCATCAACCATCCTCTTTATAGTTTCCAGTGCAAGATAAGGATTTATACAATCAGCACCGTATCCAAAAAGAAGAGCAAAATGTGTAACTTCTCTTGCCTCTCCTGTTTCTAATATTATATTAGCCTCTGTTCGGAGTTGTTTTTTAACAAGATATTGATGAATAGCACCTGTTGCTAAAAGAATAGGGATACTCATATATTCAGAATTTACACCTTTGTCTGTTAATAATAAAAAAGTATAACCATTTTTAATTGCGTTTTCTGCCTGTTTACAAATTCTTTTAATAGTTTTTTTAAATCCGTTTTTACCTTCTTTTACTTTAAAAAGTAATGAAATTTTTTTGGTTTTAAAAATTTTTAAAGAACATAATTTATTTAAATCTTGGTTATTAAGGATAGGGGATTTTAATTTTAATCTATGTGCGTGGTATGGGGTTTGTTCTAATATATTTTTTTCTTTACCGAGGTAAGTATCAAGAGACATAACGCAAAGCTCTCTTATTGGGTCAATTGCGGGGTTAGTTACCTGAGCGAAAAGTTGTTTAAAATAGTGAAAAATAGGACGGGGTTTATTGGAAAGGACAGCAAGCGGCGTGTCATCTCCCATTGAGCCTGTTGGCTCCTGCCCTTCTTCAATCATTGGCTTAATTATAAATTTTAAATCCTCTCGTGTCCAGCCAAATGCTGTCTGCAATCTTATTAAATCTTCATTCTTTAAATCTTTATAAATAGTTTTCGCTTTGAATGGTATTTTATCAAAAATAATAAGATGTTTTTTTACCCATTCCTTATAAGGATTTTTAGAAATAAGTTTCTCTTTTATTTCTTCGTTAAAAAATATTTTGCCTTCAACTAAGTCAATTCCAAACATTTCACCTGGCTTAAGCCTGTTACTTAATTTTATATCGTCTGGTTTAATATCTAAAACTCCAACTTCTGATGCAGTCACAATAAAATCATTTTTTGTAATTATATATCTGCAAGGTCTTAGACCATTTCTATCTAAAATTGCGCCAATATATCTTCCATCAGTAAAAGAAATAGCAGCAGGACCATCCCAGGGCTCCATTAAACAAGAATGATATTCATAAAAATATCTTTCTTCTGGACTTATTAAATTATCATTCTGCCAGGCTTCAGGAATTAACATTCTAATAGCGTGAAAAATATCATAGCCATTTAAAACTAAGAATTCTAATACATTATCAATAGTTGCAGAATCACTTCCTCCGGGAACAATCACAGGAAAAATTTCTTTTAATGATTCACCAAAAAATTTACTTTTTAGAAGGCCCTGGCGGCTTTTCATCCAGTTTATATTTCCTTTCAAAGTGTTTATTTCGCCATTATGCGCTAAAAATCTGAAAGGTTGAGCCAAATCCCAGGTTGGAAAAGTATTAGTTGAATATCTTGCGTGTATTAAAGCAAATGAACTTTTTATTAATTTGTTATTTAAATCACCAAAAAAATTTCTGAGTTGTTTTGGAGTAAGCAGTCCTTTATATACTATTGTCCTACTTGATAAATTACTTATGTAAAAAAAATTTTTTTGAATAAGGTCTGAATTTCTTATTTTGTTTTCTACTTTTTTTCTTAATTTATATAAAATTCTTTCAAATTGAATCTGCTCTTTTATTTCTTTGGGGCACTCAATAAAAATATGTTTGAAGTGAGGTTGAGTTAATTTTGCTATTTTACCAATAATAGTGTTATCAACAGGAATTTCGCGCCATCCTAAAAATTTAAGCCCTTCTTTTTCAATAAATTTTAAAATTATATTTTCGCAATATTCTCTTTCAATTTTATTTTGTGGCAATGAAATTGCGCCAACTCCGTATCTGCCCGTTTCTGGTAATTTTATTTTTAAATTTTCACACTCATTTCTAAAAAATTCATCTGGAATCTGTATTAAAATTCCTGCGCCATCTCCTGTTTTGGGGTCAGAACCAACTGCACCACGATGAGTAAGATTTTCTAATGCTTTTATTCCATTTTCAACTATTTCATAAGATTTATTCCCTTTAATATTACAAACGAAACCAACTCCACAAGAATCATGCTCAAATTGAGGGTCATAAAGTCCCTGCTTTTTTGTTAAATATTTATATTCCATTTTTGCTAACCCTATTTTTTATAATATTTAAAAAATTAGAATAAATTAGATTTGCTTCTTTTTGGAGTTCATCTTTTAATTTTTGAGTTTGACTTAAAATCTTTTTGCTGTCTAAATTTTTTTCTTTATATTCTAAAAACCAATTTTCAATCATTTCGCTTGTAACTTCAATATGAAACTGAATTCCGTATGAATTTTTGCCATATCTGAATGCTTGATTTGAACAATTTTTTGATTTGGCTAAATGTAAAGCATTTTTTGGAATTTCAAATGTATCTTCGTGCCATTGAAATACAATAATTTTATCTGCTAAGCCAGAAAATAATTGGTCGTTTTTCCCGTAGTCAGTTAAACTTATTTTATACCATCCTATCTCTTTATGTTTTGCTTTTTTTACTGAACTACCACAAACTTTTGCTAATAATTGAGCCCCAAGACAGATACCTAAAATTGGTATCTCTTTTTCTATTGCGGCTTTTAGAAAATTTTCTTCTGTTTTTAAAAATGGATATTTATCAGTTTCATAAACATTCATTGGACCGCCTAAGGAAATTACAGCAGCACATGTCTCAATTGGTGGTAAAGTTTTCTCTCTGTATAATTCTACAATTTCTAATTTAAAAAAGTTTTGGCTTCTCAAAAAATATTCAAGCGTCCCGGGACCTTCAATATCAATATGTTTTATAATTAAAATATTTCTTTCCATTCAAATTAAATATCAAAATATAAATAAAATTCATAAGGATGCGGTCTTATATTTACCTGCGTTATCTCTTTTTCTCTCTTGTATTCAATCCATACTTCAATTACATCTTCTGTAAAAACATTTCCTCTTAAAAGAAATTCATAATCTTTTTCTAAAGCATTAATAGCTTCTTCCAATGAACCTGGAACAGTTGGAATTTTAGAGGCTTCTTCTGGTGATAATTCGTAAATATTTTTATCTACAGGGTCCCCTGGGTCAATTTTATTTATTATACCATCAATTCCAGCCATTAACATAGCAGCAAAAGCCAAATAAGGATTAGAAGAACAATCAGGCGGTCTAAATTCAATTCTTTTAGTTTTAGGGTTTTCAGTATAAACAGGAATACGAATTGCAGCCGAACGATTTCTTTGAGAATATACTAAATTAACAGGAGCTTCATAACCTGGGACAAGTCTTTTGTAAGAATTGGTAGTTGGCGCGCAAAAAGCCATTAATGCTTTAGCATGTTTTAGAAGTCCACCTATATAATATTTAGCTGTCTGTGAAATAAGAGCATAACCTTTGGGGTCAAAAAATATATTTTTACCATCTTTCCAGAGCGACTGATGAGTATGCATTCCAGAGCCATTATCACCAAAAAGTGGTTTAGGCATAAAAGTTGCTACCATATTATTTTTACGAGCAACATTTTTTACAATATACTTATACATCATACATTTATCTGCTATTCTTGTTAAAGTATCAAACTTCATATCAATTTCACATTGACCACCTGTGGCAACTTCATGATGATGAACTTCAACTGGTATGCCAGCATTAATCATTGTTAAAATTATTTTACTTCTTAAATCTTGAAGGGAATCGTGTGGTGGAACAGGGAAATAGGCTTCTTTATATCTTGGTTTATATCCCAAATTAGGTTTTTCATCTCTTCCGGAATTCCATTCACCTTCAATTGAATCAATAAAATAGAAACCAAAATTTTCAGCCTGGTCAAAACGAATATCATTGAAAATAAAGAATTCCATTTCAGGTCCCCAATAACTTGTATCAGCAATTCCTGTTGTTTTTAAAAATTCTTCTGCTTTTTTAGCAATATAACGAGGGTCTCGGGTATAAGGTTTTTTAGTTATTGGGTCATAAATATCACAAATTATACTTAATGTTGGAACTTCACAAACAGGGTCAACAACAGCAGTTGAGGGGTCAAGCATTAAAATCATATCTGATTCTTGAATTTTTTGAAATCCTCTTATTGATGAGCCATCAAATCCAATTCCTTCTACCCAAATACTTTTCACAGGGTCATCAATCTCTTTTAATTCACTTGCTGGAATAGAAAAATGTTGCCATAAACCAGGTAAATCATTAAACTTTAAATCTACAATTTGAATGTTGTTATCTTTTATAAGTTTTGAAACTCTTTGAATATCCTTTTCTGTTACTTTCCCATTCCATCGCAATTCAGTTGTTCCTTCTTTTAATTTTTCTTCTCTTTCCATAAAATTTTCCTCCTTTAAAGATATTAAGATTTTAATATATGGGAGTCTTCATTGACAGGAGGAACAACGATGTTCTAAGATTTATTTTTTAGGCACAGCGATGTGCCTATAAAAATAAAAAAGGCGCCCTTTACTCCTTTACTTCGGAGTAAAAGACGCCTTTGTCTTTCATCAAAAGTAACTTCTATGTTACTTATAATACAAGTAAAAAATTTTCAATTTTGGTAACCTTTTTAATAAAAATATTTTCTTAATTTCTTCTTTATCTTTATAACCATAACATGAGAAATTCCCAAACGCTTTCCTATCTCCCGTGTAGTCAACCCTTCTAAACTTAATTTAACTATTTCTCTCTCCCTTTCTGTTAATTTTTTGTTTATATCGTAATCTATTAAGATTTTTTCATAAATAAACTCTGAATACTTCTCATTTTCATTAAAATAAAATTTTTCGCCATTATTATCTTTTATTTGTTCCAAACTCAAATAATTCATTTTTTTACAATTTTTACGAATGTAATTTTTTAAATAAAAATAGCAATTCTGTAAAATATAACTTTCGTTTTTATTATTTAAATTACCTGTTTTAAATTCCTCAAATAAATGTAAAAGTGCTTCTTGATATAAATCTTCTTCATCAAAAAAATTGAACTCATTATTGGTCTTAATTTTATATATTATACCTTTCAAAGGTTTTGAAATTTTTTTTACAAGTAATTCAAACTCCATAGTTCAACCCCTGTATTTATTAGTAATTGGCATTCTTCTATCTTTACCAAATGCTTTAGGTGTAATTTTTATTCCTGGTGGTGCCTGCCTTCGCTTATATTCACTTTTATCAACCATATTTAAAACTTTCTTTACAATTTCAGCATCAAAGCCTTTTCCAACAATTTCCTCAAATTCTTTATCTTCCTCTATATATAATTTCAAAATACTATCTAATAATTCATATTCCGGCAGAGTATCAGAATCTTTTTGATTAAACTTTAATTCAGCAGTTGGTGCTTTTACCAAAACTCTTTGGGGTATAACATAGCCAATTGAATTTCTATAATTTGCCAATTTATAAACTAAAGTTTTAGGGACATCTTTAAGGACAGCGAAACCACCTGCCATATCACCATAGAGCGTAGCATAACCTGTTGACATTTCAGATTTATTTCCGGTTGCTAAAACAAGCCATCCAAATTTATTTGAAAGAGCCATTAAAATATTTCCTCTTATCCTTGCCTGTAAATTCTCTTCTGTTATATCCTCTTTCTTATCTAAAAAATGAGGCTTCAAAATTTTTAAATATACTTCATATATTGGTTCAATAGAAATTTTTATTAATCTTATTTTTAAATTCTTGACAAGTTCTTCAACATCTTCTTCAGATTCTTTAGAGGTATATCTTGATGGCATAAAAACACCAATTACATTTTCATTACCCAAAGTATCAACAGCCAAAGTTGCAACTAATGAAGAATCAATGCCACCTGATAATCCTATTACAACTTTTTGAAAGCCATTTTTCAAAATATAATCTTTAAGACCTAAAATTAAAGCTTTATAAACTTCTTCTTCTGGTTTTAATAATTCAGGTTTTTTTGAAATAATTTGGGTTTTAGGAACTATTTTTTTTGGAATCTCAATAATATTTTTTAATTTAATTTCAGATTCAGGAATATTTAAATCAGCGTTTAAAATTTCTTCTTTGAAAGCATCCGCACCAGCAATAATATTTCCTAAATTATCAACTATTCTACTTTGACCATCAAAAACAATTTCATCCTGTCCACCTACTAAATTAGTATAAACTATAAAAAGATTATTCTTTTTTGCCTGGCTAATAATAATTTCTTCTCTTTCTTTTATTTTACCCAAATAATAAGGCGAAGCATTATTAATAAAAATTATTTTGGCGCCATTTTGAGATGCTTCTTTGATTGGACCATTAAAATGCCATATATCCTCGCATATTTCAACTGAAAAAATAATTTTGTCAAAATTAAAAATTAAAATTTCATTACCAGATTTAAAATAACGCTTTTCATCAAAAACACTGTAATTTGGCAAAAATATCTTGTGGTAAATACCATATATTTTTTTATTATAAATTATTGCTGCTGAATTGTATAAATTATTTTCAACTTTATCAACAAATCCAACAATTGCTATAATATTATTAACTTCTTTTTTTATTTCCTCTAACTTTTTTAAGTTATCCTGAATAAATTTTGATTTAAGTAAAAGGTCTTCGGGCGGATACCCTGTTATTGACAATTCAGGAAAAATTATTACATCTGAATTTAAATTCTCAGCCTTTTTAATTGATTCAATTATTTTTTCTGTATTCCCGTTTAAATCACCAACTGTTAAATTAAGTTGAGCCACACTAACTCTTATTATTTTCTTATTTTCCATTTATTTTTTCTCACCTTTTTTTATTTCTGATACCATAATGATTGCTTCTGCTACTTCTCGGATTGGTTTTCTTGTATCCATACTATATTTACGAATTTTTAAATATGCCTCCTCTTCAGTTAAACCGTATTCTTTCATTAAAATTCCTTTTGCTCTTTCAAGTTTTTTTCTTGTCTCAAGTTCCTCCTGTAATATTTTACTTTTTACCATTAATTCCGCATTCTCAATAGCTATTGCTGCTTGATTGGCTATTGAAGTTAAAACTTTAATCTCAGTTTCTGTAAAATTATGAGGCTCTGATGTATAACAATTTAAAACTCCAATAACCTTCCCCTTAACTGTTAATGGAACAGATAAAAGCGAACACAAACCATTCTTCTTAGCAATGTCTTTGTATTTATATTCAGGTTCATTAGTCACATCTTTTACAGCTATAGGTCTATTTTCTTTCGCAACTTTACCTGCTATACCTTCTCCAATTTTTAAAGGGGGCTTTCTAATGTAATCTTCATTTAAACTCTGCGTAGCCCTAATGACAAGTTCATTTCTCTGCTCATCTATTAAAAGTATTGAACATATATTTGAATGCATAATTTCAGCAGTAACAGTAACTATTAATCTGAGTATATCTTCCAAGTAAATTTCAGATGTTATTGCCTTACTTATTTTAGTTAAACCATCAATATAATCTTCAAATTGCATATTTCCCATATTAAACTTATTTTAATCTTTCTAACTTTGAAAGGCAAGGATTTTTGAAAATATTTTTGCATAGAACACAGACGCCGTGTTCTGTAAAATCAATTTTAAATATATATATTATACTTTTTAATGTCAAGTTAAACTGAAATCTTGACTTTTAAAACAAAGTTATTATATAAAAATATAAATTTATGAAATTTTTATATATTATTTTTATTTTACTTTTTCCTCAAATTTGCACTTCGGCTGAGATAAAAATTGAAACAAAGGTTGACCGCTCTGTTATTCACATCGGTGATTATATAACATATTCTATTATAATTCATCACGCACCTAATATTAAAGTATTACCTCCTTCGCCCGGAGCAAATTTGGGTAACTTTGATATTAAAGATTATAATACAATTGAAAAAGAAGATAAAAAAATTTTTGAATATAAAATAACAACTTATTTTCTTGGTGAATTTGAAATCCCTTCAATTGAAATTGCATATATTGATAAAAATAATAATCGTGGAGTCCTAAAAACAGAACCATTAATTATAAAAGTTGTTCCAGTTGAAAGAAAACCAAATGATAAAGACGATATAAGAGAAATAAAAAAACAAATTTACTTAAGAGATTTGACAATTTTATATATAATTTTAATAATTTTATTTTTAGTTGGTTTATTTTTACTATTTAAAAAATATCTATTTTTAAAAAAAGAAAAAATTACTGAAATCAAAGAAGAAAAAAAATTACCAGAAGACATTGAAGCTTTAAATAAAATAGAGCAACTTCTATATAAAAATTACCTTAAAGACGGAAAAATAAAGGAATTTTATTTTGAATTAAGTGAAATCTTTCGGGAGTATCTTAGCAGAAGATATAACATTATTACACTTGAAAGAACTTCATCTGAAATTTTATTTGATTTAAATAAAATAATTTATGACAGAGATATATTTAAAAACATAACAGAATTTTTTAATGACACTGACTTGGTAAAATTTGCCAAGTATATTCCAAGCAAAAATGAGATTGAAGATATTATAAAATTAACAAAGGAAATAATTGAAAGAACAAAGCGTCCGCAAATAAACAATGAGATTCCACAATTCTGAATATCTTTTAATATTTTTACCTATTTTAGGATTTATTTTGTGGCTCTTATTTAAGAACAGAAATTTTAAATTTTATAGCACCATAAAATATTCATCAATTGAAAATTTAAAAAATATAAAAACTACGAAAAAGGCTATTTTAAGAAAATATTTAATTGTTTTAAAATTACTTTCACTTTTTTTTATGATAATAGCACTTGCAAGACCGCAGGCTGGAATAAAAACAGAAGAGAGCGAAACAAAAGGAATTGATATAATGTTAATTCTTGATGTTTCAGGAAGTATGCAGGCTGAAGATTTTAAACCTAAAAATAGACTGGAAGTAGCTAAAAGGGTTCTTGCAAAATTTGTTGAAGGTAGAAAAAGTGATAGAATTGGTTTAATTGTATTCTCTGCTGAAAGTTTCACTCAATGCCCTCTTACACTTGACTATAATATTATTCTTGAATATATTAAACAAATAAAATTTGGTATGATTCAGGATGGAACAGCAATCGGAATGGCAATTGCAAACGCTGTTAATAGATTGCGATATTCAAATGCTAAAAGCAAGGTTGCAATACTTCTAACTGATGGTGAGAACAATGCAGGAGCAATAGACCCTATTACAGCAGCTCAATTAGCAGCTGCAATGGATATAAAAATTTATACAATAGGCGTAGGTAAAATTGGGGGCGCACCAGTCCCTTATTACCACCCTATATTCGGTAAACAATATTATAGAAATCCCGATGGCTCATTATACCTTACTAAATTAGACGAAGAAACTTTAAAACAAATAGCAGAAATTACAGGTGGTAAATATTTCAGAGCAACTGACGCAGAAGCTTTACAAAAAATATATCAAAAAATTGATTCACTTGAAAAAACTGAAATTAAAGTAAAACAATATTTGAATTATAAAGAAATTTTTCAACCATTTTTATATATATCTTTGTTTTTGCTCTTGACTTATATTCTCCTTGAATATATAATTTTTGTTAAAATTCCATAAAAAATATGAATTTCTATAACGAAAATTTAATTTATTGGTCCTTTTTATTTGTAATTATTTTAACTGGAATATTCGTTTACGGCTTAAAATTGAAAAAGAAATTATTATCATTATTTGGTAAATTTGAGCTTATAAAAGTTTTTTCTGAGAATATAGATTATTCTATTTATACTAAAAAAGCAATTTTATTGATTTTAATTATTTTTTTAATATTTCTTTCACTTTCAAGGCCTCAGTGGGGAACAAAAATTCACAAAATTGAAAGAAGAGGTTTAAATATAATTGTTCTGCTTGATGTTTCTAAAAGTATGCTTGCAACTGATATGGTGCCAAATAGACTTGAAAAAGCAAAATATGAAATTGCAAATTTTATTGATAATCTAAAAGGAGATAGAATTGGAATTGTTATATTCGCGGGTGAAGCATTTTTACAATGCCCATTAACTATTGATTACGCAGCCTGTAAAATGCTTTTAAATATTGTTGATACTGATTCTATTCCAAAACCGGGAACAGACATTGGCGGCGCAATTGAATATGCAATGAAAGCTTTCCCTGAATCTGATAAAAAAAATAAAGTAATGATTCTTTTAACAGATGGCGAAGACCATATTGGCGATGCCTTAAATTCAGCTGAAAAAGCTAAAAAAGAAGGAATTATAATTTATACTATTGGAGTTGGAACAGAAAATGGCGAACTTATTCCTATAAGAGATGAACAGGGAAGAATTGTTGGCTACAAAAAAGATAAAGAAG
>Ga0308390_1001533_pt1 | contig 14779 bp, 8 predicted proteins | sample Hotspr2Sample149_FD_202358 | JGI IMG/M metagenome (GOLD analysis project Ga0308390, IMG submission 202358) | Hot spring phototrophic mat microbial communities from Mushroom Spring, Yellowstone National Park, Wyoming, United States - 20040719_149 ...
AAAAATGTAATTTTTGTTTTATATCCAAAATTTTTTCTTAAAAGTAAACATTTATTACCGACGATATTGTCGTCGGTAAATTTTTGGAGACTTTTTCAGCGGTCTCCAAGTTGCGGGAGTGGTAATCCCTTTTTTACGACGAGATTGCTTTGTCGTCCCGCTGAAGGCGGGACTCCTCGCAATGATGAAAAGAGTAAAAATTGTCTCATTCTGACGGGCTCGTAGTGACAAAATGTATGAAATGTTGATATACCATCTTGCTGATACAAGATAATGCTAAATAACGATCTATAGTGTCACTATTGTATTAAAATAGTTAACAAAACTTAAAATAATAGGAGGAAAAAAAATTGTATGAAAAAAATAATTTATCTGTACTTATCTACTTTTTTGTTTTTTGTTATAAACAATACTCTGTCTGCGACAGATATTATTGTAAGCCAAGCTGGATTTTCACCATATGATACAAAATTGTTTTATTTAGTAAGTGATAAAAAAATTAGTGATACTAAATTTTTGGTAAAAAACAAAGATGGACAAGTGATTTTATCAGGAGAAGTTTCTTTATAGGGAAAGTATTATGAAAACTATTATTATATAGGTGATATTACATTATTAAAAACTGAAGGTGAATACAAAGTTGTATATCAAGGACAAGAATCTGTTAGTTTCAAAATTAAAAAAGGATTGTATAAAAGTTTGTATTCTGATACAATAAATGAATACTTTATGTCACAAAGATGTGGAGTTGAAACAAAATATCATAAAAAATGTCATTTAGATGATGCTGTAACACCTGAAAAAAATAAAGAACTTTCTGGTGCGCTTATATTGAATCAAGATGTTGTATATCCTGCTGGGACATATATTGATGTTACTGGCGGTTGGCATGATGCTGGAGATTATAATAAATATATTGGTAATGCAGCAGTAGTTGTTGGTATTTTAGGTATAACTTTTGAAGAGTTTAATGTTAAAGAAGATTTTAATAAAAACAATGTTCCTGATATAATTGAAGAAATTAAGTTTGGTGTAGAATGGTTATTAAAAATGCAAGATAAAGATGGTGGTGTGTTTGAACGAGTGTTCTCTGGCTGGAATTATAAAGGAGCTCCAGAGTATGAAACTGATAATAAAATAGGGACTAGTGACGAAAGGTTCTTAGATACAGATAAATATACTGATATTGCAGGACGGTTTGTTGCAGGAGTAGCTGTTGCGGCAAGAGTGTTAAAAACCTATGAACCAGATTTAGCAAAAAAATGTTTAGAAGCAGCTGTTAACGGATGGCAATGGATTGAAGAACATCCAAATCAATATGATACTATACCATTTAGCTATGGTAGATATCTAGGGAATAAAACAAATGTTTTTTGGGCTGCAGTTGAACTTTATCAAACTACTAACGATATAAAATATCTAAAATTTGCTGAAGAAAAATATAGAGAGATAGAAGCAGTAGATGGTAGTTTGAACCATATGAGTTGGATTTACCAACCAATTATAAGTTTAGTTAAACTTTATACTTTCAGTAATAACAATATAGTAAAATCTGAAATAAAAAAGAAGTTAGAACGTTATTTAAAGAAAAGTGAAACAGTATCTATTGAAAACCCGTTTTATATGAGGACAGGATTTATTGACGCATGGGAATGGGGAACAAATGCTATGGTTTTAGGTACATCTTTTGATCTTTATTTTATATCTAAAGTTTTTAATGATGTGAGTATTATAGACAGATTAGTGAATTATAAACAATGGGTTTTAGGATTAAATCCTATTGGATATTCATTTGTTGTAGGTATAGGTGAAAAATATCCAAAAAATCAGTATACTACATTAGGTAAATCAAATCCTATAAAAGGTTCTGTTGTCCCAGGACTTTATATATCACAAAACAAACCTTTTTATGTTGACCAGTTAGGAAATCATAGATGTAACGAAGCTACAATAGACGCAGCTGCGTTTTATGTATTTAATATGTGTATTTCTGATAGTAAGACAGGATTTAGTATAAAATCACCTTTGAGAAATAGTAAGGTTAAAGGTGATGTTTTGTTACAAGTTGAAGTTATAAGTGAAGAACAAGTTGATAATGTAGAATATAAAATAGATGATGAAAAAGAATATAAAACTCTAAGTTTTAAAAATGGAAAATATGAAACAATAATAAATTCAAAAAATTATAAAGATGGAGAACATTTAATTTATCTCAGAGCAAGAAGTAAAGACAAAATTGTTGGAGGAACATTTTTTAATATAAAAGTTGAAAATGTAGCAAAACAAGATATAAAAATAGTTGTTTTAAATCCACAACCTGGTGAGTTGTATATTGGTGGGACAGAAATAATATGTGATGTTCAATACGAAGGCGAAATTTCTGTTGTCGCGTATAGTATTGATGGTGGTAAAAATTATACTCCTATGAATTTAAAAAATGGTAAATATGTTGCTTTATTATTATCTGATGGTAAAAGTGGAGAAATAAATTTAAGAATAAAAGCTGAAGATAAAACTAAAAATGTTGTTAAATATGAAGATATTACTTTCTTTATGTCCAGAAGTGGGAAATTGCAAACAGAAAAGTTTTTCAAAATTGTTGAAGATAAAGGACAAACACCTATTGCTGTAGAAAACAGGAAATATGATGATGAAGGTTCTGTTGTATTACCAGATGAAGGTGATAGTATTGTTATAGAATTTTTTGCAGCAACTGATGGTGAATATGTTTTGAAACACAGGGAACGTTCTGGCGATGTGTATTGGAATTCTAACACTTCTCGTTGGGACCAACAAACATACGAGTATTATCCCGATGATAAATCTATTACATTAGAAAAAGATACTACAACTTTAACTACTACTGCAGATGTTTATGGTGAGTATTGGGGTGTAAGAAAAACAAAAGTTTATCTTAACAAAGGAAAACATAGTTTTAAAATTAAAACAAAGATGGTATGGGCATACTCTGACTATTTAGAAATAATGTTCAGCGGTGATAAAGAACAAAATGTTGTTAAACCAACATTTAAACTACTTGACGGGTTTGAAAAAGGTAAACTTGAAGGATGGGGGTCTTACAAAGGACAAATGTCTGAATTAACCACTGCTGTTATACAGGATAAAACAAAGTATGGGCAATATGCTCTTAAAACAGATTTTGTGTTAAAAGATTATGCAGGATTGGTTTATGTTAATAAAGATTTGGATTGGAGTGAGTTTAACGCTATAGAATTATGGGTTAATAGTAGTGAAAAAATAAGATTACATTTTATAATTGAAGAAAAGAAATCAAAAACTTTTTGGGGATGTGATTTTAGAATATATGAAACTGATAAATGGATAAAAATTACTTTACCTTTTGAAACATTCACAGTTGATACTGATTACCAACCTGGAGATAGAAATGATAAAAAACTTGATTTAGATGATGTTTATACTTTACATATTTCTCCAAAAGATCCAATGGGAGCAAGTTTTACTGTTTATATAGATAATTTGTCTCTTATTAAATAAAAAAATGAGTATATTATACGAAACAGTTTTGTCAAAATTAGGTTCAAGAATTCATTTGCATTTTATACCTCAACAAAAAAAGTTGTTTTATTCACCAGCTGGAATAATATGTGAAAAACTTTTGAACTTGTCAATAGGTGTTGCTTATGATAATAAAGTTAAGTCGTTCCCGTTCACTGAAAAGTTTGACAATTTTGATTTTGTTGAACAAGATATTTCTTTAACAAGTGTTTGTTTCAAAGCTAAGGATGTGTCCAGTGGACTTTATGTTGAACTAAAGTTTACCTCTCCTTTTTATCCTAAAGATGAGAAACTTTCAACAGCGCCGTTCTTCTATTTAGAAGTTAAAATAAACAAACTTGTATCAAAAAATAGAGATAATAAAACTTTAACTGGAGAATTTTTTATACAATTAGATGCTGAACCAAAAGATAAATTAAGTTTAATAAAAAATGGTATATTGTTGAAAAAAAGTTATAGTTGTAATTATAAATTAAACACTTGTAGTGGACTTGTGGATAAAATAGAAGATAGTGATTCAGATATAAAAATTGATGGTGAGTTAGTAATAGTTGGGTTTAACAAAGTTAGGAAACAAAAAGTTAAAGAAAACAGTTATGTTATAAATCTACCATTTAAAGTTGATAACAAAAAAGGTTGGAGTGCAAAATTTGTGATTGCAGGATACAGCAAAGATGTTGTTTTAGAAACAAAAGATGGGAAATATAAACTTTTATACGGAAAGTTTTTTGATAACATAAATTCTGTAGTAAACTATGCAAAAAATAGTGTTAAAAAATACTTACAAAAAACAATTTTTTTGAATCTTTGTTTTTAGAATCGTCATTGAGTAAAACAAAACTTAACTGTTTATCATTTTCGTTTCAAACATATCTTGCAAACACATGGTGGGGGTATGATTCTCACTCTGAATGGTTTAGTGTGTTAGAAGGGAATTGTAATTACCATTCTACTGTTGATGTAGAATATAATATCGCACTTATATATTTATTACTTTGGCCTGAACTTTTAGAAAAAGAAATTTGTCAATGGAGTAAATATGTAAAGAAAAATGTTGTTTCTCATGATATAGGTGCGTTGTTTGAAGCAAAAAGTATGGCGTATCCACATGATATGGAAGTAGAAGAAAATTGTAATTTTATTTTATTACTTTATGTTTTGTGGAGGTTTACAGGGAAGGACGAGTTGATAAAAAATTATTATAAGTTAGTAAAACGGTTAATAGAGTTTGTTATTAAAAGTGATACAACAGGAAATGGTTTCCCAGATAGAGGAACTGTAAACACTGTGGATGATGCATCACCAGCTGTACAATTTGCTAAAGAACAAACATATTTAGGTGTTAAAGCATTGTCTACATATCATGCAGTGTATGTAATTGCAGAAAAAATGAATGATATTAAGTTGAAACAAAAATGTTTACAAATGATTAAAAAAATAAATTTTACTTTAGAAAAAAAAGCATGGTTAAAAGATCATTATATTGTATCACTTAATAAAAAAGTAGATAATATAATAGACCCGTGGAGTAAAAAAGTTATAACAGGTGTTTTAGAAGGATGGGATGCATATTCTATATATACATCAAACGGGCTTTTATATCTGTTGTTAACAAATACTGAGATAGATATAAATTATGAAAAAATAAAAACTGATATTTATAATTCTTATAAAAACACTTTGATAGAATATGGTTGTACTCACACTAGTGTTGATAAAAGTAATATATGGATATCACAGAACTTATGGCGAGATTTTGTTGCTGCTTATTTAGGTATAGATTTGTTAGATTTAACAGATAGATATTGGCAGTTTGAACTATTTGAAAACACTCAAGGTAGAGGTGGATGTTTTGTTGACACTTATGGATGGAACCATCTACATTATTATCTTCGTGGGATAACTTCTATAGGATTATTTTTTGCATTAGCTGGGATAAAAATTGATGTTGTTAAAAAAACTATAGTGGTTAGTCCTGTAAGAATACCTGTTAAAATACCATTGTTAACTTTTGCTAATTGGGAAAAATGAGAGAGCCATGGATTGAAATAAGTTTAGTGGATAAAAAAATAAATGTTGAAATAAAAAATAATAATTTGATAAAAAATTATAAAGTTGTAATAGAATAAAACTTTGTTGGTTATAGTAACTAAAAACAATGTTCTTTGGCATACATTTCGTATTTGTAAGCAATTTAGTAGCCGTGTTTAAGTTATTAGGTTGTTGAGTTTAGAAGTTTTTGAGTTGATAAAGTTGTAATTTTCTTTTTATTCAGGAGGGACAAAAATTATGGTTAAAAAATACTTATATTTTTTGGTTTAGTTACATTGATATTTATATCAAGTTGTAGCAAAAAATAAGAAGCTACTAACAAAATTACTTTGAACATATGGATAATGCCGAACAGTTCTGAAGCAGAACAAAGATTGTTAGAAATTTTGAAACCGTTTAAAGACAAACATCCTGAAATAGATATAATAGTGACAGTTATAGATTGGGGTTCTGCATGGTCAAGGATAACAACTGCTGCAACTGGTGGTACAGGACCTGATATATGTCAGATAGGGACCACATGGTCAGGTACAATTGCTTCTATGGATGTTCTTATGGATTTAACAGAATTAGTTGATAAAGAAATAGGCGTTAAAAAATTTGTTCCTGCAGCATGGTTAACTTCAGGTATAGAAGGTAGAATTACTGCTATACCATGGTTTATAGATGCAAGAGCTGTGTTTTATAGAAAAGATATATTTGATAAATTAGGGTTAACAACGAAAAATCTTGATACATGGGAAGAGTTTGAAAAAACATTACAAAAATTGCAAGATGCATATATTGTTTCAGATTAAAAAGGTAATATATATTTAGGTGAAGAAGCAAAAAAGTTAGAATCGCAAAAAGGATATTTTCGTGTGTACCCGATAGGTGTTCCCGGGAAAAATGATTGGAATGTGGTTTATAATTTTAGTCCATGGATATGGGCAGCAGGCGGTGATTGGTTAACTCCTGATAAAAAAGATGTTATTATAAACAGTGAAAAAAGTTTTAAAGGTATATGGTTTTATACACAATTAGCAAAAAAATATGCACCTAAATCTGCTCTTGAACTTAATACTTCACAAGTAGAAGCTAATTTTGCTAATGGTAAATATGCAATTATTACAAGTGGTTCTTGGGTGGTAAGAAGTTTCTCTTTACCACCAGAAGAAGGTGGGATTAATAACACATTAGCTGCAGACAAGTATGCTGTTGCACTTTATCCTAAAGGTCCTGCTGGAAGGTATACATTTTTAGGTGGAAGTAATCTTGTAATATTTAAAAATACAAAATATCCTAAACAAGCATGGGAAGTTGTTAAATATCTTGTTTCTAAAGAAGCACAAATTGAATATGTTAAATATACAGGTTTTGTCCCTGCAACTATAGATGCATATGATACACCATATTTTGATGCTAATAATAACAGAAAAATGTTTAAAGAAGCAATAAAGTATGGTCGTGTACATCCATGTATAGATGTTTGGGCTCAGTGTGAAACAATTCTTTTCCGCAGGTTGGGTATATTATGGGATTATGTTGCTGGTATGTATGGTGAATTTGATGAAAAAAAGATGAAAGAACAACTTAACCAAACTGCAGAAGAACTCAGAATGATTTTAAAAACTTCTAGAAGTAAATAAAAGGAGTAAAAACCTATGCCAATTATAGATTCTAATACAGGCAAAGTTTTAGTTGATTATACTATTGACGAATTAAAACAAAAATCTAAAGAGATGCGTGCTTGGGTTATGGTAGCAATAACTTGTGCTAATAGTGGTCATACTGGCGGGTCATTATCAATTATGGACATAGCATGTGTTTTATATCTTAAAAAAATAAAACATGATCCTAAAAATCCTAATTGGGAAGATAGAGATAGAGTGTTTTGGTCAGCAGGGCATAAGGCACCAGCGTTGTATGTTTCTTTAGGTATCTCAGGATATTTTGATATAAAAGAAGTGGTTAAATTGAGAAGGTTGTGGTCAGGTTTTGAAGGACATCCAGATAGGTTTAAAATACCTGGGGTAGAAATATCCAGTGGTTCTTTAGGACACGGGTTAGGTGTTGCAGTAGGCAGTGCACTAAATGCAAAGTTAGAAAATAAAAATTATCGTGTATATTGTATAATGGGCGATGGTGAACAACAAGAAGGGTCTATTTGGGAAAGTGTGATGTCAGCTGCACATTATAAACTTGACAATCTCGTAGGAATTATTGATAGAAACAAACTACAGATTGATGGTCCTGTTGAAAAAGTTATGAATGTAGAACCATTAGAAGAAAAATATAAATCGTTTGGTTGGCATGTGATTACTATTGATGGACATAATATAGAACAAATTATAAATGCGTTAGATGAAGCTGAGAAAATCAAGAATAAACCTACAGTAATTATTGCTGATACAATTAAAGGTAAGGCAGTGTCATATGCAGAAAATGTTGTAGAATATCATGGTATTGCACCTAAACATGGCATTTGTGGTGGGAAAGAAACGCTTGAAGTTGCTTTAAGAGACATTGGTTGTACAGGGTTAATAGACGAATGTAAAAATTTATATTCAAAAATAGTAGAAGAGTATCAAAAAGAAGTTAATAAAAAAGTTGATAGTATAATACCAAAGTTTTCTAAAAATTATTGGTGGAACACTGCTGAAAAAATGAAAGTTAAGATGGTATCTACAAGAGATGGTTTCGGTAAAGCAATTGAAAAACTATCAGAAGATGAAAAAGTTGTATCTTTATGTGCTGATCTTACTTCGTCAATAAGAATGGATATGTTTTATAAAAACCACCCTGAAAGAAAAAACAGGTTTTTTTCAATGGGTATTGCTGAAGCTAATATGACATTAGTTGCAGCAGGGTTAGCTAAAGAAGGGAAGATACCTTTCATAGGTTCTTTTGGCGTGTTTGCTACAGGTAGGAACTGGGAACAGATCAGAACAAGTGTTTGTTATAACAATTTACCAGTAAAAATTGCTAGTGGACATAGTGGTATCAATGTAGGCAGAGATGGTGCTACACACCAGTCGTTAGAAGATATATCTAATGTTTATTATTTGCCTAATATGAAAATAGTAACAGCAGCAGATGTGATTGAACTTGAGAAACTTGTATTACAAGTAGCATATGTTAATGGTCCTGTAAATATTAGGTTTGCAAGAGAAGCAACACCTGTGGTTACAAAAACAGATTCTCCATGCAAATTCAGTATTGCAAATGTTATAAGATATCGTGGTGAAAAAGAAAATTTTGTTGACGCGTTTGATATTTATCTTTCAACTGAATATAAATCTGAAAATGAAGATTTGACTATTATTACTTGCGGAATTTTAGTTCCTGAAGCAATGCGTGCTGCATGGATACTTAAAGAAGAATTTAATGTAGAAGCAAGAGTTTTAAATGTTCATACTATAAAACCAATTGATAAAGATGCTATATTAAAAGCAGTGAACGATACAGGTGTTATTGTTATTGCAGAGGAACACCAAGTAGGTGGGTTTGGGAATATAGTTGCTGGTATCATAGTTAAAGAAAAAAAGTTTGAACAACCAGTAATAGTTGATATGATTGGTGTTGAAGACAAGTTTGGTTCGTCAGGAAACGCATGGGAGTTATTTAAAGTTTTTGGTTTAACTGCAGAGTTTATTGCTAAAAAAGCAAAAAGTTTGTTAGATAAAAAACGATAAAAAAATTCTGTTTTTTTTAAGAAATTAAAAATTTCTTATTTAAGTTTTACTTACCTGTATATTATATGACTTTTTTTATCTGTTCAAAAACAACTTTTCAACAGAAAAATTAAGTATTGAATTTTGTTAGGTCTATTTTATAATAATATAAATACACAATTATGTGGAGTGGTTTTATATGTATGTTAAAGAAATAAAAATAATAAAAGTTTTACCTTGTTTAGCTGATGCAAACAAAATAAGGTTTCATGAAGAACTTGATAAAGATATTTCTAACCTTATGCCTTATTTGAACAGAATTATTGACGGTGCTATCTATAACCACCAAGGACATACTTTAACAATTAAAAAAGATGGGCTTATAACTTTACATCCAAAAGAGATTGCTGCTTGCCAAGTTAAAGATGTACAAACTGCAAACAAAATTTGTGATTGGATAAAACAACAGATAAATTTTATTTATGAAAACAAAGATAAAATAGAACCTTTGTATGAACGAAGAAGCCAACTTAATGTGTTAGAAATATATAAATTGCTTCCTCAGACAAATTGTAAACAATGTGGAGAACAAACCTGTATAGCATTTGCATGTAAGGTTTTATCTGAAGAAAAAAGTAGCATGTTGTGTAAACAAATTTTTGAACCACAATATGAGGAAAAAAGAAGAATGTTGTTTAAACTTTTAAAAGATTGTGGGTATAAAATACCAGAGGTTTTTGTATGAACGAATTTGTACATTTACATTTACATACAGAATACTCGTTGTTAGATGGTGTATGTAGGGTATTTGATAACAATGGACAGCCTGCAGATATTTTCCTTCTTGCACAAAAATATGGGATGTCTTCTTTAGCAATAACTGACCATGGGAATATGTTTGGTGTAATAGAGTTTTATAAAGCAGCAACTTCTTCAGGTATAAAACCTATCATAGGATGTGAAATATATATTGATCCACAAAATGTTGTTTCTGACCAAAGGAAAAGTTTCCATCTTACTGTTCTTGCGAAAAACAATGAGGGATATAAAAATTTAATGAAGTTGTTAAGTAAAGGATATGTAGAAAATTTAGTTGCGTCAAAAGGTAAAATAAAAAAAGAATGGTTTGAAGAATATAAAGAAGGATTAATTGTTCTTTCAGGATGTTTAGAAGGTGAAATACCATATCTTTTGTTAAAAGAAAGTTCTGAAGAAGAAATAAAGAAAGCAGTTGGGTTTTATATAGATGTGTTTGGTAGAGAAAATTTTTATATAGAACTTATGGATAATGGTATTGAAGACCAAAGAAAAATTTTGCCAAAACTTTATGAAACAGCAAAAAAGTTTGATTTAAAAGTTGTTGCTACAAACGATGTACATTATGTAAATAAAAAAGATGCAAAGTTGCAAGAAGTTTTGTTATGTATAGGTACAAGGACAACTTTAGATGATCCCAACAGGTTAAAGTTTGAAACTGAAGAGTTTTATTTTAAATCGCCACAAGAAATGGCACAAATTTTTAAAGATTGTCCTGAAGCTGTAAAAAACACTGTTGAAATTGCACAACAATGTAATGTGTTAATAGAGTTTGATAAAGTATATTTACCAGAATTTTCTTTACCTAAAGGAGAAACTGCAGATAGTATGTTAGAAAAGTTGTGTTATGAAGGGTTAAAAAAACGATTTGAACATATCAGTATGGAATATACGGAACGATTACAACATGAACTTGAAGAGATCAGACAAAAAGGGTTCTCTGCATATTTTTTAATTGTTCAAGATTTTGTTAATTATGCAAGACAAAATGGTATCCCTGTAGGTCCTGGTCGTGGGTCAGGAGTAGGTTCTCTGGTTAGTTATTGTTTAAACATAACAGATGTAGATCCTATAAAATATGGATTGTTGTTTGAACGATTCTTAAACCCTGCAAGGAAAGAACTGCCTGATTTAGATATAGATTTTGCTGATTATGGTAGAGATAAAATAATAGAATATGTTAAAAACAAATATGGTGAAAAAAATGTTATACAGATTATTACTTTTAGTACAATGAAAATAAAAAATACAGTACGTGATGTAGCACGTGTGTTAGGCCTGCCAGTAAGTTTGGCTGATAAAATATCAAAACTTATACCTTCAGCTGAAATGAATGTTGAAGAAGTAATAAAAGAAGTTTCTGAGATCAAAGAACTTTATGAAAAAGATGAAAATGTTAAAAAAATTTTAGATTATGCAAAAGATATTGTAGGCAGGCCAAGACATAGTGGTATACATGCATCTGGTGTTATAATTTCAAGTGGTGATATTACTGACCATACACCATTGTTCAGACGTTCAAAAGATGATCCTATAACGACACAGTATTATGACGAAATTGTATTAAAGTTAGGATTGCTTAAAGTTGATTTCTTAGGGTTGAAAACTTTATCTGTCATAGAAGAAACAATAAAGTTAATAGAACAATATCATAGTATTAAACTTAATTTAAAAGATATACCATTAGATGATAAAAAAACATTCAAGTTGTTACAAGAAGGTGCAACTACTGGTGTGTTTCAATTAGAATCTTCAGGTATGCAAGATTTGTTACGAAAGATGAAACCTACTTTATTTGAAGACCTTATTGCATGTATAGCGCTTTATCGGCCTGGGCCTATTTATAGTGGTATGGTGAACGAGTTTGTAGAACGTAAACATAAAAGGAAAGAAATTGTATATGACCATCCATCGTTAGAAAGTATTTTAAAAGATACTTATGGTGTTATTGTTTATCAAGAGCAAGTAATGAAAATATCACAAGTTCTTTGCGGTTTCTCACCAGAAGAAGCTGATGAATTACGTTCTGCAGTTGCAAAAAAAGTGTTAGAAAAAATTGAAAAAATGGAAGATAGGTTTATCAACGGTGCTAAAAAAAATGGTATCAGTTTATCTATTGCAAGAAAAATTTTTCAACAAATACTGAACTTTGGTGGATACGGGTTTAACAAATCACATGCTGCTGCTTATGCATTAACTTCTTACAGATGCGCATATTTAAAAGCACATTATCCTATTGAGTTTTTAATATCGTTGATAAACGCAGAAATACGTTCTGGTGCAAGAATAAAATCACAAAAAGAGGAAGAAACAAATTATAGAAAATTTTTGTTAGAAGCAGAAAAAATGGGGTTCAAACTTTTACCACCAGATGTTAACCATTCTGATGTGTATTTTACAAAAGAAGGGGATAAATTTGTCAGATACGGATTGTTAGGTATAAAAAATGTTGGTGAAACAGCAGCTGAATTTGTTGTAGATTTACGGAAAAAAGTTGGGGAAATAAAATCGTTTGAAGATTTTGTTTCTATTATTGATAATAAAGAAGTCAACAAACGTGTTATGGAAGCACTTGTTTTGTCAGGAGCAATGGATTCGTTGTATAAAGACAAAATGTCGCTTGAAGAAAAATGTAAGGTAAGAAAAATGTTTTTAAACAAAATTGAACAAAAAAAACCAAAAGGTGTCCAACAACAAATGTTGTTCTCAGTTGATGAAGAAAAAAAAGATAATTCGTTAGAAAAATTTACTGAACAAGAAATACTTTCTTTTGAACACCAGCTTACAGAAATTTATTGGTCTGGCCATCCTTTAGAAAAATATATTAATGATATTAAAAGTGTTGTTGCATATAACATAATTGATTTACCAAACTCTAATGGTAAAGTTAGTGTTGTTGGTATGATATCTGCTATAAAAAAATTTTTGAACCAAAATAAACAATCATTTGTAAGATTTGTTTTAGAAGATTTAACTGGTGAAGTTGAAGTTGTTGTGTTTAACAAACTATATGAAGAAACTAAATCTGTAATACATAAAAACAGTGTAGTTTATGTAGAAGGGAGAGTTGATATTCAAGAAGATAAAAAATGTATAATTGCTGAAAAAATAAGTTTGTTTGATACTATCAAAGAAGAAATTTATAAAAACAAATCCAAAATTTATATAACAATATCAAATGTTGGTGTAGATGATGAATATATTAAAAAATTAAAAAAGGTTATAGAAAAATATCCTGGGAACACAAAAGTTTATTTCAAAATTCTAACAAAAAATTTTGATGAAGTTTTAGTTGAAACTGAACATAAAATTCTTCCATCAAGTAAAGTATTAACAGAATTGAGACATTTGATCGGTGAAAACTGTTATCAATTGGAATAAAATTTTTAACTTACCATTGTTATACTACTTGGTTTATTTTGTCTTTTCAATATATCTCATTTTTATAATAGTTCAACATATTGTGTTTTCTTCATCAGTTAAATATACATCTTTACAAAAGAAAGAAAAAATTATATATAGCAAAATTTTGTGGAAACAACAAAATAAGACAAATAGTTATGTTCTCCTTTTAGATAAGAAACAAAAACTTTTTGTTTTTGTTGATAACGATTTGTATGACGAGTTAAACATTGGTGATTATGTTTTAACAAAAGTTGTATTAAAAAATATATCTTTTAGAAACAACTATGAGTTTTATTTATATAGTTCATTTGATGTAACACAATACGGATTTATAGAAGAAGTTTTAAAGATAAACAGAAACAAAACTGTTGCATATAAGATTATAAACAAAGTATTTTTTGTAGTTAACAAATTAAGAGAAAAACTAGTTGAATTAACAAAATTAAACATAGCACAACCTTATAATGATGTTATTTTAAGATTAACCATAGGGTATAAAAATACAGAATTAAATGAAATTTATAAGTATTTCCAGGATGCTGGTGTTGCACATGTTTTAGTAGTAAGTGGTCTTCATGTAGGATTTGTATACACTTTTTTATATTTTGGTTTTAAATTTTTTGTTTTTGACAGAGGAATAAGAATAATCTTTAGTTCTTTTTTTACAGTATTTTTTATGTTGCTTACTGGATGTTCACCACCAGTTGTAAGAGCAACAATAATAGTGTTATCATTCAGTATTTCAGAATTGTTGTCAAGGAAACAAAACTCTGTTCGTTCATTAATTTTTGCAGCATTTGTTGTTTTATTAATAAACCCATCGAATTTGTTCAGTGTTTCGTTTCAGTTATCATTTTTTGCATGTTTTGGTATTATATATTTTTATCCAATGGTTTATTCTTATTTAAAAACTTTTGTTGAAAAACTACATCCTTTACTAAATTACATAATTAAACTTTTTTTAATGACAACTTCTGCACAAGTTGCTACAATACCACTTATTGGTTATTATTTTAACAAGTTTTCAATCATAAGTTTCTTAAGCAATATATTTGTAATACCGATAACTTCAGTATTGTTATGGTTTAGTATATTAGGATATATAACAAGTTTTTTGACAAAAATAAATTTTATAATGTGGAAGATAATTGAATTTTTAACATTTGTGTATATAAACATAGTAAAATTTTTTTCACAAATACCATATTGTGTTATAAACATTGCTAAACCGGATCTTTTGAATATTTTTGTTTATTATTTTGTTATAGTTTTATTAGTACCAGTTTTGTTGAACAGAAACAAGTTTAAAACATCAG
>Ga0308390_1001536_pt1:0-10000 | contig 14770 bp, 8 predicted proteins | sample Hotspr2Sample149_FD_202358 | JGI IMG/M metagenome (GOLD analysis project Ga0308390, IMG submission 202358) | Hot spring phototrophic mat microbial communities from Mushroom Spring, Yellowstone National Park, Wyoming, United States - 20040719_149 ...
CAGCCTGCGGATCACTTCCGATGAGATGCCGGCATCCTGCGGTCCGCCCGGCCCGGGCGAAATGACAATCCGCTGCGGGTGCAGGTCGAGCACATCCGCCAGACTGACCTGATCGCTGCGCACCACGTGTACCTGCTCGCCCAGCTCGCCGAAGAGTTGAGCGAGATTGTAGGTGAAGGAATCGTAATTATCGAGAATGAGCAACATCATCAGTCTCCTTTCGTTCGGCAATTTCAACGGCTTGCGCCAGGGCGCGCGCCTTGTTAAGCGTTTCCTCGTACTCCCGTTCGGGTTGAGAATCGGCAACGATCCCTGCACCGGCTTGCAGGGCAATCTGATCGTCCTGCATGACCAGCGTGCGGATGGCAATGCAGGTATCCATGCTGCCGTCATAGGCAAAGTAACCCACTGCCCCGGCATAAACGCCGCGCGGCTGAACTTCCAGTTCTGCAATGATTTGCATGGCGCGCACTTTGGGAGCCCCGCTGACCGTACCGGCCGGAAAAGTGGCGCGCATGAGTTCAAAGGCATTCGCCGCCGGGCGCAGGCGGCCTTCCACCTGCGAGACAATGTGCATCACATGCGAGTAGCGTTCAATGGTCATCTGCTCGCGCACCCGCACACTGCCGAACTCGCACACCCGTCCCAGATCGTTGCGCGCCAGATCAACCAGCATGATGTGTTCGGCGCGTTCTTTTTCGTCAGCCAGCAAATCCTGTTCCAGTTCCATATCCTGCTGCGGGGTGGCTCCGCGCGGGCGCGTACCGGCAATGGGACGCAGCGTGGCGGTAGCACCGCTCAGGCGCACATGCATTTCTGGCGAAGCGCCGATCAGCCGTAGCGGCTGCCCACCCGCCGCATCGCCGAAGTCGAAGTAAAACATATACGGCGAGGGGTTGAGACGGCGTAAAGCGCGGTAAATTTCAAACGGCTGTGCCAGTGTGGAACGGGTAAAGCGCTGCGAAAGTACCACCTGAAAAATCTCACCGGCGCGGATGGCTTCCTTTGCTTGTTCCACTGCACTTAAGAAGATGTCCCGCGGCATGGAAAGCCAGTCGGAAGGGAGAATGCCGGCAGCCGAAGCAGGCGGCGGGGCGGGCAGGGGCTGGTTGATCCGACTGTGGAGTTCATTCAGGCGGCGCAGGGCCTCGCTCTGGCGATTCGGTTCGGGCAGTGAAAGGTCGGGGTGGACGATGAGCATCACCTTGCCGAAGGCATGGTCAAATGCAACCAGGCTGTCAGCCTCCAAAAACACGCCGTCGGGCATCTGGTTTTGAATCGGGATGCGGCTGACCCCCGGTTCGAACCAGCGCACCATCTCGTAACCCAAATAACCGACCAGACCGCCGCTGAAGCGCGGCAATCCCGGCGTTGCCGGACGCTGAAAGGCGCGAAATTCCTCCTCCAGACATTGAAAAGGATTGCCGGCGCGGCTGCGCTGACGGCCGTCCGTCTCACGGACGATCAGCCGATCCCCCTGCAAAAGATAGACACGGCGGGGGCGCACCCCAATGAACGAATAACGGGCAACCTGCTCGCCGCCGGTAACCGATTCGAGCAGGAAGGAAGGGCTGCCATCCGCCAGTTTAAGATAGATGGAAACCGGCGTTTCCAGGTCAGCCGGAAGGGTGCGCACCAGCGGCGCAGAAGGATGCTGGTCCACCTGGGGGGCCGGGTTGAGCGGGCGGTTGTTCAGCATGCGATCATCACCTCCAATTCACATTAATCCAAAAAAACCTCTCCGTCCATTGGGACGAGAGAGGTTTCTCGCGGTGCCACCCAATTTAGGCTGGTGATGGGATTTTAAGGAAAAACCCCGTAGTGAACACGACGGGGAAAAAAGCCAGCCTCACTCGTGGGGTACGACGGTTGCATGAACCGGTGATACCCTTTGCCCTGATAACGGTGGCAGCTCCGGCGCGGGATACTCGGCATAAACGCCTTTGACCCTGCAGCTCCGGGAACCATTCCGCCTTACGGGACGGGCAGGGCTTTCACCTGACCCCTGCTCTCTGTGCCGCCGCGGCTAAAGCGTACTATTTCCCATCACAGCCATTCTGGTATGAATGATTGGACATTTTATATCAAAATTGAAAGCAAAAGTCAAGAGGGATTTTTTGAGCGTGTTGAAAAACAAAACACACTCCCTATATATGGCGGTAAAACAGCCTGTTTTTCGTATAGATATGCGCCATATATGGCTTTTTCAACATTCTCGCAGAGGATTGGATTGACTTCGCCGTATCCGGCGGGTATAATAACTATTAACAACGGGGAGCCCGGTGCAGCCGGGCTGAGAGGAGGACCGTCTAGTCCTCGACCCGCAGAACCTGATCCGGGTAATGCCGGCGGAGGGAAGAATATACTGACACGATTTTGCTTGCTGTCAACCCTCTCCGGCGAGAGGGTTTTTTGATGTACCTCCTCTCCCATGCATGATCCGGTTTTTATTTGTGAAAGGAGAAAGGAAAAATGAATACACTGCCTTCAACTCATTCCTCAGCCGCGCAGTTGATTGCCAGCCTGCGCAGCGAACTGCAGCCCATCATGGACAGCATCCGCAATCACCCCTATCTCGACGCTCTGGAAGCCGGCCGCGTTCCACGCGACTCCCTGCGCATTTTTGCCGCCCAACAGTACCACATTGTCACCAACGGCATCATGAACATCGCCCTGATCACCGCCCGTTTTGGCAACCTGCCCAGCCGCGAAATGCTGAACTTCTTTCTGCAGGCTGAATTTGAAGTCAACCGCGCCGTGCTGGAATTTGCCGCCGCCTTACCGATGAGCGAGGCGGAATTAAAAGCCGCGCCTCTGCTGGCGGGTGCTTTGCCTTTCAGCTACTTTGAAACCTACCTGTGCTTTTACCGTTCGGACGCTGAACTGATCACCGCCTTTTTGTTCGATGCCGAGGTGTGGATAGCAAACGCGCGGCGGGTGAGCCGCGCTCTGCAGGAACATTACGGCTTTGACCATCAGGCGGTGCGCTTCTTTGAAATGTACGCTAACTATCAGGCCGCCGAAGAGCAGGTTTATCCGCCGGTGCAGGCAGCATTGGAGCGCGGTGTAGCCGAAGCGGATATTCGCCAATCCGCCCGCCTGCTGCTGGAATATGAAAAAATGTTTTGGGATGCGATGGCTGCCGTTGCGGGTGTGTGAAGAACGGTATTGGCTTGACGGCAAACCCAGCCATCTTAACAATGGTCGAAAACCAGAGCCTTCCCCAAAAACAATTCAACGTTTTTGGGGAAGGCAGCGGCAATAAAGAGCAATCTTTCAAAGCAAGACTCAGGCCTTCATCACACTGGCGAACCATCCTCCCTGGCAAGTTGCTTGCGGATAATCAAGGGAAGCAACAACGTGATCAAGGAGAAGACGATCAAGAAAACAAACCAGCGCGTCAACTACTGTCGGCTAAAGCCGACAGTCTCATACGCAAACCCTGAACGGTTGCGATCAGTGGTTCAGCGCACAGATTGCGCACCGCCAGCTCGAAAGCCAGAATCTCCCGTGCCGGCTTGTTGTCCGCCATATGTTTTGTGCGTCAAACTTCAAAATATCCATTCTCCAAAAAACCGCCGGGAAACCAGCGAGGAACAAGAAAGTTCAAACAAAAACGGTTCGCAAGACTTCGTACAAAGCAAACGGACGCAGGGAAACGTGAGATCGGGACGCAAGCCAAAGTGAACGGGCACGTAAAAGCGGGGACGCAAGGCTGCGGAAAAATCGAACGGGCGAAAGAGCGCAGGCGAATGCGGAGAGAGTTCGCACAATAGAAGGGGTGGCGTACTGGTCATTTTTTTATACATTGTGCGACATGGACGCTGAAAAAGGGGTAATTTTCCCGAAAAGGCGAAAAATCAGCAAAAAGGGGACTTGACAGGCTCAAAAAAGCTCTCTATAGTCAACTACTGTCGGCTTTAGCCGTCACTCGTTGACTACTCCCCACCCAAATACATCGGGAGATTCGCGAATTTGTTCGAGAAGGTCACGATCATAGCGAATAACCAGGACGCGGTACCCTTTTTCGATCAGCTCGCGCCGCAATGCCTCATCTTTGCGCCGCTGTTCAGGCGTGTCGTGTACTGCACCATCACAAAAGACACAGATATTTGGAGCGTAGAAAAAGTCGGCTGCACAACGCGGCTCAGAAATTTCATACTGGGCGTTGTCCGGCAAACGATAACCGCCTTTGGCAAGCTTGTCTAGAAGATGGCGCTCCAGCTCAGAACGAGAATCTGTCAATGAATGCAGCCAGTCAAGCTGTTCGGTGTAGGAACGACCCCCCACACGCGGCAGGGTGCGGGCAGTAACAAGCCCCAGCAGGGCATCCCGCACGCGATGACGATTGAGATGGAGTGCTTCCATCTGATTGTTATAACTCATCAGACATTCATAACAGGCGGCAATGCACTCTGTTCGAGTATCATTACCACTTTCGTCGAAATGACAGCACGCCAAAGCTGCGCGAGCAATGCGTGCCATGGCATCGGTTTCTTCAATCAGCCGCCGCAGCACGCCGCTGCCGCCCTCCGAGGTTTCGTAGAGCAGAATAGCGCTGTATTCGTTCTTTCCAATGCGTTCGGCATTCAGTTCGGTTTCCTCCAACTGGAAAACCTGCTCAATACCGCGCTAGAGCGCATAGCGAAAGGTTGTTTCAAAATCACAGTCGTTGAACAGTTCAGGGTGTACAGGGCGAATCAACAGCAGATTTTGTGTATCTTGTACTGCCAGCCTGACAGTTTCCAACCGCTGATCCCGGCGGGGAGCGCGGGCTGGCTCGCGGTCCTGCGGTCCAACAATCTCACCGCTCTCAAAATCCACTACAAAGCCCGGTGTGCGCACCGAACGCCAGCCGTGATTGATGCGCATCAGCGTTGCTGCGGGCGCATAGATCAGACGCAGAAACGGATCGCCGTTAAGCATGACGTCTGCCTGCTGGAGACGATACCCCTTCTCTTGGGGTGCAAACTGATAAAAGGTCTCAATCAGGTAGCCGCGGCGGATGCGCTCTTCTTCATCTGACGTAATCCGCTCTCGGCGGCGGGCTTTGACATTGGGCATATCAAGCAGGGTCGCCAGCAGGCTGTTTTCACCGTTGAAGCGGGTATGACAAGAGGGACAAAGGTCAAAAGAAGGATCGCAAAAGGCGCCGCAGATGCTGCAGAGACGTTTTTGATGACGCCGCTCATCCAATCCGCCGGGGGGCGATTGAAAAGCCGCCACTTTCCATTTAGCGCCTTCGTGATACAAGATGTTTTTCGGGGCAAATTCGCGCAGCGCCAGAAAGCGCGCCCGAGCGATAAATTCCCCTTCACTGCCCCGCATCACCCAGGCGCGCACCGGCAGTGCCGGGAAATTGTAACCGGGCAGGAAACCTTCGCTTGCCAGATAGCGGTAGGGATAAAAGTCGCTTTCCTCACGCGCTGTAGCTACTTGCAGCAATTGGTTCAACTGCCGGCGGGCTTCCTCTTGCCTGGCTCGGGCGCGCTCCTGATCTTCGCGGCGGCGCGCTCGATCTTCCTCTGCTCGGGCGTCATCGCGCTGACGAATTGCCGCACGGTAAAGTTCGCGCCAGCGGTCAAAGGCGCGGTCAAATTCTTGAGGTGCATCCGCCAGCACCCGCTCCAGCCAGGCATCGGTCAACCAGGGCGCAAAACGCTTGATCTCCCCAAGATTCAGCGCAGACTCGGCCCGATTGTACACTGCCTGCAGCCGGTCTGCACTCAATCGAATCTGCGCCTCTACGTGGGGGAACAAAGGAAAGCTCTCTTTGTTAATGTCAATCACCTGCTCGATGGATTGACCAAGCGGCAAAGACACCTCTGCCAGCCAGATGGCGTGAACATGAGCGCGCAGCAGACTTTCATTGGCTAAATCCAGCCGGGGCGGGTGCACGCTCCCTGTCACCATTTCCTCTCGATGGCGGAAGAAGTACTGATCATGACTGTTAAACGCGCCGCAGTAGGTAAAAACCAGTCCTGCCTGCCCTTGACGACCGGCGCGCCCGCTGCGCTGGGCATAATTGGCAGGCGTAGGCGGGACATTCCGCAAGTGCACCATGTCGAGATCGGCAATGTCGATTCCCAGCTCCATCGTCGGCGAGCAGACCAGATACGGCAAACGCCGCCCGAGTTCAATCTCCTTATTCGGGTCGTGCACATCCCAGCGAAAGCGGCGTTCGCGGCGTTCGCGCTCGCCCGGAGCAACCACCTGGGCGGTGTGCTCACGTGCTTCCAATTGCGCCAGTTCTGCCGCTGTTTCCCGGTAGAAGCGCTGGAAATACTGGTTGACCGGGCGGATCAGAGCGGTTTCGTTGTTAGAGACCCGGCGGCTGTACAGCGGATCTGGCGGCGGCGCTGTTCCACTGCCGGACTGCCAGAGCAGACGAGCAACGTCCAGCTGAAAACGCTGGTGATTGTCCACTGCAGGCAAGCGCTCCAGAAAACCCTGTTTCACCAGCAGGTCCAGAAGCTGACCGATGACAGCGGCATATTGATCGCGCCTCAGCGCAAATTGTCTGCTCAAAAAGCGCCCGATCAAGCTGCGTTCCCCCAGACTGAACCCTTCCACCGGGCGGGGTGAAGTCCCCGGCAGGTAAAAACAAGCTGCCGGACGCAGTTCATACCCTTCCGCATCCAACCCCCAGTATTCGTTCAGATGCTGTTCGCACCGCTTACGCAGTTGACTCTGAAACTGTTCCTGAAAACATTTCGCGTTGAGCGCCAGTTTGCGGCGAAAGTGATCCAGCAGCACCTGCAGGCTGTGCTGGCGTTCCACAGGACTTTTGAGTGCCAGCGCAGGGTGAAACTGCCATACCTCTTCATTCTGACAAAGCGCTTCTAACCCTTCGTATGCGATGCGCAACAGCCCCAGTTCTTCCAGGTTGGGTTGGACGATGCGCCAGCCGCGCCGCAGATCCTCATACAGCCGGTATTCGGTTAACTCGGTAAAAACCTCCCAGACAGTTTTTGCAGCCTGAGAAGTTGGCTCCAGTTCGGGATTGCGGGCAATATCGCGAATCTGCAAGCCGCGCTGCATGGCGGCAACTGTTTGCTCGGCCACGTTATCAAAAGTCAGCGTTCTGTGCTCTTCGAGTGCAGTGACCAGCGCGGAGCGCAAAACTGCCAGATGGATAAAATCGTTGAAATGACCGGCTTGCAGGGAAGCATCCTGACGATTATCGGTAAAGGTGAGCAGTTTATCGCGCGCCGAACCGAGCAAAGCGGCGTGGCGCAAAAGCGAGGTCGCCAGCACGGTGGTAGCACTGGTGCGCGCTTCGCTGGAGAGGCTTGCCAGTTTGCGGAATTCGTCTTCGCGCCGGGTGTAAAACTCGCCGCAATTTAAGCAGAGTGAAAACGGCGCCGGTTGATACCACATTTTGACTGCATTCGGATTCGGCAGCGAAGAATAACTGCCATCCAGGACGATCCAGACTGGGCGCGGCAGGCGTTCCCGATACTCCCTTTTCACCCCGCCGCGGGCGTCCCGCCACTCTTCGGGAATCAGCTCTTCGTTCCAATCGTTTTCTGTGCCGGCGAGGAACAGGTATCCCTCTTCTCCGTCGTCTCCAATCTCTTCCATAATGCTGCCTGAGGGATAGGGCAGGAATTTCCCCTCGCGGCGCAGAACATGATAATAATCCTGTCCGCACTGACGGCAGAACTTAAGCGGCGCCAGCAAGCGCCCTTCACTGCCCTGAAGCTGTCCCTCCAGCGAAAACAAACGCCGCCCACGCTCTTCAAAAGAGGCAAAGAGCGATCTGCCTTGACTGATAAACTGATGCAGCTTGAAGGCAAAAGCGCGTCCGCCTTCTTCGCGCTGCAGTTTCCCGCCGAGCGTCAGCCATTCGCGCAAACGCTGTGTACACCGCGCTTTCTCCGCTCCGGTTTCCTTCGCCAGTCTTTCGGCAGCCTCGGGCAGCGATGTGGGAACGCGGCGGCGGAAGCCGCCCTGCGCTTCCGGCTCGATGCCGAAGGTGTGTTCAATCCAGCGCGGGATGGGATGAGCGCGGAACGCCTCCAGCGAAATTTCCAAAGGTGCAGGGTCACGCAGCAACCGGCGCAGTTCTGCCGTCGCCGGGATGCCGCCCTGTGTGAAAGGCTGCAGCGTCTCTTCGATGATGTCCTGTTCCGCAAACGGATGCCCGAACAGGCGCGCGGCAAAATCCGCCACCGCGGCGCGGCGTTCCCGCGCCTCAAGCGTGCGTCCCGTACTCATGGTTGCCGAAGTGCCGATATGGATCAGCTTATCCGAGGCGGCGCGCTCCTTCAGCCGGCGGATGAGCATGGCGACATCTGCCCCTTGCCGGCCGCGGTAGGTGTGCAGTTCGTCAAAGATCAGAAAGCGCAAACCGCCCTGCTGCTGATCCAGAAAGCGCCGATCCTCCGGGCGGACAAGCATCAGCTCCACCATCATGTAGTTGGTAAGCAGGATGTGCGGCGGGTTCTGGCGCAGGCTCTGGCGGGCAGCCTCACCTGTTTCACCCGTGTACTTTGCAAAGGTGACCGGGAATGGCTTGCCGCTGTGCCGTTCGTAAGCCGTCTTGAGCGTCTCCAGCGCCTGAAGCTGTGAGTTGACCAATGCATTCATGGGATAGACGATCAGCGCCACCGTGCGCGGCGTTTGAGGCGGCTGGCGCAGCAGAAAATCCACAATCGGCAGAAAGTAGGTAAGGCTCTTGCCGGAACCCGTGCCGCTGGTGACCACATAGCTCTGGCTGCGGCGGGCTTTCTCCAACGCCTCGCGCTGGTGCCGATAAAGACGGAAAGGCTGGTTATCGGGAGAGCGAAAGACTCGCGCTGTTTCTGCATGAATCAAGCCCTGCTGCGCCAGCTCATCTACCGATTCGGCGTATTCGTAAGACGGGCTGACCTGCAAAAGAAAATCGGGCCAGAGGCAGGCTTCTTCCAGTTTGTCGTTTACGAATTGGCGGATACGTTCATCCGCGATATTCAGAAAGGAACGTACGAAGTCGCGATAATCAGCTAATGTGGCGGCGTGCAGGTCAAAAACGGTCATGGGCAGCTCCTTTGTACGCAGAAAGCTGAGCAGAAGGTGGCTTTTTAAGGTTTCTCCGGGCGTTGTGCGGGCGCGCCCGCCAGATGGGGCGGGGCAGTGCGCGGCGCGGTCAGGTGAATTTCGCCCGGCAGCCGGTCCGTCAGACCATAGAGCAGGGGGGTGCTTTCGTGGGAGAGGACGACCTTTTCCCCCGCCGCCAGCCAGGCAACTATCAGGTCAGCGTGCGGCGTTTCGGGGAACTGCGTCAGGCGAGAGACGCCGCGCCGCACGTGCAGCAGTTTGCCGTTTTTGAGATGCTGGGAGAGCACGGCTTTGGGATCGCCTGCGGCGCGCGCCTGCCGGGCATAAAAATATCCGCCCTGGCTTTCGGTAATCGGGTGAAAGCGCGGCTGGAACATGGTTGTTTTTTATGTGCAAAAGGTCAAATCTTTTTTGACTTTTTGCAAACATTATCGCCTGAAAGAGACAGTCTGTCAATCGCCGCCTATGGTGGAAATACCTTCGACGCGGTCCACAACTAGGATGTCTTGAGGCGAAAACTGGTTGACTAGCGGGACCGATTGTGTCGCCAAGATTACTTGGGTGTGCGCAGCGGCGCTGTACACCATTTCAGCTAGCAGTTTGATGGCGTAGGGATGCAAGCCAAGTTCGGGTTCGTCCAAGACAATGGTGGCAGGCAGGTTCTCCTGCGGTTGAAGGAACAGTGTAGTCAGACAGATGAAGCGAAGTGTGCCATCTGAGAGCGCGTTAGGTCCAAAGACCAGGTCAGAGCCGCGTTCGCGCCATTCCAGGCGGATTTTCTCAGGGTTGAAAGGATTAGGACGCAGCAAAAAGTCGCCAAAGAAGGGCGCTGCCAGACGGATGGTTTCCACAATTGTCTGATAATGCTGGGGGTGTTTCTCATGCAAGAGGTAAAGATAGGCTGCCAGGTTGCCGGCATCTGGCAGCAGGCGCTGGTTCTGGTACATATCGCCCATTT
>Ga0308390_1001543_pt1 | contig 14752 bp, 11 predicted proteins | sample Hotspr2Sample149_FD_202358 | JGI IMG/M metagenome (GOLD analysis project Ga0308390, IMG submission 202358) | Hot spring phototrophic mat microbial communities from Mushroom Spring, Yellowstone National Park, Wyoming, United States - 20040719_149 ...
GCCCGGTTTGCCGTAATCCGCCGCCGCGTTGTAGGCCTGCTCGTGGATCGCCTTCATGATTTCCTTCAGCCGCTGATCCACGTATTCCCGGGTCCAGTTGGTGTGTTGCGCGTTCTGCGCCATTTCCAGACCGGACACCGCCACGCCGCCGGCGTTGGCCGCCTTGCCGGGGCCGTACAGAATGCCGGCTTCCAGGAACACATCCACGCCTTCGGGATCCGTCGGCATGTTGGCGCCTTCGGCCACGAGTTTGCATCCATTCTTGACCAGCGTGCGGGCGTCATCCCCGTTGATCTCATTCTGGGTCGCGCTCGGAAACGCGCACTGGCAGGGCACGCCCCAAGGTTTCTGACCGGCATAGAACTTCGCGGTGGGATACCGCTCGACATACTGGCTGATCCGTCCGCGGTGGACATTTTTCAGTTCCATCACGAACGCCAGTTTTTCCTCGTCAATTCCGTCCGGATCATGAATGAAGCCGGACGAATCGGACAGGGTAACTGCCTTCGCGCCCAACTGGTTCAGTTTTTCGACGGTGTACTGGGCCACGTTGCCCGAACCCGACACCACGCAGGTCTTGCCCTGGATGAAATCGTTGCGGGTGGCCAGCATATTCTGCGCGAAATATACCGCGCCGTAGCCGGTCGCCTCCGGACGAATCAGAGAGCCGCCCCAGTTCAGTGCCTTGCCCGTCAGCACGCCGGTAAATTCGTTGCGCAGCCGCTTGTACTGGCCGAAGAGATAGCCGATTTCCCGGCCGCCCACGCCGATATCCCCGGCGGGCACGTCCGTGTCCGCGCCGATGTGCCGGCACAGTTCCGTCATGAAGGACTGGCAGAACCGCATGACTTCATTATCTGACTTGCCCTTCGGATCAAAGTCCGAGCCGCCCTTACCGCCACCCATAGGGAGTGTGGTCAGCGCGTTCTTGAAAATCTGTTCGAACGCGAGGAATTTCAGAATGCCAAGATACACCGTGGGATGGAAACGCAGTCCGCCCTTGTAGGGACCGATGGCGCTGTTGAACTGAATCCGGTAGCCCCGGTTGATCTGATACCGGCCTTTGTCGTCCTGCCAGGGTACCCGGAACATAATGACCCGTTCCGGTTCCACCAGACGTTCCAGAATCCGGTTTTCCTGATATTCCGGATGCCGTTGCAGTACCGGTTCGAGGCTTTCCAGAACCTCTTTCACGGCCTGATGAAATTCCGGTTCTCCCGGATTGCGCCGTACCACGGCTTCGAACACATCGGTCACGTATGACATGTGCTTACTCCTGCTGGGTTGGGGTTGCTTCGCGGGAATGCCCGCCATTCAATCGGAATCTGAATTCCGTAACGTGTCACATTGTACAAACATAAAATCCAATGGTTCAAGGTTTTTTTTGCTTTTTTATCTATAAAAACCGGCAAATTTGCCGATATAAATGTCATGGTTCTGCCAGATTTCTCTTAAAACATGCCGATATCGAGGATTTTTTCTTGATTGATCCGGCAAAATTGCCCGTATACTGACGGAAAAAAAGGACGCAGCCGTGGATATCAAAACCAAACGCCGCATGATAGCGATCCTTGAAGTTCTGCGCAACAGCCCCAAAAGCCAGGGCAGTAAAGCCATCGCCGCCGCACTCGCTCTGTCCGGCATTGAAATGAGCGAACGGGCGGTACGCAATTATCTCGCCCAGGCGGATACCCTGGGCTGGACGGTCAACCTCGGACGCCGGGGACGACGGCTGACCCCCCAAGGCCTGCAAGAAATCGAAAGCGCCCTGGCGGTGGACAAAGTGGGTTTTGTCGCCGCGAAAGTGGACGCCCTTGCTTATCAGATGGATTTTGACCCGGTCCGGCGCAAGGGCCAGGTCGTCATGAACATCGCCACGGTCTCCCTTCGCGATGCCTACCCCGCTCTGCAGGTGGTTCAGGAGATCTTCCGGGCTGGACTCGGCATGGGAACCCTGGCTTGCGTGGCCCTGCCGGGCGAAACCATCGGAACCTTTACCACTCCACCTCATACCATGGCAATCGGCACCGTCTGCAGCGTAACCATCAATGGCATCCTGCTCAAGGCGGGCATCATTGCTCACGCCCGTTTCGGTGGCCTGCTCGAACTGGAAAATGGCAACCCCAAACGCTTCACGCAGATCATTACTTACGACGGATCAACACTGGATCCGCTGGAAGTCTTCATCCGCAGCCACATGACTTCCGTGCAGCGCGCGGCCGCCACAGGAAACGGCATCATCGGTGCCGGTTTCCGGGAGATTCCGGCGGTTGCCCTGGCTGAAGCCCGAAAAATCGCCCGACTGGCCGAACAGGCCGGACTGGGCGGCGTGCTGGCTTTCGGCCATCCCAATCAGCCCCTCCTGGATGTCCCCGTGCCCCAAGGGAGAGTCGGATTGGCGCTTGCGGGGGGACTGAATCCCATCGCCGCCGTGGCCGAAGCGGGAATCCCCATCACGGGCACTGCCATGAGCACCCTCACCTCCTACGAGCAGTTAACAGATTATCGCAACCTGATTGGTGTGGCCGCGCGGCTGCCCCGCTGAACCCTCAGTCCTCAGCCGCCAGCCCTGCCGTGACCCGAGCGCCCACCGCCAGGCTCCACTGACGGGCGGCTTGACCGGCTGATACCGCCAGTTCCAGCCGATCGCCACTGTTGATCAGAGCCAGCAATTCTCCCGGTTGGCCTTCTCCATAAGCCCGGACAAACCGGGCGGATACCGGTCCAGCACCTGGCCGATCCACTGTTATCCGCGGCGCGCCGTCCCGGATTATGTCCTCCAGCATTTTCCGGTGGATATTGGTTACAGCGTTTCCAAAACGGTCCACATGAATGACCACCCCCGCCACTCCGCCTGCGGAAAGAAGTTCCGGTTGCGGGACAGGCAAACAGACCGGGTCGGAGACCCGCAGTCCCACCCCGGCCGCAGATCCGCCCCGGGCCAGATATGCCGCAACCGGCGCGAAGAGATCCCGCCCGTGAAAAGTAACACTCAACTGTTCCGGCACACCGGGCAAACGGCATGGCTGGCAGATGGCATACACCTCCGCGACAGGTACCCCGCGCAACAGCAGCGTGACCAGACCGTTGTCCGGCCCGACAATCAGCCGGTTACGCCAGTTGACTATGATCGCCCGGCGAGCCGTTCCCACGCCGGGATCCACCACGGCCACATGCACGCTGTACTCGGGGTACCTTGGGATCACGCTTTCCAGAAATAGCGCACCGGCCATTACATCATGGGGCGGAATATCGTGACTCAACTCATCGATCACCGCCTCGGGCACCAGCCCGCGCAACACCCCCTTCATTTGAGCCGCGTAGCCGTCCGCGGTTCCGAAATCCGTGGTCAGGGTGATCAGCGGCGGATACATCGCTGCAGGGAATCACTCCGCCATGGCTGATTTCACCACATCTACCGGGCGCCCGAGAACCGCCTCGAGATTCACGGTCGGCAGCGCCGGTGTCCGCGAAACAATTTCCTTGGTACCGTCCGGCCACAGCAGGAAAGTGTCCTCGGACTTTGCGCCGCCGCCGGAAGGATTCCACGCAAAGGCGCTGCCGAAAGAAGCCTCTACACCCATATGGCTTTTAACCCGTTCAGGCCAGAAAGTATCCAGTACGGGGAAGGTTTCTCCCAGTTTTCCTTTACAGGTCCGACCGGCATATCCCGTGGAACCTCCCTGATGGTGGTTGTGCCATTCATTTGGGGCAAAGCCGAGTTTCGCGTACGCGGCGGCAAGATCATCAAATACTTCGCCGAGGGTGCGGCCGGGCCGGGTGGCTTCCTGAGCCAAGGCGTCCACACCACAGATGCGCGCGTAGGCATCGGCCACACCCTCGGGCAGGGTACCCACCCGCTTGAACCGGGTAAGCGATACCACCAGGCCTTCTTTCAAAAAGCAGCCCACCACCATAACATATCCCTGAACCCGGGTTACTCCTGCCTCACCGCCCAGCAGCGCACCCTGGGAAGGCAGCGGATGACGGAAACGGATCCGGTCATCGGCTGCAATCAGCGCCACAGGAACCTGACATTCCCGGCGCTGTCCTTCGTACACGAGCCGAGCGGCAATATCGTTTTCCCGATCCCCCGACCGGATATCCAGCAGGGTAGCCGTCATGGCTTCGGCCGCCCGGCGACCCAGTTCCCGGTATTTTTCCAGTTCCATGGGCGTGAGCAGAGCCCGCAGCACGGCCAGTTCCCCGTGAACGTTCGGACCGATGGACCCATCGTCAGACGCGATGGCCCCGGAAAACGCCCGGCTGACAGCTTCAGCGGGACTCGATTCAAACCACAGATAATCGACCGAGTCACAGCCGAATCTGTCCAGTTCTTCTTCCATAATGCGGGGTTTCTCGATGGTGTCGCCGACGAAGAACACCCGGCCGTCGCGGTGAACAAACAGGGCGTTAGCACCGGCATCCGTGTAGGTCCAGATGTAATTCCGTCTGCCGCCGGTAGCCATGGCGAAATTATCGGCCCGGGTCAGCAACACGCCGTCCAGACCTTTTTCCACCAGAAACGCCCGAACCAGGGCCGTACGGACCTTGAACAGGTCTTGATCACTCCGGATATCCATACGCATAAGTAATCTCCCCTGGGGCGACTGAACCGCCCGCCCTGTTTCATTCCACGTTATCCACGCCGAGTTTTCCAAGAAACACAATGTAGGTTTCGATGCCCCTGAACCACGTGGGCAGATGCTGACGTTCATTGGGTCCGTGAATATTATCATCGGGCAGGCCGAAACCAAGCATAACCGAGTCCACGCCGATTTTCTCCTTCAAGACGGCCACTACCGGAACGCTGCCGCCTTCCCGGACAAACAGCGGCGGTTTGCCGAATACCGTTTCCAGAGCTCCGGCGGCGGCCCGCATGAAAGGCGTATCGATCCGCATCACTGCGCCCGGTCCTTTGGAGTGCACCGTCAGTTTCCAGTTTACGTCCGGAGGCATGCGCTCCTCGATCACCCGGCGAACCATTGTCTCCACTTCATCCGGCGTCTGATCGGGCACCAGACGCGTGGAAAACTTACAGTGGGCTTTCGCGGGAAGCACAGTCTTGGCCCCCTCGCCGGTAAAGCCGCCCCAGATACCGTTAACCTCCAGGGTTGGACGCGCGCCCACCCGTTCCAGGGTGCTGTATCCGGCCTCTCCGTACAATCCTTTTGCCCCCGTCAGGGCCAGCCACTGTTCATCGGTATAAGGAATCCGGGCCAACATTTCCCGTTCCGCCGGTGTCAGATCCCGCACCGTATCATAAAAGCCCGGGATATTGACCCGGCCGTTCGCGTCATGCAGGCCCGCCAGGAATTCGACCAGCACGTGAATGGGATTGCGCACCGTCCCGCCGAACATGCCGCTATGCAAATCCTGACCAGGACCCTGAACCTCCAGTTCAAAATAGGCCAGCCCCCGAAGCCCGTACACGATACTCGGCAGATCGGGGCCCAGGATACCTCCATCACAATTCAGTACGACATCACAGGCCAGCCGGTCGCGATTTGCGTCGATCACTGCTTCAAGATGAACCGATCCGATTTCCTCTTCCCCCTCCACCAAAAAGCGGAGGTTGACCGGATATGCCCCCTCGACGGTCTTCCAGGCCTCCAGCGCGCACAGCAGCGCGGCCAGTTGTCCCTTCATGTCCGACGCCCCCCGGCCGAACAGCAGATCTCCCTGAATCTCCGCGCCAAAGGGATCCACCTTCCACTCATTGAGCGGATCTACAGGCTGCACGTCGTAATGACCATAGACGAGCACGGTGGGCCTGCCGGGCGCGCCCAGCCATTCGGCAAGCACCGCCGGATGTCCTGGCGTCTCCACAAGGTCCACCCGCGTCATCCCCAGGGACTTGAGACGACCCGCGAGCCATAACGCCATGCGGCGGACATCTTCCCGGCGTTCACTCAGGGTGGACACGCTTGGGATGCGTACCGCCTCCTGATAACTGGCCAGAAAGGCATCCCGTGCTGCCGACACCTGCTGCCGAACTTTGTCTGCGTTTCCGTTCATCTGCTTTTATTCCTGTCCGTTTGAAGGATTCACCAAATGAAAACCGGAACGGGGACTTCAGGTCCTTTCCCCGTTCCGGTCATTGTAGACATACCGGCCGCGGGCCGGCAAGCGGCGGGATTACAGCCCCGGTGCGCTCAGACCGATCACTTTCCAGCCGTCTTTTTCCTTAACCACTGTGGCGTCGAATGTCAGGGTTCCGAACGATCCCGTAATGTCAATTGGATACACGCGTGCCCGATCCGGCCCGTCAAAGGTGATTTCCATCGCGTCCGTGCTGATTTCCAGGCCTTCCAGCAGACCGGTATCTTTGGCGTCCTGGATAAATTCCCGAGCTCCTTCCTTGTCGCCCCAACTGTAATTGGTGAACTGCTCGGAGAAGTAACTCATGCAGCCGTCCACGTCCTGCTGCTGCAGTGTGGCGGTCCATTTGGCCACGGTTTCCCGGATCTGTTCTTCAGGGCTTTTACTGGGAGCCGAAGCGCATCCGGCCACTGCCAGCAGGGCGATTAGGAGCATTGCGGAGACAAGAGACTTGCGCAGGGTCATGACAGGGTCCTCCTCTGGTTGACGTGTTGATCATGCACTAAGTTTTCTAGTGTAAAAAATGCATTCCTGGAATTTCAAGTTGTTCAATCAATTCGATTGGCCGCCGGATGAAGGGGCAACCTCTTTCGGCGTCAGCGACACGCCGAGCAGACTCTCCATCACCAGTGAAACCCGCCTGCCCGCGTCACCCCCCAGCACAATGCGATAGGGTCTTCCCGGTAGCGGCTTGAACCGGCTTACATGGCGGGAATCCTGGATGTAATCAAACAGTTTCGCGCCTGTTTCATCATAAATCTGCAGGGAGGTATTCCGGGCTGGCTGATCACACAGAACCGTCAGACGTATATCGGGGGCCCGGCGATCCAACCAGGCCGAACCGGTACTGGTCCAGGTTATCCCGAACTCCAGCGGCGTGGTCCCAGCCAGGGTTTCATAGGTGCCCCCTGCCCGGCTGGCCCGGAAAATGGCCGCCGTTTCCCGGATGGGGCTCAGCCACTCTCCCACCAGATACGATTCCGTAACGAAAAATGCCGTCCAGCCGATGATCATAACTCCCATGATGTGAACCGCCCAGGCGCCGATTGCCCTGGCTGACGGCAGTTCCAGCAGGAAGATCAAGCCCGCCAGCGAACAACTACCCGTGATTACACAAGCCAGCACCACACCCTGTCCGGGAATAAACGAGATCACACAGAATAACTCCGCCATGACCACACCCCACAGATAGGCAATGCCCATCGGCAGGAACCGCGGCCGCAGGAAAAAAAGCGCCATCCCCGCGCGCAATGACGCCGGCCATCCGACCAGCAGCGCAAGATATAAACCGAGACGTCCTCCCCTGGCGCGCCACTGAAATACATCCGACACGGACTGAGGCACCCATTCCGGTGCATCGGCATACCAAACCCCGAAAACCAGAATCATAAACGACACACAGGCTATGCCCAGCCCCGCGGCAAACAGCATCAACATGGATCCGGCGGTTTCGGGAGGCAGTACCCGGGAATCGGTCGAACGCGGCAGCGGTGTTTCTTCTTCAGTGTCGGTGTCTGAAGATGTTCCCCCGTCAGGAGTTCGCAGGCGCGTGCCGCACTGCCAGCAACGGACCGCGATTTCCGTGTTGACTACACCGCATTTGGGACAGTTCCGCGTTTCCAGTGACGTGGTGAACAATCGGCGAGAACGCGCAACCTCCTTTTTTTTCTCCTGATCCATTTTCTTTTTCAGTCGACGGAGGGCGCGTTCGCCCAGCGGATGATCCGGCTGCCGTTCCAGAATCCTTTTCCAGGTATCCTGGGCGGCATCAAAATGGCCGCCGGCTTCCTGTACGCGGGATAACTGTTCGTACAACTGTATTTCGTCGGGCCAGCGGGACACGGCCTCAAGCAGCACGTGTTCCGCGTCTGAAAAACGGCCCAGGCGGTACAGCGCCGCACCAAGATATCGACACTCATTGATCCGCAGAGGACGCTGGCCCCGCAGCACTTCCAGATGACCCAGGGCCTTGCGGTATTCCGCGGCGGCATAGTACCGCTTGGCCAGGCTCCACCGGGCGGCATCATCTTCCGGATGCTCAGCAAGATGTTCTTCAATATCCCAGATTTCCGCCATGCGGTTTCAATCCCCTGGGAACGCTCACCGGCCCTTTTTTCTGGCCCCTTTTTCCCGGTTTTTCCGTGCCGTTCTGCGCAGTTTGACGCGGTACCAGATCTCATTGACCGCCCAGGTGATGATACCCGACACGATGGCCGATACGAACAGCGCCATAAATATCCGTGTGGGCAGAGGCGTGGTGCTGTCATAGGTCAGACGGCGGATCAGTTCCAGCAGCGGCCAGAACAGGAGAAAGGTCAGTCCACTCCACAGCACCCAGCCCACCACATCGGGATTACTCAGCCACTTTTTCCACTTCATGCCCACTTTCACTGCGTATTCTCCTCGGCGGCAATATCCGGTTTTACCGGTACCGCCGGTGGAATCGTCATCCGAAAACACGCTCCGGGCTCCCGCCGAACCAGTGTAATCTCACCGCCATGTTCCCGAACAATCTTGGCCGTCGTGGCCAGGCCCAGACCCGTTCCCGAACCACCTTTCGTGGAAAAAAACGGTTCAAACAGATGAGGCATCACGGTATCCGGCACGCCCGGTCCATTATCCGATACCTCAAACACAGCCGCGCCGTCCTCCCGCATCGTTACGGTTACCTGTATTTCCCCGCCCCCCGGGGTCACCGCATCCGCGGCGTTCTGCACCAGATTCAGCAGACACTGATACAGACCATCCACATCCGCCATGATCAGGCCATGACACGCATCCACGTCAAGGCTGATCCGTATATTCCGGCCTGTCAGCAGGTCCCGGGTAGTATCACATACATCCCGCGCGATGGCCACCGGATCGCAGGGACAACGAACCGGAGTCCGTTCCTTGGAAAAGGTCAGGAGATCCTGCACCAGACTGGCCACCCGCTGCACGCTCCGGCGCAGAACCGGCCAGGACTGGGCGGCCAGTGTCAGATTGTGCTGTTCCAGCGCCATACCGATGAGTTCGGTGCTGCTGGAAAGTCCCGTGACGATGTTCTTGATGTGATGGGCCAGTCCGGCGATAGCCTTGCCGATGGCGGCCAGCCGCTCGGTTTCGATCTGCCGTTCAATGAGCTGGGCGTTTACCACCGCCGCGGCCGCCACACTGGAAAACATTTCGATGACGTGAATATCCAGGGGCGTGAAGGACTCGCCGTTCTGTTTGTTGATCACCTCGAGCACCCCCACCAGACGGCCGCCGTCCAGCATGGGCACGGCAAGCACATTCCGGGTCTGGAATGCCGTAATGGTATCCGCCACGCTGAAAAACCGGGGATCCGCCTGCGCGTTTCGGGAGACCACGGATTGCCGGCTGTCCGCGGCAGCCCAGGCCAGCCCCTGACCCCGGCGGAGACGCACCAGTTTTTTCAGCCGCTCCTGATCCCCCGTGTCTCCCATGGCCACGCGGAAATACAACTCGTCATTCCGGTCATCGTAGAGCATAACCGACGCCGCTTCCGCCCCGGCCAACTGCCGGCACTCCTGACCAATCCGTTCCAGCAGCGCGTCCAGATCGGAAAGCGCGCCCAACAGGGTATGCACGCGATACAGGGCTTCCACCGCGCGCAGCATATCGCCACGGGACGCGGATTCCAGCCAGGAAAGCGGCTCGGCACCAGAATCGCGGGTATGATCGTTCATGCCTGTCCCTGGAAATGGTTCATGACTTATGGCCCGGTTCCATCATAATGAACCCCGCGCGCTGTCCGCAACCCGGCTGGAACAGGGTCAGGAGGTCCCAAGCCGAACGATCATCTCGTACCCGAGGGTGGCCAGCGTGTGGTAAAACACATCGCCGGATATTTTTAGACCATCCCGAACCGCCGGAAACCCCGGACCACCCGGTAAACCGATGTTGAATCGGGCTTCCGGAACAGAAGCGGAGCGCTGAACAGCAGATTTCGGCGTATCCGCCGGCAAGGGACGCAAAAGCCCGATATACCCCGCCCGGCGTGACGCGTCAGCCACCGTTTCCCAAGCCGGCTCCGGGGTCCGGCTGTCCCGCGCAATCCAGACTGCCGAACCATCACAGAAGGAAAGGACTACCCTGCAGGCAATCCGGCCTTTCCAGGCTGCGGCCCCGGGTAACCGCTCCAGAAACTCAGAGAAGCCCCCGGAGTCGTCCGCGGCGTGCACCCATACCATGGCCACCCGATGACGCATCCCCTTCGGGGGTATCACGCGTGCCAGTTCCACCAGCCACGCGGCAGCCGCCGGACCGTTCCCGCCAGAAACGGACACAACCACAGGCAGCAGCGGGGCATCCGCGCGGCCTTCCGTTAGAACCCATACGGCTTCAGGCTGATCCAGGGTGCCCACCAACCGTGGCCGGAACCCATTCTCCCGTAGGACATTGAAAACTTCCGTGAGCAGCAATCGGTGTTCTGTCCGGCAGAACCTTCGATAAACGTTGACTACCGCTTCGCCGGAATAGGGAGACGCGTCCTTTCGCACAGCCAGAGGCGTACCACCCAGTCCGGCCCGGCGCATGACCGCCGCGGTTCCGCCCAAAAATAAAAAAGTACCGATCCCCAGGATCAGAATCCATTTTATGGCGGCTCCCTGATGATCCATCAATCTGTTCCACCTTTCCGGGATCCATATCCCATGAAACCGGCATATCTTTTCTACAAGTATAGAGTCTGTCCCTCAGGTTCCACGTAAAGTTGCAAAAATGGTTGGACTTTTGACCAAGGAAAGCGTATAAAATAAAACAGACAGGCAAGCGGGAGACCAAGCGTGAAATCGTGCCCGTACTGCGGTGCGACGGTCGAAGAAGGCGCGGCCGTGTGTGCCGCGTGTAATACGCCTTTGCCCAGTCACAGTACGCCAACCAGACTTTCCCGTCCCGGAGAGGCCCCTCTCGAGACAGGTCGGGTCCTGGGCAACCGGTACGAGGTCCTCTCCTGTATCGGTCAGGGTGGAATGGGGTTTATCTACCGGGTCCGGGACCACGTGCTGAACGAGGACGTTGTCCTGAAAACCCTGCGTCCTTCCCTGGCGAATGATCCGGAAATCGTGGAACGGTTCTTCAATGAAGCGCGGGTCGCGCGCAAACTCACCCACGACAACATCATCCGGGTTCATGACATTGGCAGTACTGAAGGCGTGGTGTACATTTCCATGGAGTACCTGGAAGGAGTAACGCTGCGGGACCATCTTAAGTCTCTGCCTCCTCCGGGACGGCTGCCGCTGATGGACGCCCTTCTGATCACACATGATCTTTGCCGGGCGCTGGAATATGCCCATCAGATCACCGTGCACCGGGATATCAAACCGGAAAACATCATGCTGACCCGGGACGGCCATGTAAAACTGATGGATTTCGGCATATCCAAACTGGTCAATTCCCCCCAGGTCACCCAGGTGGCCGCGGTCATGGGAACTCCTTTCTACATGTCTCCTGAACAGTTGCGGGACAGCCATGACGTGGACGGTCGGGCGGACATCTTCAGCGTGGGGGTGATTCTCTACGAAATGCTGACCGGAAACCGGCCCACGGGAATCCCCAAGCCGGCGTCAGAAATCGCCAAAGTACCGCCGCTTATCGATGAAATCATTGCGAAATGCGTGGACGAAGACCGAAACAGGCGCTACCCGACAGCCCGGGCGCTTCGGGAAGCCATCAAGCCTGTCATCCTGGCTTTGCGCGAGGGGAAAGATCTCTCTACGCTGTCCACGCCAAAACCCGGCGCGCCCCACGCGACACCAACTGCCCAAGCCGCCCCCGCGGCTCCCGCCGTTTCCATGCCCTCGCCATCCCCCGCCAAACCTGTCAAATCTGATCCCGCGGCTGCGGCCAAACCGCCGGCACAGCCTCAGGAAACCAAACAGCCCAGTTTCCCGCAACTCGATCCAAAACTGCGGGAACTGTCCCTGATGCACCTTGAACTGCCTGATCCTGCTCATCAGAAAAAGAAAAAACGGACATCGACCCTCCCCGCCTTCCTGAAATACGGCGCGATTGCCCTGGCGGCGTGCGTGCTGCTGTACTTCGGCGGTAATTTCGCCGTGGCTAAAATCCGGGAGATGCGGAACCGCCAAAATCAGGTCGTGACCGTACCCAACCGGGCGCTGGACATGCTTGCCCGGGGCGATTCTCCCCTGCAGGCCCTGGATGAAGCGCTTCGCGCCGTGCGGGAAAGCAACTCCCCTGAAAATCAGCAGATCCTGCAACAGGTCCGTCAACGGACCATCGAAGAAATTCAAAAACGTCTGAACTGCATCCCTTATGACCCGGCAAAAATTGCTGAGGCCTCGGAAATGGCCATGCGCTTCGTGGAGAAAGACGCGTGCGCGGAATCCCAGGCAATCCTTCAGCGGGTCAATGAAGACCTGTCCAATTACAAGTTTGTGCTGGCGGAGGTGGACACCGCTACCGGCAAAGCCCGTTTCCTGCTCAACAATCCAGGTCGCAGCGAACGCGAGCAGATTGTAAGCGAGGGAGAACTCCTTCAGGACCGTTTCCTAATCAAGAAAGTGGGCTCGAATTACGTATTGCTGGATGATACCCGGGTAGGATCAGAGCAGACTGGCTTCCGCGCGTTGCGGTGCCGCCTGATGTCTCCCGTAACCGCCCTGTAAATGTCTTTTCACCAACCAGCGAGCTTTGGAGGAGTAACCATGCACAAGCATTCCGATTCAGGCGTATCCCGCCGTCAGTTCCTGACCACCGCGGCCCTGGGCATGGCAGCGGTACCATTGGCCCGGCGGGCAGCCGCTCAGCAGGACCCCAAAAACGTTCCGCCCAGCGAAAAAATCCGGCTGGGTCTGATCGGTTGCGGCGGTATCGCTGAAGCAGATCTTTCCTGTTTCCTGCTGAACCCGGAGGTTGACTGTCCGGTCGTGTGCGACGTCGATGACAGCCATGCCGCCCGCATGGCGGGACTGGTTGACGCGAAACGCGGACGGAAACCGGAAATGGTCCGGGATTTCCGCCGAGTGATCGAGCGCGATGATATCGATGTGGTACTGGTCTGTACTCCGGATCACTGGCATGCCCTGCCCACCATTCTGGCCTGCCAGGCTGGCAAAGACGTGTACGTGGAAAAACCACTGGGCAAAAGCATTCAAGAAGGCCGGGCCATGCTCGAAGCGGCCAGACGTCATAACCGAGTGGTCCAGATGGGAACCCAGTGGCGCAGCGGCGAACATTATCGGGACGCCATTGAATATGTCCACTCCGGCCGGCTGGGAAAAATCCGGATGGTCCGCGCCTGGGCCTACCTGGACTGGGTGGGTGGTATCGGCAATCCACCGGATGGTGAACCGCCTGAAGGGGTGGATTATGATCTGTGGCTGGAGCCCGCCCCCAAACGGCCATTCAATCCCAATCGCTTTCATTTCAATTTCCGGTGGTTCTGGGACTATGCCGGCGGTCTGATGACGGACTGGGGAGTGCACCTCCTGAATATCTGCCTGTGGGGAATGGGGCCGGAACCGCCCCGGCGGGTCAGTTCCATGGGCGGCCGCCACGTGGTGCAGGACAACACGGAAACCCCCGACACGCAGATCACGGTGTTCGACTTCCCCACTTACACCCTGATCTACGAGCACCAGATGGTCGGAGGCATCGGCCCCGGCAACAAACCGCACGGCATGCTGTTCTGCGGCTCAAAGGGAACCCTCAGCGTCGATGAAGGCGGGTGGGAAGTGATTCCTGAACCCAAAAAGAAATCTGTGGAACCTTTTAAGGCGCCGGCCGGAAAAGACGCCCGGCCCGCGCACGTGCGCAATTTCCTGGATTGCGTCAAATCCCGGGAAAACCCGGTTGAGAACCTGGAGGTAGGCCATTACGTCTCCACCATCGCCCACCTGGGCAATCTGGCCTTCCGGTCCGGCGCGGAAGTACACTGGGATGTCGAAAACGAACGGGTCACCAACAATCCTGAAGCAGACAAATTTGTCGCGTGCGAATACCGTGCCCCCTGGACGCTGCCCTACGCCACACGATCCTGACCCGCTGAATTCACCGGTGTGCAAAAAAAAAAGAGAGAACTGTACTATGAACATCAACGATTCCTGTACCCGACGGCATTTTCTGAGTGCTGTTCCGGCCGCCGCAATCACCGTTGCCGGCGCTTCCGCTGTTTCCACCCAGGGAAAGCCATCCCCACAGACCCCGCCCGCGCCGCCGGATCCCGGGGACGACGGGGCTCAGCGGCTCTCCCTGGAAAAACTGCGGGCATGGGAAGCGCTGGAATACGGCATGTTTATCCACTTCGGCATGAGTACCTTTGTGGGACAGGAACTGCCGTCCGGCAAGGATCCGCTTTCGGCATACGCGCCCGAATCGCTGGACGTAGACCAGTGGATTGCGGTGGCCCGGGACGCCGGTATGCGGTACGCCGTTCTGACCGCCAAACACGTGGCCGGACACTGTCTGTGGCCGTCCCGTCACACAGATTACACCGTGGCCAACAGCCCCGTGACCGTGGACGTGGTGGAACAGTTCGTGCGGGCCTGTGAAAGCCGCGGCGTGCTGCCCGGTCTGTATTACTGCTCTTGGGACAATCATCACCGGTTCGGCAGCCGGACCCCGTCTGATGGCGGACAGCCCTATACCACGTCGCTGTATCAGAGTTTTCAGACCGCGCAGATCA
>Ga0308390_1001547_pt1 | contig 14734 bp, 13 predicted proteins | sample Hotspr2Sample149_FD_202358 | JGI IMG/M metagenome (GOLD analysis project Ga0308390, IMG submission 202358) | Hot spring phototrophic mat microbial communities from Mushroom Spring, Yellowstone National Park, Wyoming, United States - 20040719_149 ...
TATTGACAGACTGATGCGGCCGGGGCGGATCCGTGACAGCCAGCCGCCGCCGCGGCCCGTTTTCCGTGGATCGGCGGGGGCCGGAAAGGGCCGTTGCCCGCCCGCTGCGGGTGCCTCCGGCCCCGCTGTCCTCCCTAAAGCCTTCACCCATTTGGACGATATTGAAAGCAGCCGGATTGTGGCGCCGGCGGGGAGCGTTTTGTGTTTAGCGCGCTGGTCATTCTGGGAAGCCCCGAGGCAGCGCCGCTGGTTCGGTCCATGATCGCCGCCACCGGGCAGATCATGGTGATGCGGGAGTTGCCCGCGCCGCCGGGCAACTACGAGCTGGCGAGGCTGTTGAACAGCCTCTGTCCCGATCTTGTGATCCTGGATCTGACGGCGGGACAGGAGTCGGTGGAGTGTGTGGCGCGGATCCGCGCGCACTCGCCGCAAATGCCCGTGGTGGGCATCGGTTGCAGCACCGAGGCAAAATTGCTGGCCCGGCAGGCGGGCTTGAGCACATACGTGGGCCTCGAGTGCACGCCGGAAGAATTGCGGGCCGCCATCCGGCGCGCGCTGGAGCTCCACCAGGGAGGAGTGCAGCCGTCGCTTTACGCGTTCCTCCCGAGCAAGGCGGGCAGCGGGTGCTCGACGGTGGTATTGAACACGGCCGTGGCCGCCGCCCGGCTCGGCAAACGGACCCTGGTGATTGACGCTGACCTCCGCAGCAGCGTCTTGGCGCTGATGCTGGGCGTGGAAGCAGCCGGAGGAACTCAGGCGGTGTTGCAATCCTCGGGCGAGCTGGATACCTTCGTGCTGCGGCGCAATGTCGTCGCCAAGCACGGGGTCGATTTTCTGCTCTCCACCCGCACGCTCGACTTCACCCCGCCGGAGTGGGCCAATTACTTCCAGCTTTTGAACTTCGTCCAGCCGCAGTATGACCTGATCCTTGTGGATATGCCGGAGCTGGTCAACCCCGCCACTTACGAGGTCGTGCGCCGGTCGGAAAAGATCTTTCCCGTCACCACGCCGGAAATCCCGGCGCTGAAGCTGACCATCCAGCGTTTGACGGAGCTGGAGAGGCTCGGCGTGGCGCCGGACCGCATTCACATTCTGCTGAACCGGGTCCATCCGGCTGGCCCCCCGCTGGCGGAACTGGAAGGCTTGCTCGGCAGGCCGGTCGAAAAGGCTTTCCCCAACAACTACCCTGCGGTGGCAGCGGCCATTGCCGACGCCGCCCCGGTGGCCCCGGACTCGTCGCTGGGACAGGCCTTCACCGCCTTTGCCGCCTCCCTCGCCGGGATCCAGTACACCCCGCCGGAACCTACGTTCCGGGAGCGGCTGAAGGGGCTGTTGCACCTGGCCAGCGCCTGACTTCTCCCGCCGCTCCCCGGCGGCTGCTCATGCCTCTCTTACGCCCAGCTTGCGCAGGATCGTCATCATCGGGCACCAGTTGGTGAAGGCGCTCTGCAACAGGTTCAGCCCCACAAAGGCCGTGAACCACAGCCAGCGCTGATCGTGATACACGCTCAGCGCCAGGCTGAGCAGGATGAAGAACCCGGCGATGAGCCGCAGCCAACGTTCAACCGTCATGACTCTTGCCTCCCTTTGTTGAAGATGTAGTAAACGATGGGAACGGTGACGCGCGAAAGCAGCAGCGAGGCGATTTCGCCCGCCATCAGCGCAATCGCCAGCCCCTGGAAAATCGGGTCGAACAGAATCACGGCGCTGCCGACGACAACCGCCGCCGCGGTGAGCATCATCGGGCGGAAGCGCACGGCCCCGGCGTCGATCACGGCCAGATCGAGCGGCATGCCCTCCTTCAGGCGCAGCTCGATGAAGTCGACCAGGATGATGCTGTTGCGCACGACGATGCCGGCGCCGGCGATGAAGCCGATCATCGAGGTGGCCGTAAAGAACGCATTCAGCAGCCCGTGCGCCGGCAGGATGCCGACCAGCGAGAACGGAATCGCCGCCATGATGATGACCGGGGTCAGGAAGCTCTCGAACCAGCCGACCACCAGCACGTAGATCAGCACGAGCACGGCGGCGAAGGCGATGCCCAGGTCGCGGAAGACCTCATAGGTGATGTGCCACTCGCCGTCCCACTTCATGGCGTATTTCAGCTCGTTGTCGGGCTGCCGCGCCGTGTACTGCTCGATCGAATACCCCTGGCCGATGTCCAGCTTCGCAATTTTCGGGCCCAGCGCGAGGATCGCGTACACGGGGCTCTCCATCACGCCGGCCACGTCGGCGGTGACGTAGGTCACCGGCATCAGGTTCTTGTGGTAGATGTTCTTCTCGCTGGTCGTCTGCTCGACGCGAACGATTTCACTCAGCGGCACGAGGTTGCCGGCGCGGCCGACGACCTTGAGCGACTTCAGCCGCTCCAGATCGCTGCGGGTGGCGCGGTCCAGCCGGACCACGACCGGCACGTCTTCCCTGGCCTCTTCGACGTGAAGCAGGCCGGCCGGGAAGCCGCTGGAGGCGGCCAGCATGGTGCGCGCCACGTCCTCCACCGAGACGCCGTGCAAAGCGGCCTTCTCACGGTCGACATGCCAGACCTGGCGCGGCTGCGGGTCCTCGACGTACCAGTCGGCGTCCACCACGCCGGGCGTTTCGTCGAAGAGCCGGAGAATCTCGCGGGCCAGCTTTTCGCGGCCCTCGGCCGTGGGCCCGTAGACCTCGGCGACCAAGGTTTGCAGCACCGGCGGGCCTGGCGGCACCTCGGCCACCTTGATCCGCGCCCCGTACCGGCGGGCGATCGGCGTCAGCCGCGCGCGCATCTTCTTGGCGATGTCGTGGCTTTGCAGGCTGCGCTCCTTCTTGCCGGTCAGGTTCACCTGGATGTCGGCCACGTTGGAGCCGCGCCTGAGGAAGTAGTGCCGCACCAGCCCGTTGAAGTTGTACGGGGCGGCCGTGCCGACGTAGGTCTGCACATTGACCACCTCGGGCTCCTCGAACGCCGCTTCCGCCAGCAGGCGCGTGACCCGCGCGGTCTCTTCGAGCGTCGTGCCCTCCGGCATGTCGATGATCACCTGGAACTCGCTCTTGTTGTCGAAGGGCAGCATCTTCACCTTCACGAACTCGATGTAGACGAGCGACATCGCGCCGAGCAGCATGACCGTGACAAGAATCAGGAACCCGTAACGGAAGAAGGGAACGTGAATGAGGCGGTCCATCGCCTTGCGGTAGAGCACGGTGAGGCGGTCCTCCACATGCTCGTGTCCGTGGGCCTCGTGCGTCTTCAGGATGCGGATGGCGGCCCACGGCGTCACCAGGAAGGCGACGATCAGCGAGAACACCATCGCCGCGCTGGACCCGACGGGGATGGGCCGCATGTACGGGCCCATCAGGCCGCTGACGAACGCCATGGGCAGGATGGCCGCGATGACGGTCAGCGTGGCCAGGATGGTGGGGTTGCCCACCTCGTCCACCGCTTCCACCGCCACGTCGGCGATGGGGCGGCCCGCGTTGTGCGGCAGCCGGGCGTGGCGGACGATGTTCTCCACCACGACAATGGCGTCGTCGACCAGGATGCCGATGGAAAAGATCAGCGCGAAAAGCGTGATGCGATTCAGCGTGTAGCCGTAGAGGTAGAAGACGGTCAGCGTCAGGGCGAGCGTCACCGGGATGGCGATAAAGACGATGAGCGACTCGCGGAAGCCGAGCACCAGCGCGATGAGCAGCGTGACGCTGACCACGGCGATGCCCATGTGGAACAGCAGCTCGTCGGACTTCTCCTCCGCCGTCTCGCCGTAGTGGCGCGTGACGGTGACTTCGACATCGGCCGGGATGATGCGGCCCTTCATCTGCTCCACGCGCTCAAGCACGCGGCGCGCCACCGTGATGGCGTTGGTGCCCTTGCGCTTGGCCACCGACAGCGTGACGGCCGGCTCGAAGCGGCCCTCGCGGGCGAACTGCACGTACTGAACGGGGTCTTCGCCCGTGTCCTCGACGCGCGCCACGTCGCGCAGATAGACCGGCCGCCCGTTGGAGACCGAGACGACCACGCTGCCCGCCTCTTCGGCGTTGCGGATCCAGCTGCCGGCTTCGAGCACCGTCTCCACGTTGCCCGCCGCCGCCGTGCCCGCAGGCAGCTTCTGGTTGCTCATGCCGAGCGCGCCGATCACCTGGAGCGGCGCCAGATTGTAGGCGGCCAGGCGCGTCGAGTCGAGCGTCACCTTCAGCACGCGGCGCTGCCCGCCGATGATCTTCACCTCGCTCACGTCGGGCGTCTGCTTGACCTGGTCATGCACCTGGGCGGCGATGCGGCGCAGCTCGAAATCGTTGTAGCGGCCCGAATGGAAGGTGAGCGCGAGGATCGGCACGTCGTCGATCGAACGCGGCTTCATCAGCGGCTCGCTGGCGCCGGGCGGGATGAGGTCGTAGTTGGCGTGCAGCTTCTGGTTGAGCCGCACGATGGCGTCCTCTTCGTTCTGCCCGACCTTGAAGCGGACGATGGCCAGCGACATGCCCGGCGACGTGGTCGAGTAGATGTACTCGACGCCGGGGATCTCCCACAGCAGCTTCTCCATCGGGCGCGTGACGCGCTCTTCCACCTCTTTGGCGCTGGCGCCGGGCATCGCCACCATCACGTCGATCATCGGCACGATGATCTGGGGCTCCTCCTCGCGCGGCAGCATCAGCACGGAGAAGGCGCCCACCAGCAGCGAGGCGACGATGAACAGCGGCGTGAGCTTGGAGTTGATCCAGCCGTGCGCCATGCGGCCGGCCAGGCCATAACGGGGCTTGTCTTTCTGCATGGTCACGGCCTCACCTCGACACGGCTGCCATCGGCGAGATTGGCGGGTACCGGCGCGACGACGCTTTCTCCGGCGCGCAGGCCGCTGAGCGCTTCAACCCGGTCGCCGCGGGCCGCGCCCGTAGTGACCAGGCGCGACTTGGCCACGCCGTTCTCCACCACGAACACCTGCTCGACCTGCCCTTGCCGGACAATGGCCGAGGCGGGCACCAGCAGCGCTCTCCGCTCGCCCATGGGGAAGCGGGCCCGGCCGAACATGCCGCTGCGCAACAGGCCGCCGGACAGGCCGATCTTCACCGTGAAGCTGCGCGAGCCGGGGTCGAGCGCCGGCACGATTTCCTCCACCCTGCCCTGCACCGGCGCGCCCAGCGCGTCGATCAGCACCTCGACGCCCATGCCGAGCTTGACGGCCTTGATCCGGTTCTCCTCCACCGCAGCCTCCAGACGGTAGCCGCCGGCCTGCTCGACGACGGCGATCGGCATGCCGGGCGCGGCCAGCATTCCCGGCTCGGCCTTGCGTTCGACGACGATGCCGCGGAACGGCGCGGTGATCTCCATGTAACCCTTCATCGCTGCCGCCTGCGCCACGGCCGACTCGGCCTGGCGGATCTTCTGCTCAAGCTGGGCCCGCTTGGCCACCGCCATTTCGTAGTTGGCGCGCGCCATGCGCAGCCGCGCCTCCACCTCGTCGAATTCCTGTTGCGTGATCGACTTCTGGTCGAACAGCGACTTCATGCGGCGGTGGGTGGCCTCGGCCAGCTCCAGCTGCGCCTTCGCCGCGGCGATGGCGTTGTCGACTTCCGGCAGCGCGCTGCGGGCCTCATCGCGCGCCGCCTCGGCCTGTTTCAGCCCGCTGTCGATTTCGCGCGCCTCGATGACGGCGATCACCTGCCCCGGCTGGACCGTGTCGCCGGCCTGCACGCGCACCTCGCGCAGGTAGCCCATGACGCGCGCCGCCAGCACGCTCGACACGCGGGCCCGAACCGTGCCGGTGGCCTCATAGACGTCCGGCACGGCCTCCTCGGCCAGCCTGACTACGGTTGCGCTCACCGCCGGCCCCGGCTCCGCCTTGCGGGGCGCGGGTTTCCCGCCGCCGCAGCCGGCCAGCCCGGCGGCTATCCACAGAACGAGTACGCCGGAGGCTCCGGCAAGTTTCTTGTCAGTCCAGAACATTCGAGTCTCCATTCAACTTCCCGGCAGATCTTTCCACTTCCACCGCCGCCAGCCGCTGATCGTGGATCGCGGCCAGGCGGCGCGTTTTCGCATCCAGCAGGGCGGTCTGCGCCCGCAGCAGCTCGGTGACCGTGGCCAGGCCGTTGGAATACCTGTTGCGGATGATCCGCAACGTCTCCTCGGCCTGGGCCACGCCGGCCTCGGTGACGGCGATGCGCTCGGTGGCGGCGTCGAAATCCGCCAGCGCCTTGGTCAGCTCCAGCCGCAGCGCGTTGGAGTACTGCCTTTCGCCGGCGGCCGCCGCGGCCGCCATGGCGCGCGCCTCGCGCACCGACTCCCGCGTCCGGTTGCCGTCAAACAGGTTCCAGCGCACCGAACCCATCAACAGCCAGTTGCCGCCTCCCTTGTTGACAAACTCCTGGCGGTCGGTTTCGACCACCGCCCGGAAGGCGATCTGCGGCAGATAGCCGGCCCGCGCGCTGCGCGCCTGCGCCTCGGCCGCCTGGCGGGCCATGCGGATCTGCTCGAGTTCCGGGCGCTGGTCCGGCGTGGCCGCCTCCACTGCCGGCACGGGCTGAAGCGGCGTGGTGAGCCGGTGCTGCGTGTCGAGCGGCAGGCCAAGCGCCTCGTTCAAGGCCGCGCGGGCCACTTTCAGGTCGGCCTCGCGCCGGATCACCTGCTCCTTCATCGCCGCCACGTGGACCTGGACGGCCAGCACGTCGGCCTCGGTCGCCAGTCCGGCGTCGCGCACAGTGACGGCGCGCTTCAGGTCCGCCTCCGCGGTCTTCAGCGCCTCCTGCGCCACCTCGAGCGCCTGGCCGGCCAGCGTCACGCCGTGGTAGGCGCGCGCCACCCGGGCGATGAGGTTCAGCTGCTCGGCGCGTTTTTCCGCCTCGGTCATTTTCTTTCCGAATTCCGCCGCTTTTACGCCGTATTTCACGCCGCCGAAGTCGTAAATCAGCTGCTCGGCCGTGACCGTGCTCTGAAAGTTGTTCAGCGCATCCGGCCGGTTCAGGCGGCGGATATCGAAATTCGCTTCGGTAAATTGCCTCTGCGTCAGCAGCGAGCCGAACACATAGACGGGGTTGTTGCCCCGCATCTGGTTTTCCATGTACTGGACGCGCGGCAGGAAGCCGGACCGGGCCTGCCCGATGCGGCTGTCGGCCGCCTGGATGCGGGCGTCGGCCGCTTCCAGCGACGGGTGCTGCTTCAGCGCCTGCCTCACCGCATCCTTCAGCGAAAGCGGCTCCTGCGCCAGCGCGGTCCAGGCCAGCAGGGTGAGGGGGAAAATTCGTTTCCGCACATTCCCCAAGATGCGGCAATTTTTGCGCCGTGACAGCCCTGGTGCGCGGCTTTTGCACAGGGGGCGCGGCGGGCGCCGGCGCGGCGCGGCGGGCACGCACCCGGTCACCGGCCGCGGGCATCTGCATCCTTGGGGATGAACAGAAGCAACGCATCCCGCGCTCTCCCCGTCGCAGAGACCGCGGGCGAAACAGGGCGGACGGCAAGGTTTTACGATAGAGGGGTGGCCACCGCATCACCCCCGTCGGCCGGTCCGGCGCCGGAAGTGGAATGGGCGCGGCGTCTGCTTTCGGGCGACGCCTCGGCTTTTGCCCCGTTCGTCGAGAGCATCCAGCACCGCGTCTTCCAGTACACCTGGCTGATGTGCGGCCAGCGGGAAGACGCCGAAGAGGTGGCGCAGGAAACGCTCCTCAAGGTCTTTGAAAACTTCGACCAGCTACAGGACCCCGAGCGCGTGCGCGCGTGGGTGTTCCGCATCGCCAAGAACTTCTGCCTGATGAAGCGGCGGCGGAGCGTCTACGCGCCCGAGCGGGAGCTGTCGCTCGACGAGCTGCTGCCCGGCTCGGAGGACATGCCCCGGTCGACGCAGATCGAGGACCGCGGGGAGCTGCCCGAAGAGCGGCTGTTGCGCGCCGAGCTGGGCGCGCACCTCGAGCAGGCCTTGCGGGAGCTGCCCGAAACCTACCGCTCGGTGGTTCTGTTGCGCGACGTCGAAGGATTGTCGACGGCGGAAACGGCCGAGATTCTCGATCTCTCCGTGGACGCCGTCAAGCAACGGCTCCACCGCGGGCGCCTGGCTTTGCGCAAGAGCCTCGCCAGGTACCTCGGCGGCAATGGGGAGGGAAAGCAGCGATGACCCGTCCGACACAACCGCATCACACGCACTCGCCTCGCGACCCGCGCTGCATGGAGGTTTTCGCGCGATTGTCCGAATATCTCGACGGCGAGCTGGACGAGACGGATTGCCGGCTGATCGAGGAGCACATCCAGGGCTGCGAGCCGTGCCTCGAGTTCCTGCGCAGCCTGCGGCGCTCCATCGAAGCCGCCCATCATTACTCGGCGCGGGTCGATCCGGGCAAGATTCCGCCCGAACTGGAGGCCCGGCTCAAGCAGGCCTGGCAGGCGGCGCTGGCGCGGCGCAGGGCGGACTGACCCGGTCCCGGCCGCCAGCCGGAGAAGGCACACACGGCCGGGGCGTGTTCTCAGCGCGCCACAGCGGTGGCCGCCCGCGCACTCACCGGCGGCGCCAGAACCGTGGGAGCGGCCAGGCTGGACTGCATGGCGAGAGCCATCAGGTTCCGGACCGCCTCCTTCATCCCCGGGCGGGTCCGCAGCGCCTGCTGGTAGCAATGGACGGCGTCGCGGCGGTTGCCAAGAGCTTCCAGCACCACTCCCAGATCATTCCACGCGCCCGCAGCTTGAGGGTCCAGCGCCACGGCGCGCCGCAAACAGCGGACGGCATCCTCGATCTGCTCGTTCGCCAGGTGCTCCAGCGCACGGGCGTGCCATGGATCCGCGCTGGAGCCGGGGAGATTGGCGGAGTACGTCATCGGGGCATCCTCTGAGAGAAGACATCGGCGGAAGGCCTGAAAAACTTGAGGCCCCGGCGGGCTTGCGCCCGCGGGGCCCCAGGGTCTGCCTCAGGAGGATCCAAGGAACGGTTAGCCGCGGAGCAGGCTGCGGCGAGCGGGAGCGTCAGGCCCCCTATCTTGCCATCTCCCAACGGATTGTCTTCCGGGGCACATTCACAACCAGCCGCCGGTCGTAGATAACGAAGCTCAGTTCCTCGTCCTGCTTGCGCCAGGACAAATCCTTGGCCATCCACATACCGTCAGGAACATCCGCCGTCGACAGCGGCAACACCATCCGCTCATGCCCGGCGTGGATTACGCCGTCCCGGATCTCGATGTTCACGGTCACGAGCCAGTACTTCCAGTCCTGGTCCTCCACAAAAGCGACCCGCCGGCTGTCGGAAAACCAGAGAAATGAACTCATCGCATAGCGCCGCCGTGACATGTCCTCCGACCCCTCGATTTCTATCTCTTTCAGTTCCGAATCGGGCGGGTAAACCTGATAAAACCCGGGTTCGCTCTGAACCACCTCCGGCCCGGCTCTCCACTCCCTTTCCCCGAGTTGGGCGATCATCACTCTGTCCGAGATGATCGGAGGCGCGCCGATTCCGAGTCTTTTCCAGCATGCGACCTTGACCCGGTCCGGCGAGATGGCGAAGAGACCCCCTTGGATTTTCCTCTCCACCTCGCCTTTGTCAACATCCAGAACCACCCCGTAGGCATCTCCGCCGATGAGAACACGCCGCGCATCCACCCACTCCACAAAGTCGAGATACCGCGAATACGTCGGAACCTGGAACTCCGCAAGGCGCCCCGGCCGGTCCGCCGACCAGACCTTCACCGGAATCCGCGGATCGTGCCCATATCCGGCGAATTCCAGATGGTAAATCAGCCGTCTGCCATCCGGGCTCAGGCGGAGCGACTTTTCATCGACCTTCTCGGCCGGCAGTTCGTGCCGCCGGCCGGATTTCTCTTCGATCGTGAGCTTGCCGTCCTGGATCTGGAACCGGGCAATCTGCGCCCCCAGCGGGCAAGCCATCGCCAGCACAATCAGCAAGGCTTGAATCGGGCCATTGCCGCTCATGATCTTCGCCCTCCAGTCGTCCGTCTCAGTCGTTGATCTTCACAACCTTCCTGTACGGGTTCGGCCATCCGGAACAAGCAGCCTCTCCCTCGCCGCGGTAGAAGTCCAGTTGCGTCTCAGCCAGACGCGCGCCTGTATCTCCCAGGATCTTGACGCCCAACCCTTCAATCAGGAATTTCCGGCCACACTCATATCCGGCTTGTTGGTTGAGCAGCAGGTGGGCCACCGTTTCCTGAGGAGTGGGAGGACCACAAGCGCCGCCCGGCGACGGCCGGCCATATCGCCATCCCGCGTAATCCGGGCGTGTCCCCGGGCCGGGCCCGCAGAAAAACTCCAATGACAGGAACACCCCTGCAAGATCCTTGCCGCTCCCGTTCTCGATTACGCGATCGAGAAACTGCTGCCGAAATGTCCTCGGACTGTAACTGCATGCAGCACCGACTGTCGTCGTGCAGGCTGTCACCGTCGGTGTTACCGCCGCTTCCGATTCCAGCGGCCTGTTGTAGCAGGTGATCTCCCAGGCCGATTCCATCACGTCCATCGACCAAGAGCGTGTACCCACGCCGGCCACTCCGTTCACCGTCCACCGCGCCCGCAGCGTTCTGAGCTGGTCGCCGTATTGCAAGGCCGACAAATTCAGGGTGTCCGTATATGTTCCGCTGGACCGTGTCACCGGGCCGGCCAGCCGCCGCGCCTGGTCTCCGGCGGTGAGATAGTCCAGTTCGAACGTCCCGGTGAGCCCGGACGGCCCCAGTTGGGTCTGGATCGCGCCGGAACCCGCATCGGCGCTCAAAATCCTCACCGTCGGCTGCACCTGGATCGAGGCCGCCACCCCGCCTGCGCCTACCAGACCGGCGCAGGAACAGAACAGTCTGGCGTTGCCCGTCACCGTCCACGTCCCCAGCCGCCCGTTGGTCGCCACCGCCAAGCTCGAAGCGAAGCCGGAAGACGCCGCCACATACTGTGTGCCGTCCGGGGCGTACACGGTGGTGCGCGTCTCATAGCTCCCATGGCCGCACGTGCACAGGATGCTCGAGTCCGACGTCGTCGAAACACCGTAGACCATGGACTGGTCCTCGCTCACCGCCGCATCGTTGTAGACGCTCACGTTATAGATCATCTGGCACTGCGCCGCCACCGGCGGCGCCAGCAAGAGAGTCAGCAGGAGTACTCCCGCGAACATGGACGCCATTTGTCCTCCCACGGTTCCCGGCCTCCTTTGTCAATTCCCGGAGCCGTAAATCACGATCTTCGGCTTGACGCGGTTCTGGATATGCCGGTCGAGCCGGTCCACGACCGCCGGGGAAAACGACCGGCGGATCTCGGCAACCGCCGCCGCAATGACCTGTTTTCGCTGCTCGAGAATCGCGGCGATCCTCCGGGATGTTTGCGGATCCTGTGTCGCTCCTGCCGCATCCCGAAGACTCGCCTCCGTTTCATTCAGCCTTAGCTTGAGTCTCCCCAGGATCGTTACAAGAAGCTGCCGTTCGTCGGCCTCCAGATCGAGGGGCAGGAGCAATGCCGCCTGCCGCTTCCGCGCCTCTTCCGGCGCATTTTCCTCCACGGCGACGGCGGTCAAAAAGTGAGCATATGCCAATTAGTCCGGAATCCGGTCCGGCGTTTTCGCGCCGTCGACCAGCACGGGGAGGTCCGGTGCGGAGTGAACGTGTTGCGCCTGGCTGGCGACCGCCACGCCTGACGCCCAAAGCAAAACCACCCACTTCTTGCAAGACTGCTTGAACACGGGACGCCTCCTTGTCTGCCAAACGCATTTCCCGCAATTCAGGAGCGCAACACAGCCCGTGTGACACGCCGGGCAGTCAAAAGCGCCTGAAAGCAGGAACGTGAATTACAGTCGTCCTCCTCGGCGAACTCGGACTGACATGCGGAGCCGACCTCTTCGGCGCCTCCGCCGCCAGACGGCGCCACCTGGCGTTGCCTCTCGAACCGGCGTCTGTCGCCAGCCCGTTGTTTTAGAAAAGAGGCTATTTCAGAAGACAACCGGCCGGTCAGCCGGGGATGCGTTTTTTACGAATTCGGAACAGCCCGTTATATCGCACACATTTGCGGGGGGGACGATTCCGCTTCTGCGATTTGTTCCAGATCCGGAACAAGACGAGCTTTATATCAGCGGTATTTGTCCATCAAGGTGTTGAAATCACGACGCAATTCAAGCACGGTTGCTGCCGTATGGCCGGATATATGCACACGACCGCGCGTGAAACAGCGACGTTTGTTCTCCGGGACATCGGGACGCAATGCGGAGAAGCCCGGCGGAGTGTTTCCGTCAAGAGCGGTCGTCAGCGGGCCACCGCCAGCGCGGGGCGGACGGGAGACGGGAGGTGGGCGGCGACGGCGGCCTGGGCGGCCAGGGCCAGGAGGTTGCGGCGGGGCTCCTGCATGGCGGGTTGGGCGCGGAGGGCGCGGCGGTGGCAATAAACGGCGTCGCGGCGGTTGCCGAGGGCTTCGAGGATGACGCCGAGATCGTTCCAGGCGGCTGCGCCGGAGGAGCCGTGATCCACAGCTTGCCGTAGCCGCAACACCGCATCCAGAACGAGTCCCCTTTGCAGCATTGGGGCGCTTCAAGATGAAGCCGGCCAGCACCAGCAGGGCGGGAAGGACTGGCTTGCGTCATCGGGGCATCCGGGGGAGAGGCACGAGCGGAGAGCCCGAAAAGCCTGAGGCCCCGGCTGGCTTGCGCCCGCGGGGCCCCAAGGTCTGCCTCAGGAGGATCAACGGGAAGGTTAGCCGCGGAGCAGGCTGAGGACGGCCTGCGGGGCGGCGATGGCCTGCGCTAGGGCGGCGACGCCGGCCTGGGTGAGGATCTGTGCTTTGGTCAGGTTGGCCGCTTCGAAGGCGAGGTCGGCATCGCGGATGCGCGATTCGCTGGCGGCGAGGTTGGTCAGCTGGGCAGAGGCGAGGCTGACGGCAAAGTTGAACTGGTTCTGGCCCTTGCCGACGACCGCCTGGGCCTCGCCGAGCTTCTTCACCGCGGCCGCCAGCGCGTTGACGGCGCGCTCGGCAGCCTGCTGGGTGTTGATGGACAGGTTGGCGCCGCGGCTGGAGTCGAGGGTGGTCTCGACCGTGTGGTCGGTGGTGGAGTCCTGCGTGACTGCAGTGCCGCCATTGAGACCAACCGCGGCGGTTCCCCTCTGGACGACGATCTTGAAAGCGCCAGTGCTAGCGAAGGCAATGCGGTTGGAACCGTTGCCGGCTTCGGCCGCGACGATCTTCATGAGGCCGTCCTTGTTGCTCTGGAGCAGGGCGGTGTTGATGGCGTTGGCAGCCGCTTGCGCGTTGGCGGCATTGGATGCAGTGAGCGTGACATCGACCGATTGCAGAGACCCATCGGAGCCGATGGCAGAGACGGTGACGATTTGGCTGTCGGTGCCCGAGACGGCGGTGAAGGAGAAGGAGCGAGCCTCGAGTCCGCCGGCGACCTTGACGTTGTTAGAGGAGCTGAGGCCGAACATGCGCTGCGCAGCCGCGTCGTCGCCAGCCTCGACGGCGAATGCGCTGGAAGGAGAAACGAGGGAGAAGCCCTTGCCGTCCGCGTTGATCTGGGCCCGGATGTTGGCGTTGCGCAGGGCCACCGCGCCCGGGGAGGTACCGCCGGCCGCACCCTCGATGCCCGCATTGATGGCCGCCACGAGGCCCTTCAGGTCCTGCACACCCGTGAGGTTGACGGTGATTGTCTGGTCGTCAAAGCCCACGCCGGACAGGTTGAAGGTCATCGTGGTCGCGCCGCCGATGGCTTCGTACAAATCGCTGTTCGAGTTCGAGGGATCGTACTTTGACATGTCGTAGGTGGCGCTGCTCGACGCCGAATATCCGCTCAGCCCCAGGCTGCGGGCGTCGACGGTGGACTGGCGCAGGTCGACGCTGACGCTGCCGTTGGAGATGATCTCGGCATCGTTGCCGCGGCCGCCGCCGATGAACACGCTCAGGTTCTTGGCGAAATCGCCGCCCTGGTTCAGGCCGATCGCCTGCGCCTGGCGGTTGATCTCCTGGATGACGCTCTGGAACTCGCTGTTGAGCACTTCGCGGTTGCCGTTGAAGGTGCCCGAAGCCGACTGCGTGGCCAGCGTGCGGGCCCGGTCGAGCAGCTTGCTGATGTTGTTGATGCCGCTGTCAATGGTTTGCAGCGTCGCCAGGCCGTCGTTGGCGTTGCGGATGCCCTGCGTCAGCACCGCCTGGTCGCTGCGGAACCCGTTGGCAATGGCCAGGCCGGCCGCGTCATCGCCCGAGCTGACGATGCGCAGGCCCGAGGTGACCCGGCTGATGGTTTTCGACTGGAACTCCTGCGTGACGCGCAGGTACTCCTGCGCCTGCATGGAGGCAATGTTGGTGTTAATCGTAAACGCCACAGTCCTTCTCTCCTTTTTGGGCCGAGGCTTCGGCGGAAGTCCTTCCCGCCGGGACCGCTTCGGATCCACGCTCCGGCTTCACCTTCGCTCATCGGTGCGCAGGCCCGGGAGTTTGAGAAAATTTTCCGCCGCGGCGCGGAGGCGGCGGCGTGCGCGGGGCAGGCTGCGCCGGCTGCGGCGATGCGATATAGTGGCGCGGCATAAGGAGAGATTCCATGCCGCATGCCGCCCTGATCCGCGAATCCCTCGCCGCCGGCGAGGGCATCCTGCGCCTGGCGCCCTGCTGGGTGCCGCGTTCGTTCCTCTTGCCGGGAGGCCGCCTGAAGCTGCACCCCGACGACCTGTATGCCCTCGGCGCCCACCGCGGGGGCATCGACGAACGGTGGTTCTCTTCGACCACGCGCGCCGACAACGGGCCGGGAACGCCGGAAGACGAAGGGCTCAGCTACATCGACTGCAACGGCCGGCGCGTGCTGCTGAAGGAAGCCATCGA
>Ga0308390_1001549_pt1 | contig 14726 bp, 11 predicted proteins | sample Hotspr2Sample149_FD_202358 | JGI IMG/M metagenome (GOLD analysis project Ga0308390, IMG submission 202358) | Hot spring phototrophic mat microbial communities from Mushroom Spring, Yellowstone National Park, Wyoming, United States - 20040719_149 ...
ATGGCAGCCCCGAATCCAAGGCCCGGGCAATCTGATCCAGTGCAATCTCCGGCTTGGTCTGGAATTCAATTTCCTCCGGCACGCCGGCACGCCGTCGCCGCGCCCGGTCCTCGGCCCATTCTCGCGGCAGGTACAACCGCCAGGCCACCGGCAGGCTAGCCTCCCACGTGGCGAGCGACAGCGTCACTGCCACCTGGCGATTGTCCTGCTTGCCCGGCTGAGGCGCAATACTGCCGCGCCACGCCAACCGAGTGTTTGCCCTTCTTCGGGATGCCGGTGTCGTCGACGATCCAGGCCACGACGGGCTGCTTGCGGGTCATGGCGGGCAGCACCTGCCGCACGACGGCGGCGAGCACGGCCTCGTCGCTCCACGGCGCCGCGCTCACCAGGTGCTGGAGCGATTGCCGCACCGCGTGGATGCAGCGTGCGTCTTTCCGGGTTCGCTGCTGGTCTCGATTTCCTGCAGCGCAAGTCGCGAGACCGACAGGAACCCCGTCAAGGGCGCAGCTTGCCGGTATCAGCCCTGCCGAGGTGGCAGGTGAGAGATTGGTGGATGGGCTGCTCTGGCGCCCCTCGAGTTTTTCCAAAGTCGGCTGAGATCAAACGACCGACGAAGTCACTTTGGAAGTAGGGCAATGGAGCAATTCAGCGTCTTCGCCAGTGATTCTCGGCCGCTGGGTGCCGAGCGGTTTCTCAGGCGGTTGACAGGCCGGTCGATGGCGTCGCTCGTCGCGGCCGACGACGGCTGGTACTACGCCGTCAAGCCGCCACAGAAGGAGACCGGTTGCCGCGAGCTGATCAACGAGTGGATCGCCAGTCGGCTGCTGGAAAGACTGGGCATTCGGACCGCGGTTGTGCGACCGATCCTTGTCAGCGAGGAGACTTCTCGGCAGTGCGGCTGGGATGCAGATTTACTCGATGCGGCTCGCGTCGATGGCGGCTGGCTCTGCGCGGCAGCAGCCTATCCGTGCGATCCGATCCGCGGTGTGATCTACGACTTATGGCCGGATTCGATGGCGCACCTGGTTGTCAATGCGGACCATATCGTCGGCGCACTCGTAGCCGATGTGTGGATGGCTCAGCAGGAGCCGCGGCAGGCGGTGTTTTACCGCGACGAGAACCGCAAGGTCTGGGCGATGATGATCGACCACGGCGCCGCACTGGGCGGGGCCAACTGGGATGGTGCTGTCAGCACCTCCCTGCTCGGCATTGGCGCCCGGTGGGCATACAGAGGCTTGCACGGGATGGGTGAGCTGGATCGTTGGGCCGAGGCGGTCTGCAGGATCGAGGAGGATTGGATCAGGCAGCTGTTTCGGGATGTTCCATCGCCTTGGCTTGGCGAAGGCGATGCGAGTCGCCTGGAGGAGCGTGCCGAGTGGCTGATTGCGCGCCGCGAGCCGTTGCCCGCGCTGCTATACGGCCTGATCCTGGCCGCGCCGGAGAGCTTTCCTTGCCTGCATCTGCGGATCCCTGCCCGCAGTGCACAAAGTGCGATAAGCTCTTCGCAGGCGACCTGCTATGGCGATTGAACTGGCGCTGCTCGAGCTGCATTACCCCGGTCGGGCGCCCACGCTGGCCGGCTTCTTCCTGCATGATGGCGAACGCTTGGAGTGGCGCTTGCTCGAGGACTGGAGTTTCATCGACGATCCTGTGGATCAGACGGTTCTGGCCGACACGAAGTCGTGTCTGGAATCCTTGGCGGCTGAATATGGAGCGACGCGCAGCCTCGAGATGCTCGAGGATCAACTGTCCAACATTCTTCGGCTGTCGACGCGAGTTCAGCTAGAGCCGCTGGCTGCGATGCCGTTGGCCGAACTGGCCGACCGGCTGGCACAGCTGTTGCTGGGCCTGACGAAGTAAGTCTGGTTGGGCGTGGGATGGGGTTCAGGCCGCAATGAGTTGCAGGCCCACCAGGTAGACCGAGTCCTGTCGGCGGCAATAGCGGACGATGGCATGATACACGGCTTGCCCTTTGCGCACTTCAACGCGATCGCCCACCCGGCACGGACGGGACACGAGCAGGCCCAGTCCGTGTGGAGACTGGTCTCTCAGCTCGGCACCCGCCAAAACTTTGCGAGATCCCACCCGAAAAGCCAGAAGTACGGGCCCGCTGGCCGGCTGCCGTGGACTCGCGCGCCTCTCGGCCGGGAACAGCACTTCGTACAAGGCCAGCGCCAATTTCAGCTCGTGCACCTGGTGCGAAACCAGCTGCATCCTCTTGCGACACGCCGGGCATGCTTGCAAGTGATTGTCGACAAGGGCTTTCCTTTCGGCTGAGAGCCGATTGAGGGCGTACTCCTCGGCGGTGGACTCATCCAGCCATGTACAGATCGGCTGTGCGCTCATGGAATCTGTCCGGATAGTGCGATCAGCAGGCTAAAGTTCTCACACAATCGTCACTTGAGCCTGCATGCAGTGTAATCCAAATTTGAGGACAGCGCCATCGGCGAACGTACCAGAGCGGACCAGGACTCTGGCAACGATCACCACGAAAATCGCAGCAGCCGTCTTCTCAACTGCCCCGCTGTCACGGCTGAGCCCATCCGTGCCGACGACGGCTCGGGCATTGCTGCCGCCCTACCGCTACACGGCGATCTTGCCATGGCCCAAGGAGCAGAGCCGCGGCTGAAGCTGCCGCTGCCCTTTCTGGCCGAAACGGGCCTTGGCGCGGGATTTCAGCAACCGGAACTGCGTCTTGGTCAGCCCCATCTCGCGCATGATTTGCTCCTGCGTCTGCTCGTAGAGGTAGAAGCGGGTCAGGATTTCCCGCTCCCGGTCGGGCATCTGCTGCAACACCCGGAGCGCGAACTCCACTCGCTCCCGGCGACCGTACTCCGACTCCGGCCCTTTGCGTTGATCGGCCAGGTGGGCTTCCAGAACCGGATTCAGGCCCTCTTCGCGCTGGCCTTTTTGCCGGTGATCGCAAGCATAGCGGGAGGCCATCGTCCTGAGGTAGGCGAGCAGCGCCTCCGGATCCCGCAGGTTTCCCGCGGTGATCTGCTCCAAGGCCTTGAGAAATACCGCCTGTGCGACGTCGTAGGCTGCGTCATAGTCCAGGCGGTTAATCAGATAGAACCGAAGCCGGGGAAAGACTTCCTGGTAGAGTTCTCCAACGGCTTCGCGGTCGCCCTGGCGGATTCTGGCCACCAGTGGCCCCCATTTCGTGGCTTGGTCTGAGTTGTTCGCCGTAGTCTGAGCGGTGTGAGCCGATGCCGAGGTCATTGGCGTGTCCTGTCTCCTGTTTCCTACAAGTAAACTGCCTGCTTGTGGATGGAGTGAAGCGGGTAACGGAGTTCTCTCGGGGTCTTTTGCGGGGGCCCCCCTCCCCCAAAAGAGGGGGTGGCCCCCGGCAGGAAGGGCAAGGTGAGTGGACAAAGGCCCGACCCGATGCTCAGGCGAGTGAGGCGCGCTGGCATAGGGCCCTTCCGTAGTACCATCAGTACCCTTAGTACTTATCACTGAGTTCGGGCCCTGTCAAGATCTGAAAAGGATTTTAATTAGAACAAGTTGCGCGATTTTTGTTTCACCTGACACAGGCTGTGACGATCTCGCCCGGGCAGCCGTCCTGGCAATGTTCCGCCTCCGGCGCAAATTGACGACCTGACCTGCGGGCGTCACATCCCGGTGGCGGGGGAGGCGAGATTTTGCTGTCAGGCGGCTTCCGGCAAGCCGGCAGAGGCGAGGCCTGGCAGCAAACGGTCGGATTCGATCAGCCCCACCGAGCTCTGGCCGCGGCTGCGCTGCGCCACCCGCAGCACCAGATCCGAGCTGGATTCGACACCCTTTTCCTCGAGCGTTTCAAACTTGGAGGGGTCGAGCGTCTCCACGGCCTCGATGCTGTCGGCCAACAGGGCCAGCATCGCGCCGCAGGTTTCCAGCACGATGGCGACCGGGCGATAGCTGTCCTTGACCGCCGTTTCAAAGCCGACAAACAGATCGAGCAGCCTTTGCAGAGTGGTGTTGCGGTGGGAGTCGATCAGCCGGGCTGCTTCGTCGAATTTGCCTTCCGCCTTCAACTGCTCGACGCGGACGCCAATGGCGTGGATGGCCTTGTGCGGCGCGTCCATTTTCCGCAGCAGGCCGGCCACGATGAGATTGTCGGTTCGGAAGTTGTCATACCAGCGGCCGAAGGCGCAGGCATGCGGATCGGTGGTGAGACCGAAGGGACGGCGTTCTTCGACCGAGCGGGCCAGCTCTTCGAGCCAAGCCAAGTGGTCGGCAGCGCGAGCCGTCATGATTCCGCACAGCTCGTCGATTTCGGCCATGGCGTCAGGCAGAGCCAGCCTGCGCCGCAAGTCGACGCAGGGGATGATCTTCCCGCGCCAGTTCATCACGCCGCGGATCCATTCCGGAGCCCTCGGCACGGGCGTGAATTCCGGCTGCACGGAAAGCTCGCGCACGCCTGCGGCATGCACCGCGACCAGCTGCTTGTGAACGCGGGCGATGACCCACGGCATTCGGTCTGCGGCGGCAGAGGAAGGCATCGTCACCGGCATCGGCCTCCATGCTTGTCCCTGGTGCGGCGGATTGCCGCTGCATTCTCCCTTATCGGCTTGCTGGCGGGACAGCTTTTGAGGAATCAGCTGGAGCGAGGCGGTCGTGAATCCTCCGTCTCGGGCGCGTCGGACGGCCTGAGCGAGATCCAGGCGGCGAGAGCATGGGCAAGCTGGTCCAGGCTGACCGGTTTCGACAGGAACCCATGCATGCCGGCCTCGAGCGCGCGGTGCACTTCTTCGGGCAAGACGTGGGCCGAAAGGGCCAACACTGGCAGCTCCTGCAAGCCCATGCTGCGGATTCGCCGCACCGTCTGCTCGCCGTCGAGAACCGGCATTTCCAGATCCAGAAGCACCAGGTCGGGCGGGTCTTGTTGGCACCGCTTGAGCGCCTCGGCGCCGTTTTCGGCCAGTTCCACTTCGCAGCCGAGCTTTTGCAGCATGGCTTCAACAATGCGGCGATTCATCGCATTGTCCTCGGCCACCAGCACGCGCGGCTTTCGCCGGCCTGCTCCGCCGATCTTTGCGGCACGGCCGGCCGCTGTGCGGGCAGGCGCCGCAAGCGTTGCTTGCATCCAGGACAACCACTGGCGCCAGCGCAGCGGCTCGACCAGCAGTTCTGCGCCAAGCCGGCGGCAGGCTTCCGCGCCACTGGCAATCTCGGTGGGCGGGGCCAGCAGCGCGATCTTGCCGCTTGGCTGCTGAAGCTGCTCGGCGAGCCTTTCCATGGCGCCAGCGTGTGCTGACAGCCAGCTGGCGGCCACCAGAATCGCGTCGGCAGACTGGTCTTCGGAGGGATGACAGCCAACCACCGCGCCCCATTCCACCATCTGCTGCGCGAGAGCCTCCCGCCGGAACGCATTGTCGTCGAGCAGCAGAATCCGCCTGCCCGCCAGCGGCCGCCGCGGCTGTGCCGATGAAAGTGCATCGTCGTCAAGCGGGATGGTGAAAAAGAACTCCGAACCTCTGCCTGGCTGGCTTCGCAAACCGATCCGGCCTCCCATCATCTCGACCAGCCTTTGGCATATGGCCAGCCCGAGGCCCACGCCGCCGGCCCCCTGCCCCTCTGTCCGATGCGCCTGGTAGAAGCGTTCGAAGACACGCTCCTGGCGCTCGCGCGGAATGCCGATGCCCGTATCCCGAACCGAGAACAACAGACTCTGCCGCGCGCCGTCCCGATCGAGCCCGATGTGGAGAAGCACGCCGCCCTCAACGGTAAACTTGATCGCGTTGCCGAGCAGATTCAGAAGCACCTGGCGCACACGCGCCGCGTCGATTCGGGCGTGCTCGGGCAGCCAGGTGTCAAACCGGCTTGCCAGGACGAGCCGGTTGGCCGCAGCCGCGGGCGCAACAGCCGCCAGCGCCTGCTCGGCCAGTTCGAGCAAGTTGCAGCGCTGGCGCGCAGTTTTCAGCCCGCCTGAGTCGAGCCGCGCCAGCTCGATCAGATCCGACAGCAGCGCGAGCAGCGACCGGGCGCTGTCCTGCGCCGCCGCAACCAGCTGGCGCTCGGCCGCGGGCAGATCGGAGTGTTCCAGCAGGCTCAGCACCCCGAGCACCCCGTTCAAAGGCGTCCGCAATTCGTGACTGACCGCCGCCAGGAACTCGCTCTTGGCTTGGCTGGCCCGTTCGGCCTCGGCGCGCAGGCGCTCGGAATCGCGTAGCGCCGTTTCCAGCGCCGCCCTGTTGTGCTCCAGTTGCCAGCGCGTCCGCTGCAGCTTCCCGAGGGCGGCCACGACGCGGGCCACCGCGGCCACCGTCTGCGCCGCCTCCGAGCCGAAGCGCTTCTTCTGCCTGACGGCGTGCAGCGCCAGCCAGCCCGTGCACCGGCCCTCGCTCATCACCGGAACGCCCAGAATCGATTTCACTTGCCGGCGTTCCAGAACCGCCTGCAGATCCAGCTGCTCGATGTCAGCCACATCCTCGATCTCGATCCAGTCGCCGGATGCGAAGGCTGCAGCCCATTCCTGATACAGGCCGAGCGGGAACTCCCTGGGGGCGTCCGGCGGGGTCTCGATTCCAGCAGCAGCCCATTCCAATAGCCGGACGCACAAGCCGCGGTCGAAGTCATAGTGATACCAGCAGACCCGGTCAGCCTCGAACATCGCGCCAAGCGTGCGCAGGACGGACCTGACGGGTTCGTTCCAGTCATCCTTGCCCGCCTCGGCTTGCGCCAGCAGCTCAATCTGGCCCAGCAGCGCCTCATCCAGACTCAGGCCCAGTCGACTTTGCTGCTCCAGACGCAGGATACGGCTCGTGTCGATGGCAACCAGAGCGTAGCCGGCAACCCCTCCGTCCGGCTGCGGGATCGGACTCAGCTCAACGTGCAGTTGCTCGACGCCTGCCGGCCGCCGCGGCCGGCAGGCAAGACGGAGGCGCCCCGGATCCTCCTGGCAGGCTTCGACGCCAGCTTCCGCCTCTGCCTCGGCCACCACTTGAACCAGATCCCGCCATGCTTGCCCTGCGGCCTCGTCGAGTCCGATCCCCAGCATCCGGCACAGGCTTGGGTTGGCTCGCTGGATACGGCCTTCGGGATCCGTGAGGGCCATACCGACGCTCGTCGAGGCCAGAAACGCGCGCGCCTGCTCGACCTTGGCCGCCAGTTCCCGCTCGAGCAGCCGCCGATCGCTCACGTCGCGAAACGCAGCCAGCACATAGACCTGGCCGAGCAGCTCGATCTGGCTCAGATGCGCTTCCACCCAAATGCGGCGCCCGCTTGGGGTCTGCCACTCGCGTTCGACGACGCGGCGCAGCCTGCCCTCGGCCAGCTCGGCCCGGTATCGGGCGAGGGCATGTTCCCGCTGCGCTTCAGGATAGACGCAAACAAACGATTGACCGACCAGCTGCTCCCGCCTCAGCCCGGCCATCTCGCAGTAGGCCTGATTGACGGCGACAATGCGTCCCTCGGCGTCGGTCAGCCGCAACCCGTCGCGCACCTGCTCCCAGAGGCTGCCGAACACGTCACAGCCGCTTTCGGAGGGGTGTCCCACATGGCACGTCGAGCAGATCTGGTTCCACAACTCATTGGGGGCTTGCCCTCGGGGCGCTTCCCCGGAGTCTTCCCGTCGGCGGCTAAAAATGCCGGCCAGCACCGCCAAGGGTAGCAGTAGCGGAATGTGCATGCTGCGCGCCTGCAGCTCAAAAGCGCGCGTGGTCAGCCAGCCCAGCCAAGCGCAAACCAAAACAACGCCAATCGCGGCCACCTCCTGCCGCGCGCACAAGCAGAGCAAAGATCCTGCGGCGTTGCCTCTGGCTCGCATCGCCCTGCCCTCCGTAACCACGTTCAGCCTCGTCCCTTGCCAAGCATCTCATCGGCCGGGACATTGGAGACCGAGAACGTGCCTGCGCACGGTTGTTCTTTATTAACTGGAAGATTCTCCCGCAGATTGCTATAGATTATAAAATCTCTCAGCCGGGCTACGGGGTCCCTCGTGGGGTGACCTGATGTGAGCCGGCCGGCCGAAGTCCCGTCCGGAAACTGACCATCTGTGGAAAGACTGTTGAATTTGTGAGGATGTCCTTGTGAATCAGCCCCCCGAACCGCCCCCTTCTTGCGACTGCTTCGGCCTGCCGGAGCATCGAGCACCGGCTTGTGCGGCTGGTCGCCTGGCCGACCCGCAGCCGCCGGAGCGTCCGTCCAGCTGCCGCGGCCCGTTTCGCGCCGACAGGCGAATCCTTGGGCCGATCCTGTCCAGCATCGGCTCCTGAGCCCCCTTGGACCGCCGCGCTCAGATAGCCAGGAGACGCCAGATCCTTCTCCTGCGGCTCTGTCCGTTTTTCCCCGCCGCAGCACACTTTGCCGACGCGGACGAGCTGAAAGGCGTCGATAAGATGAAGGAGTGCCGGCGAGCCCGGCGGCTCGGACTGCTGCTGCATGCCGCCCAAGCCGTTGTGCTTGCCGACACAGAAGCCCATGAATTCGCCCTCAATGCTCCTTCTGCTTGCCTCGGCCGAGGCAGGCTGGCCTGTCTGGGCTGCGGCTGCCGGGGCCGGCGCGGCGCTGGCGGCCGCGCTGTTCTGCTGCATTTGGCGTTGTGGCAGAAAGGAAATCGTTGACCGGGAGCGGCGCCTGGCGGCAGTGCTGCGCTCCATCGGCGATGGCGTCATCGTGTGCGATAGCGAGGGCCGGGTGACGAGCTTGAACCCGGTGGCCGAGCAGTTGTGCGGATGGCAAGCCGAGGACGCCTTCGGGCGGCCGCTGGAGGAGATCTTTCGGATTCGCAATGCGCAGACGGGCGACCCCGCGCCCAACCCGGCCTTTCGGGTCTTGCGCGAGGGCACGGTGGCCGGGCTGGCCAACGACACCCTGCTGGTGAGCCGCGACGGCCGCGAAATCCCGATTGCCGACAGCTGCGCGCCGATCCTGTCGGCCGGGGGGAAAGTCGTCGGGGCTGTGCTTGTCTTCCGCGATGTCAGCCGGCTGTATGAGCAGCAGAAGCAGCTCGAGGACAGCGAGCGCCGCTACCGTCTGCTCAGCGAGCACGCCTTGGCCGCCATTGCCGTGCATCGGCTGGTGCGCGACGCCGACGGCCGTGCCGTTGACACCGTCATGCTCAATGTCAACGCGCGCTTTGAGGCCGAAACCGGCATCCGGCGCGAGCATGTTCTGGGGCGGCGCTTCAGCCAGTGGTATCCATATGAAAGCGAACGGCAGCGATGGCTTGAGCGTTTTTCGGAAGTGGAGCGCACGGGCCAGCCGCTGATGACCGAGGAGTATATCCCGGCGATCGACCGTTACACGCTGGTTCAGCTCTGGAAGGTCAGCCCGGGCATCGTGGGGGTGGCCCTGAATGACCTGACTCGATTGCACCGGGCCGAGGCGCGGGCCGGACGGCTAGGGCGGCTTCTGGAGGCTTCCAACAACGAAGTCTACATCTTTGACGCCGACACGTTGCGATTCGAGGAAGCCAGCCGCAGCGCTCTCGAGCAACTCGGCTACAGCATGGAGGAATTGCGCCGGCTGACGCCGCTCGATCTGAAACCGGCCCTGGACCGCGCCGGCTTCGAAAGGCTGCTGGAGCCGTTGCGGCTCGGCCAGCAACCTTGGGTGAAGTTTCGCACCGTGCACCGGCGCAAGGACGGCTCGACCTATCCGGTCTCGGTGCGCGTTGAACTGCTTGAGGAGGACAACCGCCATCTATTTCTGGCTGTGATTGAAGACCGGACCGAGCAGCAGGAGGCAGAGCGCCGCCTGCGGATCGAGCAGCAGCGATTCCAGGCCATCGTCGAGGCGGCTCGCGACGGCATCATCCTGCTCGATGCTGACTTTCGCATTGTGCACTGCAACCCCGCGGCCGAGGCCTTGCTGATGTGCCCGGCGCAGCAGGCCTCGGGCAGGCGGCTGGATGAATTCCTGATACCGGCTGAAGAGTCAGCCAGCGTCTCAAGCCGAGCGAGCCTCGATTCGTCGAAGGGCCACCCATGGGCGCCGGGTTTGTTGCACGCGGCCTATATCGCCACGAACGGCACCCCTCGCATCCCGGTCGAGGTTTCGCTGGCGCCTATGGGTGACGACAGAGGCCTCCAATGCGTTGCCATTGTCCGCGATGTCAGCCGCCAGTGGCAGGCCATGCAGGCCTTGCAAGCCAGCGAGACCTGGCACCGGGCCCTGTTTGAGCAATCGGCGGTTGGCATCGCAGTTGTCGATCCGGACAGCGGAAGGCTGCGCGATGCCAATCGGGCCCTGCAACGGATGCTGGCGATCGAGCGAGCAGACGTTGACTCGCTCACTCTTGACGATCTGGCGGCCGCCGCGCCGGGCGACTCGCCATCGGCCGCTCGCGGCCTGTGCGAGCTGGCCCGCAGGGCCATGGCCGAGGGCAGCGCCGAGACGGAAGCCGAGCTGCGCACGCGGACCGGTGCGCCCTTGTGGTGCGCCGTTTCGCTGACGAAAGTCGACCTGGGCGGCGCGCCGCAGCTGCTGTGCGCCTTGCTCGACATCACGCCGCGCAAGGTGGCCGAGCAGCGGCTAACCGAGCAGATGCGGCAGCTCGAGCAGGCGCGCCAGGGCGAGCAGCTGAAGGCCGCCCAGCTCGAAGCGACGCTGGCTGAGCTGGAGCGCCAACGCCAGCAAGCCGAGCAGGCCAGCCGCGCCAAGAGCGATTTCCTGGCCAAGATGAGCCACGAAATGCGAACCCCGCTCAATGCCATCCTCGGCATGGCGCAGTTGCTGCGCGAACGGCTCCAGCAGGGCGAGCCGCTCGAGCAGGCCGAGATGATCATCTCGAGCGCCCGCAATCTGCTCCAGCTGATCGAGGAGCTGCTGGATCTGTCCTCGATCGAGGCTGGCCGGATGCGCCTGCAGGTCGAGCCGTTTGACGTCGACGAGCTGCTGGATTCGGTCTTTGCCGAGTCCTCCCTGATGGCCCGACACAAGCAGCTCGAGCTGCTGGCCTGGGCCGAGCCTGCCGTGCCCCGCCGCCTGAGCGGCGACTTCCGCCGCCTGCGGCAAGTGCTGCTGAACCTGGCGAGCAATGCCATCAAGTACACCGACAGCGGACAGGTGCGCATTTGCCTTTCCTGGCAGCCTTCGCCTGAGGCGGCCGGTCGAGGCGAGCTGATCCTGCGTGTCGAGGATACCGGCCCCGGCATCCCGGTGGACAAGATCCCGCTGGTGTTTGAGAAATTCACTCAGCTTGGCGCCCCTGACAGACAACGTGGCGGCGTCGGACTGGGCCTGGCGATCGTCCGCGAGCTGGTCAGCCGGATGGGCGGGGATGTCACCGTGGCAAGCGTCGTCGACCAAGGGGCCACCTTTACGGTGACCGTTCCGCTGGAGGCCGCGCCAGAAGCCGACGAGTCCGCCGCGGCTGTCCCTGCACCGTTTGCTCCTCGACAAGCCTGCGTGTTGTCGGCCGATGCCGCCCGCAGGCAGTGCCTGGCGGCGTTGCTCCGGCGCATGGGTGTCGAAGTCTTCGAGGCCGATCTGTTTGCCCGCCTGGCTGGCGAGGCGCGAACCAGGCTTGCTCCGCGTCGCGCTGCGGCCTTCTTCTGGAGCGACGAATACAGCCCCGAGGATGCCCAAAATTGCGCCGGGATCCTGACGGGGCCAAGCAGGCCTGAAATGACAGTGTTTCTCATTGGAAGGAAAACGCCAGTTGGCGCTGCCAAGCCCGGCGTGGTTGCTTTGCCGGCGATGCTGAGCCCCGCCACGCTCCGGGCCGCGTTGGTTCAGGCCGCTCAACCATCAGCAGAAGAAGTCACTCGCGAAAAGGCTCATCTGCCACCACCGGCTGCGACAGCCCTCTTGCGCCCTCGCATCCTGGTTGCCGAAGACAATCCGCTCAACCAGCGCGTGGCGGTCGGCCTCCTCAGCCGCCTCGGATATGAATGTGATACGGTTGCCAACGGCCAGCAGGCGATTGAAGCAGCTCGAACGGGCCGCTACCAGCTCGTGCTGCTGGATGTGTCCATGCCCGGCATCGATGGCCTGGAGGTAGCGCGCCGAATCCGCGCCCACGAGCGGGCCACAGGCGCCGCCAGGCTGCTCCTGGTGGCTGTGACCGCCCATGCCTACCCCGAAGATCGCCGCCGGTGCCTGGAAGCCGGCATGGATGACTTCCTGCCCAAGCCCGTCTCACTGGACGCCCTGTCGAGCATGCTGTCGCGATGGCTGCCTGTAGGCGGGACAACGGAGGGTAGAATGGAGGATTCGTACGAGCGGCCTGAGGAGGACCCATCGCACGGCCAAACAAGCCCCCCGCGCTCAGAGCCATGAGAATTCTCATCGCGGAAGATGATGCCATCTGGGCCAACTTGCTCGAGCGGTTGCTCGAGTCGGCGGGCTACGAGATCGTCCCCGCCCGGAACGGCTTCCAGGCGCTTGCCATCATGAGCCGGGACGACGCCCCTCACATAGCCATCCTCGATTGGCAAATGCCCAGGCTGACCGGTCCGGAGCTCACCACCCGGCTACGCGAATTGCCGCGAGAGTTCCCGCCCTACCTGATCATATTGACGGCGCGCAATGAGCCCGCCGACATCGTCGCTGGTCTGGAGGCTGGCGCCGATGATTATCTGACCAAGCCTTTCCACAAGGCCGAGCTGTTGGCCCGGCTCAAGGCTGGCCGGCGCGTCATCGAAGCCCAACTGCAGCTGGCCGAGAGCCGCCGACAGTTGCAATGGCAGGCCGAACACGATCCTCTCACCGGCATCTGGAACCGCCGCGCCATCCTCGACCATCTGGCTCGTGAGCTGGATCGTTGCCAGAGAGAGGGCGGATTGGTGACGGCAGGCCTTATCGATGTCGATGGTTTCAAGCGAATCAATGACACCTGCGGTCACCAAACGGGCGACGCGGTCCTCCAGACAGTGATCCAGAGCATCCTGCACTGCCTCCGCCCCTACGATCACCTCGGCCGCCTCGGCGGGGACGAGCTCCTTGTCGTCGCCCCTATGACAGACAACGCAAGCCCGGAGGCCCTCTTCGACAGGCTTCGTCTCGCTGTCCGCAGCTCGCAGCTGCCAAGCGGCCAGCTATCGCCTCCGACCGTCAGCATCGGTTGGGCCGCCACCAGCGGCAGCCACTCGCCGGATCAACTGCTCAGATTGGCCGACTCGGCCCTTTATGCCGCAAAGCGCCTTGGGCGGGATCGAGTCGTCGGCAGCATGGATGACATCTCTTCGTATGCATCCCTCACAAGATAGCGTTCTCCGTTAGCCCGCTTGCGTGAGACGCTCACGAGAGGGCACGGGATGAGACATATCCACCAGGAATCATCCGCCTTCCGGCCCGCTTCAGCGACCCGGAGGGCGATCGGGGCGCGATGCCGAAACCGGCCGCGGCGGCAAGGGCCGCTCGCTCTGCCAAGCGCAAAGCGAGTGTCGTTCTGGAGCTGCTTTGTGACGCCGATCCGGAGTCTACGAGCCGCAAGGATGGCGTCACCGCCGCCACCCTCACCGAGTGGCGCGATGCCTTCCTGGCTGGTGGTGCTGAGGCACTCAAGATCCGGCAGAAAGACCTGGTTGACGAGCAAGGCCGGCGCATGAAGTCGGTCATCGCCGAGATGGCCATGGAGAACGAACTCCTGCGCGAGCGCATCCGGCGCATGGAGGACGAGAAGCCTTTTCTGCGGTGGAGGTCGCGTGTGTGAGCCGCGCCCGCTCGGCCTCCACAGGTCGGACGTACGGGCGCCTCTCGGGTGCTGAACGCGTGGGGCCTGCCGCGGTCGACGTTCTACGAGCGGCGCCGGCGGCCCCTCTGCCCGCGGCCGCCTGCCCGGCGCGGCCCAAAGACCTGCTACAGTGACGGGGAACTCTTGGCCGAGATCCGGCGCACCATCCAGGAATCGCCCATCCATGGTGAAGGCCACCGCAAGGTGTGGGCTCGGCCGCGGGTGCGCGAGGTGCACACGTCGATGTGCGGCGGGCTGCGGCTGATGCGTGAGAATGACCTGCTGGCGCCGCAACGGCAGCCGCAGCCGGTTGAGCCGAAGCGCCACGACGGCACGATCCTGGCCGAGCGGCCCAACCAGATGTGGGGCATCGACGCCACGGTGGGCTTCACCGTCGCCGAAGGCCGTGTGGCCATCTTCGCCATGGTGGATCACGCCACGGCGGGAGTCTCGGGCATTCACGTCGCCAAGCGCGGCACGCGGTTTGAGGCGCTGGAACCGGTCCGCCAGGCGGTGCGTGAGCAGTTTGGTAGTTTTGCAGAAAACATCGCTTGCGGCGTCAGACTCCGGCATGATCACGGCTCGCAATTCATGAGTGACGACTTCCAGAATGAGATCGCCTTTCTTGGCATCGCTTCGTCTCCCGCCTTTGTCCGGGAGCCGGAAGGCAACGGCTGCATCGAGCGATTCTTCCGCACCCTCAAGGAACAGCTGCTTTGGGTAAAGGACTTCACCACGCTGGAGGAGCTGGCCGCGGCGCTCGAGGAATTCCGCCAGCGGTACAACGACCACTGGCTGCTGGAAAGGCTCAGTTTCCAATCCCCGCGGCAGGCTCGGCGAGAGGCTGCTTGCCCTCGAGGCTGCTGCATGATGATAATCAGAACAAACTGTCCAGGAAATCGGGTGCGGTACAACTTCTTCAGTTCATTAAGGGTTTCCGATTGTTTCTCGGGCATGGCTTTTCTCCTCACCCCAATCGAGTAAGGTCGCGTATCTCTCGGCCACCGCGTTCATCAGCGGGCGCACAGCCTCCACCAGCAGGTGCGGGGTGATGTAGCCGCGGCTGACATCCCCGGTCAGGCTGTGCCCCAACGCTACCCGCGCCAGATCCGGCGCCGCGCCC
>Ga0308390_1001556_pt1 | contig 14694 bp, 11 predicted proteins | sample Hotspr2Sample149_FD_202358 | JGI IMG/M metagenome (GOLD analysis project Ga0308390, IMG submission 202358) | Hot spring phototrophic mat microbial communities from Mushroom Spring, Yellowstone National Park, Wyoming, United States - 20040719_149 ...
GCGGATGCATAATGAAATACCGTGTCTGCGAAGGGGTCGTTCGGGTAGAGGGTTGAGTCGTTGAGCCTCTGGACAAGAACCAGTTGGTAGGCGTGGTTGCTCCCGTAAATGTGCTGGTATCCAGTAAATAGGAGCGAGATAATCGTAAACCAGACGAACAGCGCAACCATCGTGGCTTTGGAAAAGCCCGTTGGCTGCTCCTTCTGTTCAGCGTGGTGACCGATCTCAGTAGCCTGAGTACCCATCTGTATGGATTATACCATGCGTAGCGAATCATTTGCCTGCATTGCGTGAACGCAAAGTCAGATTCACAATCTCTCGCATCTGTCGTAGACTCGCAGGCTGAACCAGCAACGCTGCCGCAAGCAGATACAACCACCAGCCCAGCCACGGAGCCAGCAGCGCCGCGGTCATACCGCCTGTCCAATACAGAGTTGCACCATAGCGCAAGCGCCCGATATGTCGTTGCACGCCAAAGTGGCGGAGCCAGTAGCCAGGTAAAATCGCAATCAAGTCTGCCCAGTTGAACACCAAAAGCTTGTATTCTTGAGGCGACACGAGCAAACCGATATAGGTGAGGACAAACAGTAGCACTGCATAAATCGTGTTCGCCTTGAGAATGAGCGTGGTCTGTTTCTTCACAAGGAGCGCGGAACTCTGAATTGAAAACAGTGCGCTAAGGAGTGCACGAACAGCAGCAATTGAGAATATCATTAGTAGGAGTGAGATATTCCATTGTTGTCCCAGAAGATGTGGCAGGATTAAGTGAGCAGTTGCAGTAAAAACTGCAAATAGGGTTCCCAACGCGAGAGTCTGCAGTTGCATTACTTCACGGATGGCGTTTATCAATCGCTCGGAATTTTGTTGGACATGTGCGAAAGCAGGTACAGACAAGCGTGAAGCTGTATCTCTGACGAAAGCAAGCATATTAATAAACCGTTGCGTGAGCGCCACGTAACCGACCGCTTCGCTGCCTGCCATCGGGAGCAACAGGAGCGACGGCACAAGATTCTGAACTTGGAGTATCCAATCTGACAGCGCCACCGAGAAGCCGTACCGCAGCATAGGGCGTAGCTCTGAACGATTCCAATATCGGCGAGGACGATAGCGTGACGCGGCGAAAAAGCCAGCTGCCGAGACGCCCTGACTCAGCCAGAATCCTGCAACCATCGCCCACGCGCCAAACCCGCTCCACGCAAGCGGAATTGCCGCAAGGTAGAAGCTCACTTGAGAGCCAATCTCCACAACAGTGGTCTTTCGGTAATCCAACTCGCGCTCCAGTAGCGCGAGCGGCACTGCACTCACCAGCGCCAGCGGCAGCAACGCAGTCAAGCTCAGCGTCACGGGGATGAAGCCCTCTGTGCGCACCCAGTAGTGCCCCAGCACCGCCATCAGCCCGCCGACCCCTATCGCCAGCAGCAGTCCAAACCCCAGCAGCCACCAGAACGCCAGATGAAATAGCTCCCGCGGCGCGTCCCGACGCTCGCGAACAAGATAGATATGTACGCCCATCTTGCCAATTGCGAGCAGGTATCCGTAGATACCAGCGGCTGAGTTAAACAGACCATAGTTTGCAGGACCAACGATTCGCGTTAGAAGCAGAGCGCCCAGCAGCCCCAACACGACCATCACTCCGTGTCGCACGGTCAAGTAGACGCCACCTCTAAGCGCCTTTGTACGCAACGACTCCGCATCCGACGCACGATTCATGTCCACAGGTTATTATGGCACATACGCTATCCGATGTGGTATGGTGCGAACCAGAGCTCAACGCTGATTGGGCAACTGCGAATATTTCTGGAGCGGCGTTTGAGTAGGGTACAATACGAACATGCAACTGCGGTTGGCATTCTTTTTGCCGAGCTTAGGCGGCGGTGGAGCAGAGCGTGTAATGGTGACATTAGCCAACTACTGCGCTGAGCGAGGCTTTCCAACAGAAATGATTGTCGTTAAAGAATGGACAACGTACCTAAATGAAGTTGCTCCCACTATCCCTGTCGAGTTTCTTAGACCTACGCGGCGAATCCAGATTACACCACGTCTGGCAAGAATCATGCGTGCGAGACGCTTTGACGCCCTGCTTTCCAGTCCGCGCAACTTCCCACCACTGCTAGTTAAGCGAACCTGTTTTCTGCCCACCCGTGTAGTGGTTCGCGAAGCCATCAGTGCTTCGGTTGAGTTTGCCCAGACGAAACGTTCTTTCAAAGAAAGAGTCGCTGTACGACTGGGTTATCGCTTCCTCTATCCTTATGCCGATGCGGTCGTTGCTGTCTCCAAAGACGCTGCACGCTCACTCTTGCAAATGTCGCCAATTCCGACACACAAACTTCATGTGATTTACAATCCCGTAGTATCACCCGAACTATACGAGAAAGCGAATGCGCCACTAGATCATCCCTGGTTCCAGCCGCATCAGCCTGCAGTAATCTTAGGTGTGGGGCGTCACCATCCTCAGAAAGGCTTCGATACGCTCCTGCGCGCGTTCGCTCTCGTGCGAGAGCATGTCCCAGCGCGGCTGGTCATTCTTGGCGAGGGCCCCGAACGCCCGAACTTGGAGCGGCTTGCAGCTGAGTTGGGCGTCGCTGCCGATGTGGATATGCCCGGCTTTGATCCGAACCCATTTCGGTATATGAAGCGTGCGGGGGTGTTTGTGCTGTCGTCGCGTTATGAAGGGCTGCCGAATGTGCTGATACAGGCGATGGCGTGTGGGTGCCCTGTAATCAGCACCGATTGCCCCGGCGGCTCTTCGGAGATTTTGGATGATGGTCGTTATGGCGTGTTAGTGCCTGTTGATGATGTGGAAGCGATGGCACGGGCGATAACATACGCGCTGGCAGGTCAGGTTGCCCCTGCCCCCGCGAAGTGGCTCGAGCAGTACCAGGTGGAGAGGGTAGCAGAGCAATACCTTCAACTTATGTTAGGACAGCATCGGTAGCCTTCTCCAGATTTCCTGTTTGCCCAGTGGAGGAGGCTACCCTCAACTGCCCGGTGCGATGCCAATAAAAGGTCAGCTCCGCCAGCGACCAAAGCAGAATCGGTGGTAAGGCAGGTGGCGTCGCGAGCGTATTAGAGTGTATAGTATCATATCCAATCGCCGCTATTGTGCCAGCAGCGACTCCCATCAGCAGGGCACGTGTGAAGGGGTGATGAACCGCAAGGAACGCTTGTGCTGTTCGTAGTAGACCCGCCAGGAGAGCAAGCGCCAGTAGGGCGACGCCAATAAGCCCAATCTGCGTTTGCCGCGCCAACCACGGGAAGTGCATGCCAATCTTCTCGACATACACACGCGTGAATCGCGGACCGTACCCCAGAGTTCCAAGGTCAACATAGAATCCGTAAGGCTCCTCCAGTCCTTTGCCAAAGAGCCGTTCTGTTGGACTAAATCGGCTTATTTTGACCTCCCACGCTTCGCGTTCACGTAGGCGGAACTGATAGGAAGGGTCATTTCTGGGGTCGCCGCCGAAGGCGTAGTTGCGCTGCCAGCGCTCTACTGCTTCAGCCACTTTCTGTTGCACAATCTGGTTAAAGCGTGGATGTAGCATTCCAGCGATTAACAGGAGGCAGGCTACGCCCAACACGGTGAGCTGGCGCATGAGTACCGCAGGAGGTTTCCAAAGTAAAGCAAACGGCAACACAGCCATTAGCGCTGCCCACAGCGCACGGTTTTTCGTGATGAGAACACCGTATACCGAAGCTGCGATGAGACCAACGGCTAAAACATTTCGCCAGCCGCTCAAATAGCCTAAACTGTAGAGCGCGGTAAACAGCGCCATCACCATCAGATACATTACCGCTGGGTCACGAACCCGATAACCCTCCGCACTCTCTCCAGCAGCGCGGATCTGGAACACAATCTTCCACGCTTCAGGCAAAGGCGAGAAATACTCCCAGATAAGAGTCAAAATCCCCAATCCAACCACAACGCCTACAATGGTCAGGATTCGTTTGCAGCGGTTCAAGTCGCGCATAATCACAATCAACGGGAGAATACCTATCCAGAGCATGTGTGCATCGAAGTGGCGGATAATTCCCGGACGATAGAGTCCCAAAGCTGCTTCAGGACTATCTACTCGTACCTCGTGGTAGCGGAAAATAAAGATATATGCCACATGGAGCATATAGTAGACCCAAAACAGCAGCACAACAGCTGTGAGCCAAGTGATTACGCGAGGGCGTTGCTCCTTGGGAATATGCATCCATTCATACGCAGCGCGGATGGAGACTATTAGCAAGAACAGAAGAATAACCGTGCGCTCTCCAGTGCCAGGCAAGGGGGAGGCATAGTACATCGCGTTCACAATCAGACGGCTCCCCGCGATAATGAACAACGCGGCACTCAGTTCAGGAATAAACCAGGCTAACGGTACGAGAAGAACAAGGATTCCGTAGGCGATTGCGCGATTCTCTTGCCCCTGTAAGAAGAAGAAGAGAATCACAAGGTTCGCAAGAATCAACGCCAGCACGGTCAGCGTCAGAGTCCAGCGTTCTTGGTTGAACCACTCCAGCAGGCGCAGCGACCTACCATGCGCCCACTCGATGGGACGCATCAGCACAGCATTCAGCGGCGCGCGCGGTTCGCGAATCGGTCGGATTGCCATCAGTCTTAATTATGGCACATGCGACAGCCGTTTTCACAGCTATACGCGCGCGTTGCGTTTCGTGGCGCACGCGTGCAGCAGTTGCTGGTAGAGCGCGGCGTAGGCGCGGCTCATCACGCGCACATCAAACCGTTGCAGGGCGGTTTGGCGTGCAGCGTTGCCGATTGCGGCGCGTAGGGGCGCGTCGCGTCCTATCTGCGTCATCGCCTCTGCGAGCGCGTGCGCATCGCCTGCAGGCACAAGCAGCCCCGTTGCGCCATCCTGCACCAGCTCGGGCACGCCCCCAACCGCCGTGCTGACTACAGGCAGTCCCGCCGCCATCGCCTCCAGCACCGAGAGCGGGTTGCCCTCGTAGTCGGACGACAGCACGAACACATCGGAGGCGCGTAGGATGTTGGGCACATCGGCGCGGCTGCCCAGAAAGCGCACGCACTGCTCCAACCCCAGCTCCTGCGCCAACGCTTTGAGCGATTCGGCGTAGTTGGGATCGAGGCGGTCAGGGGGTCCGACCAGCAGCAACTGCGCTTTGGGCAGGCGTTGCGCCGCCCCCGCAAACGCTTGCAGGAGCAGTCGGTGGTTCTTCTGTGGTCGCAGCCCTGCTATGCAGGTGTAGACCAGCGCGTCTTGGGGAACCGCATGTTGGCTGCGCCACTCGGCGCGGCGCATAGCGTCGGGCGCATACAGCTCGGTCGGGATGGCGTTCGGGATTTCGGCGGCGGGCGCGCGCCCGTACTCCTCTACGAAAGTGCGCGTCACCTCCTGCGCAATGCTCACAGGCAGCACACCGTGCCGATACGCCCACGCCTGAAACCAACGCCAAACGCGCGAGCGGATTTCGCCTGTGGCGATGTTGTGAACCGTGTGAACGATTATCTTCTGCCGCGCCGCCCAGCACGCGGGATAGACATAACGCCCCACCGTCTGGTGCGTGTGCACAATCGCGGGCTGCAGCGTGCGCAGCAGGCGGTAGAGGCGCGCCCAAGTCGTGGGATCAAAGCCGCGACGCTTGTTGATATAGTAGACGGGGACACCGTGGTGCGCCAGATACTCTTCAATCGGCGAGCCACGCGCGCCGTGCAGACTGACGACGCCGCGCCGAAACTGGTCGGCGGGCAGATGGGCGGCGAGATACGCTGCCATCCACTCCGCACCGCCGACAGTAAAGGCGGGTATAACCTGCAGCACCAGCGGCGAATCCGATGCCATCGCTTACTCTACTCGCACGGTAAAGCGTAAAGTTCCCTCGCCGTTCACGGGCACGCTGGGCACAATCCACACCAGTTGCCGCCCCTCCAGTCGCGCGGTCGGGCTGCTGCTGACCAGCGTCATGCCGTCGGGCAACGGCACGCTGATGCGCACATCGGTTCCCGCCGCTGTGCCCGTGTTGCGGTAGCGCACGGTGAACTCCACCGTCTGCCCTGGCAGCACATTCGCTTGGGCAGGCGATAGGCTGATTGTAATCTCAGGCGCGGCGTAGAACACCAGCCCCGTGTGCGGGGGCACTTGCACCTGCGTGCCTGCGCGCACCAGGTTGCGATCCCAGTCGTAGTAGTCGCGCGGCACGGTGTAGGTGTAGGTCGCGTCATGGCGCGGGTTCCACACCACCACGCCATTTTGGTACTCGCGCACGAACAGCCCCCCAACGATGATGTCGCCGTTCAGAATCTGAAAGTTGCCTTGTGGCAGCCCCAACGGCACGAACAGCTCCGGCGGGTAGTAGCCATCGGGGTATTGCTCTTGCTCGCGGCGCGGGTCAATCTGCACAAAGGTGTTGTCGTGCTGCACAATCAAGCATCCTGCGATCGCGAAGCGCAGTTTCTGACGGCTGTCGGGCGCATTTAGCCATAGAGTGGGCATCAATATAGCGATTTTGTTAGTATTCTCTGAAACCAGCCGTATCGTATTACGCAGTCGTCCCTGAGTCCAAAACTCTGGTCTGGTGAAGTCATTTGCCGTCCCATAAGTGTCAACAGTAGTCACCCCCTGCGTAGGTCGTGCGTGGGTGAAGATGTGTTCAATCAGGAATCCACCCATGTACGGCAAGGTAGCGACTCCAGGCGCGTCCTGCGAGACGCCTGGGATGCCACGCAGCCAGAAGCCCGGCGCCCACGCGACATTCGGCACAAAGCGCGGGTAGGAACCATCGGGGAACCGAAACTCATTGCGCAGCCGGCTGCCGAGATACTCAGTCCAGCCCACAACGGCTTGTATCCACAGGTCGTTGGTCGGGTAGTTCGGCGGCGCGTAGCGTCCAGGCCCGACGCGCATATCGTAGTTGTCCAGGTAGATGTAGCGCGGGCGTCCGCACCGATTCAAAAAGTCGCGCAGGCTCTGCCACGCTCGCTCGCGCACATCCGAACGCCCAATATCCAAATAGTAAGTGTCGTCGAACAGAATCCGCTGCCCGTTTCTGTCTAAGAGGAACCAGTCGGGATGGTTGCGGTTCACATCGTCGTAGTTGTACAGGTCGGCATTGTGGCGATAGCCGTTGGGAACCATTGTCGCGGGCATGTAGCAGTAGGGCATCCAAATCACATCGGGATAATGGCGTTGGAGCACTTCTCCCATTCTCTGCGCACCTGTCACCACGCCAAACGGCAGATCCATGTAGCGGTAGGGGTCTTGATCGCGGTAGAGGAAGTTGAGCGCGAGGCGTAACCCATTAGGCAGGCGATTCGTACGCATCACGGAGCGCGTGGAAATCGCCTGCGCCTCGTCGATCCAGAGGGTTCCTGACGCTGCGCCCTCATTTGCACGAATTTCCACCGAGAGCGCGAACCACGGCGCGCCTGTGGAGCCTGTTTCGACAGGCACAATCGCCGAGAGCTGCTGCCAGCCGCCCGTGTCTTGGCTGGTCTCTGAAAGCAAGTTCACCCGCCGCTGTCCTGTAGACACATAGACTTGGTAGCGCGCGTTTTGGAACCCCTCCGCGCGCAGCGCAAGGCGCACCAGCAGCGGCTCGCCCACCGCAGGGCGCAGATGCAGATCAAAGTGGACTTGACAAAAAATCGTAAACCTACCCGCCCCGCCCGATGAGCGCTGCAGGCGAAGCCGCTGGCTGGCAACACCCGCAAAGCGAATCGCATTATCCAAGCTGAGTTGCAACTGGTCGGGCGTCAAGCCATCTTGGTAAGACGAGTACCAATAATCCACGCGCCCGTTTTTGTCAAAGTCCATCTCGCAACTTCCCGCATGTGCAAAAAAGTTCAGCGGCGCGCTCTGCTGCCCCACGAGCGCCGCGCATAGTCCCAGCATCGCAAGCCCCAAGACACCCTGCCGTACCATAGCCCATCTCCCTTCCGAGACGTTCCATATCCGATACCCCGAACGCATGAGGATTATACCTGCTTTCGAGGTAGAATCCTTTCGTGCGTGTGTTGATGATCGGACCCGACCTCGATGTGCCCGGCGGCGTCTCCGCAGTGGAGAAGGTCATCCTGCAATACCCCCCGCCTGGCGTTCAGGTGGACTTTCACCCCACGCTGACGCGCCACGGGGCAGCCGCAGCGCTTCGAAATCAGCCCATCCGCTACTTTGCACGGGGGTTAAGAAACCTCTCCTCGTTTGTATTCCTACTCAACTCGCTGAAAAAGCGGATAAGCAACTACGACCTTGTTCACATCCATCTGTCAACACGGGCAAGCACTTTCAGAAAATACTTCGTCTGCAAATACACGCGCAGGGAGAACCGATTGCACATTTTGCACAATCACGGCGGATCTTATCGAGAGTTTTTTGCCCAATTAAGCCCGCTTCTGCAACGCAAAGTTCGGGGAATGTTTCTCTCTGCGCGTGGGACGATAGTCCTCTCCGAGCAGTGGCTGCAATTCCACCGAGAAATGCTTGGAACCGAACACTATCCCCTGTGGGTGCTATCTAATCCCGTGGAGTTGCCGTCTTTGGAGGAAATCAGCGCGGAGTGCACGGCTAAGCTCCTCTTTTTGGGGCGAATTGGGGAGCATAAGGGCGCTGACCGCATCTTGAGGGCAATCGCGAAGTTGCCCGATGCGGTTCGCGCTCAGGTGCGCCTCTGTATGGCAGGCGATGGGGCGGTCGACGAGGCATGCGCGTTGGCGGAGCAGTTGGGGCTTGCCTCGCAAGTGGAGATTCGCGGCTGGATTGCGGGCGCGGAGAAGGAAGCGTGGATGCGGCAAACGAATGTATTCATTCTCCCCTCACGCAACGAAGGGCTGCCGATGGCGATGCTGGAGGCGATGGCGTGGGGCAAGGCGCTGATTGTCAGCCCTGTCGGGGGCATCCCAGAGTATGTGACCGACGGCGTGGAGGGCTTCCTTGTGCCGCCTGACGACATCGACGCGATTGCCGACGCCATCCGCAAGTTGGCGGAGAACCCCGACCTGCGCGTGCAGATGGGCACGGCGGCGCGCAAGCGCGTCGAGCCGTTGGACATCCAGAACTACCGCATACGGCTGGGCGAGATTTACCGAGAGGCGCTGGGCTAACCTACTTCCGCGCCCAGCAGTAGACGGCGGGCGCAAGCACGGCGCGTATCGGACGCCATCAGATCAACCGCAGCACAACGCTCGGCAGCCGCCGCCCGTACTTGAACCACAGGTAGTCGCTGGTGAGCCAGGTCACCTCGCGAAAATAGGGGCGTATCATCGCGTCCAGCTCCGCTTCGGTGAAGCCTGCGTGCGCGCCGTACTCGTTGCGGAAGCGCCCTTTCGAGGCGCGTTCTCGATTTGTGTCGCGAGATGGGTTGTATGGCTCATAGTGTGTAAGTGTACCTTCCTCTGGGGCTGTCCTAAAATTGATGTCAATGGGTTTTGGTTTCGTTGCGGTAGCGGGCGTGTTTGGGGATGGGTTCGAGGATAGCCTATTTGTCGTCGGTCAGGTCTGTCTCGTATGGTTTTCGTGTGATTGTTTCCATAGGATGTAGGATACCCTATGCCTGATAATTGCTCGACGGTCTTTGAGCGTGTCGCAGCGTCGATAAAGTCAGCTACCTACCTATCAAAATTCAGACCCCTTTTGCATCGTGAGACAAAACTGAGCCCAAAGGAAAAAGTTCACCAGACGGTTAGCCATCAGTATTTGCCCGATGGTTCCAAGCGAAGTGGGCGAGCGCCAGCGCAACGAGACTTGTTTGAAACCCACCCGACTGAGTAACCTACTCCAAACCTGAGGAGGCTGGTGTTTGTGCCATTCGATGGTGGGCGTGAGTGGACTACGAACATGCAACCAACTGTAGATACTATGGCGACTTGCATCGGCAATCACCAAATACCCATTCGGAGCGCACATCTGATACATCTTTTGGAAGATATCCAAGTAAATTTGCTGCGCATTCTCGCTTCGATGAAGATGAATGGTCGCGTCTTCGTTTAGGTGATTGATTGCATGATGACAGAATAGTATATCGAATGGCTTATCTGATTGGTAGTCTTGAAAGGTTATGGGAAGCAAGGTCACCTGTTTAGCTTCCAACTTTTCTGCTATTTTTTGAAATGCCTCAATCATTCCTTGAGACGAACCTGCTGCTTCGGGTTCCAAGCACACCACCTCTTGCGCACCACTGCATGCCGCATACAAAGAATAGACTCCCGTGCCTCCGCCAATATCTAGGAACCGCTTGCCCGCGATGCTCAGCCCTGCCAGTAGATGTCGCTCTAGCCGAAAGCGCAAACCGCGTGCCACATCAGCACCATACTCTTGTTCAATTACTCTAAAATAATGTTCAGGCGTACAAGGCTGCATAAACTTGACCTCCGAATCCATTATACCATAACCCAACTTGCCACCTTGTCAAGTCTTCCCTCGTGTGCGGGTACAATCCCCCCACGCACACAGAGGTGAACTATGCAGGACAAAATCATCGCAACCTTCTGCATCCTCGACGACTTGCTCAAAGCGCTCCACCATCGCGACGACCCACAAGCCAAAATCACAGACAGTGAAATCCTCACGATCGCCATCCTCGCCTGCCAAGAGTTCGCAGGCAATATGCGCAAAGCCCTCCAGTGGGTCAAAGCCCTCCACCTGTTCTCGTTTGTGCCGTCCGAGAGCCGTTTCAACCGCAGGCTGCACCGTCTGATGCCCCTGCTACACGCCCTTGCACCGCTGCTGCGCGCCGTGTGGGAGTCTCTGGAGGCGTGTACCGACTATGCGTTGGATACCTTTCCGATGCCTGTGTGCGAGAACATTCGCGCCAACCGTTGCCGTCTTGCGCCTGAGAAGGCGTTTCGGGGGTACAGAGCGGCGCATCGGGACTATTTTCACGGGGTGAAGGTTCACTTGTTGGTGGCTTCGGGGGGCTTTGTAGTGGAGTTTTGGCTGACGCCTGGCAGTTGGCACGACTTGACAGGGCTGTATGGGATGGCGTTGGACATTCCTGAGGGGTGTGCGTTATTTATGGATCGGGGGTACACGGACTATGGTGCGGAGGATCTGTTGCGGGAGGCGGAGGGGCTGGATGTGTATCCTGTGCGTCGGGAAAACTCTGTGCGTTATGCGGGGTGTCGTCAATACTTGGCGATAGTGAAGCGTCGTTTTATAGAGAGTGTAGGTTCGTGTTTGCACTGTTTGTTGCCGCGTCGTATTCACGCGGTGACTTTGGATGGGTTTGTGTTGAAGCTGATGTGTTTTGTCTACGCCCACAACTTCAACCTACTCCACAGGGTGGCAAGTTGAGTATACCATACTGCTCGACGCCAGAGGATGACAAGGTACACTTTCCACTGCGCATGAGTTCTCTGGGTTGGAAGCTGCGGCGGTTGCGGGCGATGTCGGCGCGGGAGGTCGCAATGCGCGTGGCGCGGGCGGTGCGCGAGCGGGTGCAGCCGCTGCCCAACGAGCCGCCCGAAGCCACTTGGCGACGCCATTACGCCGCGCACGCGCCCCTGCCGACCGTGCACCGCATCGCCGACGCGCTCGCGCCCCGTCCGCAGACGGTCTCGTCGGCGGAGCGGGAACGACTGCTGCAGGAGGCGGACGCCCTGCGGCGCGGCGCGTGGACGCTGTTTGGCTACCCCGTGCAACTGGACGACCCGCCCTGCTGGCAGCGCAATTACCTGCTTGGCAAGGACTGGGCGGACGCCCCCGCGAAGGCGATTGACTATCGGCGCATCGATATCGCGGGCGGGGTGAAGTATGTGTGGGAACTCTCGCGTGGGCAGCCGATGGTGCGTTTGGCACAGGGCTACGCGCTCACGGGCGAGGCGGGCTACGCCGAGACCTGCCGCCGCTGGCTGCTGGACTGGATTGCCCGCAACCCGCGCGGGTGGGGCATCCACTGGACGAGTGCGCTGGAGCATGCGATTCGCGTCTTCGCGTGGGGGTATGCGCTCGCGCTGATCGCTGACAGGCTCTCGGACGCGGAGGCGCAGACGGTGCTGGGCGCGCTGGTGCAGCACGGCGAGTTCATCGAGCGGCACATGTCGCCTGGCTCGTCGGCGAACAACCACCTGATTGGCGAGGCGGCGGCGTTGGCGTTTCTGGGGCGCGTGCTGCCCGACGGCGCGCTCGCGGCGCGCTGGCGCAGGGTCGGCTACGCGACGCTGGAACGCGAGGCGCTGCGCCAGTTCTACCCCGACGGCGTGAATGCGGAGCAGGCGTTCGGCTACCTGCCGTTCGTGTGGGAGTTTTACCTGCACGCTTATCGCCTGCAGCCGATGCCCGACGCCGTGCGCGGGCGGCTGGCGAGAAGCCTCGAGTTCGTGCGCACTGTGATGGATGCTTCGGGCTATGTGCCGCAGGTCGGCGACGAGGACGACGGCACGGTTGTTCCGCTGTGGAGCGCAGCGGCGGATCGGCATCGGGTGGTGGGGCGTGCGCTGGCGCAGCTGCTGGATTGCCCGCCGCCGCCCGCATTCAGCGACGCCGACGACGCGCTCGCGCAGTGGCTCACGGGCGAGACGCCCCCCGCAGGCAGTCAGCTGACCGAATCGCGCCTGTATCCCGACGGGGGCTACGCCGTGCTGCACAGCGCGCGTTGGCAGGCACTGTTCGATGCGGGACCGCTGGGTCTGGGCAGTCTCGCCGCGCACGGGCACGCCGACGCGCTCGCGATTTGGGCGTCGCTGGATGGCAAGCCGCTCTTGATTGACGCGGGCACTTACGCCTACCACGAAGACCCCGCCTGGCGCGACCACTTCCGCAGCACACCCGCGCACAACACGCTCACACTGGACGGCAACAACCAGTCCGAGATACAGGGCGCGTTCCTGTGGGGCAGGAAGGCGCGCTCGCGCTTTGTGGCGCACGACCTGCGCGCGGGCTGGGTGGAGGGTGAGACGGACGCCTACCTGCCCGACACGATTACCCGTCGCGTGCAACTCACGGGCGACGCGCTTACGGTGCGCGACCGCGTCAGGCGCGACGCGACAGGCGCGGTGCAGTGGTACTGGCACTTCCACCCCGACTGGCAGGTGGAGCAGGCAAGCGAGGGCGTCTGGCGCATCACGGACGGGACGCGCGTCTGCACGCTGCGGCTAAGCCAACTGTCAGGCTACACCGCGCGCCTCTATCGCGCGGATGAGGCGACCAAGCTCGGCTGGTACTCGCCCCGCTTCGGGCACAAGGTTCCCTGCACGACGCTGGTGGTGGAGGCGAAGCCGCTGCCCGACGCGATTGAAGATGCGGGCGCCGTGTGGGAGTTTCGGGCGTAGCCTGCTACCGAAGGCGCCGAACACCAACGGCGCGGGTTCCCCCGCTTCGCGAGGGGAAACGGGGCAAATGCTAACTATCGGACGCTCTCCACGCAGGCTGACTGAGCATGGAGCGCTGCCACTGGAGGTAGTCTTTCACGACATCGGCGATTGTGCGCCCCGTGCTTTGCGTGATTTGGTCGCGGCTCCAGACGCGGAAGTAGCCCAGCGCGCCGCGCGCCATCGGCGCGGTGGTCGCCACCTTGTAGACGCGCTCTGGCTCCAACTTCGCGCCTGCAATCACCACGCTGAGTACGCGCTTGCCCGGCTCCGCCTTCGGGTTGAAGCGCGCCTCCACGCCCGCCAGTTGCAGGAAGGCGTTGTTTTTCTGCGGGTAGAGTTCGAGCGCGCGCTCCAACGCCTGCAGAATCTGCTCCCCGCGCAGGCTCAGCACCACCACCTCGTCGTCGGGGTGCGCGAGCGACTTGATGAGGTCGTCCGCCGTGAAGCCGTTTGCAGGCACAGCCGCCGATTCGTTGAAAAACGCCGCGCCGAGCAGCGCCATCTCCGCGCCCGTCGCTGAACGCATCGCCTCCACAATCGTCTGCGCCACAGGATTCGAACGCTCGCCGACGCTTGCCAGCGTCTCCCCCTGCGATAAACCGACCTGACTCCAGCCCACTGCCAGAGCCAGTAGCACCCATCCCAACAACAACCGAGCCGATTTCATCGTTGTCCCTCCGTACTCGCTTCGACGGCGGAACGCTTCGTAGCATTCCACCTTAAATACGCTTCGATGAAGCCATCGATCTCACCCTCCAGCACTGCCAGCACATTGCCCGTCTCGTGGTCGGTGCGGTGGTCTTTGACCAGCGTGTAGGGCTGCAAGACATAACTTCGGATTTGGTGTCCCCATTCTGCAGGGGCGACCTCGCCCTTGAGTTGGCGCATCTTCTGTTCCTCTTGGCGGCGGTAGTATTCGGCGACGCGCGCCGCCAGCACCTTGAGCGCGACCTCTTTGTTCTGGTGCTGCGAGCGTTCATTCTGGCACGAGGCGGTGATGCCCGTCGGGATATGCGTCGCGCGAATCGCCGATTCGGTCTTGTTCACATGTTGTCCGCCGTGTCCGCCCGCGCGGAAGGTCTCGATCTTCACCTCTTCGGGCTTGAGTTGGTACTCGCTTTGTTCGACCTGCGGCATCACCTCGACCAGCACGAAGGAGGTGTGGCGTCGCTTGTTGGCGTCGAACGGCGAGATGCGCACGAGGCGATGCACGCCGTGTTCCGACTTGAGCAGCCCGTAGGCGTACTCGCCCTCAATCAGCACGCCGACGCTGGAGTAGCCCGTGATGGTACCAGGCGATTCGTCGGCGATTTCGGCGCGGAAGCCGCGGCGTTGCGCCCAGCGCAGGTACATCCGCAGCAGCATCGCTGCCCAGTCGCACGCTTCTGTGCCGCCTGCGCCAGAGTTGATTTCCAGAATCGCACTGT
>Ga0308390_1001559_pt1 | contig 14678 bp, 15 predicted proteins | sample Hotspr2Sample149_FD_202358 | JGI IMG/M metagenome (GOLD analysis project Ga0308390, IMG submission 202358) | Hot spring phototrophic mat microbial communities from Mushroom Spring, Yellowstone National Park, Wyoming, United States - 20040719_149 ...
CACTGCAAGTAATCGGTAGCGGCAGCGGCGGGGCAGGCAAGACACCTTCACCTACCAAAACCTTTGCTGGCTCGCGGCGCATCCCCGCAAGCGGCGAAGCCGCTGTCCGCTGCAAACGGTGTTGGGCAGATTTTCACATACTTTTCAAGCAAGTATTGGCTCTGGACTTGCCAAAAACCACTTTCCATGAAAACATAAAGCAACATTGTAGAACGCGATCTCTCCAAAGGGTGTTCCGCTGAGATGAATGACAACATCAAAGATGCGTTGGTCAACACGCGGCGTCTTATCAACGCTGATAGCGGATAAGCTAAAGTCAGATAAGAATATGTTAGGATCCATATCCTTTTTTAGTCTACGTCGCAGATCAAGCCATCTGTTGACAAGTCCAATTTGACCATTGGTTGCTTTGCCACAATTTAGGCAGAGAAAATGTTCAGTATCAGAAACTTCGTAGCCGCTACATTCATAACAAACGACCCAGCCGCAGTATTCGCACTTTAAAAATCCGTTCTGAATGAATTTCTGAATTTCTTGCGGTTCGTCTTGCTTGCTCAAAACTTTGCCGCTTTGCGGAATCCCGCCAAGATGTTTTTTGCTATCTTCAAATTTTTTGTTACATAAAATGCATGTTATTGGTTGTGCTGTTGAATTTGGATTAACGTGAATTCGGGATAAGGCGAGAGTCTCCAAAAGGGAGTAAACTATATCACTACAAAACAAATATACACCTCAGGAGACCCTCAGCAGTTTACTCGAAATCTTCTGTGCTGTCGATGATTTTTGCAAAGCATTTCTGCCCCACTGGGAATGCCACCTGCTTGCCAACGGGCTGAAACAGCGCCAACGGGCTCGTTCCTTGTCCATCAGTGAAAACCTGACTATCTTGATTGCTTTCAACCAATCCCACGATCGTAACTTCAAAACCTATTTCACCGAACACGTTTGCAAACATTGGCGAGCAGAGTTTCCCAACCTGGTCAGCTATACTCGTTTTGTGGAGTCCATCCCATCCGTTTTTGTTCCGTTGGTCATGTACCTGCGCTACCGCTGTCTGGGGAAGTGTCCGGGCATCTCGTTCATCGACTCCACCGCTTTAGCGGTCTGTAGCAACCAACGCATTCACGCTCACTGCGTTTTTGCTGCGCTGGCGCAACGCGGTCAATCCTCGAGCGGTGGGTTTTTTGGCTTCAAATTGCATCTGGTGGTCAATGAGCGGGGTGAAATCTTGGCTTTCTGCCTCACGCCCGGCAATGTGGATGACCGTAAACCCATTTTGCGGCTGGTCAAGCAGTTGTTTGGCAAGCTCTTTGGCGACAAAGGCTATCTCTCCGAAACGTTGCGGCGCACTTTGTGGGACTGGTTCAATCTGCGCCTGATTACCAAAGTGCGCAAGAACATGAAGAACCACCTCATGGAGTTTTCGGATCGCATTTTGCTTCGTCGCCGGGCGATTCTCGAAAGCATCATTGACCAGTTGAAGAATATCTCGCAGATTGAGCATTCTCGTCATCGGAGTTTCACAAATTTCTTGGTCAATGTGATTTGCGGGTTGATTGCTTACTGCCGCCGTCCTGCAAAACCATCTTTAGGCTTGGATGACGCTTTGCCCTTGTCTGCTTAACCCGAACTCACGTTACGTTAGTATAACAACCCGTAGTTCGCTCATCTTTATGGCGGTTTGGCGGAATGAGTGCAGAGTCTGGCGTAGATGTTGGGAGAGAAGCCCAGCAACACCAGAATCCGCTGTTGCAAGGGGGAGAGTGGCGTAAGATGGTAAGAGGTTTGATGGGATCCCCGAATGATGGTCAGAGTGATCTCCTGGAAGGCTTCCAGGAGGCGCTCTGCCGTCGGCCGCCGTGTCCCCCGTTTGGGATTGCCCGCATACAAACCCGTCAGCGGAACGTCCTCCACTGCCAGGTTGCGGCGAGCCACAAACTCCAAAAGGGTCAACACCCGCAGGGCGATGGTCAGCAGGCGGATTAAGCCCGTGATCCGGTCGTCCCGTTGCAAATACATTGACGTCAGCGACAACGGCCGACCCTTCAGGCGCTCCATACCCCGGTCAATGGTGTACTGCTCCCGGTATGCCAGCGCCGCCTGCTCCAGAGAAAGCCGTTGGGCCCCCTCGTTGGTGACATAGACCCGCCAGCCCAACCGACGCACCGCTTTTTCCAGCGCTTCCTCGTCCACGCTCACTTTCACCCGGATTTCCCGTTCCTGCCGCACGGTCGCCGGACAGCCCCGATACCGCCGCACAGGATGCTCTCGGACCTCTTCTTCGTACTTCAGGTGCAGCAGTCCCTGGACCTGGTGCTGAGCAACAATCGCTTCGGCCACCTGGCGCAGGGCAGCCTCATCGGAAAACCGCTTCTTCATCCGACCGCGTTCATTCAGAGCCGCCAGAGCCTTCTGAGCCTTCTCCAGGCGAGCTCGCAGCGCGGCTTCCATCGCCCGCGCCTGCTTCAGCGAGTGCATGACCAACTGCCGTTCGCTCCAGGTGATGGTCTGGCCATCCACCTCCGCTGTCAGCACTTCCCGCCGTTCAAATCCTTCAGCAATACACACCCGCTCACCGTTTTCTTGCTACCGGTAGATAGGGATCAGGGCCTGTTCTCCGCGCCAAACGGGGGCAAGAATCTCCTCCCATCGGTCAGCGGGCATCTGGATTTCCGAGAGGGGGCACAGGTAGAAGTCCCCACCCGCCTGCAGGAAGGCGCGTGTCGCCAGAGCGCCCATTTTGCAGTCGCCGATGTACAGCAGCCCCCGTCGGCCCAGACCCTGGCGCACCTGGGTGATGGCCGGGATGTACAGCGGGTCATCCGCGCGCTGACCGGGCACGACCATCGTGGCCAGAGGTATCCCCAACGGGTCCAGGGTGGCCAGCATCACTTTCACCTGCGGCAGATCGGGACGGTGGTCTTTGCTGTGCCCGAACTGGAAGAGGCCTTCGGGCGTCACCGAGCCGTAGCCGCTGGCGGTGGTGCTATCCAGGCGGACTCGCTGGGGGGAGAGGTCGTACACCCGCAGCAGATGTCCGTTCAGGGTGGCTTCAAAGCGTGCCCCAGGCGTCATCCTGGCTCAGTGTGCTCAGCCCATCTCCCAGTCGGTCATCACTGAAGTCCAGAGCCCGCACGGTCTGACCAATGCAAGCCTGAAGGGACTCCAGACACTTTTCCGCCCAGGGTTGCACGTGGCTCAGCCGGTGATTGCCCTCCGAAAGGATGTGCGCCAGCCAAACAGTGGTGGTCCATCCCAGGCTGAGACCCTTCCAATTGCCGTGCGTGAGAAAGTACTCATCCAGCAACGACGGGAGGCCCATCCGTTCCATATGAGCCAACAGGAGAGGGGTATCATCCACCCGTTCCATGATGATGGTGAGTTCATCAGTCATATGATGAGGATACCCCATTTCTCAAAACTTGCCAAAATTTGAGCGAACTATGGCTAATAATATTTGCAGAAGCGTCATTCTATCGTTTCTTTAAAGTTTTCGATCTGCGTGATAATCATCTGCATAAATTGGGCTGCAGGAGCACCATCAATAACGCGGTGGTCAAAAGTTAAGCTTAAAGTGATCATATTTCGCTGCGCTATTTTTCCGCCTCTTATTACTAACTTTTCTGTAATTCGACCAACACCTAGGATCCCAGTTTGCGGTGGATTGATTATAGGGGTAAAATAATCTATTCCATAAGCACCTAGATTCGTAATGGTGAAAGTTCCACCGCTCAGGTCATCGAGAGTGCTTGAATTAGCTCGAACTCGACTGATCAATTCATCTAAATCTGCTTGAATTCGGGAAAGTGTTTTTTGGTTAGCGTGCTTAACAACAACCACTCTTAGCCCATCGAAATGATCAACAGCTAAGCCGATATTAATTTCATCGCTAAAAGTGACCATTTCGCTGTCACTCAATGAATTCATGGTAGGATATCCTTCAAGGGCTTTTGCAACCACCGAAATAAAAATTGCATTATAACTAGGGACTATATTTGCTCCTATTTGCTTTGCTCGCTCACGAAAATTTACTATATTCGTAATATCTGCTTCTGAGTGAAGGGTTACCGATGCAGTATTTTGAGAGCTGAATAACATCCGTTCTGCAATAACGGCTCTTATCCCCTTGAGGGTTGAGGTTTTTTTCTCCATTGCGGATGTTCTTCGTTCACCTTGCTTTTTAAGCATGTCTTCGACGTCCTGCCGCGTAATTTTGCCCGCAACTCCACTTCCCTTAACTGTTGAGAGATCAATTCCTGCTTCCTTTGCCATGCGTTTTGCCACTGGAGTAGCAACAGATTTATTTAGAGGCTGTAAGCTTTGACTAAAACCGATAACATGTCTATACTTTATCGTACCATCAACGTGGTGGACTAGTTGCTCTAGATCTATACCATATTGACGTGCATAGAACTTTGCTTTTGGCGAAGCGAGATAATTACGAGGATTGGATGAGATCACAAGCTGCGAGCTTTCAAGATTGGCTTCCAAATCACCTGGCAATTTTGCCTCAATTCTTTCATCTATTGGTATTGAAGTATCCTCAGCTTCTAACAAAGCGACTGGTGTCTTCACAGGAACTCGTTTACCCTCTTGGATTAATATTTTTACTAATTTACCATCGTAGGGTGATTCAGATTCAGCTGTTATCTTCTCTGTTTCCAGAATAAAGAGCACATCACCACGTTTTACTTCATCGCCCTCTTTCTTGATCCAATCGACGATGGTCCCCTCTTCCATGTTTAGGCCAATTTTTGGCATTACAATTTCTATTACCGCCATACCGACCTCACCTATATTCAAAGAATCTCCGCGACATTGCTTCCAACATTGCCTTTTTGACATCAATAATCCAAGGACCGTTGCGGTTAAGGACTATATGAGCAATATCTTTATCTTGTAAAACAAGCTCTCTTTCTCCGTCTAATGATAGAACCACTGGCCGTTCTGATACAATTTCATAGGCATTTCCCAATTCTATTTTTTCTATTTGAGACAGAGTTATTTTTCTAATAAGTCCTGGCCCAATTGGTGCAATACTATGGTAATATGGGTGAGACTTTGGATTTACGATCGCCATTGCTCCAAAGTCATCCTGCTCAGAAATCGGGTACAGTATGCCAATAATTGCCGATAAACCGATATTAAGCGGAGAAGCGCTGGTGACTACAATTTGTCTTAGCTCAGAAAGATCCCATATTGATCGTGCTCCTGTAAAACTCCCTACACTGACTGCCAAATCGATTAGGGCTATATCGACCATCTTTCCATTAATCCACACTTCGATACGCTTATGCTGCCTGCATAATGAGTTCCGTTGGGACATGTCTAAACTAGCAATATAGCCAGCACATAGACCAGCGATTGAGCCATCGATTAAGTAGGGGATCACATTGTTTGTGCCGGCTGATAATGGCAGCAAGGGGATTTCTCCACAACCCTTGGCGACGATACGCGTAGTCCCATCACCACCGAGCACAACAATGCAGCCAATATTGTTGGTGCTCATTAATTTAGCAGCCCGAATTGAGTCACTATCCGAATTGCTTAATTCCATATCTAGATATTCTATCTTATAAATAAATTCTGGAAATTGAGTACGCACTCTGTGAACAGCTTGCTTGCTTATATCGTATAAGTCGGGCATCACTTTCACTTTGGACACACCGCTCATATAAAGCCCTGCAAAGACTCTGCTAATGATATTCACCTTATCCTGATTTCCAACGATTGATGCTTTTGCTGTTAAACGTCGAATATCTTTGCCAGAGTGTGGGTTTGGAATTATACCAACGGTGGCCATGGTTCTTTTTAGCTTGACATAACGCGTTTTACACCATTGATGATTCTACTTTCACTTGGAAGGACAAACTCTTCTAGTACTGGGCTAAACGGGATAGGCACATCCTCCGCTGTTACTCGAACGATAGGAGCATCAAGATAGTATAATCCGTGCTCGGCTATTCTGGCGCAAATTTCTGAGCTGATACTGCAATCAGGCCAAGTTTCCTGTACAATAACCAAGTGACCTGTTTTCTCCACTGATTGCAGAATCGTTTTCTCATCCAACGGATCAACGGTCTGCAAATCGATAATTTCCACATTGATATCTTCTTGAGCTAGCTTCTCAGCAGCCGAAATACTCAGATGAACCATATATCCATACGTCACGATGGTTACATCTTGCCCTGACCTCTTTATTTCCGCTTGCCCTAATGGAATCGTGTATTCAGTTTCTGGAACCTCTCCCCGTAAACCATATAACTTTTTGTGTTCAAAAAATAGCACAACATTATTGTCCCGAATAGCACTTTTTAATAACCCTTTGGCAGCATAAGGGGTGGAGGGAACAATTACCTTTATCCCGGGCACAAACGAAAACATTGACTCAAAGCAGTTTGAATGTTGCGGTCCAGCGGATAAATACCCCCCAATTGGTGCTCGAATGACCATAGGAATCTCCATGATTCCTCCAAACATATATCGCATCTTGGCCGCCTGGTTAATGATCATCTCCGAGGCCAGAGTGATCCAATCAGAAAATTGAAGCTCAATTACCGGTCGGAGGCCAGTTGCTGCGGCACCAACACCCATTCCCACATAAGCTAATTCTGAAATTGGCATATCAATTACACGCTCTGATCCGAACTCTTCGTAAAGTCCTTTAGTAGCTCCATTTGCGCCACCATATGGACCGATATCTAAACCCCATAAAACGACTGAAGGATCTTTTCTCATTTCTTCTGCAAGGGCTTCTTTTATGGCTTGGTTGTAAAATAATTCTCTCATTGGAACCTCCTTGTTCAAGTCGAAAAAATCAGGCCCATAAATCTTGTAAAGCATCTTCTGGTGCCGGTAAGGGGCTATTACGGGCGAAATGGATAGCTTCTTTTACGTCTGCCAAAATCCTACGGTTGATCTCGTCCAATTCATTTTCCGTAAAAATGTTCTGATTAATCAATAAATCTCTGAATCGTGCTATCGGCTCTCTTGACATCCACGCCTCTACCTCTTCCCGCGGACGATAGGTATCTGGTTCACCCTCAAAATGTGGGCGCCAACGGTAGGTTTTGCCTTCAATCAAAGTTGGCCCATCTCCTGATCGAGCTCGTTCAACAGCTTCTTTGGTAACCTCATACACTGCTATAACATCATTGCCATCTACAACAACACCAGGCATACCATAAGCCCCTGCACGAGCGGCAATATCTTCGACTTTACGTACTTCACTTTGGCGGGTACCAACAGCATACAGATTGTTTTCGCATACGAAGACAACAGGTAAGTCAAATGCAGCAGCAATATTGAGCGACTCGTGAAACATACCCTCATTAGAAGCACCATCCCCGAAAAAGCACACGGTTACTTGTTCGGATTTGCGATATTTTGACGAAAAAGCAGCTCCAATAGCAATAGGTAGACCTGCTCCTACAATACCGTTGGCACCCAGAATGCCTAGTAATGGCCAGGCGATATGCATAGACCCTCCCTTACCCTTATTGTAGCCAGTCGATTTGCCATATAATTCAGCCATTATTTTGTTAAGATCGCCGCCCTTAGCAATGATATGTCCGTGACCACGGTGTGTGCTAGTAATATAATCATTATCTCGTAGTGTTGCACACACACCTGCTGCAATAGCTTCTTGACCAAGATACAAGTGTACAAACCCTGGCAACTCACCTGCCGCAAATAATTCTCTAACATGTTCCTCAAAGTACCGAATCTTGATCATTTTTTCATACATTAGCTCTAACTTAATTTTGGGAATATCCATTTTTCCTCCAGCTTCGATAATTAACTCTTAAGCATTAACAATGCATTCTTGGCAATCGTTGTTGAATCGCCTGTTGGTTCAAATTCCATCCCCACATAGCGAGTATATCCTACACGCCGCAATGCTTTATAGATATTGGCAAAATTGATCTCACCAGTTCCCGGTTCGTGACGCCCGGGCGTATCAGCTACGTGAATGTGGCCTATTAAATCTATGTTTTCGGTTATTCTTGGAATTAAGTTGCCATCCATAATTTGAACATGATAGCAATCGAACAATATTCGTAAATTTGGATGTGCCAATTTCCGGATTAATTCAAATCCAACGTCAATATGATCCAACCAATATCCTTTATGATCCACTTTGGAGTTTAGGACTTCGAGATTTAAGGTCACGCCTGCTTCTTCCGCCATTTTTACCAGTACTTTTAGACCATCTACGACACTTTGATACTTGTGTTCAGGGTTTAGATTAGGGAATTGAGACAGTACACTGCGATCTGTACCTAGTTCGTCGGTCAAAAGGAAAAGTTGTTTTACGCCGATTTCTTTAGCTTTTGCCAAGGACTCTTGCACACCTTTTATAAATGCTTTGCGGTGTTCGGGGTTTACCAAAGAACCACTCTTATTGGCTTGGAAAATCAATATATCAATACCCACTTGCTCAGTAACTTTCTTGATTGCAACCAAATCCTTATTTTCCCAATTCCAAAACTCTATGGCATCGTACCCTACTTCGGCTGCTTTGCGAATACGTTCAAGAAATGGAAGGTCCTTAAACAGCATTTCAATGCATACAGAGGCTTTCATTTATCCCTCCTTGGTGATTGCAGCTTGTTTCAATAAATGAACTGCAAAGGCCAAATCCTTTCTGGCTTCGAGTGCAGAGGTGCGCGGCTCGTGATCATAGACAATGCAATCGTAAAAATGTCTCCACTCACGTTTAAAAGCTTCGTCAAAAGAGCAAGTTATCTGCTTTTTTATAGCCGAGGAGCCATCATTTTCGTTAATTAATAAAATAGTAGGTGCATTTTTTAAATAGGGGAAGGGGAACCGGATCTCAATTCTTTTATCATTACCCCAAACCTGGATTTGCTCATCCCATTCAACCAGGGTTGTTAAACTGCCAGATTCCCACATTACATGAACACCATTTTCGTATTGAAAAAGCGCAGTAACCATATTTGAGCCAAATAAGCTGGCAGCTATAAGTTTCTGAGGTAGCCCATATATCCCATGCAGGGCATTAATATCATGGATCGCTAAGTGAATCATTATATCGTGTGCTTCTAGCAAATCGACCCGATTTTTTCCAATATCCTGCAACATATCGGTTTGATCTTGTTTGCGGACTTCTTCAATAATCTCAGAGGATAGATCCGAAGCCTCTACAAGGTCATAGATTTCATGATTGATTTGGTAAGTACCCGCGAAGTCGTGGACACGGATCATAAAGATCCTATCCATTTGCGTTATTATCTTTTGGGCTGTTTCAAAGGCTGGATCATAGCGTTTCATATAACCAACCATTAATTTGACCTTATTGCGTGCTGCTGAAGCGATCATCTCATCAGCTTGTTTTAGATTGAACGCAATCGGTTTTTCAACCAGAACATGTTTTCCAGCTTCCATGGCGGCTATAGCTGGCAAAGCATGATTTTTGTTGGCTATTAAAATTGCATCAAGGTCTTCACGCTTTACCATATCCCTAAAATCAGTAAATAGATGTTTTACCTTGTATTTTTCACCCAAAGTTTCCAAAACCTTTGAAGAAATGTCGCATAAGGCACCAATTTCAAATTGGGGCAATTCTTGAAGATATGGTAAATGAGCGATTTGAGCTATCTGCCCACAACCGACAACACCCACGTTAATTTTTTTCATAATTCCACCTTCCTCATAAAAAATGTATCAGGATTCTAGCGTTTTAGCATACTTGCTTCGTAGAGCATCAATCAATACAGCAAAGAAGATAATACTGCCTCGAACGACGTCCTGCCAATAGACAGAAACCCCCAATAGATTCAAGGCATTATTAATGACGCCTATTATTAGCACCCCAATCAAGGTGCCCCCTATGTTACCCTCTCCACCAAATAGGCTAGTTCCACCAATCACAACTGCCGCGATTGCAGAGAATTCAAATCCAATACCCATTGAAGGCGTGAAAGAGTTCAGTCGAGAGGTCAAGACTAGACAGGCTAATCCCGAGTATATTGCCAATATCACAAAGGTCATAAAAATAATCTTTTCCACATCTATACCTGAGAGCCGCGCCGCATCAGGATTGCCTCCTACTGCATAGACCTTCCTTCCGAATATAGTATGAGAGAGAATAATATGTCCTATTAGAAACGCCAACAACATAGTAACTACTGGAATTGGAATTGGCCCTATAGAGCCTAAACCGATTGTTGTGTAAAACTTGGGAAGTCCCCAATAATTCATCCCCTTGGAAATAGCTAACACCAAACCGCGACCCATTGTCATTGTAGCCAGTGTAACTAAAAAAGCCGGCATTCGTAGATAAGCGGTAGAAAAACCATTTACAATCCCGATCGCCAATGAAGTGGTAAAGATAAGCAACAACCCAATCCACCATGGTTGACCACCATCTTTCATGGCTATCACAGCCACTGCGCTGGACAATGCTACGATTGCACCAACAGAGACGTCAATACCACGGGCAATGATCACATAGGTCATGCCTACAGCTATAATCCCTACCGCCGAGGTCTGGAGTAGAATATTGCTTAAGTTTCCTACCGTTAAGAATACCGGAGAGCCGACCGATATTAGCACGCATAGGATGACAAATACAATGTAGATTCCATAACGAAGAGCAAAACTGCTAATTTGTCTTCCTATTCCCTTTTCTTTCCAAAGTAGGACTTTGTTGTTTACCATCATTGTATTCTCCCGTCATTTTTACAAGGATTTTTGCCGCATCAAGATTGTCATTAGTAAACTCTTCAATAAACCTGCCATCTCGAAGGACTAATACGCGGTGACAAACACTAACAATCTCCTGTAATTCCGAGGAAATAAATACTATTCCTGCTCCATCACGGGCTAAATCCTGGATAATTTTGAAAAATTCTGCTTTAGCGCCGACATCAATTCCTCGGGTTGGTTCGTCTAAGAAAAATACTTTCGGAGATGTTTCCAACCACTTACCTAGAACGACTTTTTGCTGATTGCCACCGCTTAGGTACTTGACTTTTTTCAGAATCGAAGGTGTGACTATATTCAATTTCTCTTTTTGTCTCATTGCTGCTTGGTATTCTTTGGTAGCCATCATCCAGCCAAATGAAGTGGCAAACTTCTTTAAGTTCGCGAGAGTGATATTGTCTTTCACAGATTTCTCAATCACTAAGCCTTCCTTATGTCGGTCTTCTGTGATATAACCTATTCCCAACCTGATAGCTTGCGCCGGGTTCTTAATCTTGACTGATTGACCGTTAAGATAAATTTCCCCCTGATCGATTTTTTCTAATCCGAAGATAGCTCTGACTAATTCAGAACGCCCAGATCCCAACAAACCTGCAATACCTAATATTTCTCCCTTGTGTAGATGGAAGTGAATCCCACGCAGTTTGGGTTCTTTCCATAAGTTCTTAACTTGTAATATCACTTCTTTCTTTGGTTTTACTTCTCGGGTGGTGTACATCTCGCCAAGCTTCCGCCCAAGAATCAGTTCGACCAATTTGCCTGTATTCAAGGATTTCGTTGGAGTAGTTATTATATGCTTCCCGTCTCTTAGAACTGTAACTCGGTCGCACAATTCAAAGATTTCATCTAAACGGTGGGAAACATAAATGATCGATATGCCCTGACCTTTAAGTTCTCGAATGATTCGAAATAAAGTTTCAATCTCCCTGCCTGTGAGCGATGATGTTGGTTCGTCGAGAACAATTAGTTTCGCATCCTTTACAATCGAAGCTGCTATCTCAACCAATTGCTTTTCACCGGGCTGCAGATGAGCAATTTTCTTACTTGGTGTTAAGTGCTCCAAACCCATTCGACATAAGACTTGCCGAGCTTGACTCTCTAATAATTTATCGGGGACGAAAAATGCGCCTTGATTATCTAAAATTGATAAATATAAATTATTTGCAATCGTTAGGTTTGGAAAAAGGGATAATTCTTGATGGACGAGTGCGATGCCAATTTCAGCAGCTTGTTTTGGATTGTTAATGTCAACTATTCTTCCATTAAATGTTATGGAGCCCGAATCTGCTTTTACGTTACCCCCGATAATATTTACCAATGTGGACTTTCCGGCTCCATTTTCACCAACTAGTGCGTGAATTTCACCTTTTCGAACATCTAAACTAACCTTATCAAGAGCCTGGACACCCGGATATTGTTTTGAAATATTTACAAGTTTGAGTAAAGTATTTGTATCAGAAGCATTCATTGTCAATAGAGTTCCTGTGTGTCTATAGACATCTTCCACAAATCAAAACATCAATTTGTTCTACGGTTTACGACTAAACAATGTATGATATGAATTGCTCATTCTTCGTCCTACATGGGCAATGACCACACTTTTTTGTGCAGCGGCCATGTATCCATACGATCATTGCCCATGATATTGAATTTTCACATTCCACTATCTTGAGGTATTAACCGCGTTTGCCCAATGACTTATATCGTCTACATTTTCGGGTGTAATTGGATCAGGTGGTAAACGAATAATCGGGGCCTCAGGCATTATTCCATTGAGATAGTTCACAGTTACTTCAATAGCTGTCTGCCCCATGGTAATAAGTTGCTGTGCTGAGTCGGCATCAACTTTTCCCTCTCGGATGGCTTGCAGTGGCGCAGGGCAGCCATCAGTTGAGATAAAAATGATGTGATCTTCGTGACCAGCAGGTTTCCACTTACCTAGTGACTCCATTGCAGAATCAACCCCTGCGAATAGCGCACAGCCACTCGCTATATAAATTGCGTTGATATCTGGATAAGCCTGAAATGCGTCTAGGATGGCAGCATTGGCTTTCTCTGCGCTCCAATAAGTGGGCAGTTCTGCCACAACATTCAAACCGAGCTCTTTTGCTTTGGTACTAAATCCTTGATGACGTTCTTGTCCAGCTGATGTGGCTAGATCACCCAAAAGTTCAAGTACTTTCAGCTCACTCAAGGGAACACCGTACTTTTCAGCAACAGCGGCCATAAGCTCTGCACCTTTAGCGCCAATTTTCACATTATCAGATTCTATTAGGGCGACCACTTCTCCCCCCTTTGTTGAGCGATCCATTGTTACCACAGGGATTCCGGCTTGGTTTGCTAATTGTACCGAAGTAGACAATGCAGCCGAATCAACGGGTACAAACACTATCGCATCAACTTTTTGGGTAATCAAATCTTCGATAATCGCCATTTGAGTCTCAACCGAGTTACGGGCGTCCAATGTAATCAGATTTACACCCTGCTTAATTACCTCACTCAAAACGCCGATATAAATTGCGCGCCAGCCGTCATTGTCTAAAGCTGGCATGACTACCGCAATTGTCTTATCGCTATTGCCACCTGAAAAAGAGACCTTTTCTCCTGCCGCAGCCTTGTCAGCTAGTTCTAGAGCTAGGACAATCGGGTCACTAATTTGGGTCGGTTTAGTTTCAGAAACTTCAGGTGTAGATGTTGCTCCGGGTTGTGGGGAGGGCGGTATAGTTGGGGTAGTCGTTTGACACGCTGCAAGCAAAACGATTATGATAAGTGTAAGTAGTCTGGCTTTCATTTTTTTCTCTCCTTAATGGTGTAGTTTGGCTAATATAAGTTAAATAGAAATTTGATTACAATGCCCACATTTGCATAAACCCAACCTCCTGCTCACTGCTTGAATAGACCAAATCATCAGATAACATATTCAATTCACCAGGGAGATGGCTCCCTTTTCGTAACCGTCTTTCTTGACCTCAACTTTTTCATTAGACGATAAAATCCTTTTCTACATCTTCACCTAGCTGAGTTTCCGGTGCAAAAGGCTCGAATAAACTGTGCATGCGGTTGTTCTGTTGAGTTTTGTTTCTGAAACTAGACCAATCTAATTTTAGAAAGCTGATTTCGATAATTGACGATAGCTGACATTTCATAACTAAACCCTGCAATTAGGCGAATTTAACTTCCCCTCACACTGTTGTAACCTCCTTCAATCATGGGGTAAGGAATAGATATATTTATAATTTCTTTTGTTTTATTATAATCCATTTAAACCTTTGCGTAAACGATTAAATAAATTATACAAGAATATATTGTGCCTGTCAAGAGTTTACTTTTGTTATTTTATTTAAGGAGTCTTAAAAAACTAACCTTAGACAATAGATAAAATTGGAACAACACTCGCTTAAGGAGAAACTCAGAAATGACCAAGACGGTATTGCAAACTCTGAAAGGGATAACCAATTCCCGCAAGCGCCAGGTAAGACAATATCCCCTGTTTTGGCTTCCAACCGGTGGTTCGCATTCCGAAATGTTTTCATAACCCCCTTACATGAGTTAGGATTTTTTTCGTCGCAAATGTTCAGCGTGCTGTGGCTACCAATCCATCCCTGGCCTTTGCCCTTTTGGGCATCTAAGAGTAGCATAATAGGAGCATCAGGGTCAAATCAACGCTGATGATGCCGTTGATGGTTGCCTGGTGCAAGCCGTTGATCAGGTTGGTGGGGGTCAAAAAGCGGTCAGAAAGCAGCGATAAAGCGATTACCAACGGCAAAAACGAAAACACCAACCCGAAACGCTGGAAGAAGGTGCGTCGCTCAAAGAGGCGAAATTGCGCAGAGGCTTGGGCAAGGCTCATGGACAAACTCCGCTGTTGCGCTCTAAAAGACGACTCCGGCGACCAGAATAATGTTGGCGTAGGGGGTGAACTCCCCCGTGCGCACCACTGCCCGCGCCTG
>Ga0308390_1001560_pt1 | contig 14678 bp, 10 predicted proteins | sample Hotspr2Sample149_FD_202358 | JGI IMG/M metagenome (GOLD analysis project Ga0308390, IMG submission 202358) | Hot spring phototrophic mat microbial communities from Mushroom Spring, Yellowstone National Park, Wyoming, United States - 20040719_149 ...
AACGCAAAATATTCATCGCTAAAGTATCGCTTCGTATCGAGAAACTCTGTAAAAATTTCAGCGTGCGGGACTTTTTCTAAAATTTCACGAATGCCGCGATCCTCTTCATCTGTCCATTTTAAGCCTTTATGGTAAGAGTGCAGAATAAGTATTTTCTTATTTTGCGAGAATAATTCGTTGTTAATTAAAAACAAGGATACAAATATTACACATAAAAAAGTGCAATTAAAAATTAGTTTTTTATATAGAATTTCAATATTTGCCATACAATTTAATTAACGCTATTTATTTTAAAGTATTGTTAAATAAAGAATTCTAAATATTTTTTAATTTAATATTCATTTGTTAATTTTTAGAATATATTACTATTAATATCGTTTATTAAGAAAAATTTAAATTGAGCTAATATGAAACAACTTAACGCTGAATTTCTCTTGGGTGCAACAAATGATAGCCAATTCCCAAAGTTAAACTTACCAGAGGTTGCCTTCTGTGGACGTTCAAATGTTGGCAAATCATCTTTGCTAAATAGCATTGTGCTTAATAAACATCTTGCAAAAATTAGTTCCACACCCGGCAAAACAAAGGAGATTAATTTTTATTTAGTAGAAGACAAATGGGTTTTTGCAGATTTGCCAGGTTTCGGTTATGCTGCTGTAGGAAAGAATCTACGACTTAAATGGACGGCATTAAATTGGCATTACTTAGAAAAAAGAGAAAACCTTCGGCTTACTTGTGTGCTCGTCGATAGCCGCCACGATCCTATGGAGCAAGATTTAGCAACAATTGAACGGCTCGAATTCGCCGGTAGGAATTATTTGATTATACTTACAAAATGTGATAAAATCAGCCCTAAATCTGTCGATGAGCGAAAAAAACAATTGGAACACCTTGTCTCACAGTGCAAATACGCCGTTGAAGTCTTGCCTTATTCATCTGTGAAATTGCAAGGTAGGGACGAATTGCTTGCAATTTTAAAACGATTTTTAGTTTAATATGGAGAATTGAGATGGACTTTGAAAAAAAACTTTTAGATAGTTTAGAGCAAACAATATTTACAAAACGCAGAACCGTAGAGCTATTCCAAAATGAGATTAAACAAGCCGCCAGTTTGCTTGCAGACACCTTACAAAATGGAGGCAAGATCCTTCTTTGTGGCAACGGCGGCAGTGCTGCTGATAGCCAGCACATAGCCGCTGAACTTGTTGTGCGGCTTCGCAGCCATATAAATCGTGTCGCTTTGCCGGCAATTGCCTTAACTGTTGATACATCTATATTAACTGCTGGTGGAAATGATATAGGTTTCGATAACGTTTTTTCACGTCAGGTTGAAGCATACGGCAACTCCAATGATACCCTTGTTGCTATTTCTACAAGTGGAAATAGCGAAAACGTGCTTCGTGCTGTTTATTCTGCAAAGAAAAAAGGCATGCGAATTATTGGTTTACTTGGCAAAGATGGCGGCAAAATCAAAGACCTATGCGATATATCAGTTGTTGTTCCATCAAGCGAAACTGCTCGCATTCAAGAAACACATATTTTTATTGCTCATCTCTGGTGCGAAGCAATTGAAGAAATCCTTTTCCCTGAATTATTTAATAAATAAAGGTGATTTATGCAGAATATCACAAAATCAGCTGAATGGGAAGCACTGCAAAACCACTATAATGATATTTCGAAGCTCCATATGAGAGAGCTATTTGATGCCGATCACAATCGGTTCGAAAAATATTCTATTCGTCTGAAAGGTATATTATTTGACTACTCAAAAAATATAATTACAGACGAAACAATTGACTTGCTTTTAAAACTTGCCAAAAGAGCAAAGCTGAACGAAAAAATTGAAGCAATGTTCAGTGGAGAAAGGATAAATTTCACTGAGAATCGGGCAGTCCTTCACGTGGCTTTACGTAATTTTTCTGATATGCCTATATACGTCGATGGTCAGGATATTATGCAAGGTGTTAAATCTGTTCTGCATCATATGAAACAGTTCAGCGAGGCAGTGCGTTCGGGCGAGTGGCGCGGAGCCACCGACAAACGCATAACCGATGTTGTCAATATCGGCATTGGTGGTTCGGATTTAGGTCCAGCAATGGTTTGCCATGCATTGAAGCCTTTCTCGAATGATGTTCTTCGTGTGCATTTCGTCTCGAATATTGATAGCACAGATATTGTTGAAACTTTGAAGAAATTAGACCCTGAAACAACTCTTTTTATAATTGCATCAAAAACATTTACAACACAGGAAACACTAACTAATGCGAATACTGCTAAAAGATGGTTTTTGAAAAGTGTAGGCAATAAGGAAAGCGATATTAAAAAGCACTTCGTTGCACTTTCAACAAACGAGCAAGCTTGCCAAGAATTTGGAATTGATCCGCAAAATATGTTTCACTTCTGGGATTGGGTTGGTGGACGGTATTCGCTATGGTCGGCAATAGGGCTATCCATTGCTTTATACATAGGTTACGATAATTTCGAGCAACTACTACGTGGAGCTTATGAAATAGACTGTCATTTTCGAAATGAACCGTTTGAACGGAATATTCCAGTAATTATGGCTTTGCTTGGTGTCTGGTATAACAACTTTTTCGGTTCTACAAGCTATGCAGTAATACCTTATGATCAATATTTGGTGAGATTTACTGAATTTTTGCAACAACTCGACATGGAAAGCAATGGGAAATACATCGATGCAAACGGCGAAAAGGTTAATTATAGGACAGGTCCTGTGCTTTGGGGAACAATCGGTACAAACGCGCAGCATTCATTTTTCCAGCTGTTGCATCAAGGCACACATCTTGTGCCCGCGGATTTTATCGCAGCTGTGCGAAGCCCAAATGAAGTTGGAGAGCATCGCCCTATTTTACTTGCTAATTTCTTTGCGCAGACCGAAGCTTTGATGAAAGGAAAAAACCGCGATGAGGCTCTCCAAGAATTGCGTCAGCAATTTAAAGATGAAGAAACCATTAGCAAGCTTCTTCCGCACAAAATATTTGAAGGAAATCGCCCGACAAACACCATTTTGCTCGACGAGCTCACACCTAACACCTTAGGCAAACTGATTGCCATTTATGAACATAAAGTATTCACTCAAGGTGTTCTTTGGAACATCAACTCGTTCGATCAATGGGGAGTCGAGCTCGGCAAGCAACTTGCAAAGCGTATTTTGCCAGAACTCGCTGGCGTTGATTTTATTTATTCGCACGATTGCTCCACAAATGGTTTAATTAATCATTATAAAAAAATTAGAAAATAAAAATTGCTAAATATAAAGCAATATATTATTGACAAATCGAAAGAGCTTGGTTTCGATTTATGCCGTTTTGCAAAAGCTGAAGCATTGGAAACCGAGTTTGAGCATTATCAAAAGTGGCTATCGCTTGGCTATGCCGCCAATATGCAATATTTGCATAAAAATTCCCATAAAAGAAAAGATCCTCGTGAGATTTTACCATCTGCAAAAACAGTTGTTGTGCTCGGTCATAACTACAAGACACCATTTGATTACAGCAATTGCACAAATAGATCGGGATTTATTTCCCGATACGCTTGGGGAGATGATTACCACGAAGTTCTTAATGCAAAAGCCCACAGGCTGATTGATTTATTGCAGCAGAAAGCAGAATTCGACTATAAAATTTATGTCGATACTGGTTCGATATTGGAGCGAGCTTGGGCTGTTAGAAGTGGCATAGGTTGGCAAGGCAAAAACGGTAATGTGATTAACTTCGAGATAGGTTCTTTCATTTTTCTTTGCACAATTTTAATTTCGTTGGAGATAGAACCAGATGACCCAGTTCGAGATTACTGCGGCACTTGCCAACGGTGTATTATCGCCTGCCCAACTGGCGCAATAGTGCAACCGAAAGTTGTTGATGCTCGGCTGTGCCTTTCGTATTGGAATATCGAAGCAAAACCGAGCGAAGAAATCCCAGAAAATATAAAACAAAACATTGTCTCAAGGCTTTTCGGTTGCGATATTTGCCAAGAAGTTTGCCCTTACAACAAAAAAGAATTATTCACCGAAGAAAAGAGTTTCTATCCACGAGCTGGCGAAACATGCTTAGACATCGATTATATAATAAATATGTCGCAAAACGACTTTTCGCTTCGTTTTAAGCATTCCCCAATAAAACGAAAAAAGTTCGAAGGTTTAAAGCAAATAGCAGCGATAATAAGCGAAAATATAAAATAATTGGCTCTTTAAATCATTGATAATTTTTTCAAGTTTTTTAATGAAATTTCTATTCTTAGATAAGTATTTCATTTACTTTGAATTATTAGTTATTTTTCGAATTCAATAAATATATGATTTAAATATACCTTTGATTAATTTAATTAAAATAATTTCTAATTTTTTAAACACTTTTTTAAACACTCAATGTTTTTTAAATTAAAAAATACGACTGCACAAAATAAGAAAAACATAAAGGTAATATTATGACAAAAGAAGAAAAATTTTACAAAGCATTACAAGATATTTTCATCGGCGCTAAAATCGAAGGACAAGGCGGATTTGTTAATTTGATGCGTATAAAATCGGATTATTACTGAAAAATGAAGTAAATTATTAAGGAAATTTATGGAAGCCAAAACTAAACAATTTCAGTATGAAATTCAAAGCTACCAAGAGGAATGTGTAGCAAACATCGTTAGTATTTTTCAAAAACTTAATCAAAAATGTTGTTTTATTGATATTTTAGAAGAGCATCACAAAAAACACAACTACAAATTTCCTATTCAGGATACAAAAAACATTGATATAATGATGGAAACAGGTACCGGGAAAACTTTTACATATATAAAAACTATTTTTGAACTATGTAAACATTTTGGTTATAAAAAATTTATTATTCTTGTTCCTTCTGTTGCTATTCGTGAGGGGTCAAAAACAAACCTTGAAGATACTAAAGAATATTTTAAGGGTTATTATGCTAATGAGAGAGAAAAAGAAATTGAAACCTTTATTTATGAAGGAGGAAACATTTCAGCCGTTAGACAATTTATTGGAACCTCCCATTTATCTGTTTTGGTAATGACCCCAAGCTCTTTTAGTCACAAAGACAATATTCTTAATCGTCTATTAGATAGAGACATTTACGCACCCAATTTGTTCGAAAACAATCAAGAGCCACCCAAAACCTATCTTGAATGTCTGAAACGACTAAATCCAATCGTGATAATGGACGAACCTCACCGTTTTGATGGTGATGCTTTTAAAAAATATTTTGAAGGATTTAATAATTATTATTTGCGGTTTGGTGCAACATTCCCCAATAAAAGAGACAGTATCCCTTTATCAAATGTGGCTTATGTTTTAGATAGTATTTCTTCTTTTCGCCAAAGTTTGGTTAAAAAAATTGTTGTTTATACGCAAGATGTCGTTGAAAATACCGATACCCTTGTTGGTATTGAAGATAATAAAGCCATTGTAAACACTTTAACCAATGGAATTATTGTTAGGCGAGAATTAGGGAATGGTTCTGTATTCAATGGCAAAAACATAAGGAAAATCAATAAAGATAGCATTGTGCTTGCAGATCACACCATTGTAAAAATCGATTATTCTTTATCAGACGAATCATTGCGGGCAATGATTAAAGAAACTATTAAAATTCATTTTGAAAAAGAAAAATTTTTGTTTAAGCAAGGTATAAAAGCACTTACACTCTTTTTTATGCAAAATGATATTAGTCTGTATCGTGGTAATAACCCCAAAATAAAAGAATTTTTTGAAGAAGAATATATAAATCAACGTTCAGAAATTATAAAAAATCTTAATCCTGATGATCCTTATTACAACTATCTACGAAACGATTTTGATGATGAAGGCAATTTATTAGTTCACAAAGGGTATTTTTCGGGCGATAAAGGAAATGCAGACGAAGAAATAAAAGCTGGCGTTGACGAAATTTTGAAAGACAAAAAGAAATTACTTTCATTTGATAGTCCAACTCGTTTCATTTTCTCTATTTGGGCTTTGCAAGAAGGTTGGGATAATCCAAATGTTTTTACAATTTGCAAACTTTCTAATCAAGGTAGTGAAATTTCCAAACTCCAACAAATCGGGCGTGGATTACGCATTTGTGTCAATCAAAACCTACAACGCCAAACCCTCAAAAATTTGAATAACGACCAGGAAGCATTTTGGAGAATTAATAACCTTGATGTAGTAGTTTCAAGCAAAGAACAAGGTTTTGTTGAGGCAATTCAAAACGAAATTTTAAGCAATTCATTCCTCATTTCCGAAACATTTACAGAGCAAGAACTTATTAAGATACTAAAAGAAAAATCGGGCTTTGATGATGATACTATATTTACTTTGGTTGATGATATTTTGATAGGTAAGAAAATGATTGTTCGTAAAGCAATTGTTGACGGTCAAAAAATTTATGTAAAATCACCTGACTTTACTAAAATTCTCAAAGAACAAAACCTGCCCGAAAAACAAGTAAAAGCTATTGAAAGCTTATTTGCAACCGATACAAGTACTTATGTACAAAAAGCCGAGAAGAAAGAGGAGAAAAAGAAAGTTTTTATAAAACCAACGCACATGCAAGAGTTTCAAAACCTTTGGAACGCTATCAATAAAAATGCTTTTTATGTTTTAGAAACTTTAACCGCAGAACAAGAAAACCAACTGATACAAAACATAAAAACACAGATTGAAGCACTCAACATTGATGAAATTTTATTGCAAACTATTCGTGCAGAACTGAACGTGAACAAAATTGGGCAGCAAGGTGCAATTGCAGAAAAGCTAACTGACACTGTGACATACAAAAGCAAAGTAGATTATTTGGAATTAGTTCGCACTTTGTCCAACAACACTAAAACGCCTATCTCTTTTGTTGTTAAGATTTTTAATGCTTTGAGTAATGATTTCAAAACCAAAATGCTTTGCAATAATCCCGAACAAGCACAAAGAGAAATTTCCGAAATAATCAAGCGTAACTTAATTGCTATGCTTAAAGCAAACATTAAGTATAACGGAATTAACGGAACAAGTTTGCCAAATGTATTCAAAACAGAAAATGGTAAAACCTACCTCGATACTGGTAGCACAGGTAAATTTCAGAAGGAAATAGAAAACGAATTTTCTCTGAAAACCAAATGGGTATTTGAAGAAGTGATTGAATATGACAGCGATTTTGAATTAGAAATTGTGGAACAAGACCCCGACATTGATAGTATTGAAATTTTCGGAAAGCTTCCACGATTAAAAATAAAAACTCCTTTAGGCGATTATAACCCCGACTTTTGCTATGTTATTAAAGCAAAAGATCATAAAAAAGTTTTTCTTGTTGTCGAAGCTAAAGGTTACCAAACCGAAACAGAAATACCCGCTGATGAAAAAGCAAAAATTGATTTTGCTAAAAAGTATTTTGAAGCCTTAGCAGAATACTACAAAGACAAAAACATAAAAATTTCATTCAAAGAACGAATCAACAAAACTCAATTAGCAGCATTAATAAATGAGGAGTAAAGTTATGACTAAGGAAGATTTCATAAAAGCAGGCTTTACGGTAATTGGCGAAGAAGCCAAAGAAAATAAACTTTTGGCGTTCTTAAAAGAACACTACCCAAGCGTTATCAAAGATAACGAAATAAACTTGCAAGAACTCAAAGCCATTGCAGGTCTGCCCATTGATGAAAAAGTAAACGGGTATGGGTTAAACTTTGTTGGGCGCAATTTCGCAAGAGCGAAGTATGCTCAAAAGACAGATAAAGAATTACGTCTCAATACCGAAATGAGCAAAAACATTGATACCACCCAAAATTTGGTTCTTAAAGGCGATAACTTAGATTGTTTGAAAATATTAAAAAATTATTACAGTGGCAAAATAAAATGTATTTATATAGATCCACCTTATAATACCGACAGCGACGAATTTGTCTATCCTGATAAATTTGATAAAGAAGAACTTAAAGTTTTAGGCTTAGCATATCTTAGCGAAGATGACATTGCCCGTATGGACTTTAGCTTTAAAACCAAAAAAAGCCACAACGGTTGGCTTTCGTTTATGTACCCACGCTTGCTTTTAGCAAGAGATTTATTAAGCGATGATGGAGTAATTTTTATTAGTATTGACGACAACGAACAAGCCAATTTGAAATTACTTTGTGATGAGATTTTTGGGGAGGAGAATTTTGTGGCTAATTTTGTATGGGAAAGCAAATATACTGTTTCAAATGATGCAAAATGGATTTCTGGGCAACATGAATACGTTTTATGTTATGCTAAAAAGATAAATAATTTTTCTATAGGTAGATTGAATAGGACCGATAAACAAAATAAAAGTTACAGAAACCCAGATAATGACCCTAGAGGACCTTGGAAAGCGACCCCTTTACATGCAAAAAGCGGAACAGAAAAATCTAGATATGAAATTACTTTTGACAACGGTATAATATGGAGTTGTCCACAGGGACGTTATCCACGTTATAGCAAAGAAACATTGTTAGAACTGTACAAAGAGGGTGTGTTGTATTTTAATAAGAATGGAGGCGTTGATAGAAAAACTTATTTGTCCGAAGTAAGTGCAAAAGGAGTAGTTCCTGGTTCAATTATGTATTATAAAGCAGTAGGGCATACGCACGGTAATAATGAAGAATTAGCTAAATTAGTAGGAAAAGGAATATTTGATAACCCGAAAGGAACAAAATTAATTAAATACTTAGCAAAAATAGCAAATTTAACTTTCTCCGACATCATCCTCGACTTCTTTGCAGGTTCAGGCACAACAGGACACGCCGTAATGGAACTCAACAAAGAAGACGGAGGCAACCTTAAATTTATCCTTGTTCAAATAGATGAACCAATTAAAGAAGACAAGCCTGCTTACAAATTTAGCATAGAAAATAACCTACCACCAGCTATCTCAAGCATAACTATAGAGCGTTTAAGACGGGCTGGAGAAAAAATTAAAAAAGAAATAGAAGAAGAAAACAAAAAGGCAGGAATTTTTGAGGAAAACAAAAAACAAGTTCCTGATATCGGCTTTAAGGTGTTTGATACAGTTGATGCACCAAAGTTAAATGTAGATGAAACAGGACAAATTCAATTCCCCGAACTAAATATTGATCCAATAAGCCGTATTTACAATATGATTTTCACGGTTGGTTTAGATGAACCAACACAAGTGCCCGAAGAAGCGGTGAAAGATTGCATTTATAAAATTGGCAATCATTATTACATCACTAATAGCGAAAAAATAAGCAAAGAAGATTTTGCAAAAGTCATTGATAAAGCCTCAAAAGCAGGTGGTAAAGTATTTATTGATGGTTGGACAGCAAGCTTAAATGCTACTTTGCAACATTATAAAGAAGATGTAAAGATTGTGTTTTAAAAATTAAATGCAAAAAAGAGAATCATTCTATATGAAGTTAAGAAGGACTTCAGTAGCAAAGTAAATTATAAGTTGTTGATCCAAAAGGAACCGAACACACAGATGGATATAGAAAAATAGATGGGTATTCAAGAATGTTTGAGGATATTAAAGATAGGGAAAAAATAAAAAATAAATTCATATACAATGGATTTGAAATAAAAATTTCACTTATGCTTAATGTCTTGGATATTAATACAGTTCCATCAAACTATAAAAGGTATTGTTCAGACGCTAACATTCATAATCTATTTATAAATCTATAACTAAAATGTCCGTCATTTTTGAGATGACGGACATTTTTTCACGTTGTATTTTGTACTTTTACTAACTTTTCTTGAACAGGCGCCTTAAGCGTCCGAAAATGGCATTCCCGAAAGCATTGTTCAAATAATCGGCGCTTGGAATAACATATATCGTAAGCAGTGTGGAAACAAGCAACCCACCTATGGAAACAATACCAAGCGGCATACGCAATTCTTTGCCGAAATCACCAATCCCGAGTCCCATCGGAAGCATACCGAGAATAATTGCAAGCGAAGCCATTATCTGCGGTTTTAGTTTTGTTGGTGCGGCTTCAATCAACGCATCTCGGTGTGTCATTCCTTTCTGTCGAACAAGCTGATTTGAGTAGTCAAGTATGAGAATAGCGTTGTTTACCACAATCCCAACAAGCATAATCACAGCCATCATCGATATTGTGTTCATAGTAGCACCAGTGATGAACAATATGCCCAAAACACCAATAAACGAAAGTGGCAGTGTGCTCATTATTATCAATGGTTGCACTAAATCTTCGAGTAATGCCGCCAGCAACATATAGGTAAGCACAATAGCTATAATAAAAGCACGCAGCATTTCTGCAATTGTTTCTTTCATCATCTCAGAGCTACCGCCCCATTTATAGAAATATCCTGACGGCAATTCTATCTTCTCCAAACGACGCTCGATTTCGCCTGTAACATCACCCAACGGGACACCAGCAGCAGGCGAGCCGGTAAATTTTATTGCTTTAAGTTTATCTCGGTGAATTATCTTTGCAAAACCTGTTGTAAAACGTACTTCACCGAGCTGAGCAAGACGATAAGGACCGCTCGGAGTATAAATTGGTATATTGCCAACCTTTTCTGGTGTGTTGTAAGAATCGTCATAAAGCTTAACTTTTATGTCGTATTCTTCCCCTTGTTCACGGTATGTTGTTGCAACAAGCCCCTCCATTGATGCACGCAAAGTCATTGCAACATCCATAACTGTTATGCCAGCTTCTTCGATCTTTTCACGATATGGGAAAATTGTAATTTCAGGTTTACCTGCACGCGATGAATTATCGAAGTTAATAAGTCCTGGCACAGTCGAAATTTCCTTTACAATTTTTGTTTTAATTCTTTCCAATTGTTCGGCATCGCGTCCGAGTATATAGAATTCAACAGGCGAGCCAGGTCCACCTATGTTATTTGCGTAATCAACCTTTATCTTAGCATTTGGAATATCAGCAAGCAAATTTGTAAATTCTGTGATATATTCTTGAAGCAATGTTGTTCTTTTATTTGCATCGAGAAGTTTTACGTCCATCATTGCAAGGTTTGTATTTTTATCGAGTTCGCCTTGGCTACCTAAGCTTGTTATAATTTTTTCAACATCTGGATATTGGCTAATACGACGCTCAATTTCAGCAAGCACAATAGCTGTTTCATCAATATTATAACCATCAGGAAGCTCAACGAATATTCTCACCTGTCCGTCGTCAATGCGTGGAAAGTTCTCGAAACCAATTTTCGGACCTATTACAATGAAACTTATGAGTAGCAAGCCAAATGAACCAAACGCAACAATTGACGCATATAACTTTCTGCTTAGAACCCAAGCAAGTGTTTTTTTATAATATTGTTCGATTTTAGACCATATCCTTTCAATAAATCCTCCAATAGGACCAACCTTTGGTTCCTTTGGTAAAATCAAAGAAGCAAGCATCGGAGTTACCGTAAATGAAACAAGCAACGAGAAAAGCGTTGCATAAGTTACTGTTAGCGCTAATTCACGGAAAAATAAACCTACCATAGAAGTCATCTGAGCAAGAGGTAGGAATACCACAAGATTTGTCAATGTCGAAGCAAGCACAGCAACAACAACTTCGTCAGCTCCTTTTGCCGCTGATTCTTTATTATCTGATTTAAATTCTTGTTTATGACGGAAAATATTTTCAATTACAACAATTGAGTTAGCAACAAGAACTCCAACCGAGACGGATAGCCCCATCAAAGTCATATTGTTTAGAGAAAAGCCAGACACTTTCATCAAAAGAAATGTTGAAACTATAGAAATCGGCATCGAGAGGGCTACAATAAAAGTCGATCTAATATCATGTAAAAATAACAGAAGAATAAGAGCTGTGAGAATTACTCCCATATAAATATTCGAAAGAGCATCGCTTACAGAACTTTTAATAAACTCCGAGCGATCTTGAGCTATATCGAGCTTCATACCTTTTGGCAAAGTTTTCCCGATTTCTGGGAGTGCTTTTTTTACACCATCAGCAACATTTACAATATTACCATCTGGTGATTTTATTATACCTATTCTTATAACATTATCAAGACGCATCTTTTGCTCATTATCGAAAAACACTGCTCTCTGGCGAACATCCTTTCCTTCGTCGAAAACTTCTGCAATTTGACCAAGTTTTTTTAGCCCACCACTTGTAGGAATTTGAATATCTTTGATTTTTTCCGGAGCAGAGTATTGCCCTTGCATACGCACAGTGTATTCTTGCCCTTGCAACTTAAAGTATCCAGCAGGTATATCGATATTATGTGCTCTCAAAATTTGTATTAGTTGTGGTAGTGAAATATTATTTTCATAAACTGTACGATTATCCATCTTTACGTGTATTTCGCGCTCTTGTCCACCAGTTAAAGTAACATTTGCAACACCCTCAATTTGTGAAAAGCGATCGCGTAGCACTCTATCAGCATAGAAATATAAGTCTCGTGGATCTGAATTTTCACCTGATAAAATTACATCAAGCACCGGAAAAGCTTGCAAATCTACTTTCTGTACAATAGGCAATTCAGCATCTGATGGCAGTTGGCTTAAAATTGCATCAATTTTATCTTTAACTTCTTGATTCGCAATATCGATATCCTTGCTCAGTTCAAATTGTATTATAATTATTGAAACACCTTCGAGTGAGTAGGAATCAATGACTTTAATCTTCGATATTGTAGAAACTGCGTCTTCGAGTTTTTTTGTTATTTGCGTTTCAATTTCTTTTGGACCGGCACCAGGATAAACAGTTGAGATTGTAACGTAAGGAATTTCGACTTCTGGGGTTAAATTCAAATTAATTCCAAAGAATGCCAAAGCACCAAACAAAACGAATACGATTATAATCATACTCATCATAATAGGGCGATTGACAGATGTTTGTGCTATTTTCATAGTTTCACCTTTAATTTACAATTTTAACTTTACTACCATCACGCAGCAGAAATATACCATCTGTAATTAATCTATCCCCTGGTTCAAGTCCTTCCAAGATTTCTATATCTATTGAGCTTTCCACACCTGTTTTAATTTCACGTTTGAATGCCTTCCCATCCTTTTCGACATAAACAAATTTATCGTCCCCGTCGCGAACAATATATTTTCGTGAAATAACAATTGTCTGGTTTTTACGGTATGCATTAATGCGTATTTCAGCTGTTACACCGCTACGAATTTTACCTTGCGGATTATCGAAATGTATCTCTACACCGTAAGCATTATGTTTTGGATCAATTGATAAATCAACAATCGCAACTTTGCCAACAAATTCATCACCGTTCACACGCATTGTAGCTGACATACCAGGTTTTATGTACTGCACCTCAATAGGAGAAGCCCAAATTTTTGCCTTTACTTTCTGCAATTGGGCAACAGTAAACAGATTATCACCAGCTTTAACTTTATCACCTTCTTTGACCAACATTTGAGTTATAGTTCCACTTATTGGGGACTCTATATAAATAAGCTTGTAAATCGATTCCCAATTGCGTTTAGCAACAAGATATTGAGTTTCTGCGTTATCAAAATTTTGTTGAGACGTTTCACCAGCGGCAAGTAGCTGCTTCATACGTTCATATAACTTTTTAGAATTTTCGTAAGCGAATTTAGCTTGTTCGTATTGAATTTTTGGATTATCTTTAGGGAACTCAACGATTATCTGTCCTTCACGGACACGAGAACCAACTTGAGCATTAATTTTAACTATTTTATCTTCTAGTGCTGCTTGCTGCATTGTTTCCTTTATACCAGTAACTTTTGCAAAAAAACTTAGGTCTTTTTCAAAACCTCGCTCGCCAATTGTCATCACTCGGACTGGAACGCCCGACTCAGCTCGAATTTGCTCAATGCTTTTGCCTGGTTTTACTTTCTTCTGGCAAGCACTGATTGATAATGAAAAAATTAGCGCAAAAATCAATGATTTTCTAAGATTAAATTGTTTCATTTATAAGACTCCTAAATTGATTAATTTTCGTCTATATAATTTGAATAGATACTGAAATATTTGCTGTTAATGTTTCCAATCAATGCATCAAGTTCGCATTTTGCTACTGTCCAATCATAGTACGATTGCAAAAGATTTGTCCGCGCTTGACGCAAAGCCAAATCAGCATTCTGTATTTCAAGCTGACTACCAGTACCTTCGCGGTAACGAACAGTCGCAATATCATAACCACGCTCAGCACGGCTTACATTCTTTTGCTGAGCTTCTATACTGGTTTTAATTCTTTGCAGATCATTAATTTTAGATTTTATTTGCAATGAAATCGCTTGCTGTAATTGTAATATTTGATAATCCGTTTTCGCAACATCAATCATACTCTGCTGTACTTTATTTGTCGTTCGCATACCGTTGAATAAATTAATGCTAAAGCTCAAACCAACAATAGCACTAGGGTAATTATTAAAATTGAAGTTATCTGATGAGCCATTGAATGAATAGCTACCAAAAGCAACAAGCGAAGGCCAATACTCCGATCGCGAAACATTAACTAAAGCATTATCTACACGGCGCTTGTTTTGAAGTGTCAGAAGGTCGTAATTTTGCTTCAAAGCATTTGTGATAGCCTCTTGCTCAGTAGGGAGTGTGTAGTTATCGAAAGATAGCTCACCTTCAACGTCTATTTCCTGAGATTGTGGTAAAGCCATTGATATTTTTAATGCCTCCTTCGCTACTTTCAAAGTGTTTTCCATTTGCAAAACAAGAGGTCGAATGTTTTCGACTTGCACCTCAGCTGTCAA
>Ga0308390_1001567_pt1 | contig 14641 bp, 15 predicted proteins | sample Hotspr2Sample149_FD_202358 | JGI IMG/M metagenome (GOLD analysis project Ga0308390, IMG submission 202358) | Hot spring phototrophic mat microbial communities from Mushroom Spring, Yellowstone National Park, Wyoming, United States - 20040719_149 ...
GAAGCATCCGTCGCAACGCGACGGGTGCAGAGGTCATCTACCGGACTCGTGAGAGCACCGGGAAACTCGCTCTGGTCTCCCCGTCGGCCGAGCGAGACTTTTTTTATCTAGCGAGCCCTTTTTTGGTCAATGCCCTATTAGGGGATTTTTTACGTTTCCGCACAGAAAAAAAAGATAATTTTGCAGTTCGGCTCGTGCTTAAATATAGACAGGACCGCCAGGTTTTCCGGAGCGGGTCCGGAAGGCGGTCCCGTCTTTTGTTTCTTTTTTTAGAAAGGAGAGGGAAAGATGAGGATGGGGGTGGAGTGCGTCAAGGCTATTGCATACGGGCTTGTATTTTACGCACTGACGCTTTTATGCGTCTGGACGGCCGTAATGTCCTATTGGCCTCTTACGATCATCGCGGGCATGGGACTGGCTGGGGTTACCTACAAAATTGCAAAGACACCCTAAGTTTCCACCTTTATGAGGCCGTCCTGAATATGTAGGTTCAGGAGCGAAAAGCTGGGTCGCTTAAGGGGCCGAAATTGGCTAAAGATTCGCAGATTTCGTGGCATTTACAAATGGACGGGACCGCCAGGTTTTCCGGAGCGGGTCCGGAAGGCGGTCCCGTCCTGGGTCTCCTTTTAAAAGGAGGGAAAAATATGATAAAACTAGACACGGGTCTTCGGGTATTTAATGTCCTCGCGTGTCTGGCCCTCTGTCATTACATGACCGAGGGTCCCCGCGACCTGGCCAGCGCCACCGTCGCGGCGCTGGTCGTCGCCAACACCGCCCGCCTCATTGGTGGTATTGTTGACTATTTCACCGGCCTATTCAGTGACTAGGCCGGTGATCCCCACCCCCTGAACAAGGAAGTTCAGGGTGGTGGGTTTTTTTAGTTATTCGTCAGTATTCTTGTCCCGAACTTCCCATCCACGTATTCAAACACCCTCTTCCAATTCCCCCATATTACATTATCATCAACCAATTCATGCAATCGCTTTCTTGCTGACTCTATAATAAAAACCCTTAAATCTTCCTCGTATGCCAATTTCGTAGCGTAATAGGCCATTTCGTCTAGATCGTTCGCTAGAAACCCTGTTACTCTATTGAGGTCAGTACGAGCCACGATCATACCAGGAAAAAAACCTGTCAGCTTCCTCGTCGTCTGAAGAGGACTTTTTTTAAACTAGTATGGTCAGAAGCAACCCCCATCTTGAGGATTGGCCAACGGCTAAAGATTAGCCGATTTCTTGGCATTTACAAATGGACGGGACCGCCAGGTTTTCCGGAGCGGGTCCGGAAGGCGGTTCCGTCCTGGGTCTTCCTTTTTTAAAAGGAGGGGAAAAAAAATGAGAATACCGGAGCATTGGCGGGTGGTCCTAATGACAATGTTGTTTTGGCTCTCTGCTGTAGGAGCCGTTTTGTCGACCGTCCACGACAGTTTGTTGGGCGCGGTCGCTTCGGCGGCCGCCTGCCTGGCAGGAGCCGTCTGGGTCTCGAGGTCCTAGTCCTCGCACCCCACGCCCACCCTCTGAACAAGGAAGTTCAGGGTGGTGGGTTTTTTTAGTTATTCGTCAGTATTCTTGTCCCGAACTTCCCATCCACGTATTCAAACACCCTCTTCCAATTCCCCCATATTACATTATCATCAACCAATTCATGCAATCGCTTTCTTGCCGACTCTATGATGAAGACCCTTAAATCTTCCTCGTATGCCAATTTCGTAGCGTAATAAGCCATTTCGTCTAGATCGTTCGCTAGAAACCCTGTTACGCCGTGTACGATCATTTCTTTCCAGCCCCAGTCGTTATGGGCTACTATAGCCACTCCTGTTGCCATAGCCTCTAGTCCAGCCCTTGACCAGTTTTCGTTCGACCGGTCGCTGGCTTGGATCATACAGTGCAATTGGGATAAGAATTGCTGAGCTGTCTCAGCTCGGCTGGGTAGTACGGTAGCCCACGCGGGGGGTTTTCCTACTTTACGTTCTACTTCCTTGCTCCAAGCCATTATCCTTGCATGGACGGGGTGGATGATCCGTTCGTATAATCTCCAAGTCCAGCGATGGTACTTATCGGGTGCAGGTCGGCTAATTCTTCCTACGACGAATGTTTCTCCTCTTTTATGTCGCAGGGGATTAAAGGGCCATTCATCTAATGCGAACGCTGCTCGTACTAAGAAGCCTTGTTCGTCGGTAACGCCGTATTCTTTTAGCTGAGGCATAAGAAGGTTTTGTTGAAACTGGCTCTGGAAGACATAGGCATCGAAGGGTTTTTGCATTCGGCTATAATGCCGCCGCTCTTCATCGAAGAGCCAGCACATGCAGCCTACCCAGATGATTTTGCAATCCATGCGTCGTAGGAGGTCGGCTGAGCGTAGGAATTCGCTGTTGCAGAATGAAATAACAGGGGCGCCCCTAAGCTCGTTGAGGTCGAGGAGACGCGTAGGGCCGCTTACTTGAAGAGTTTGGCAGCCTATAGAATCGCACTTTGTGCGATATTCAGGCAGGGGCGCCCCCCACGTGGGGATGAGGGTGACTTCAAGCCCAAACTTCCTCCAGAGCTTAAGAGTGTGCCAGCACTCGGTATTAGCCCCACCAACATCACCCGGATATCCAATGACAAAGATGCCCATAACGTCAAAACGAAGAAGGAGACGGACGGTGGGTACCTTCTCGAAATTTTGATTCTGGAATCAATTATAACATTAGACGGTCTCTTTTTTTACTGGCTAAATTATCTTTGGCCAAAGAAATAGAAAACGGTGGATGCCGTAATTCGCGCCTTTAACATTATCACTACTTTTTTTATCGTGTTGGACCTAATAAAGGACGTCTACAAGACAGTGGCTAATTCCTCTTGATCACGGTTCAACTCGTGGCTGCCGTCAGCTGTGGTTGGCTGCCGTTCTCCCGGAACTAGCCTTAATTTAGCTAAAGATTCGACGATTTTGTGGCATTTACAAATGGACGGGACCGCCAGGTTTTCCGGAGCGGGTCCGGAAGGCGGTTCCCGTCCTGGTTCTCCTTAAAGGAGGAAAAATATGAAGCAACTGGGCCTAGTGTTAATAGGATGCCTGGCGGTTTTCGCCGGGCATTGGGTTCGGCATGGCCAAGAGGGCTGGGCCCTCTTGGCCACATCTGTTATCGCCGCAATGGCGGCGATCGAGCTCGTCCGCGACGGGGTCAGCCAACTGAAAAAACGCTGACCCCGTCGCTCACCACACCTGAACAAGGAGGTTCAGGTGTGGTGGGTTTTTTTAGGTAGTTTATAAGGAAAGGGGGTGTGGGATCGGTTGATCCCATCCCCCCTAAAAGAATATCCCACCGTCAATTTTTGAGGCATTTAAATATGGAGCTCAAAATCTAGCCTATATTGGGCTAGATTTTGAGCTTCTTCTTTTTTTTACTTTTTTTCGCTACAAAAGACGGTTTAGCCTTGCCCGATTTTTCCCGCCAATCGGAGCAAGGCTTGGTTTGATGGGTGGCGGGGTAGGAGGTCAGTCGATATGTCGAAGGTTGTGATGTCTGCATGGTTGAAGGACGCATTATATGCGCTCCGAGCATTGGTGCTCGGCGCAATTGCCGGAAGCGCTGCCGGACTTGCACTTGATTTATTATTAGACTTGAGAGAACCGCATTTCACATCGGCACTTGCGGCAAATGGTATTAGTCTAGGACTTGCCGCCAGCATAGTCGCTAGCTTACGTCGAGAGCTAGCGAAGGATAAAAACGGAAACACGACCGAACCGAAGGAAGAGCGTCGCGTTTTCCGTATCGTAATGCCAGTTTGGATAAAGGATGTATTATCGACACTAGGGGCAGCGATGATCGGACTGCTCGTAGGATGCGCTGTCGGGGCTGCGCTTGATATATTGTTTGGCTCGGAAGCACCGGTTTTAACGATTCTATTTGGCGCCCTAGGTGGTGGAACCGGATATGCAGTAGGAATCACAAACAGACTGCGTAGCGCGCTCCACGTGGCCAGAGCATCGACGAGCTAGTCCGGAACTATAAGAAAATCCCTAACCCCCAGACCGCCTTTCGGTGCGGCCACCCTGAGTCCTTAGAGACTCAGGGTGTGATGGGGGATTTTTTTTTAGCTATTCGGCAATCGATGTTTTAAAAAATTTGATTCCGGAATCAAATTTTTTACCATGCGTTGGGGACGCAATGGATTTGCCGACGGTATACGATCTTTGTATTCGGTTTCGTAGGCATAACGATTGGACTACCGTCTTCGGCATCAAACGGCGCCGGACCTTTCGTTTTAGGTCCGATAGCGCAATTGAAATATCCTCCCTCCTTCGCTACATTAAGTGCGAAGTTAAGGGCTGAAGAGTCTACGAGCTCTTCCCGGCTGTCGGACTCCAAGGTAATCATCAACCCGTCCTCGTCCATTTTCACACTGGCAACTTTGAGCATTTTACCTCACTCCTTCTTCTTTTTGGGGATACGGATACGCCTTAAAACGGGACTACCTCTTTCGTTATTATATCTTACTGCAATCTCGTTGGCTCCTAGTTCCTGTCCGATTTTGATTAAAATCTCATCCTTCCATTCCGTTCCTATCCGATGCATAACGTCATTCCAAAACTTATTTGCAGCCAAAGCGTCATCCTGGGTCAAGCATTTCGTATATGCCACTCCAGGAGCATAGCCAATCAGATCAGCCAACTGTTTATCATATTGCCGAAGCTTGCGCTTTGGCATCGAAATGAGGATGGCAGGTGTTAGCAGCACAGATCGTGGCATCGTCTTGGGTTCCCGTCTCATACCCTTTTATTCCACAAAACGTCCCTTTCGTACGTATGTACGATCAATTATAATACATTTTAGATAGCGTCGCATGTTTATTCTCGCGTAACCCGGATAAGTGATTCTAACATAAAAGCCCTAAACCCAGTATCCCGTTTTTTGATTCCGGAGTCAAACTGTGCGCGTATTACGGATTTGTCGATTCGTATGAAATTTGATTCCGGAATCAAATTTTTGTACGACGAATACTACGTATAAACTCATAGGACATAGAATACCGAGACCGTTAAAGGCGCTTTGTCTCCCTTTTTTGTCGCGTGATATTTTTGCTTGTTGGGATCGAGTGATGTCCCCTTCATTTCTACATTATTTGAAATCTATGCCTTACCGGCCCGGTGCACTTTCGGATCTCATTCCCGAGGGGCAGATCGTGCTACGGCCTCTCCTGTTTCACGGAGACCTTATTGGGATTTTGGAGGTATATCACGAGTGCTTTGGACGGCTTCCGCCGGTTATGCCCATGCGGCGGGCGCTTCTGAAACATAGGTGGCTCTTGGCCTGTGTTTCTCATAATCATGAGCTTAAAATTATAGGGTTCATGATTTTTGCGGTTCGACGGCGCCGCAAGCAGGTGCGTGTTTTACGGATTGCCGTCACGAAGCAGTTTCGACGGCACGGAATTGCGTCCCAGATGCTACAGGACCTAATAGCCCACGCCAAGGGCTATTCCATATATGCCAAAGTGCCGGAAAAGAACCTTGCTGCCCTTGAGCTTTTTAAGAAGCTTGGATTTAATTCCCGTCTTATTCGTTGTCCGGAGAAAGATCAAGATACGATCCTTTTCTTCCGTCACGGGTAAAGGGTGTTAAAATGGGTAAGATTTATAAATATAAAACGGTAGAGTTTTGGCCTGAGCGTGGAAGGATTATGGTAATTGATACCGAGAAGGCTGCCGAGGCCAAGGATGAGCTCTGGACCTACATAACAAGCGTCGATCCCGTAGAGTTTTACAAACGGGCAATCGCTATTTATGTCATGTGCGAAGACACGCCACTTGATCGTCAGCAAGCAAGTCGGCTTTTAGAGGACGCCAAGGAAGCGTGTATTACGGCCTTACGTCAGGATGAGAATCGTCCTAAACTATTAGAGATGCGCAAGCGTGCCATGATGGCGTGGCGTCAGGAGCGTGAAAACGAGCGTCGTCAACTCATTCTTCCACCGGGAGCAGAGGTCGCACAGCAATGGACGTTCAAAAAAGAATCTCCAAAGAAAATCCTTGTCAGCGGATACGAAATTATTCCAAAAGAGCCGCAGCCGAAAAACGAGCCTGCGCAGTAAAAGGCAATCAGACCGGCAATACGCACATTGATCCGACAATGCTGCAGAAAGAGGCCGGTTTCTGGGATTTTCTTGCGTGGGGCACTAAAACGGGATTTTTCTATGTTCTTGTGCCGGCTCTTTTTGGCATGGGGTTCACAAGCGCGTATCTATTACTCGATGGCACGAAGCGTCTTACATCGGGGTTCGCAAAATCTTCGGATGCGTGGGCAAGAGACATGACGATTAAAAGCATCTGCGATGAACTTGGCGAAGAGTTCGAGTTTGCGGCGCGTCAGGCCGAAGAAGAGAAAAAGAAACGTCAAAGCCACTCTTAATGTTCCATGTCGAATATCAACCCCATGTTTTCGGGTCAGCGTCCCGCCGCAATCATGAAATATTGCGGCGAGCAAGACCCGCGTCATAAAGGCTTTCTTGTGTGGACGTACATGCCGTTCGGGCTTCCTCTCCGATTAAAAACCGGTCAACCGATTCCCAAGCTTGAGTCTGAAGAACTCTTTCAATTTAGTACGATTGTTGTCGACTGGTGGCATGATCTCTTCGATATGTCCAAGGAGTCCGACCGTCAAGCCTATCAATGGGTACAAGACCGTATTGCCAACGGATGGTTCGTGCAGGTCTTCGTTGAACGGAAATGGAGTGACGAAACGAAGAATTACCACATTTACCTCGAATGGGTCCAACTTTATTCGGAGCTAACAAAAGATGTCTCGCAATTCGTCTAACAAAAATTTGATTCCGGAATCAAATTCTAGGTTCGTTTACGTCGAAGTCCCGAGAGCCGAACTTGAGAATGCGGTTCGTGATATTATCCGCTTTGCCCTAGAGAAAGCCGCCCAAACCCCTCCAGCGGCCCAGTCTCCTGCAGAAGCAATGGGCGTGTCTGAGGGAAGTCTTTTCTTTGGGACAACGGCTTGGCTCGTTCTTTTGGGAGCTATGTCGCTTTCGGCGATAGGAAGTGTGATTACGGCCGCCAAACTACGAAATAGAATCGCCAATGCTATTGATAGAGTCCGACAGCAGCGGCGTTATGGCGGTATTCCTAAAGAGGAATGGATCCGGTTGCACAAGGAAATTCGCTTTCCCGAAATTAAAGAAGGTCAAGAAAAGGTTAACATTCCTCTTCCTGTTCAATTCACCGCCCAAACTGCGGATATCGTTGCTGGGTTTATTCCAAGCACGACGCTTCAATATGCTGCCGCCGCGACTGTGTTATCGTTAATGTATTGGGTTGGATGCTGGGCTGGTGGCTTAATTGGTGATTTAGTGGCCAATAAGAATCTCACGAAAGATATTTCCGGCGAAGTTGCCGAATCCAAACGAAAAATGCTCAATTCTCTGAAACGGTTAATTAAAGCCAAAATCCCGGAACCGTTCTCGCGAGCCGTTTCTGTCGATAATCCTACAGGGCTTCAGCTTGTCAAACAGGGCGCATTTGAAAAGACAGCTTTAATTAGTGAACTGGCGGAGTTTCTCACAAAAGTGCCTCCAATCATCTATGGAGCGCTATACCTTGTTGGTTTCCTCGCCGGAACGGTAACATATCCCTCGCTCGAAAAAGCCCATCCTGCGTCCCCTGATCCCGAACAAGCAGCCGTTGCCAAAGCCCTAAGTATTCTTTCGGGATCATCTTATCCTGTTGAACTCGATCCGGCAGAAATCAAAGAAATCTTTAAGTACCAGCAGCCTGAGAAAGAAGTTGGGCGTTCTGCAATTCCTATGGGGCTTGCAAAAGTGGCTCCGGAAAGCGATAAAAAACGTCAACGGCCTGGAATTAGCCTAATGTATTAATCATGACAACGCCCGAACTTATCGACATAAGCGACGTTAAGACCATACGCCAGAGGATCTTCGACTCTGTGCGTAACGCGTTTTTATCAACTCCGGCTTATACGCAAGGGCCGTGGTCTATTGAAATCTCGGACGTCGACTATAAAGACTCGGAACCCGAAGAGGAGCTTCTTAGTCCTTTTTCGCATAAAAAGGCTGTCGTAACAAACGCCACCCTTGCTAGGGACCTTTACGGAACCATCAAGATCACGACTCCCGACGGCGTTATCAAAAAACGTACCCTTCTTGCCAAGGTTCCCTATCTTACCGACCGGGGCGTCTTTATTATTAATGGCGTTGAATACGCCATTACAAACCAGCAGCGCTTAAAGCCGGGTGTTTACGTACGGTTCCGTCAAACTGGGGAGCCTGAGGCTTTCATTAACCTTCCTGGGCATAAGACCCACCGCTACGTCCTTGATCCCAGAACGGGTATTTTCTACATTCAAGCCGGACAAGCCACATTCCGTCTTTATCCCATTCTTAAGGCGATGGGCGTTACCGACGAGGAAATACGTAACGCCTGGGGTGCTGACCTCTTTGCGCGCAATGCCGTCGAAAAATCAGACGACCTTCGGCGATTTGCAACAAGAATGTTCGGCTCTCCCGACGTCGATATTAGCCGAGAATTTACCCAAGTCCCGGTCGCAGCCGATGTGATGCGGCGTAATCTCGGTCTGATCCAGAACTACCTTGACAAGCGCGCTGCGCTGGCCTCAACCGTCAAGATGATTCAATTATTGCAAGGCCAAGCCAAAGAAGATGACCGGGACTCGATTGCCAATCAGCAGTTCCTGGGACCAGAGGATATCTTTGCCGACGGCGTGCCTATGAAAATGCGCCTTATTTTGCGCAATATCCTCTGGAAGGCCATGCGCAATCCCAAAAAAGAAATCATTCCCCCTCGACCGGCCCAGGCAATTATCGATCATGTTATCCGCGCCTCGGGTCTTATGTCGGCTCCTGCGGAGATCAACCCCGTCGAAATCTTGGACCACCTTTTCAAAGTAACCCGAATGGGGGAGGGCGGTATCGGTGCTACGGAAGCAATTCCATATTCGGCACGCGACGTCCATGCTACGCAATTCGGCTTTATCGATCCTGTTACTACGCCCGAATCCCTAAGAGTGGGGGTAGATACGCGGTTTACCGTTACTGCCAAGCGTGGTGCCGACGGTCTCCTCTATATTCCTGCCGTCGATGTAAAGACCGGAAAGAAGACCTGGCTAAACTCCGAGCAAACCGAAGACGTTACGATTGCCTTCCCAGGAGAACTTGAGACGGGCAGGAAGTTTGTTCGAGCCATTCATAAAGGCTCCGAAGCCATTGTTCCGCGCGATCAAGTAACGCATTATATTAAGGACGCTACGCATATCTTTGGTCCTTTGGCGTCCTTAATCCCTATGAAAAGCGCTTGCTTCCCGCAACGGGTTGCCATGGGAAGCCGTTTTATTACGCAAGCGCTTCCTCTTATTAATAGAGAAGTCCCCCTCGTTCAGTCCGTCGATGCTGAAGGCACACCTTTCGTTGCCAAATTTGGCCAATATGCCGGTGCTGTTAAAAGCCCATGCAAAGGAGTTGTGAGAAAGGTTACGCCCGACTTTATCGAAGTTTATGACTCCGACGCTAAAAAGACCCGTAAGATTTGGATTCACAACAACACGCCCTATGCCCGGCAAACCGCCCTTTATAACGAACCTTTAGTAAAACCCGGCGATGTCATAAAACCGGGTCAACTATTGGCTTATAGCAATTTCACGGATCAAAACGGCAACCTTGCCATGGGCGTAAACGCCAAGATTGCCTATATGGCGACAGGCGATACGTATGAAGACGCCTTTGTCATCTCCGAATCCTTTGCCAAACGACTCACGGCGGAGAACCTGTTCGTCTACGAACATAAACCCAGCGAAGGTTCTGGAAAACCCTTCTATGTCTCCCTTTTCCCCAATAAACTTACTTCCGAGGCCCTAGAACGATACACGGAAGAAGGGGTTGCCAAGCCTGGTACTGTTTTGTCAAAGGGCGATCCCATCGTTCTTAGCGTCAAAATGCTTCCCATTACAACCGCCAGGGCGTCCCATCGTATGTTTGTGGATGATAGCATCACGTGGGACTATGACTCGCCTGGTATCGTGATTGCAGCAGGTAAGACCAAGGATGGTTATATCGCTATGGTAAAGTCCTTGTTTGAGACCCAACAAGGGGATAAGATCGCAGGCCAATATGGCAATAAAGGCGTTGTCATCATAAAGCCCGATAGCCAGATGCCGATCGGCGAAGATGGTAAGCCGGTCGACATCGTCTCGTCGCCGTTTATTATCTCTAGAGCCAATATTGGCCAAATCTACGAAGCACTCTTAGGTAAGGTTGCCAAAAAGCTGGGACGACCTATTTATGTCAAGGATTTCGAGAACGCAGACAAGTTGCACCAATATGTTACGGAAATGCTCAAAAAGCACGGGGTAAAGGATACCGAAGTCCTTACCGATCCTGCTACCGGCAGGAAAATCCGGGCGCTTACCGGTTACGGCTATATCCTTCGGCTCTGCCATATTGCCGAAGATAAACTCCAGGCTGTCGATGAAGCCATTGCTTCCAGTGTCGAAGATATTCCAACGGTAGGGGAAACAGGTAAAGCAAAACGACTTGGCCTGTTGGAGCTTAATGCTCTACTGGCGCATGGCGCATATGACACCATTACCGATGCCGCGCTCATCCGAGGACAGGCCAACGAGGAAGCATGGCGCCAGTTTATGACTGGCTATAACCTTCCGCAGCCTAAAGTACCCCACATTTGGCATAAGTTCGTAGCCCTATTAAGAGGGGCAGGCATTAATCCTATTCAAGAGCGATCCGGAATTAGGCTTCTGGCGCTACGGGATAAGGATATTGATACCCTGGCTGGTAAGCGCTATATCCAGAACTCGGAAACGGTGCGCGTCTTTAGCGACGGATTCCGGACGGTTCAAGGTGGGCTTTTCGACGACGGGCTTACAGGCGGGCTGGCCGGAACGCGATGGGCGGCTATTAAACTGCCGGAGCCTGTTCCCAATCCCGTTATGCTGGAACTGTTAGGACGGCTCATCGGGGTTAGCGAAAAAGACTTTATTAGCATGTGGGCAGGAGAAACCCCTATTCCCGAACGCTACCGTACCGGCAAAGAACCTATCACTGGTCCCCAAGCCGTCCTTAATCTATTTAAAAACTATAACGTCAGCCGCGAAATTGAACGAACGAAAGAAGAGCTCCAAGTTGCGGCTCCGTCAAAACGCGCTTCGCTTATCAAAAAGCTCAATTACCTAGAAGGACTCAAGAAGTTTGGTATTCATCCTTCGGAGCTCTTCTGGACCAAGGTCCCGGTTACCCCGCCCATCTTCCGTCCTATTTCGATGATTAAGGACGGTACCCTTATCGTTAATGATGCCAACTATCTCTATAAAGAACTTCTGGATTTTATTTCGGCTTATAGCGAGATTGCAGGAGAGCTCAGCCAACTGACCGATGAGCGGAAAACACTTATTAATATATTACGAGGTCTAGCCGGTCTTGATGATCCCCATAACTACGCCCTCAAACGACAAGGGATTAAAGGACTGCTGGCTACGGTTGTCGGCCCTAGTCCCAAGGCCGGCATCATGCAGCGTAAGATGCTGGGTATCAGCGCTACGCTAGCCGGTCGGGCGGTTATTACGCCGAATAGCTCATTAGACATTGATGAGATCGGGTTGCCCGAAGACGCGGCTTGGGTGGCGTATAAGCCGTTTATCATTCGCGACCTGATGCGTCGAGGACTGCCCGATAGCGTTCTTCGGAATGTTCCGCCGGCTCTTCGGCAATCTCCCTTCCTTGTGGCCAATCTGCTTGTTAGGGAAAAGCATCCATATGCCCGAGAATCCCTCCAACGGGTTATTGAGCAACGCCCGGTTGTCGTAAACCGTGCGCCTGTGCTGCATAAATACGGGATTATGGCGTTTAAGCCCGTACTTACACAAGGAAAGACCATTGAGATAAGCCCGCTTATTACTCAAGCTTTTGGGGCGGACTTTGACGGGGATACAATGCAATTCCATGTTCCGGCGTCAGACGATGCCGTAAAAGAAGCATTTACGAAGCTACTACCGTCAAAGAACCTCTTTAAGGCAGCAACCCTGACGGAGCCGGTTTATACCCCTCAACAGGACTATCTCATTGGTCTTTGGTATGCGCGCCGCGTCGATAAAAATAAACCGGTTAAGGTATTTTCGACGAAGCAAGACGCACTCGCTGCATTTGCAAGGGGCGAAGTCGCTATCGATCAGCCGATCAAGATTCTCGAAAGCTAACGAAAAATTTGATTCCGGAATCAAATTTTTGAGTGTTCTCGTCCTTCGTGTATTAGCGTGGTGCTCTCCGGTATTGTTGGTCGATCTGTTAAAATAGAAGAATGATAGACGTAGAGTCTTTAGGCGATTAGGGAAGACCGATGTTGATATACGACTTTAAAAGCGGGAAGATGGTAAAGTTTGCAATGCCGGACTTGACGATGCGGCAGTTGCGCGCGCTACAGAGGCATGCGACGCGTGCATTAAAACGCATTGCACTTGCGACCACAGTCGATATGTTCCTTGCAAGGAGCCGTCGTCGAAAAGGTTCGTCTTCGCTGCGACGGCGTGGTCTGTAAAACCGCGAAAAAGAACGATGCTAATCTATAACTTTCAAAATAACAAGATGGAAAAGGTTGCGATGCCGGACTGGCTGCGTAATACGCTATCGGTGTTTGGGAGAATCGCAGGCCGCGTATTACGCAAAATTGCCATTGGGGTTGCGATTGCGGTGTTATTAGGAAAAGATCATCATCATACTAGGATTGGCCTGCCTAGTGTCAACAAACTGCCGTCAACCAGCCGATTGTTTCGAACGAAAACGATACGTCTTCCTAAATAATAGTTGCTGAAAACGCATCCTTCTATGCCTGCGACGACACAGAAGGATGTGATAAACCGAGAGCCGGAGAGATAAAAACGATGCTAATCCATGATTTTCAAAAACAAGGTCAGACGGTGAAGGTTGAGATGCCTGAATGGTTAGAGGATGCGTTATATGCGCTCGGAGCACTGGCGATCGGCGGCGGCCTTGGAGGTTATCACGGGGCGGCCCTAGGATCCGCAGCGAGCGTAATCGCCAGCCTCCGTCGCACGCTCAGACGCGAACTGGCTAAGGATAATGAAAAAGATGAAAAAGACGAAAACGCGACCGAATCGAAGGAAGAGAGTCGCGCTACTCGTCCGTCTGGCAAACTCGAGAAGTCGGCGATGCCTCTTTGGCTGCGGGATGTACTATCGATAGTCGGAGCGACGATACTTGGCAGCCTTGGTGGAGGTGCTGCCGGGGCGGCACTCGATTCAGCGCTGGGCGCGGAAGCGCCGGATTTGACGGCTTTACTTGGTGGTCTAGGCGCTGGAGTCGGGTATACAACGGGTATCACGAGCAGATTGCGTCGAGAGGTTCGCAACGCGCTCAGGGAGGCACGAGAGCAAGGTAAAAGAAAAACCGAACGCTCGAATGTAGATCGTTCGACTTCTCGGAAGACGGACGAAGACGAAGATGAGGAAGCCGAAATATCGCTTAAAGGCTTGGCTGACGAACTGAAAAAATATGATTAGCCAAGTTCCAAATTCAAGAAAAAAAATGGAAGTGATTTCCGCTCGGCAAGCAAGTGTTTTTCGATGAAAGGGGACCTTTGATGGCAGACTATGACGTTAATGACATTGCGCGTACGATTATCGCGATGTATCTATCCGACGTGGTAAAGTCGGACATGGAGAAGAAGGGTTTTGTTCCGGTTAAGGCTGGGCAAGACCCGATGGCGGCATTGATGGGAGGTGGTATGCCTCCTGGCGGAGCTCCGCCCGGAATGCCGCCTGGTGCTCCTATGGGTGGGCCTCCTGGAGCGCCTCCAATGGGTATGCCGGGTATGGGAGCACCGCCTGGTATGCCACCTGATATGGGTGGAATGGGCGCTCCTCCTGGCGGCGGCGATCTGGGCGGGCTCATGAGCCTTTTAGGCGGTATGCCACCGCCTCCTCCGCCTTCTGGTACCGAGGAAAAAACGAAAGAAGAAGAAACGCCTCCCGAAGGAGAAAAGGGGTTCGGCGAGACTACAGGAAAAGGGGAAGTTACCCCTACCGTCCTATATGCGGAGCTTGTCAAAGTCAGGAAGCTGTTACTGGGTCTGTATGACAAGTTTAATATTAGTGTGCCTACCGATGCTCTGTCGGACGAGGAAGTTTATCTGGGGAAACCTAATATTAAAGAGGAAGTAAGACAATCTCCGAAAGAGCGTGAGCAGACAGCACCCGAGATTAGGCCGTTGCCGGAGGGGCCGACGGGGGAACTTGGGCCTACGGGCGCTGTTCCGCCCGAAACGATACCACCAGCGCCTACGGTACCACCTGAGGTCAAGAACGCCCTTTTGCAATATCGTAGATAAAAAAAGAGACAAGGAGATTTTAAATTCTAGGAGAAAAAAAAGGAGGCTAAAGCGGTTTTCAAATAACTAACTATACCGCTACAAACATACCCATAACACTTGACAATAGCCAAAAGATGCACGCTACTATAGGTAAAATTGGTAAGGATTACCTGCTGGTCGACAGTGAAATAATCGAGGTCGACCATCGTTCGGGATAGACGCGGGCGTCAAGGCGTTAGCCGTTCTCTCAGATGGAAAGCGGTACGAGAACCAAGTACTGC
>Ga0308390_1001568_pt1 | contig 14639 bp, 11 predicted proteins | sample Hotspr2Sample149_FD_202358 | JGI IMG/M metagenome (GOLD analysis project Ga0308390, IMG submission 202358) | Hot spring phototrophic mat microbial communities from Mushroom Spring, Yellowstone National Park, Wyoming, United States - 20040719_149 ...
CGAAGCAGGACAGTACCTTGAAGTCTTGAACGGACTTAACGAAGGTGAAATGGTCATCACGAGTGGACAAAACAACTTAAAGGACGGTTATCAAGTAAGTTTCAATCAATAAAACAACAACAAAACGGGAAGGGATTATAGGCTATGACTCCAACGCAGTTATTTATCAAGCGTCCCACGTTGGTGGTGGTCATGTTCGCCGTGTTAGGCGTGGTCGGCTGGTATGGATACAACCAGTTGAGTTATGAACTTTTGCCCAAAATTTCGCCGCCGGTGGTCGTCATTACAACGGCGTATCCGGGTGCGTCGCCCAACGAAGTCGAGACCGGCGTAACCAAACTCATTGAAGACGCGGTTTCAGGATTGGATAAGGTTGATGTGATTAACGCGACATCGAGCGAAGGACTGTCGTTTGTTGTCATTCAATTTTTGCAGACGGCGAAAACCGATGTGGTGTTGCAAGATGCACAGCGAAAGGTCAATGAGATTATTCCGCGCTTACCTGATGGCGCAAAAGCACCGGTGCTATCTAAAATTGCCTTCGACGAACTGCCGGTGTTGAGAATGGGCATAACGGGCTCAATGCCATCGCGGGAGTTTTATCAACTCGTCAAAGATAAAATTCAGCCGCGCTTGGCACGCATTCCCGGCGTGGCGCAAATTACTCTGGTCGGTGGCGATGAACGCGAAATCAAGGTCTTTGTTAATGCCGAAAAATTAAAAGCCTACGGACTCTCAATCCTGCAAGTCAATCAAGCCATTAAAGCCGCTAACCTTGACTTTCCAACCGGAAACATCAAAGACAAAGACGGTCAATTCGTGCTACGCATCGCAGGGAAGTTCAAGTCGCTTGACGAACTGCGCGGCATGATTATTGCACGCACTCCAAAGGGAAGCGATATTCGACTCGCTGATGTTGCCGAAGTGGTCGACGGACAAAAAGACTACACCAATATCAACCGCATTAATGGCAAAACATCGATTGGAATTTTTGTCAATAAGCAATCCGATGCCAATGCGGTAACGGTCAGTGGCTTGGTGAAAAAAGAATTGGCAAACATTGAGAAAGATTATGAAGCGATTCAGTTAAAGTTTGACATTTCGCAAGACCAATCACTCTTTACGATTGATGCCGCCGAAGCCGTCAAGCACGATTTAATGCTCGCCGTGATTTTAGTTGCACTTGTGATGCTGGTGTTTCTGCACAGCATTCGCAACTCGTTCATCGTGATGGTGGCGATTCCCGCTTCGCTCATTTCCACATTCGGCGTAATGTATCTCTTTGATTTCACGCTCAACCTCATGACACTGCTTGCGCTTTCGCTCGCGGTGGGCATTTGGGTTGATGACTCGATTGTGGTCTTGGAAAACATTTATCGGCGTTTAGAGCAAGGCGATGACCAAGTAACCGCCGCCGTGCGCGGTCGCGAAGAAATCGGCTTTACCGCGCTTTCCATTACGCTCGTTGATGTGGTCGTATTTGTGCCGCTTGCGCTCACATCGGGCATTATCGGCAACATCATGCGGCAGTTTGCAACCGTGATGGTGGTCTCGACCTTGTTCAGTTTGCTCGTTTCATTCACGATTACGCCGGTATTGGCTTCTCGCATCTCGAAGCTTGAACACATGACAAAAGACACGCTAATGGGCAGATTTGGTATTTGGTTTGAAGGAATGTTTGAACGTGTTGCGGCGCGATATGTGGAAGTGTTGCGATGGGCGTTGAGCAATCGGTGGAAGGTTGGCGTTTCAGCCACGCTGTTGTTTTTTAGTTCTTGTGCATTAGCCCCGTTAGGCTTTATTGGCGGCGAATTTATGCCCCAAAGCGATAGAGGTGAATTTTCCGTTGCGATTGAATTAGATCCGGGAGCAAAACTCGAGGAGACCAACTACATCTCTCAACAACTTGAACAGATGATTCGCGACATTCCCGAAGTGAAGAAAGTCGCCGCTAATGTGGGCGCATCGAGCGATGGGTTTATCGGACAATCTGCGAACAACATCGCCGATATTGCCGTTACGCTTCTCTCCAAAGAAGAGCGCGAACAGCGCGGTATGCGCTCAACCGAAGAAGTTGCACTCGCGATTAAAAACGAAGCGAAAAAAATTCCGGGCGCGAAAGTGCGCGTTAATGAAATCGGAATTTTCGGCGGCGCAAATGAAACCCCTGTCCAATTAGTGGTGAGTGGAACGGATTTGGATAGCGTTATCAAAGGCGCGGATATGCTCTATGATATTCTCAAACGCACCAAAGGCGCAACCGATGTGCGCCTTTCGAGTGAGTTCGGCAAACCTGAAATTCGCGTCGACATTGACCGCGCAAAACTGGCGCAATTCGGCTTAACGATTGCCGAAGTCGGCACTGCACTCCGCGTCGCAATGACGGGCGACGACGAAGCCAAGTTCAGAGAAGGGAATACCGAATATGATATTCGTGTGCAGTTAGACCAATTTGACCGCTCAAAGACCGATAACATCGGAAACTTGACCTTTGTCAATAATCGCGGACAGCAAGTCGAGCTCAAACAATTTGCAACGATTTATCAAACGACTGGTCCAACGAAACTGCAACGCCAAGACCGTAACCCCGCCATCATTGCTTACGCTCAAACGGCGGGCGTGCCCAGCGGCACGATTTGGCAACAAGTGCAAGCCGAATTAGCAAAGGCTGAACTCCCCAATGGCGTGAAGATTCTACCACAAGGGCAACTCAAAAACCAAGCCGATAGCTTCGAAAGTCTGGGGGTAGCACTTATTGCCGCAATTCTCTTCGTTTATTTTATTCTCGTCGCACTTTACAACTCCTACGTACATCCGTTTGTCGTGTTATTTTCAATGCCGCTGGCGGTGATTGGCGCACTGTGGGCGTTGGCACTCACGGCGAAAACGCTCAATACCTTCTCAATTCTCGGTATTATTATGCTCATGGGCTTGGTGAGCAAAAATGCGATCTTGCTCGTCGACTTCACCAACAAAGCGCGTGAAGATGGCTTAAACACCTTTGATGCGTTGCTCGAAGCCGGCAGAGAGCGACTTCGCCCAATTCTCATGACCACCTTCACCATGATTTTCGGCATGATGCCGATTGCACTCTCCAAATCGCCCGGTGCTGAATGGAAAACAGGATTGGCGTGGGTGCTCATCGGCGGCTTAACAAGTTCCATGTTCCTGACGCTGATTGTCATTCCGGTTGTGTATTTGTGGGTCGATAACATGACGCATCGTATTCCGTTGTTCTTTGAGAAAGTTCTTCGCTTGCCGAAACGCGAAAAAGCGGCAGACTTGGAGCCCGAACCAGTTGCTGTCGAAATGGGAAAAACAAAAGAGGCTTAATCTTATTTTCCCCTTATCGCCCGTAACACAAAAGCCCGTTCTTGCTGCAACGGGCTTTTGATTTTTTAAGAGGCTTGTTCAAGAGGCGTTGAAATCTGCCGAAGGTACTCCCACCCATAAAGTCCTGTGTTATGTCCATCGCCCCAGAGCGGCTGAATGGCGTAGTTGCCAATCACATCAATTTTTTTGAGGTCATACATACCAGGTGTAACCACAGGCAACTTGGTCGGCGTATAGGATTCAAACAGCACGCTTTCGCCTTTGCACCCTGCACACGGACACTCATCGCGCAACCGCTTGATGGGAATTATGGTTTGAACGCCGTCGCTCCACCACAGCGCGAGTTCTAGATCGGAAATTTTTTTGAGTTTCGTTAGTTGAAGCATATGTGTTGAACGGTTGATTTGTGTTCAAAACACACGACACGCCTTTATGCGTTCATATTGTTTCGCAAAGGGGAAGTTGTGAAATCAGGTTTGCCTTACTGTTCAACTAAATTTTTAAGGCAAGTTGTTCATAAGCAGGCACTTTTACGGGTTTTCGTTTAGGCTCTATTTCGTAGTTAAGTATTAGGGCTTCTGTAATTGCATTACGATTTTCTTCTTTTCCGCCTAAATGATAAAAGTGCGAAGTCGTTAGAATGTTGTAATTTTTCCAAAGGCTTTCTAAATAAGTATTTTTTCGGTATCGATTACTATGCCAAGTAGAGAGTATAAATTTTGTTTTGAGAGTTCGCAAAAGATTCTCTAAATCAAATTCCTTTTCTTCGTTCCAACTGTCGTAATAATCTACGTGCCTACCGATGTAAGGCGGGTCGCAATAAATCAAATCATTTTCTTGGGCTAACTTAATAGTCTCTCTAAAATCCTGACAAATAAAGTTCCAATCATAAGTTTCTATCAAAATAGCAACTTGTTTTACTTGATTCGTAATTTTAGTAGTGTAGGCTTGTGAAAATCTTTGAGGCTTATGTCCATATGGAACATTGAACTCTAATCTGCTATTGAAGCGTATCATTCCATTGAAGCAACTGCGATTGAGAAACAAAAAATCAAGCGGCTGAAAGGTTGTGTTAAATCTTTCTCTAACTTCGTTGTAATAATCTTGTCCTTTTTCTGCCAAAATTTTACCTTGTTCCTGCAAAAATCGCTTCACAATTAAGTGATTGATTTCTTTATGTTTAATAGCATTATAGAAGTTAATAATGTGCGGATTGCTGTCTGCAAAAATAGCTTTTTTAGGCTTTACATTAAAACCTACGACACCTGAACCCATAAAAGGCTCAACCCAAGTATCAAAATGATTGGGCAGATGTTCAAGAATGAAATTCACTAATCGTGTTTTTTTTCCTTGAATTTTGATAGGCGGAACATATATGGTTTCTTTACTCATTATCTTTTGTTTCCTGAAGTCTTTTTCGGAACGATATTTTGGCTAATCCATTCATCATTTTTACCTTTAAATTTCAGATAGGATTTCAGGTCAGTAATTTTTTTGCCTTTGAAGGTAATTTTACCATAGTTCTGCCAATACTCATTAAACCATTCTTCGCCTAATTTAGCAAAAACACCGTTGCCTTGCAAGATATCGGCAATGTAGGTAATGCTTCCGATATTTGCAGTGTTTCCACTGCCGCTTTTATCGCTTGCTATTTTCCATTTTTCTTGTGCAAAGAACTCAAAATCAGCAATTACGGAAGGAATATGTTGCAAATCGGTTTTGCTATAAACGGTAGAATCTTCTAAATAGGTTAAGGCTTTTCGTGAATAAATAATACCCAAACAATAATGCCCAAGATATTGATTGTAGGGATACTGTATGTTTTTAGTGCTACTTTGATTGATAAAATATTCTCCGTGAGAACCTAATGTAAAGCCGTTACAAAATGCAGGGTTATTCTCCAAGCGATAGGTGGTTTTCAAATCAACAGCAAATTTGATATTGGGGTTAATTTTAGAAACAAAAGAGATATCAGGATACCAATTTTGTTTTTCTGCAAGCACTAAGTCAAAATGATGTTCTTTTGCAAACTCTAAAAACTTTGAAAAGAGATGAATTTCAAGGATTTTTGAGATAATTTTTGTGTCTGACGAAATAGTATAAATGTTTTCAAACACATCAATAAAGCCTTTTATAGTCCATTGATTATCAGGTGTTGAAACATAGTGTTTGAGTGTTTGCGCGAAATGTTGCAGTTTTTGAAGAAAATCTGTCTTGATTTTAATTTTATCCACCGTATTAGTTGTGAGTATTTATCACAGAGTTAGTATATCTCTATTAGGTTAAGATTTGTTTCTCACATTTTTCAAAATCACTTGCGTTTGTGAATACGCTGAATGTAGGCATCGGCGTTGGGCTTCACGAGCAAGAGGAGTTCATTCAAACGTGCTTCGCCAAGTTCGCTGTGAAGATAGTCCCAATTCAAACGGCAAATTTGCTTTTCACTATCACTAAGCGTTGAGGCAAGGGTTTTGGCAATGTAGAATTTTTCAACAGCGAGCGGCAGGTCTTTCTGCTCAAACGCCATCATGCCGAGTTGCGCACAAGTCGCAACAACGCCTGAAAGGTTATGATGGGTTTCGTGTTCGCTTAAAACGGATTCAAATTCACGGCGGGCGGCATTGAAGTCACCACGCATGGCGTAAAGGTTGGCTAATTGCGATTGCGCCGCAAGTTTGCCTGCAACATTATCCGTTTGGGAAAGTTCCTGAACAACTTGCTGAAGTGAGGCAATCGCATTATCAAACCGCTGTAAGTTGAAATCAATAACCGAAAGTTGGTGCAAAAGAAACACGCGCAGTTCTCTTTCAAAGCGAGAAGAGTCAGAAAGTTCATTGGAAATAAGCGTGCGCGCAGCGGCGTATTTTCCTTCTTTCACAAAAGCCGTTGAATAAGCAATCGAGAGTTGCAAGGCTTCTCTCACTAATCCTGCCTTTTTAAGGTAGTAGTGTGCCTTCGGAATTTTCTCTTCGTCAGGCAATTTGGATTGCGCAAAGTAATTGGAAATCGAAACGCACGCGCTTTGCTTATCCTCATCGGAAAGTTTCCAAAGAATTGAGCGTTTGATGCGCTCATGAAGAGTGATTCCCGAAGCGTCGCTCTGAACAAATGAAACGCGCGCAAGTGTCTGCAAAACAAGAGAAAGAGAAGGCGGATAGGTCGCATCCCAAGGCATACCTTTCCAAATTCCGTCGAGGATTTTTTCCGAAAACGCTTCATCGCATTGCGAAAGCAACACACAAGTTGCATAAAGCACGGGCGGCGAATCGGAAAGAAGCATTTGCAAAACACGCTCGACAAGCGATGAAAGTGCGGATTCAAAATCTTGTTCAAACGCTTGTGCTAAATCCAAGATAGAATCAGGGTGTTCGCTCAAATAAGCCGTGCAAACGCCAATGGCGAAAGGGTCATTACGAGTGAATTGTAAGAGCAATTCTTTGGCGTCAGGGTCGAAGTCAACTTCGAACGTGCGGAGCGGTACAAGTGTCGTGGTCATGGTGATTGTTCATTTTTTGGAAAGTTAAGCACAACCACGATGAATCGGAAACGGCGGTCAGGTCGAACGCAAGAGGTCTAAAATTTCTTCGGCGTGCGTTTCAGGCTTGACCTTCGGAAACACGTGTGCAATCTTTCCTTGCTCATCAATCAAATAGGTGACGCGATTAGTGCCCATATATTCCTTGCCCATAAATTTTTTCTTGCCCCATACGCGATATGCCTGAACGATTTTTTTGTCGGTATCCGCAAGCAAGCGAAAAGGAAGACTGTATTTCTCGGCGAACTTTTTGTGCTTCTTTTCATCATCAACGCTCACGCCCAAAACTTCCACATTGAGTTTTTGAAACTTCGGAAGGTTGTCGCGAAAGGCGCACGCTTCTTTGGTGCAACCGGGCGTATCGTCTTTGGGATAAAAATAAAGCACGACCTTTTTGCCTTTGAAGTCGGAAAGTGAGACAGTGCGTCCGTCTTGGTCAATCGTGGTGAATTCAGGTGCGGTAGAGCCAACGGTGAGTAGTGCCATAAAGATGTATGTGTTAGGATTTCATAAATCACAAACAAAGTTGCATGGTTTCTTTCAAAAACCAAACACAAATCACTGCAACAATCGCCAAAGGAAAGGAAGCGTGAGAAATGAAAGAACCGTTGTGGCGGCGATGGTTTGTGCCAAAAGTTCCGAATCAAGTTTGAATTTATCGGCAATGACCATCGTCAGAACCATTGTGGGCATAGCGGCTTCGAGAACCGTTGCGGCAAAGGCATTGCCCGAAAGCCCTAATGTTTGTGCGGTGAAATAGGCGACTGTCGGCGCAAAGCCAAGTTTGAGAACTAACGCAGGCAAAATCCAAACGAGCGATTTTGGCGATGAAAAACGCAAGGCTAATCCAACCGAAAAAATCATCACGGGTGCGACCGCACTGCCTGCAATTTTGCACGCGCTCAAAAATGCTTGCGGCAGCGGCGCATGAAGCGCATTCAGCACAACACCCAACACTGCCGCCCAAAGCGGAGGCAACTTCACAATCGAGAGAAGCGAAGAACGCATATCGGACTTGAATTCAGATGCGCCATAAAACGCGCCCAGACTTGCGCCTACGGTCAGAAGCAACGGCGTAATTGCAAGCAAGTCGTAAAGAATCGGAATGCGTGCGTAGTCATCGCCAAGCAAGAGCGTCACGGTTGGCAATCCCAAGTAAGTTGCGTTACACCACGCCGCACCAAGCAACATCGCCCCGAAACTCGCCTTCGCAAAGTTCCCATTTGAAATCTGAAACAGCGCACGATAACAAAGCCACGCCACAACCAACGTTGAAAGGCAAACAATCATGGAAGTTGTCGGAACAATCCACAGTTCTGCGTTCAGTGGCGCATGGTAAAGCACGTGGAAGGAGAGCGCGGGAAGAAACACATTCAGAACAAACGAGCCAATCGCACTACGAATCTGAGCGCGTTCAGGCAAACTCGGAAAAAACTGCCACAGCACACCGAAGCCCATCAAGATGAGAAATGCGCCGAAGGTTGTTTCCATTACAAATCACGCTGTTTGAAGAGAAGGTAAGTTGCGCCGCCAATCAAAGCGATGTAAAGAGCCGTAATCAAAAATGCGACTTCGGTTTCAAACTGCGGTAGTTGCGCATAAATCGTGTCAGGAATCGTTTGTCCCATCTCTTCGGCTTGTTTGAGTTGCGATTGAAATTGCGCAAGCGATTCCGCATCAAATCGATATGAATTAACGAGGTCATCAAAAACTTTGGTCGGAAAAAATTTCACAATAGGTTTAAGGGTGCTTGAAAATTGAAGTAAGCCGCCTGCAAGTCCTTCCAAAACAAGATAGAGAATGTAGAACGCAATCGCACTGCCCGCAGAGCGCGTAAGAAACGCAAAGAACAAGCCGAGTAAGGCATAGCCTAAAAGTGCCAAAAGATAGGCGGCAAAAAGGAAAAGTTCTTTGCTTGTGATAAAGGCACGCGCAGTTTCGGCGGATTCTTTTTGGGTTGCGCCAAGATTGAAAAGCATTCCAAGCACAAGCGTTAAAAGCAAGTAGAGAAGTGTGAGCGTGAGCGTCGTAAGCAATTTGCTCGTGAGGAAAGATTCTTTGGAAAGTCCATCAATGACATTTTGGCGAGCCGTCTTGAAGGTAAATTCGCTTGCCGTGAGCAGAATTAGAGAAATCGGAACAAAGATGATTTGTAACCCTTTGAACTGCGAGAGCAATCGTCCCCAATCACGCGGCAAAAGCATCTTCGAGACTTCCTCGCCATTCACAACCGTTGTGCCGTGAAAACTAAACCATAAAACAAAAGAACTAAACAGCGCAAAAATGCCAAGCGACACCCAGAACGAAACCGCCCGCGATGTTTTAATAAACTCAATCGCAAATAATGATGAAGGAGCCATGTGAGTAATCGTTGTTGTTATATTGGAACACTGATGAAACAGATGAGACGGATTGGCACGGATTTTTTAGAAAATCATCAGTGATAATCAGTTGAATCAGTCAAATCCGTGTTCTCTTTTTTTTGGAACACCGATGAAACGGATAGAAAATCATCAGTAGACTTACTACATCACAAGAACGCTTAATTAAGGCAACATTGACCGCAAAGCCGTATCCTTTGGACCTCACCCTGTTTTGGCTTCGCCAAAACGTCCCTCTCCTTACAAAAGGAGAGGGACGTCGCACCGCGACAGGGTGAGGTTACATTCGCTCTCCTTTTGTTTTTTTGAACTATTTTCAATGTAGCAAGTCTAGTGATAAACAGTTCAATCTGTCGAATCCGTGTGCTACCTTCTTGAATCAATCCGCTTGAACATCAATGAGTTTTCCTAAAAGGACATCAACGTGCTTCAAATGTTTTTTCGGAAAACGAAAGACAACTTCAACAAATTCGCCATCATATTTTTTTTCAAGGATTTCGGTTTCATCGTGCAGTTGGCTGATGATTTTGTATTGCGAGATATGCACACGCGCCGTGCGAGTTTGAAATTCGGCTTCCATCACCTTGCCGATATGCGCCTTCAAGGCTTCAATGTTAATGCCGCGCTCGGCTGAAACAAACATCGCATTCGGATATTGTGCGCAAACAGCATCGAAATTGAAATCGGCAGGAAGTGCATCGGCTTTATTGAAAACCATCACGATTTCTTTGTTTTGCGCGCCGAGTTCGTGAAGCGTTTGATTGACAACGTGAATTTGCTCTTCGTAATTCGGGTGGCTGGCATCAACGACGTGCAAAAGAATATCGGCATCGCAGACTTCATCAAGCGTTGATTTGAAACTTTGCACGAGTTTATGTGGCAGTTTGCGAATGAAGCCGACTGTATCCGAGAGCAAGGCGTGTTTGTTGGATTTAAGGCGCAACCGCCGTGAGGTCGTGTCAAGTGTTGCAAAAAGGCGGTTCTCGCCCTGAATCCCTGAATGCGGACAGAGCGCGTGCATCAAGGTCGATTTACCCGCGTTGGTGTAGCCAACAAGTGCAATGCGTGTGATGTTTTCACGCCATTTGGTTCGCGTTGCTTGTTGCCTTGAAACTTCTTGCAGTTTTCGTTTGAGATGTGCGATACGTTGCCAAACAAGGCGACGGTCGGTTTCGATTTGCGTTTCGCCAGGACCTTTCGTGCCGATACCGCCTTTTTGTTTCGAGAGGTGCGTCCATTGGCGCGTCAGGCGCGGCAAAAAGTATTCAAGTTGTGCAAGTTCAACTTGCAGTTTGGCTTGCGCCGATTTTGCTCGAAGCGCGAAGATTTGCAGAATGAGCGCAGTGCGGTCAAGAATTTTGCACTGCAAAAAATTTTCGAGGTTTCGCGCTTGAACAGGAGAGAGGTCTTCATCGAAAATGACAAGGTCGGTCTCGGTTTGCTTGACGAAATCGGAAAGTTCATTCACTTTGCCTTTGCCGATGAAGAACACAGGGTCAATGTGTTCGCGCTCTTGAATAAACTTTTCCAAAACGATTGCGCCAGCCGTGTCAGCAAGTTGTTCAAGTTCAGAGAGATAATCTTCAACTTGCCACTTATAGACTTCAGGCGGACGGCTTACACCAACTAACACCGCCTTTTCACGAAGCAAGGTTTCGATAAGTGTGAGTGGTTTAGGTTTGAAAAAACTATCACTATTCAAACGCTTGAATTTAGCAAAAAACGTTTGAAAGCAAAGTCGTTGTTAGCGCAGATAGCATTTCACCAAAACGCAGTTCCAGAGACGCATTGATAATTGACGCAAACGGCTATTTCGGCTTGTGAATTGAGGAAGTGCCTTTTTTTTAGAAACGATTATCGCTAAATTCTTTCGTGTTAGAGACGCACGTAAAGACCGAACAGAGACGAATAAACGACGCATCGCATTATCTTGCAACTTATTCTCGAAGCGGAAAAACTGAACTTTTATGCACGCTCAACACAATATCATAGCCCCCAACGCAATAGAACCGGATGCGCCAATCGTACAACCTGCATCGGCACTGTTGCATACTCAAAATTCTGACCTTGCAGTGCTTCTCAAAACAACGGTTTTAGATGAATCCAAATTGACGCCGTTGCAACTTAAATCAGCGTATGAATACTGCCGTGAAGTTTCTTGGAAGCACGCAAAAACCTTTTACTTCGCAACGCACTTCTTGCCTGCGCCAAAACGCCGAGCGGTCCATGCGGTCTATGCGCTCTGCCGATATGTTGATGACCTTGTTGACCATAGTGAAGACAAACTCTCACGCAAATCGCTGACAAGGGATAAAATCGTGATGCTCATCAATAAATGGCGTGCGGATATTGAATCCTGTTACAACGGCGTGCTGATTGACCACCCCATCATGATTGCCTGGCACGATACACTCAAAAAATATCGTATCCCAAAACACTTGCCGCTCGAACTCATCGACGGCGTATGCATGGACTTAAAACAAAATCGCTACGAAACCTTCAATGAACTCTATGTCTACTGCTACAAAGTCGCTTCGGTTGTTGGATTGATGACTTCAGAAATTTTCGGATACACATCGGAAGAATCGCTCAAACATGCGGTTGAACTCGGAATCGCCATGCAACTGACCAACATTCTGCGCGATGTTGGCGAAGACGCTCAAAAAGGTCGTATCTATCTGCCACTCGAAGACCTGAAAAAATTTAACCTCACCGAAGCCGATGTGCTCAACGGCGTGATGTCGGAAAACTTCATCAACTTGATGAAATTTGAAATTGAACGCGCCCGATATTATTACAACGAATCCGAAAAGGGAATTGCAATGCTCTCGCAAGACAGCCGATTAGCCGTGAAAGTCAGCCACGATAATTACAGCCGCATCTTGCGACGCATTGAAGCAATCAATTACGATGTGTTCAAACAGCGTGCGTTTGTTTCAAATACCAAAAAAATTGCACTTCTGCCGTATATGTGGCTGAAAGTGAAAATGATGTAACGCTTTCTGAAAGCGAGGTGGTTTATGATAATTGTTGGAAAGGCTCACGGTCAAGTTGTGCTTGCATCAGATTTAGAGACCGTTTTTCGTTATTTCGCTGACCATAAAAAAATTCTCGGATTTAATCCGCTGTGCAAAGGTGTAACTGAAACTGAATATCCTGATGTGTATCGATGGGATTTTGAAATCACTGACCCGCACTCAAACCCGATTCAACTGATTTTCTACGTCAAGCAGTCGTTTCATGAAGAAGCAGAATCGCAAGGCACAAAACCAAGCGATGACCTTATCTCACACGAAGAGTTTATCCGCAACATTTTTTGGTCAGGGATTCCGATTGAGTTTGAAGAAGGACCGCCAAACGACTACACCTTTGTTGGATTGGCAGAAGGAAAAATGAGTCTCAAAAAAATTGCGGAACGCTCAACCTTTGTTGATGTGGCAATGCAAGTTACTGTTGATTTTCAAGTGCCGATTTTGCTCCGCGTGTTCCCCGAACCCATCATTAAAGTGATGGCGGAAGTGGCAATGAGCGCAGGCATGCAGCGCGTCTCAAACAAAATGCTTGAAAACATCAGCAAAGATTTTCAGTTCTCGGTCGTTGGTGCGGAGCATTCAAGCAAAGCGCAAATGAACTAATAACGCAGTGCGCAACAGTAATGAGTAATGAGTAGCGTAGTTTATTCTTCACTATCCATTCTTCATTCTCACTACCTCGCTTCTCACTACTCATTACTCATTCTTCGTTATTCATTATTCATTATTCATTCCGCGCCTAAACGGTGATTGCGTTGCCACGATAGATGCGTGAGCGATAGCGTGAATCGTCAGGTTTGGGCAAGGGCGCAGAAGTCAGAAGACAAGCAATCACAAAGCGTTCTAACTCTTCTTCGACTTCACTTTCTGTTTGCGGTTTCTCGGATTTGGCGCGGCGTGTGAGGTCGACTTGATTAACTGCCGAATGATGCACAAGCCGCTCATTTTCCACGCCTAACGTTGCCGTGAGACTATGCAAACTCGTTTTGATAAAATTAGCGAGTGCAAACTCTTCCGCCGTTGATTGTTGCGAGGTTTTCGGCGTAACCAAAACAATCTGCATTTCCCCAAGAAGTGAACACTTGCGCGCAATGCGGAAGTGATAGGTGAGATTATGCTCAACGAGTTCTTCAAAATCTTTTTCATCAAACACGCCGTCCCAATTTCCTGACTTATCGGCAACAAGCGGCTTAATCGGAATCGGGTCAAAGGGCGTTGAAATCACCGCATCGGGTCTGCCGAACTGTGCAACGGCTTTGTCGATTCCGCTCTCTAATTGGAAACCAATCGCAAACACATGCAAGCGGTTTTCTTTGACTTTATCGGCAAAGCGTTTGGCAAATTGTTCGGCAGTGTAAGTGCTTTTTGTCATGAGCACAACTTGTTTGACTTTGTATTCATCAATGTAGGCGCGAACTAAGCGTGAGACTTCGGCGAAAAGGTATTCACCAAAGATGTAAATGGTTTTGCCTTCAAAGGCGGCGAGGCGTTCTTGTTTCGGCTTGCCGAAGAGTTCGCCTTCGGGAACGGTGCGGTCGAAGCGCAAGCCGCCTGATGGGTGAAAGGTTTCACCTGAAATGTTTTCGGTTGCCAAGTGATGCACGGTTGCAAGTGCAACTTCTTCTTCAGTCGGCATTTTTTTGAGATAGAGCATAGAGAGAATCCCATCATGAATTTTCTTGGCTTCGCGCCGAAGAATACCCTGCGTGAAAAAGTCTATCGTAGGAAGTGACAGATTTTTAAGGAACTCGTCAGCGATGTTTCTATCGGTGATGTAACAGCCATTGATGAGCCGTTCGATGAAGAGATGCGCAATTTTTTCGTCCATCAAGTGCGTGTAAGAACTGCCTTCACTATCGGCGGTGCGTTGAATGTAGGTTGCGAGATTTTGTAGGCGCAGATGCACGGTCGGTCCGCCGTTGATGAGATACTCAACGCTGTTGGGTTGCATGGCGTTGAGCAATTCTTCGATTTTTGCGCCTTCGCCGAGGGCTTTAATGACAGCGGCGTAAAGGTCATTAACGCGCTTGGTTGAGAGAATGAGTTTTGCGCGTCGCTCAAAAAGTCCGGGGCGATTGCCTTCGCCGCGCAAACGAATCCCCTCCACAGGACCGGGTGCAATCGCGTTAATCATCAATTCAGGACCGAGAAATTTGGCAAAGGATTCTACCATTGCACGTTGACCTGCTTTGCTCATCGCATAATCGGCGCGATTTGGATACGGCACTGCCACATATTTTTCGCCACCAAAATACGAACTCACATTCAGCACATAGCCTGAACCTTGCTGTTTCATCACAGGCAAGAATTTGCGCATTAAGGTAAAATTGCTGATGAGATTAGCTTTGAGCGTATGCC
>Ga0308390_1001580_pt1 | contig 14586 bp, 13 predicted proteins | sample Hotspr2Sample149_FD_202358 | JGI IMG/M metagenome (GOLD analysis project Ga0308390, IMG submission 202358) | Hot spring phototrophic mat microbial communities from Mushroom Spring, Yellowstone National Park, Wyoming, United States - 20040719_149 ...
TCTCAACCGCACCACGCTTTATAATTTCTAATTGTTCTTTTATATCTAACATAAAAATGTAATATATATAAAAATTATCATCAGTCAAGCAAGTATTAAAGAAATATTGCTTAAATATTTCATTATGTTACACCGCTTTCAGATGGGTAAAATCTAAAAAAATTTGATAGCGTTATAAATAGGCAACTTTATTAAAAAATAGACCTTATTCCTGAATTTATAATTCAAAATGGTAAATTTTTCAATATGTTATAGACTTATACAAAAGCTTGAAAAAAAGAAATCAATAATTATATTTAAATTATAAAAATTGAAATTTTATTTTTAAATTTTTATTTAAAGTGTTATTTTAAAATTAAAGTAAACGCGAAATGATAAAGTTAGTCAAGAATAAAGAATCCTTGCTTTTCAGTCAGGGTTGGTATATACTAAATAATTTATATATAAACGAGTTATATGAAATTAGTTTTAGCGTGGGATAAAAAATATGAATACTAAAACTATGAATAAAAATATCAGTATAAAATTAGACATTGGGTTTAGAAAAACTTGTTCTTGTCCTGATACACACATAAACTGCCTTACTCCAAAAGAATGGGTAAAAGGTCAGGTCGCTATTTGGGAACTTTATTATGAAGGGAGAGACATCCGGGATAAAGACATACATCCTGCGGTATTCCCAATTGCTTTGCCTAAAAAATGCATAGAACTTTTTACTCATAAAGGGGAGTTAGTATTAGATCCGTTTGTAGGTATTGGAACCACTCTTATTGCGGCACGAGATTTAGAAAGAAATGCTGTAGGTTTTGACCTTAACCAAAAATATATAGATTTTGCTAATAAAAGATTATCACAATTAGGTATGTCTCTTTTTACCCAAGGCACGAAACAAATTGCAATCTGTGATGATGCAATCAACATCCCTAAATATCTTAATGAAGCAACAGTTTCATTATGTGTTACTTCTCCTCCTTATGCTAATATGTTAAATCACGAAAGACTCAATAAAAGCTTAAGAAGTGAGCTTAGAAAAAACAAATACTATAAGAAAGTTCAGCAATATTCAGATAATCCAAGAGACCTTGGCACAATGAGACTTAAGGAATATGTAAAAGCACTTGCCGAAATTTATAAAGGAATATTACCACTTTTGAAACCAAAAGCTCATTGTGTAATTAATATCAATGACTTATGGGAAAACAATCGCCGGTATCCTACACATATTTATATTATAGAGGCAATGGAGAAGGTGGGTTATGAACTTAGGAATATCATCATCTGGGATAAAAGAAATTTAGTTAACAATGTTGGTATTTATGGGTGGCCTAATAACTACATAACTCTTAGCACAACTTTTGAATACATACTTGATTTTTGGAGACCGCCATTATGAAAGGATACAATGAGTTAATAGAAAAACTGAAGAAAATAAAAAAATTTGGGTGGATAAGAACTCATAGAGCAGGATATACAGGTATAGGAAAAACATTAGAAGACCTTTTGGGAATCACAGAAAATAATATACCTGGACCAAATGCCAAAATGCTTGAACTAAAATCAGCAAGAAAAAATTCATCAAGTATGCTTACGCTTTTCACAAAATCGCCATCTCCAAAGGGAGTTAATTCTATACTGCTTGAAAAATTTGGCTATGCCTCTAAAAAGAAACAGGGAGCAAAAAGATTAGAAACCACGGTAAATGCTATAAATTTCAACACCATAAAAGGGCGACCCGGATTCAAAATTAGTATTGAAGGAGATAGAGTAAATCTCATCACATCAAATAATGAAATTATAGCATATTGGGATAAAGAAACACTGAAAAACTCTTTTGAAAGAAAACTCCCAAAATTACTATATGTAAAGGCAGAAGAGAGAGGTAAAGGTTCTGAGGAAGAATTTTGGTTCAACGAAGCATGGTTATTAAGTGGATTTAATTTTAATAATTTTGTTAAATTATTAAAAGAAGGCGTAATTCTTGTAGATATAAGGATTGGACAATATCCTGACGGTAGACCACATGACCACGGTACAGGATTTAGAGTCTTTCCAGATAAACTGGATTTATGCTTCAGTCATCGGAAGAGAATAATATGAATGTAAAAATAATAACCCCAAGTCGAACTCTGCGGTTGCTTCGCAACCTTGCCTTTAAGGCCTATTAAAAGCAGATAAAAAAAGCCACTAATCTTCGTCCAAATCACTTTTGGTGTTTTTTATCTGAAAACATTATCAGATATTATGACAGCCAAAAAGTCGTGCGGTAAAATTCAAAAAAATCTAAAAAAATTTACTGCCAAAATTTAAACTTATAAAAAATAAAGTCCCTATTAAATTATAAATGAGTTGTTATAAAAAATTTTTTTATAAATTCTATTGAAAATTTCAATTAAAAAAATATATTTTGAAAAGTGCATAGTTTTTATTCTTTTATAACAACTTTTATAGCAATCTTTGCTGCTGAAATAGGTGATAAGACTAATATATTAGTTTTATGCCTTGCAATGTTATACCCTTTAAGAAAAATTTTTGTTTCAATTTTTTTAGCCACCTTGATTTTAATGTTAATAGCTGTTTTAGGTGGAAATTTAATTGTTAAGATTATTCCTGATTTTTATATAAAATTAATTTCGGGAATTTTATTTTTAGGTTTTGGAGCTTCAAATTTTTTTAAAAAAAACGATGAAAACGAGTTAAATTGCGATGAAAAAAATTTACATTTAAAAATTTTTAGTTCGTTCTTTTTAGCAGAACTTGGTGATAAAACTCAAATTTCAACTTTTCTATTTGCCGCTAAATTCAATAATTTTTTGCCTGTTTATTTGGGCTCTGTTTTGGGCGTGATATTACCTAATATTCTTTCAATTTTATTAGGTAATTTTTTTAGTAAGTTTTTAAATTTTAAAATAATTAAAATCATATCAGGAGTTATATTTATTTTAATTGGACTTCTAACTTTATTTGAAATCATTTTTTAACATTTTTTAAAAAGTCTACCAGAATTTTAATATTAAGTTGCCCGGGAGCCACTGCTTTTTTACCAACATAACCATAAGTTATACAAGAACCTAAAATTGGTGCAACCAATCTTGTTATAATCCCGTTCTCACCCATACCAATTATAATTAAATTATTCTGACTATTATTTTTTAAAAAATTTAATAACAAAACCGCGTCATTGCTATTTCTAACATAAGTTGCTATTTTTATTATGTCACCTTTTTTCTCTTTTGCTTTTTTAACAATTTCCAAAAGAAAATTTTCAGAAGGCGTTTCAGTAAAATTATGATAAGAGATAATAACTTTTTTATTATTTTTATGAGATTCTTCAATTACATTATTTATAATTTCTTTGGCGCTTAATTCTATATCAACAAAATCAACTAATGGAATTATATTTTTAAATAATTCAAGTCTTTCATTTTCATTGATAAATTCTTCCAAATTTTCACCGCTTTCATCTCTTTTCCTTATTGTTCCTATTATTGAAAGTTTTGTTATCTTTTTAATTTTTAAAATCAAATTTTTAACATAAATTGCGTTAATATCAGGTAATTTATCTATTCTTAGTTCAATTATATCTGCTTTTAATTTTTTTGCTTTTTTTGCAAGTTTCAGAACTTTTGTTCCATAAATTGTTGCTGCTACTGCTGGAAATTTCAACATAATTTAAAAATATATTTAAAAAAATTTTTTAAACAACTTTTTTATTTCTTTAATTTTTTCAAAAGTTGCTGACTCACCTGCTTTAACAAAATCATCAATCATACGAAAGTTTGCCCAAACTTCATTTGAAACTAAAGGAGAAATTACAACATCAGCAATTTTTATCTGCATATTTTTTAGTTCGTTATTTGTAATCTCATCTGCATATATCAAAAAACTTATTCCAGATTTAAGCTCTCTAAACTCTTTTTTAGGAGAAGAGCTTACATCAACTGCAATTACTTTTTTAGCGCCTAATAATTTTGCAGATATAGCAGGAACCTTTTCAATCCAGCCACCATCAATTAAAAGATAACCTTGATAATTTAATGGCTGAAATATACCGGGAATAGCGCAACTTGCCATTACGGCTTTTATTAAACTTCCTCTATTAAGTATAATTCTTTTTCCTGAATTTAAATCAAGAGAAACAGTTGCAAATTTAACAGGTAAATTTTCAATATCAATATAAGGTAGAAACAATCTTAAAACTTTTTCTAATTCAGAAATCGGAATTAAAAATGAATCATTTAAAATTTTTTCATACAAAATAATTTTTTTAGTTAAATTTTTTAATCTTTGTAAAATATTTTTAGCTTTTTTATCACCTGCTAAAGCCAAGAATTGAGACTCTAATTTTTCAAATTGTTCAGATTTTAATATAGAATTAAATTTAGATATCAAATCATCAATTGATTTGAAATTTTTTGAAGCAACGGCTGCTCCAACGATAGCACCCATACTCGTGCCAACTATCAAATCAGGTATAAAATTAAATTTTTCAAAAACTTTTAAAACTCCCAGATGTGCCAATCCTCGCGCAGCTCCACCACCTAATGCTAATCCGATTCTCTTTTTAAAAAAATTAAACATAAATTAATTTTTAAGTTTTACTTCCGTAAAAACTTTTAAAAAAATTCTTAGCAAACTTTATTTACCAGATTTTTCCAAATACTCTATGATTCCTTTTGCAGCTTTTCTTGCCATACCCATTGCTAAAATTACAGTAGCAGCACCTGAGACTATATCGCCACCTGCAAAAACTCCTTCAACCGATGTCATCATATTTTCATCAACCCAAATTGTGCCTTTCTTAGTTAATTTTAATTCAGGAAAAGAAAGCGGAATTAAAGGATTAGGCTTCTGACCAATAGCTATTATAACAGTTTTAGAATCAATTAAAAATTCTGAATCTTTTATTGGCACTGGGCTTCGCCTACCTGAAGCATCAGGCTCACCAAGTTCCATCTTTATACATTTAGTTTTTTCAACCCATCCTTCACTATTCCCTATAAACTCTACCGGCAAAGTTAAAAGCATAAATTCTATTCCCTCTTCTTTAGCATGTTCAATCTCTTCTTTCCTGGCTGGCATCTCATTCTCAGTTCGCCTGTAAACTATTGTCACCTTCTCAGCTTTTAACCTTCTGGCTACTCTTGCAGAATCCATAGCAACATTTCCAGCACCAACTACTATAACAGGTGATTTAACTTTTATGGGAGTATCAGCACCTTCTGGAAATTTATAAGCCTGCATCAAATTATTACGAGTTAAAAATTCATTTGCTGAAAATATGCCATTTAAATTTTCACCTTTTATATTCATAAAAGAAGGCAATCCTGCTCCACTTGCAATAAAAATAGCTCTAAAACCTTCATCTTTTAAATCTTTTAATGTCAATGTCTTACCAATTAAAATATTTGTTTTAATCTCAACACCTAATCTTTTTATATAATCTATTTCATATTCAAGAATATCACGCGGTAATCTAAATTCAGGAATACCATACATTAAAACACCACCTGGTTTATGAAGTGATTCAAAAATTGTAACTTTAAATCCTTTTTTAGCAAGTTCTGAAGCACAAGTAAGTCCAGCAGGTCCTGAACCAATTACCGCTATTTTTATATCCTTATCTTTCTCTTTTACTATATTTTTTACTCCTATTTTTCTTTCATAATCTGAAACAAATCTTTCAAGTTTCCCAATAGCAACAGATTCACCTCTTATTCCAAGCGGACATTTCGCTTCACATTGAACTTCCTGCGGACAAACTCTACCGCATATACCCGGTAAAGAATTGGTCTCTTTTATTACATTAACAGATTCTAAAAATTTCTTTTCTTTTATTAAATGAATAAATTTAGGAATATTTATTTCAACCGGACAACCTGCTATACATTTACCACACTCTAAACATCTATTAGCTTCCAGAATTGCCTCATCTTCATTATAACCTAAACATACCTCAGAAAAATTTTTTACCCTTTCATTAGGTGATTGCTCACTTATTTTTACTTTTTTCAGATTCATAAAAATTCCTCTTGTAATTTAAATTTTAAGTTTCTCTAAATCTTGAAATTGTAAATTTCGCTTCATTAATAAATCAAAATTAACTTTATGTCCATCAAATTCGGGTCCATTAACACAGGCAAAATAAGTTTTATTATCAACTTCAACTCTACAGGCACCACACATTCCTGTTCCATCCACCATAATAGGATTTAAACTAACTATTGTTTTAACATTGTATTTCTTTGTAAGCTCACTAACTTTTTTCATCATTATGATTGGACCAATTGCTATTACTCTATCAACTTTTTCATTTTCAAGAATTCTTTTTAATGGCTCTGTCACAACTCCTTTTTCACCATAACTTCCATCATCAGTTGTAATAAATAATTTATCAGAAAATTTTTTTATTTCCTCTTCAAGAATTACAAGTTCTTTTGTTCGTGCACCAATTATAGTATAAATTTCATTCTTTTTTTCTTTTAATGATTTTATTTCCGGATATATAACAGCGGTTCCAACGCCACCGCCAACACATACTACTTTTCCAAAATATTCAATCTCTGCCGGTAACCCAAGCGGTCCTAAAATTGCTTCAATTTTATCTCCAACCCCCATTTCACTTAAAACTTTAGTTGAATAACCCACTACCTGAAAAATTATTTCAATAAAACCATCTTCACAATTAAAAATAGTTAGCGGTATCCTTTCGCCATTCTCTTTCGGAACTACTATTACAAATTCACCAGGCTTATAGTTTCTACATATATAATTTGATTCTATTTTATATCTAAAAATTTTTGGTGCTATCTCCTTCTTTTCTATTATAGTGTTCATTTTTAAACTCCTTTTAAGTCTTTTCCATTTTGTTCTTTCTAAAACTTTACGCTAAAATATGCCAAATTTAATACAAACTTTTAAATTACTTATTTTAAATCCTCTTCATCTATTATTTTTAAAAATTTTGTTAAATTTGACATATTCAGTATCTCAATTATTTTTTTATCGACATTCAAAAGAATAAATTCGCCATTTTTGATATTTCTTAAAGTATTTAAAGCATCAACAATAAAACCTATTATAGAAGAATCTATATATTTTATATTTTTTAAATTCAAAGCGACCTTATATTTTTTTTCTTCTAACAATTGATTAAATTTTTCTCTTAATTTTAAAACATTTGAAAAATCAAGTTGGCCCCCTTTAATTTTAGTAACATTCATAATTGTGAAATCACCTTTTTGTATAAATTGTATTACCAATTTATTTTCTCCTTAAAGCAAGAATTGTTATATCATCCGAAAACTTTTTGCTATGAATCTCCTCTTTTAATCTCTCAGTAAATTTAAAAAAATCAGAATTTGAATAATTAAATAAATTTTCAAAAAATTTCAAGAGATTTTTATCATCCAATACTTTTTTCTTGAAATTTCTTATTCCATCTGTATATAAAATCAGGATATCATTTTTTTTCAAAAAAATTTCGTTTAATTTTATTTCATTTAAAAAATTTTCATAATTTAGAATTCCAATTGGTATTCCTTTGGTTTTAATAAATTCTATTTTATTTGAAATTAAAATCGGGGCTTCGTGACCAGCTGAAACAAATTCAAATTTATTCAAATTTAAATCAAGCGTTCCAATAATAGATGTAATAAAATTCCCCTTTTTAAAATAATTGTAAAGTATCTCAGCAATTTTTTTAATAAATTCCTCAGGTGATTTATAGGATTTTCCAAAAATATTAACAATAGTATGAAATATTGACATAAGCAAAGCAGCTGGAATTCCTTTGCCTGAAATATCCGCTATAATAATATTTTTCTTTTTAGAATCGGAATTTATAATTGAATAATAATCTCCTCCTATTTCTCTTGCCGGCTTATCTATTAAAATTAAATCATAATTATCAATTTTTTCTGGTTTTTTTAAAATTATATCTTTTTGTATAAATCTTGCTATCTCTATCTCTTTTTCATATATCTTCTTTTTTACAATTTCCTTCTGAAGTCTGTAAAGTCTTGCTGTCATTTTATTAAATTCATTAGAAAGATGTTCTATTTCATCTCGCGTTGAAATTTTTATCCTAAACCTTAAATTTCCTGACCCAATTATATTTATACCTTCTTCTAATTTCTTTATTGGACTAACTATTAAATGTGAAACAAAAATTGTGCTTAATATACTAAAAAGAAAAACCCCAAAAAATATTAAAAATATTTTCAATTTTAAAATATTCAAATTTTTGTAAATACTTTTAGTTGTCATTTCAATATATGCTGTTCCAAAGTTCTCATAGTATGCTTCTTTTTTATAATAAATCTTTTTTATCGGATAAAAAAATTGGTATATATCTTCATTTGGAGTTTTTATAACATTATAAGTTGAGCCATAAAAAATTTTATAATCTTTTGGAATTTGATACTTTTTACCAAGCAAACTTCTGTTATTGTGAAGATAATATGTTAAATCTTTATTTAAAATAACATAGACCTGCAAGACATCTTTTTCTTTTAAAGTTACATCAACTAATTCCTCTAAAGCGAGTTCATCTGAAGTTACCAACAAATTTTCACAGGATAATGCAAAACTTGTTACCAGCCCCCTACCTCTGTTTATCAAATTATTAAATAAAATCTTTTTTGTATTTGAAATTACTATTGGTAAAAGTATTACAAAAATCGTAAATAACAATATTAAAATAAGAAAAAGAATTTTATATTTAAGTTTAAATTTCATCTTAAAGATTTTAAAAGATGTTTATAAATTTTCAATTTTTCATTTACAAGAACTTCCCAATTATATTTTGAAATAATTTTATCTTTTTTTGATTTAATTTTTTCTTTAAACTTCTCATTTTCTGATAAAACTTTTAAAATTGCTTTTGAAAGAAATTCAGCCCTCTTTGTAGGGTCATCATAAAATACAACTGCTCCAAAATCTGTTTCAGTAAAAGGTATCTTAACTCTTTCTATATTAAAAATATCTTTAGGTCCTTCTACACCAGAAATTACAACCGGAACATTTTTGGATAACGCTTCAATAATTGTATTCCCAAAAGGCTCAATAATTGAAGACAAAACAAAAACATCTGCAACATTAAAAAGTTTAATTTTATCTTCTTCTGTAATTTCAAGTTTAATCTTAACATAATTTTCAAGTTCTTTATGCTTTATATATTTCTTTAACCTATCAAGATACCATTCATTTTTCTTCTCAAAAACACCTGCAATTAGCATTGAAACATTTTCAATTTTTTTTCTGTTTATCTCATTAAAAGCCTCTAAAGCATATTCTATGCCTTTAGATGGTTCAAGTTTGTTCAACATAAAAATAAACTTGCCTTTTATTTTATATTCTCTTTTAACTTCTTCAATCTCTTCTCTTGATAAATGAGGAGAATGAATAAAAACCGAAGATACACCAGAAGGTATTATTTTTATATTCTGTTTATTTACAAGTTCAGGAAATATATAAGAAATTTCATCATAAACTGGTTTACTCCGCACAATTACTGTGTGGGAATATTCTAAAGCCTGTTTTTCTTTTTCTTTTAAATATTCAATTATATACGGACCTGCCCCATCTTCTGCTTTTTTAGCCTCTGCTATTGAATCAAATGTATGAATTGAACTTACTATAATTAAATTTTCATTTTTCCTTAAGTCTTTAGCAAACGAAGGAATAATTGAATGACCATGTAAATGAACTATAACTTTCTCTTTTATTTTCTTACTTAATAAAAATTTAACTGCTTTATTGCCAAATTCCTCAATTCTTTTAATCTCTTCTAATTTTGTTCCTTCAAACGGCGATTTTATTTTATTAGAATCGCGAACAAAAAATCTATAAACTTTAACAGAACATTTTCTTTTTTTAACATCAGTATTAAATGGGTCTTCAAGAGTTATAATTTCTTCTTCAGACAAATCATCAAATCCCATTGTTAAAACAATTACTTCATTTCCAAGTTTTGCAAGCTCTCTTGTAAGTTCTATTACATGAGAGCTTAATTGAGTTCGTGGTGATGCTATATATGCCGCTGATACAATGTAGATTTTCAAAATTTTACCCCTTATTCAATTTATAAATAATATTCAAACCTTTAAGTGTTAAATCCGGGTCAAATATTACATCATAATCTATATCATCTTTAAATAAATTAGCAAGCCCACCTGTTAAAATTATTTTTGAACTCTTTTCATAATTTTTTAAAATCAAATCTATAATATAATTTATACCACCAACTGTTTGATAATAAATACCATTTTGAATAGCACCAACTGTATTATCAGCAATTATTGAATCAGGCTTAATAACTGAAACCTTTGGTAATTTAGCTGTCCACCTATGTAAAGTATCCCTTAAAATGTTTATACCCGGCAAAATTAAACCACCATAATAATTGTAATCTTTATCAACAAAACATACAGTGTTTGCAGTTCCAAAATCAATAATTATTAAAGGCGGTTTATAAATCTCTGATGCTGCAACCGCATTAACTATCCTATCAGCCCCAATTTCAGCAGGATTTCTATATCTCAATTTTATGTTTAATTTCAAATTATAATTCACTATAATCGGTTTTAAATTAAATTTTTTTAAAAATATATCATTAAAAACAAAATCAAGTTCAGGCACAACAGATGAAAAAATAGCAGAATCAATTTTCTCCAACAAATCTTTTAATAAATTTTCAAAAATAATAAAATATTCATCCGCTGTCTTCCTTAAATCAGTCGCAATCCGCCACTTCTTTAATATATTATCTCCTTTGAATAAACCTAAAACAATATTCGTATTCCCAATATCAATTGCAAATAACATTCTTATATTCCTTTTATAAATTCAATAGCATAATTTAATTTTTCAATAGTTCTTTCTTTACCAAGTATTAACATAATATCTATTAAATCAGGTGAAATTGTCTTCCCTGTAAGTGCTACACGAATTAATTGATAATATGCCTTCCTGTTTAAATCAAAATTTTTTAAACTCTCCTCTAACTTCTCAATTATAATATCTTTTTTCCAATCCGAACATAATTTTAAATTCTCAATTATCTTTTGATAAACTCCAGATGCATCATATTTTTTTAAAAAATTCTCAATAACTTCATTTGAAAAATTAATTTTATCAATAAAAAAGAAGTCAGCATAAAAAGAGATATCTTTTAAAGTTTTTAGCCTCGGACCAACAATATTAACAATTTCTTTTATTAAATCAAAATTTTTATCTGCAAAATCTTTTGTAATAAGATTATCTTTTATTAAAAAAGGGATAACCATTTCCGCTTTCTTATCAAGCGGAAGTTCTTTTATGTATAAACTATTTATCCATTCAAGTTTATGGTAACTAAATACAGCTGCACTCTTGTTAACATCTTTAAGTGAAAAACTTTTAATAATTTCTTCTCTTGTAAATATTTCTTTTGTATCATCCAAGCCCCAGCCTAACCTAACCAAATAATTCACCATAGCATCAGGTAAAAACCCTAATTCACGAAATTGTTCAACAGCAGTGGCGCCATGCCTTTTACTTAACCTCGTCTTGTCTTCACCTAATATCATTGGTAAATGCGCAAAATTAGGAATTTTAAAACCTAAAATCTTATATAAAATAATCTGTTTGGGCGTATTTGAAATGTGGTCATCTCCTCTTATTATGTAATTTATCTTCATTAACGCATCATCAACTACTACAGAAAAATTATAAACAGGAAATCCATCACTCCTTAATATAATAAAATCATCAAAATTTTTTGAATGAAATTTTATCTCACCACGAACAATATCATTAAAAATTATCTCTTCATCTAAATCATTCTTTATTCTTATTGCAAATGCTTTTCCATCTTTTAAAAAAGAATTTATCTGCTCCTCAGTAAGATTTCTGCATTTACCATCATATTTAAAAGGAATTTTCTTTTTTATTGCTTCATCTCTTTTTTGAGCAATCTCTTCAGGTGAACAAAAACATCTATATGCTTTTCCTTCGTTTAATAATTTATAAGCTAAATCTTTATAAATATTCAACCTTTGTGATTGCTTATATGGACCAAAATCGCCACCAATGTCAGGTCCCTCATCCCAGTTAAGTCCAAGCCATTTCAAACTTTCTAAAATATTATTTGTAAACTCATCAGAAGAACGCTGAACATCAGTATCTTCAATTCTCAATATAAATTTTCCATTATTTTGTTTTGCAAAAATCCAATTATATAACGCAGTTCTTGCTCCACCAATGTGAAGATAACCAGTTGGCGAGGGTGCAAATCTTACTCTAACTTCTTCCATCTAAATATATAATTGCCTTAAAAGTAAAAATTCTTCCTTATAAAATTTAAAAAGATTTAGTAATAGATTCAAAAAGAGATAAGAAATCTCTTTTCTCAAATTTTTATAAAATAGCTTTTTCTGTTACAGGGTCAAATAGATGAATCTTACTCATATCAAAAACAACTTCAATGTCTTCGTTAATATTAACTTTTGTTCGCGTATCCATTCTTGCTGTAAATTGACTCTTTCCAGAAGAAAGATAAACAAAAATTTCTGAACCAAGCGGCTCTATAATTTCAACTGTTAGCTTAACCGTGCTCTCAGGCGCTGATTCTTTATATAATATTTTATCATAAATATTCTCAGGCCTTATTCCAAGAATCAATTTCTTTCCAATATAATCCTTAACAATATCCTCATAATCAGTTGGCAATTTTACTCTGAAAGTTCCCTCATCAAGCCAGACCCCAGTCTTTTCTTTAACAACATCTGTTTCAACAAAATTCATAGGAGGTGAACCAATAAAACCTGCAACAAATTTATTAGCTGGATTAGAATAAAGTTCTAAAGGCGATGCAATCTGCTGAACTACTCCATCTTTCATAACTACAATCTTTTCACCCATTGTCATAGCTTCAACCTGGTCGTGTGTTACATAAATCATAGTTGCCTGTAATCTTGTATGTAATTTACTAAGCTCAGCCCTCATTTGAACTCTTAATTTAGCATCAAGATTAGATAAAGGCTCATCAAATAAAAATACTTGAGGCTTCCTAACTATAGCCCTGCCTACTGCAACCCTCTGCTTCTGCCCACCAGAAAGCTCTTTCGGCTTATTATATAAAAATTTTTCTAAACCTAATATTGCCGCTGCTTCTTCTACCCTCTCTTTTATAACATTCGCAGGATACTTCCTTAACTTTAAACCAAATGCTATGTTCTCATAAACTGTCATATGCGGATACAAAGCATAATTCTGAAATACCATCGCAATATCCCTGTCCTTAGGTGGAACATCATTTACTAATTTATCACCAATATATATCTCCCCTTCTGTAATATCCTCTAAACCTGCTATCATCCTTAATGTAGTTGTTTTACCGCATCCTGAAGGTCCTACCAGAACTACAAACTCTTTGTCCTTTACCTCAAATGAAACATCTGATACCGCTTTAACCCCAGTAGAATAAACTTTACTTACATTGTTTAATACAACCCGTGCCATATTTATTCCTCCTAAAACTTAAATTGATTAATATAATCTTATTTATTTTAATTTAAATGTCAAGCTTAAATAAAAATTTATACTATTCTTTTTAAACTTTTTATAAATTCTGAAACTATTAAAGGGTCAAGCTGCGTCCCCTTAACTTCTTCAAGTATATTAATCGCTTCATCAATTTTTAAAGCTTTCCTATAAGGTCTATCTGATGTTAAAGCATCAAAAGTATCAGCTACAGCAATTATCCTCGCAAGAAATGGAATATTATCTCCTCTTAAACCATTTGGATAACCTTTACCATCTAAACGCTCATGATGATGATAAATATATGGCAATAACTTAACAAAATGATGAAAATGACTTAAAATTTCAATACCTATTATTGGATGCCTTTTTATAATTTCATATTCTTCCCTGGTTAAAGATGCCGGCTTATTTAAAATTGATTCCGGAATACCTATCTTCCCTATATCATGAACTAAACACGCTTGCATCAAAATTTCTTTCTCAGAATTTGATAATTTCAAACTATCCGCAATCATTAAAGCATACTCTGTAACTCTCTTTGAATGCCCAGCTGTGTAATTGTCCCGTGCCTCAATCGTTGATATTATTAAATCTAAAAGGTCCAATGTCTCTATACGCGCCTTATCTAAAAGTTTTTTTACTTCCTTGTTCTTTTCTAACAACTCCCTTAAAATATCATCATATCTTATTAAAAAAACTAAAGCTAAAATAAATGAAGTTATAAAAAATCCATAAGTAGTAAAACTTGGAATTTTAAAAATTTCAATTCTTAAATAATAAAATATAAAATCAATTGCTCCTGAAAAAACCCCCAATATAGTCCCTCCTAAAAGTAAAATCCAATATTTAAAATATTTCTTGTTTTTTATACAATACCTTAAAGTATTAAAATACTCATAAAAAGCAATTAATGGAACTCCAAAAGCAAAAATAAAATACAAATGTCCTGGAACACTCTTTACTATATTGCACCATACAGTAATTTTATTGGAAAGTATATAATTTGTTTTAAAAAGTAAAAAAATTCCTATAGCAGCAAATAAAGTGAGAAAAACAAAATAA
>Ga0308390_1001590_pt1 | contig 14545 bp, 12 predicted proteins | sample Hotspr2Sample149_FD_202358 | JGI IMG/M metagenome (GOLD analysis project Ga0308390, IMG submission 202358) | Hot spring phototrophic mat microbial communities from Mushroom Spring, Yellowstone National Park, Wyoming, United States - 20040719_149 ...
CATGGGTAAATCTGAAGCCGACCGTGGTCGTGCAGGGTTACGACCTGCAACTGCTAGCGGTGCGGTTCGTCGATCCCGGGCATCCGGAGCAGAAACTGGGGCCGCGCTACCGGGTATGGTTCCGCAACAATAGCGACCGGCCGATCACCAAACCGTTCAATGTGATGCTGCTAGCGTCGATGGACGAAAGACTATTGGCCGATTTGCCGCAAGCAGGCGTGCGCGTCCGGGCCGTCGAAGCGGGCGATGTGCAGTCGGTCGACATCCGCCTGCCGGTGGAAGTGTACGACATGGGCCGCGATGACCAAGGCAATCCCATTGCCTTCAGTACGCTGCACGTGCTGGTCGATGCCCACCGCGAGATCGACGACGTGTCGCGCACCAACAACGGCGCCCGACTGGCCCGGGCTGAAGTATTGCCGGTCGATCCGGCTGCGTTCGAACTGAACGCCAAACAAGCGCCGGCCGGCGCCGAGGTAATTATCGCCGGCGAAGGCTTCGGCCCCGTGCCCGGTCAGGTGTTGGTGCATCTGGCTGGCCTGGAACTGGACGCGGAAATCCTCGGCTGGTACGACCTGGGCGTGCGGATCACTCTGCCGAAGATTCCGCTGGCCGCACCGACCGAGGCTGATCTGGTCGTCGTCCGCGGCGACGGCGCAGCGGCCAACCCGCTGAGAATCATCGTCGAACCGCCGCAGACCGTGATACCGCGGTAACAAACGCGGTGGCAGGCAAACACTGTGGCTTGCCGGCGCACGGTTTGCCGACTTCGGCTTTGGTTCCTTTTCGCCAAAGAGTTAGCCAAGGCCACCTGCGGCCCCAGCTAAATCGAGGAACGCGCTGCGGTGGCCTCCCTTGTCTTTTCGTCGGTAACGGTTCACGGACCCCAAGACGGCCTGTGACCGCAACCAAATGGCGGTGTTGGAGGGATGCGCCGCGCTCGCGTCCGCTGTGTTTTCCCCGATGCTTCCCAAATCAGCAACGCGAAATGCGGCCACCACGGAGCGTGCCCCTCCAAGTTGCCTTGCAACGTCCGCGCAGCGCGCACACACTGCGCGTTGTAAGACACAGCATCGATCTTTAGTTGTTCTATACATGGGCAGTACTGTGCTCTTAGTAGCTCGCTGAACTTTACAGCCGGACCGTGCAGCTTTATGTATGCTCAATAAGCCCGTTGTGCAGTTAGCCGGCGTGTCGCACGTTACCATGCAAGCTGTGGTGTGAGAGTTAAGCGGTGCCTGCCAGATAGTGATCGATGGCCGGAAAGCCTGCCGGCTGGTCGGATGCGCCGGGGATTGCTATAATCGCTTTCGCCAATGCGAATTGGAATGGCACCGGCGAGAGGGTTTCATTGCATTTGCGACACAGAGATTCCGTTATGCTGAGGATTCTGGCTTTTTTGGGTCTTTGCTTTCCGTCAATGGTTTTCGGGGCTGCACAACCACAAGACGAGCTTCCCAAACCACGCTACCGCTTCCAGCCGGACGATCCGCAATGGCTCAGGCAGGCGGTGCAGTTCCACGGGCATTTGGGGCCTTGGGCGGCCGCCGGTGTGCGGGCCGGAATGGCCGGGCTGAAAGCCGTGGATGCCAAAGGACATTTCGATATCGACGTGCAGGCCTTCGGCCCGCTGGCCAAACCGCCGCGATCCTGCTTTCTGGACGGCTTGCAGGTCGGCACCGGCGCCACCTGGGGCAAACGCAATATCAGCTTCACTGAAGCCGAGAAACTCTCCGTCCGCATCACCAACACCCGCACAGGCAAAATCGCCCAACTGCATCCTACTGCCAAACTGATGGAACTGCTCACCTCTTTCAAACCGAAGGACGTTTCGGAGGAAGCAGACGACCACGATGACGATGACGACGATCACGAAGACCCGCTAGAGGTCATCGCCCGAAAAATCGCCTCGATGCCCCAAAACGAATTGTTTGTGATCGAAGTTGCCAGCGGCAGAAAGTGACCCGGCTGGTGTTTTGTCCCTCGCGCCGTAACTTGTGCGCGTTTTGCGCGCATGTTCTCGGCACAGTTGGAGGGCCACACTCCGTCGTGGCCTCATTTGGGGTGATCGACGGGCATTGACGAATAGGGAAGGGACGCGACCGCAGAGCGTCCCTCCAACTCCGCCATTTGGTTGCAGCCACAGGCGGTGCCAGGGTTTGCTGTGCAAAACCGATGCTTGCGCGGCCGGGGAAGCCGCAAGGGGCTTGCGAAAAGCGCCCGCGCCGAGCTCTTGCCGGGATGTTCTGTGAGCCTGCCGTTTACTTTGGACGGCTTCGCTGGATGACCGTTACGCCACGCTTCGTATTTGTTACTTGTCAGGTTGGCGCCGCGGCAGCGGTGAAGCGGGAGGTCGCCCGGGTTTGGCCCCAGTGGCGTCCTGCATTCGCCCGGCCAGGATTCATAACATTCAAATTGCCGGACGGATTACGACTGGCCGAGGATTTCGATTTGCAGTCCGTTTTCGCCCGCTCACACGGTTTCTCGTTGGGAACGGTCCGCGGCGGCAGCCTGGAGGAACTTGCGCACCAGGCCTGGCAACTTGCGGCCGGACTGCCGGTACGGCGGATTCACGCCTTCCCGCGCGATACGGCGGAACCCGGCTACCGCGACTTCCAACCGGCTTTGACTCCCGAATCGCTGGCCGCACACGCCGCTCTGCTGGGCAGTTGCCCCCGGCCGGAACTGCTAGCCCCAGGCGCCGCCGATCCCAAGCAACCCGCGCGCCGCAGCGAACTGGTGTTGGACTGTATCCTGCTTGAGCAGGACATGTGGTGCGTGGGTTACCATCGGGCAAAGTCGATCCCGTCGCGCTGGCCAGGCGGCATGATGCCCTTGGAGCTGCCCCCGGACGCGGTTTCGCGGGCATGGCTGAAGATCGAAGAAGCCCTGCGCTGGTCGGAGCTTCCGATTCCGCCTGGCGCCCGCGTGGCGGAGCTGGGTAGCGCCCCGGGCGGTTCAAGCCAGGCGCTGCTTGCCAGGGGGTTTCAAGTCACGGGCATCGACCCGGCCGAGATGCATCCGGCCGTGCTGGCACATCCGAGTTTTCGCCATCTCCGCAAGCGCAGCACCCAGGTGCGCCGGCGAGAGTTCCGCAAAGTCCGCTGGCTGATCGTCGATATGAACGTCACGCCCAACTACACCCTGACGGCCGTCCAAGCCATCGTTACCCACCCGCAAGTCAATATCCGCGGAATGCTGCTGACGCTGAAGCTGACCGACTGGCGACTGGCCGAGCGGGTGCCGGATTATTTGGAGCGGGTGCGCTCGTGGGGCTACAACATCGTGCGAGCCAGACAGTTGCAGCACAACCGCCAGGAAATATGCGTCGCCGCGCTGCAAAAGCCTTTCCGCCGCAAACCGCCGCTGCGCAAGCCGGGAACGAAACGGCAAACGCCACAATCGCAACAAAGCAAATAGTCCGAGCCGCTGGATTGCGGGCGCTTGTCTCTGGAATATGCCTGCTGTTGGAGGGCCACGCTCTGTCGTGGCCGTGTCCCCCACGCTAACCGACGCCAGCGCATCGCGTCTGTCCGCCTGAAAGCAGCACGCTGCTGGATTACGTCGACTCGGTTGCGGCACTATGTAGCGTTCGGCCTTTGCTGGTGTCTTTGTGTATTGGTGGCCTCCCACGGCGAGTTGTGCGGTGGAGGGCAAAATTGCCCGCTAGCACTGCTGGCAAGCCAGCAGTGCCACCCAACTACTGTAGTTGTGCATGAGAAAATGGGAAAACTTACTCGCAAAGACTCGATCCCAGCGAGTTTTCCACCCAAAATCAAGATGCATCCCACACACACTCGCCAAAAAATCGCAATTGACTCGGCCGGCGAAAAACTTGTACATTGCCCGACTCACAGGGCGTCCGATAGTGCGCGAAACTAGTGGGGGCACGATAGATGAAGATCATCGAGGTCCGGTCGCTGGCCATACCGGACGTCAAGGTAATCCGCTTCGCGCGGTTTTCGGATTCCCGCGGCTATTTCACCGAAACTTACCGCCGCAGCGATTTTGCCGCCCGCGACGATCTAGGCACGCTGCAACAGGCCGACTTCGTACAGGCCAACGAAAGTTATTCCCGGCCAGGCGTGATTCGCGGGCTGCACTTCCAGTGGAATCCGTACATGGGCAAGCTGGTGCGCACGCTTGCCGGGCGGATGATTGACCTGGTGCTGGATATCCGCAAAGGCTCGCCCAGCCTGGGCAAGATCATCGCCTACGACATGCCGGCCAGCCCGGATGCCGAGTTTAGCGAGTGGATCTGGGTGCCGCCCGGTTTTGCCCACGGAAATTTCTTTACCGAACCGACGCTGATCGAGTATTTCTGCACCGGGCAGTACAGCCCCGGTTGCGAGGCCGGCATCTCGCCGCTGGCGGCCGATCTGGACTGGTCGCTGTGCCAGCCGTCGCTGAAAGAACTGTTCGACCAGGTCGCCCAGCAGCCAGTCATCTCCGACAAAGACCGCTGCGGCCTGACATTGCAGCAGTGGCTGGCCGATCCGCGCTCCGAGCAGTTCCTGTTCGGCAGGTGCTAAGGACATGGTTTGACCAGTAAACAATGGCAACGACCTGAACAAATAGCCTGGTGATAGGTGACCGAAGATGTTCGACCCGAGGACCATGCTCTTCACCGGAGGCAGCGGCCTGCTAGGTTCGGAAATGCGCCGCCTGGTGCCTGAGGCGCACTATCCCCCCTCTAGCCAATTCGACGTTACCAACTACCAGCAGATGGACCGATACCTGGCAGGTGGCCAATTCACCTTGCTGGTACACGCCGCCGCTTTCACCTCTCCGCCAAGAGTGGACAAGGATCCGTGCCGGGCAATCGAGGTGAACATCATCGGCACGGCCAATGTGGTGCGACTTTGCGCGGCCCACGGCGTCAAGCTGGTGTACATATCCACCGATTACGTATTCCGCGGCGACAAAGGCAACTACTGTGAGGAAGACCCGGTGTATCCTGTCAACAAGTATGCCTGGTCCAAGTTGGGTGGGGAATGCGCCGTGCGCATGTACGACAACTCGCTGATCGTCCGCACCAGTTTCGGCCCGAATGTGTTTCCCTACGAAAAGGCCTTCGTGGACCAATGGACATCGCGCGAAAGTGTCAGTCAATTCGCCGCCAAGCTGCTGACAGTCCTCAAGCACGATCTTCGCGGGGTGATACACATAGGCGGACCACGGCGGACGGTATATGAGTACGCGCGCAGTTTGGACCCGACCCGGGAGATACAGCCGCTGTCGATCCACGATGTTCCCTTCAAGGTACCAGTGGATACCTCGCTCTGTTGCCAGCGGCTGGATAGCTTAACCGCAGGAAAGCAAACGTAAGCAGTGCCCTCGGCATAGCAGGAGAATCGCTTTACCAGTCGCGCCGGACGGACACGGCGGCGGCACAACCAGTGTCAGTCCATCGGTTAAAAGTTGCCACGGTGGCTGTTCTTCACGGAGGAAGAACATCATGCGCATTGCAGTCGCAGGCGGGGCCGGCTACATCGGCTCGGTGTTGATTCCCATGCTGCTGGAACATGGGTATGAGGTGGATTGCTATGACTTGCTGTGGTTTGGCAATCACCTTCCCAAGGATGTCAAGGTTTACCGGCAGGACCTGTTCGATTGCACAGTAGAGGATCTGACCGGCTACGAGCAGGTGATCTTTCTGGCCGGTCTGTCGAACGACCCGATGGCCGAGTTCGACCCGGCGATGAACTTCGTCCACAATGCCGCCCTCCCCTCCTACCTGGCGTACACGGCCAAGAGGGCGGGTGTGCGCAGGTTCATCTATGCCTCGTCGTGTTCGGTGTACGGATATACGATCAATCAACTCTACGATGAGGAATCCCCGGTCACGTGTGGATATCCTTACGGCATCTCGAAGCTGCAAGGGGAACGAGGGGTGATGCAACTGTGCGACGAGGAATTTTCCACTATCGCGCTGCGGCAGGGAACGGTATGCGGATACAGCCCGCGAATGCGCTTCGACCTGATCATCAACACGATGTACAAGTGTGCCATCAGCGAGGGAAAGATCAATGTCAACAACCCGGCCATTTGGCGCCCGATTATCGACGTGCGCGATACAGCAAGGGCATTTTTGCGCGCGGTGCAGGCCGACTATAGCATCAGCGGCGTGTTCAATGTGGCCTGTGGAAACTTCACCGTAGGGGAAATTGCGGACATCGTGTGCAGTGCAGTGGAAAAGCTCGCCGGTTCGCCGGTGAAGGTTCAGGTGAAACACCAGCAAGACTTTCGCAACTACAAGGTCAACACCCAGCGGGCCGAGACGGTGTTGGGGTTTCATCCCAGGTATGCGGTCGAGGATATCGTCGAAAGCATACATTCCCACAGGGCGGAATACGGCGATTTCAGCCGCGAGGAATACTACAACATCGTTACGTTCCGCAAGCTGCTGGCCCCACGTCTGCGCGTGGCGGCGTAAGCAACGGAGGCAAGTATGCACTTGAGCTCATATCAGAGGGTTGCAGCATTTGCCGAGATGGTGCGCGAGCGTTTTGGCACTACGCCGATTCGTGTCCTCGATGTCGGCGGCGCTGACGTTAACGGGACGTATCGCGAGCTATTCTCGTGGGAGGGAGTGCGATATGTGGCCCTGGATACTTACGCAGGAAAAAACGTTGATGTCGTGGTGGACAATCCGTATGTGTGGGAGCAGGTTGACGATGATAGCTTCGATGTTGTGATCTGTGGACAGACACTGGAGCATACGGAGTTTCCGCGGCGGGTGATGGAACAAATTGCCAAGAAGCTTAAGCCCGGGGGATTAGCGTGCGTTGTTGTACCTTCCCAAGGTCCTGAGCATCGGTATCCGGTCGACTGTTACCGCTTTTTGCCTGACGGGCTGGAGGCGCTGGGACGGTGGGCGGGTTTGATTACTGTCGATCGAAGGCATGTGAGCGAGGGAGAGGTGTTTCCCGATGGAAGCGAAATATGGCGAGATACGTCTTGCATTTTCACAAAGGCGCCTAAGGCTAGAACGAATAATACGACTCGACCATGGGGGAAGACTCTCGATGGGTTGAAGTCGTGTGCGTTCAACCCAATTGACTACCCAGTGGCTTTTGCTGAGCCTCGGCGGATTGCCCCATCCGCTTGGCTGGAGCATGTGCCTTTCGGGATGGCGCTGGTGGAAATGCTGCGCCCGGGTCTGGTGGTCGAGCTGGGAACGTTTACCGGGGTTTCGTATTGTGGGTTTTGCGAAGCGATATCGCTGCTCGGACTAGATTGCCAGGCTTACGCTATTGACACATGGAAGGGAGACCCTCACAGCGGTCCGGTCGAGGAGGAGGTGTTCGAGCAGCTTAGTCGCTTTCACGATCAGGCATACGGGAATTTTTCGTCTTTGCTGAGATGCACGTTTGACGAGGCACTTCCGAACTTTGCTGACCAATCGATAGATCTGCTGCACATTGACGGATACCATACGTATGATGCGGCCAGGCATGATTTTGTGACTTGGATGCCCAAACTAAGCCAGCGCGCAGTAGTCGTTCTACATGATATCTGTGTGCGCAGAGAGGATTATGGAGTTTGGCGGTTGTGGGAAGAAATCAAGCGGCAGTATCCCACCTTTGAATTCTGGCACCAATATGGGTTGGGCGTCGCTGCGGTGGGGCAGGAGATTCCTGCGCCGATAAAGGTGCTGGTTGAGCTCAATCCAGAAGAGGCTCGCCTGGTTCGTCGCTTTTACAAACTGCTCGGGGGAAGGCTTTCCCTTCGTCTGGAGTTGGACCAGATTACGCGGTTACGTGAGGCGGAACAAGTTCGCCATGAGCAACAGCTTCTGGCAGAGCGTATTGCCGAACTGGACCGGAGGACTGCTGATATGATGCGGTGGGCATCAGTGCCCTGGTGGGCGCGAGCCTTGCGCGCCGGACTGCGGCGAGGCGTTGTAGCTCCTCGCACAGCCTTAGCCACTGTGGCAGCGTGGTTGAACCGAAACCGGTCAGCGGGCAAGTAGTTTCGGGGGCCGAGGAGCAATAGTAATACATAGCAATACAGACTTAACCCCGGCAGAGGCAGGGGAAATGCGTTTGGCAACGCATTCCGGAGGACGACGAAATGCGAAGGGACAGTCATCGCCGAGAAGCTATTTACGGCTCAAGATATGAACAGAACAAATTGCGCTGCCCACAAGAAGGAACGATGACGGCCAGAGCGACCCCAGCTTACTCACGTTGGTGGTACAGGTTGTTTCTCAGTTGGGTTTGCGTAGCGGAGGTTTATTCCACACGATACGCTGGCGCGTTAGCTCCCGTCCCTTGGGAACCCCGAACCCGAACAGCTATCGACATACTTTTCGCCGGCGTAGCGTCGGAACAGCGAACGACGCCACCCACGGTTCTACTTCAGCATCTAGTGCGTTCGACCGGAACAAGTTTCACCGGGGCTCAGTCGCAGCTGGAAAGGTATCAGTTCCTCGCGCAACGGCCTGCGAAGCGAGTGCATGTAGGCCTCTTGCCGAGAACTAGCGAGGACGCCAATGAGAAGGTCCCCCACATCCCATCGTATAACGCGGGCGTAAGCACCCGTAGCAACGCACCTCCCCGCGTTCTATACTTCGCGCGGCCAAGAACAAGTTTCCTTTGTGGGAAAAACATCTCATTTCGGCGCGTGCGGAATATAGCTGACGGATGTGGCGGCAAGAACGACGTAGCGTGTGCGTCCGGCGTGCATGCCCGCGCGGTATCCCTCCAGTGGATCGGGAGCGATTGCCTTTTCTGCGTTGTAAACACTCCAAGAGGCTGCTCGCTCGGCTGTTTGGGAATGAGGCGATTTCATTTATAAACTGCGCCCGGCTTTATCTCCGACGGTGTCTCGGCCGGGGATCGAAACTATGCTCATAAATCGGAAGGCTTTCAAAGAGTACCGATCCCGTAAAAGCAGCGCCAATCATGACCCAGGCATGCACGAACTACGGGCCGGACTGGACAACCATCCTTGGCTTTCCTCGCGCCACGTTCGCCCTGCACTTTTCGTCCTTCCGGCCTCGGGATATTCTCAGAACGCAGGGGCGCATTGCTTGTCAACACCCCACCTTCGTAGGACAGTGGCGGTTCTTGACTAACAGTTGAGAGCACGCGGTATATATCAGAGGTTCTTAACATGCCCACGGTAGACATACTAGTTCTGATCCATTGGGACCGCAAGTGGCTAGACGGCTTGCTTCAGTCGCTGTCGCGGAGCACCTATCCTGCGAAGTACCTTCGGCTAGTAGTGGTGGACAATGCTTCACCCGACGACTCTGTGGCACATTTGCGATCGTTGGCCAGGAGTGTGCCTTTCCCGGTTGAGGTCGTGGAGACTGGGAAGAACGAAGGGTTCACGGGGGGGTACCAAATCGCTATGAAGCACGCAGTAGCCGATTATTGGTTCGTGCTTAATCCGGATACCAAAGTTGCTCCGGATACCATTGAGCGGCTGGTAACGGTTATGGAGTCCGACCCTACAATAGGTGTCGCAGAGGCGAGACAGGCCCCCCGAGAGCATCCCAAGTACTATGATCCTTTTACCAAAGAAACCAGTTGGTGCAGCGGCGCTTGTATGATGGTGCGGCCGGCTGCTGTCGCCGATATCGGTGGCGGATTCGACAAGCGGTTCTTCATGTACGCCGAAGATGTAGATCTTTCCTGGAGAATGTGGCTTCATGGATGGAGGTGCGTCTATGTGCCAGAAGCGGTCGTGGAACACTATACGGAGGACCTGAATCCGGACAAACCTCGTTTTCGCCAGCATTACTACAGCATGAGAAACGGAGCATGGATGCGGTTCCTCTACGGTTCGTTCCTCGATACGGTACTATATTACCTCATGATGCTACGTGTGATTCTATTCTCTCGTAATCCCCTATGGCACAGATGTGGGACTGCGGCCGCCCTAGCATCGTCCCTGTGGGGACTTTGGGCAATGATCGGAAAACGAAGGGAGATAAGGCATATAAGCGGCAGGCACCGTCACAGATGGATCGTCTTCAATGGTTGGGAATACGGACGCCATTTGCGCGACGTATCTTTAGTGCCGCCTTCTTTCTCCAATCTTTCGGGGTCTCGGTTGCGGCGTGTCCTCCTACTACCCATGTCGGAGTTTCGTCGGGCGGCAGTTACGCAAGCCGAGTCTGAGGACCTATGTTCGATTGACCTGGCTCGCGGAGTGGCGATGGTTAATGGTACAAGAGACGCGATTCTGACGTACGGGGAATGTGAGCTTGAGGTGAGAGTAGAACTTCCGGATAGGGCATTGCTCTGCGGTTACGTTGCGCTTGCTCCTAATGCCAGGAAGGTGATGGGGGAGTTTGTGGTGAAGGCGCAAGGGGTAGCACTGTTTCGACGCCTACTCCAGGGAACAGAGTGCGGGCAGTGGCACTATTTCGAGGTTGTTCTGCAAGTAAGCGGCGGATCCCGACAGTGTGGGCTTGGCCTGGAGTTCCGGAGCTTGGGGGGGACAACCTACGGCTATTGGGCCGATTTGAATGTCTACGCCCTCGCTCAGTCTCCCCCTGAGCACGGCCACTTTCCCGCAATCAGCGTAATAGTTCCGACTCACAATCGCGCAGACTCTGTGAGGAACGTGGTAACAAGGTTGCTGGCTCAAGATGCCTACGGCGGTGCTTATGAGGTAATCGTGGTTGATAGCTGCTCGTCAGATGGGACATTTCTTGCGTTGGGCGGTCTGGCCAAGCATCCGTGTGTACGGGTATTCCGGTGCGAAAAGCCCGGTGCTGCTTCAGCTCGAAACATCGGGCTAGCCAACGCCCGGGGAGAGCTGCTCGTCTTGTTGGACGACGACATTTTGGTGGGGCGAGATTTTCTGTCTTCGATATGGGAGGCACATCGTGCATCGCCGGACTCTGTGCTGCTTGCGAGGATTGTAGCACCGTGGGCGGGCTTGGTCGACCCCTTTCTGCGCTACTTGGATCAAACTCAGGAAGTCAACATTTATAACTTTCCGGACCCAAACGACGTACCGCCGAATTACTTTTATACAGGCTGCGTGGCGATACCGCGGTCGTGCTTGCGCGGCACAAGGTTCGACGAAGGGTTTGTGCGGTACGGCGTGGAAGACATTGATTTTGGATTTCGCCTGCTACGAAATGGCACGAGAATGGTGTACTTGCCGCACATAACTGTCTGGCACGATTACTACCCGAGTTTTGAGGAGTTCCGCCGCAAGAAAGTTCATGCAGGCTACTCTTTGGGTTACATGGTGAGCAAGAGGCCGTGGCTGGCCGACAATTTCCGTTTTCCGCGCCTTGTGCAGAAACATCACAAGTGGCTCAAACGGTTACTTGCGTTATCAAACGCACTGCGCCGGCTTGCGGAATTGGCTGAGCGAATCCTGTGTCGTACCGGGCCGGTGAATCGCTTTCTGGCCTTGTGGTATAAGGTGGCCCTTCGTTGCGCGATGTATGAAGGCTTCCTTGAGTTTCAAAGAGACCTGAGCAAGAAGCGTGCTGGGAAGGCCAGGAGGAGTCATAACACAAACAGCCTAGATCACGACGAATGTGTGTCCGCCGCACGCCTTTGTCGTTCCTAGAAAGCAGTATTGTCGGAACATGCGAATTCTCGGGAAGACGTAGTGTACGCCGCATCATAGTGCTTCATGCGGTGGGACTACCGGGAGGTTAAGGACCGATGTGGTCAAGACTATTGGGCAAGAGTCGACGCGACACTGGGAAAGCGCGGAACGGTGTGACCGGAGATGAGTTGTTTCCCCCAGGCCACTACTATTCTGCTATCCCGGACAAGAAGGAAGTTTTCAGTTATCTCAATTCACGAAATATGTCGCCCCAGCAGCTGCCGGGCATCCAGTTAAACGAAAAAAAACAATACAGGCTACTATGCGAATACAGTCACTATTATGGCGACCTGCCATTCCCCGAAACACGCCAACCAGACTGCCGTTACTACTACACTAACGAGTGGTTCTCATACGGAGACGCGATTTTCCTGTACAGTTTTCTTCGCAAGCATGAGCCAAGGCAGATCATAGAAATTGGTTCGGGGTTTTCATCCGCTCTGATTCTGGACACTGTCGAGCGGTTTTTTTCTAACCATCCTCGTATCACCTTTATTGAGCCTGAGCCGCTCCGTCTTTTTTCCCTGCTAAGAGAGGGCGACCGGGAAAAGGTCAATTTGGTGTTGGCTAAAGTTCAACAAGTCCCTTCGCGTTTTTTTTGCTCTCTTCAGGCTGGGGACTTGCTGTTTATTGATTCGAGTCATGTCGTAAAGTGTGGAAGCGACGTGCTTTACTTGCTTTTTGAGGTATTGCCCTTGCTTGCGGGGGGTGTGTTCGTCCACTTTCACGACATCTTTTACCCTTTTGATTACCCGGCGGCGTGGTTGCAGCAAGGAAGATATTGGAACGAGGCGTATTTCATTCGTGCGTTTCTGTCGTTCAATTGCGAGTGGGAGATTTACTTTATGAACAGTTACGTGGCAACTGTTTATCGGGAATTCGTGAAAGCCACAATGCCTTTGTGCGGAAAAAATGGTGGGGGAAGTCTGTACATACGGCGGAGGACGCAAGTCGACAAGTCAATGACTTGCTATTGAGTACGTGTCAATTGTACAGCAACAACGCCAGGTTGCGTATCCAGCCGGTGCGGAGGAAGCCGTATCGGGCAATGTACAAGCGACGCTGGAGGAAGCCGCCGCTGGGCAGGGCGGCAAAGGCGGCCACCGCTTCGCGCTGCTGCTGGGAAAGCAACGGCCCGTACCGTTGCAACAGCGCGTTGGCCTGTGCGGCGGTGCGGCGCATGTTCTCGGTTACCGGTCGGCGGTCGAATACTGTTGCCGCTTTGCGAACCAGATGGGCGGCATCCCAGCGGACCGCCCCGATCTGGTTCCCGCCGTGCTGCCGGTAGAGCACCGTCGGCTCGGCAAGACATTCGATCCGCCCGAATGCCGCCGCCACCAGCGCCAGCCACCAATCGTGCATGATAGCCTCTGGCGGAATAGGCACGGCAAGTTCGACCAAGGCTCGGTTGACCATCATCGCGCAGCCGGTGGCCACGTTCTGGATCAACAGTCGGTTCAGCGAGCTGCCGCCTATCGGGTCGATGTTTTGGTACTTCCAAAACGAATTGCCCAAAAGCCTCCCCGCCCGGTCCACAACGCACAGGTCGCTGTGTACCAGCAATGGACAGTTGCGTCCGTGCTCTGCTTCGGCTCGAAGCATCCTGCACAGCAGAAGAGCAACCTTGCCGGGCAGCCACACGTCGTCCTGATCCGAAAACATTACGTAGGGTGCTTTGGCCGCAAGCAGCAATCGGCCAAAGCTGGCGCAGGCGCCCAGGTGCTCGCGGTCGGCAAGCAGTTCGATTTGGCTGGGATGCAACTCGGCGTATTGCTGTAGCAGTGTGCGAGTGTGGTCGGTCGAGGCGTCGTCGCGGACCAGCAGCCGCAGGCGCGCAGCGTGCTGATCGAGTATCGAATGTATCTGTTCCGGCAAGAACTGGTGGCCGTTGTAGGTGGACATCAGTACGTCCACAGCGGGCAGTTCTGCTGGCACGGCAGTTGCTCCATCCTTATGCAGCTTTGCGACGGTCCAAGCTTGAGCACGCACAAGTAATAGATCAACCGGCGGGGAAGGTCTATCGGCGGCATGCCCCGGCGGCTCAACTCGTAGACCGTGCGTAACCGCGAACGATGCTGGGCAAACAAATCGCAGTATTGCTCCAGAGTTTCCCGAACGCCCTGGTTGCATGGCCACTGGCGTTGGTCCAGTCGCTTTCGCAGCTCCTGGGCTTGCGCCAATGCGCGACGAAAACTGTTGAAACCCTTTTGCCACCGGGTGCGCCACGAGTAGCGCAGCGGATTGAAGCCGCTCCAGAAGGAAGCCGGGCCGCTATCGTTGCCGCCGTGCCGCCGGTATTGCACCAGGGGCTGCGGAATTTCCACAATTTGGCCCACGGCCGCAGCGCACAACGCCAGCCACCAGTCGTGCATCGGCACGCATTGAGGAACCGGCAATGCGAAATCCAGCAGTTGCCGATTCACCGCACACGCGCAGCCAAGCACGAACGAACGCCCCAGCAGGGTTTCCAGCGCCCTGGGCTGCCCATGCCGCAAACGCGAGCAACGAAAGAACGACTCGGCCACCACCTGCGACCGCTGGTCGACCACCGTCAAGTCGCTGTAAACAAGCGTAGGGCGGCATCCTTGCTCTGAGTTCTCGGCGCGGCGAAGCTCGGCCAGTTGCAATTCGAGTTTTTGCGGGTGCCACAGGTCGTCGTGATCGGCGGTAAACACGTATTGTGCACCGCAGTCGTACGCCCGTTGCAGCAGCCGACTGAAGCTGCCCAAGGCACCCAACTGCCGGCGATCGCTTTCCAGCAAGCAGATTCGGTGATCTTCGGTTGCCAGGCGGCGGACAAGCTCCGCCGTGCCGTCGGTCGAGGCGTCGTCGCGGACCAGCAGCCGCCAATCGGAATGCGTCTGCTGTTTGAGGCTGGCGATGAATGCCTCGAGATAGTCGGTGCCGTTACGCACCGCCAAGACAATAGTTGCGCCTTCCATGACGCTGCCGCCCA
>Ga0308390_1001591_pt1 | contig 14534 bp, 8 predicted proteins | sample Hotspr2Sample149_FD_202358 | JGI IMG/M metagenome (GOLD analysis project Ga0308390, IMG submission 202358) | Hot spring phototrophic mat microbial communities from Mushroom Spring, Yellowstone National Park, Wyoming, United States - 20040719_149 ...
GCAATCGGGCGGGGCGGCGCTGCGGTTTCCGGAACTGCTCGAGGATCCCGAACTGTTGAGGCGGGCCCGAAAAATCGCGGAAGAACTGGTGGTCGGCGGGAATCTCCCCCCGGAATGGCTCGAAGAAGCACTGGCTGACCCCGACAGCATCCATCCGGGGATATGATTTTCTGGGGACCGACCATCAGAAACCGGGCGCCGGTCTCTGAACCGACGCCCGGTGCCATGTGAGATGGTCAAAGAAGGAGATTACTTCTTCGTGCTTTTGGCTTTGGCCTTCGCTTTGGCCTTCGGTTTCGCGGCGGACCTGGCGGATTTTACCGACGCGGAGCGGGGCCACTGAATGGCCGCCTGGGCCGCGGCGAAACGGGCGATGGGCACGCGGAAGGGGCTGCAGGACACATAGTTGAGCCCGACCCGGTGGCAGAATTTCACCGATTCGGGTTCGCCGCCGTGTTCGCCACAGATGCCGCATTTCAGTTCGGGGCGGGTGGAGCGACCGCGCTGCACGGCCATATCCACCAACTGGCCCACTCCCTGCTGATCCAGCACCGCGAAGGGATCTTCGGGCAGGATCTTGTTTTCCAGGTAGTACGGCAGGAAGCCGCCCACGTCGTCGCGGCTGTAGCCGAAGGTCATCTGGGTCAGGTCGTTTGTGCCGAAACTGAAGAATTCGGCGACCTGTGCGATCTGATCAGCCGTCAGGGCCGCCCGGGGAATTTCGATCATAGTGCCGACCATGTAAGTCAGTTTGACCTTCTGTTCTTTCTGGACCTCATCGGCAACTCGGCGGATGATGGCGGCCTGGTGTTCGAGTTCGGCCTTCGTGCCCACCAGCGGAACCATCACTTCGGGCAGGACCTTCATTTTCTCTTTTACGATCTGGGCGGCGGCTTCAAAAATGGCCCGCGCCTGCATCTCGGTGATTTCGGGATAGGCGATGCCCAGACGGCAGCCGCGGTGCCCGAGCATCGGGTTCAGTTCGTGCAGCTGAGCGATGCGGGCCTTGATCCGATCGACAGCGATGCCGGTCTGTTTCGACAGGTCGGCGATCTGTTCATCGGTCAGACCACCGACGAATTCGTGCAGCGGCGGGTCCAGGAGGCGGATGGTAACCGGCCGGCCGTCCATGGCCTTGAAGATGCCATAGAAATCTTCGCGCTGATAGGGCAGCAGTTTCGCGAGGGCGGCCCGACGGGCTTCCACCGAGTCGGCCAGAATCATCTGCCGCATGTGGACGATGCGTTTGGGATCGAAGAACATGTGCTCGGTGCGGCACAGGCCGATGCCTTCGGCACCGAACGCCACCGCCTGAGCCGCGTCACCCGGCGTGTCGGCGTTGGTGCGCACGTTGATCTGGCGGATGCTGTCGGCCCACTGCATCAGTTTTTTGTACCAGGGGTTGCGATCCGGTTCGGCGGGAAGCACAGGCACCTGGCCGAGGTAGACCTTGCCGGTGGATCCGTTCATGGAGATCCAGTCCCCTTCTTTGAGGACCGTGTCGCCGACCGTCAATGTTTTGTTTTCCACGTCGATATGCAGCGCGGCGCAGCCCACGATGCAGCACTTGCCCCAGCCGCGGGCCACCAGTGCGGCATGGGAGGTCATACCGCCTTTGGCCGTCAGAATGGCCTCAGCCACGTGCATGCCGTGCACGTCTTCGGGCGAGGTCTCGTTGCGGACGAGGATGACCCGTTTTCCGGTCTTGTGCCACGCGGCCGCGTCATCCGCGGTGAACACGATCTGGCCGACGCCGCCGCCCGGTCCGGCGGGCAGTCCGGTGGCCAGCAGTTTCGCGGCCTTTTCCGCTTTCGGGTCAAGCATCGGGTGGAGCAGTTCGTCCAGTTGATTGGGCTGCACGCGCAGGATGGCGGTGGCCTTGTCAATCAGTTTTTCTTCGGCCATTTCCACGGCCATCCGGATGGCCGCCGTGCCCGTGCGCTTGCCGACGCGGCACTGCAGCATCCAAAGTGTGCCGTCCTCGATGGTGAATTCGATGTCCATCATGTCCTTGTAATGCTTCTCGAGGGTACGGCGGATGGCGCTCAGTTGTTTATACAGTTTCGGGAAAGCTTCCTCGAGGGTCACGAGGTCTTTGCTCTGCTCGCTGGCCGAATCGCGATTGAGGGGATTCGGCGTGCGGATACCGGCCACCACGTCTTCACCCTGGGCGTTGACCAGCCACTCGCCATAGAACTTGTTTTCGCCGGTCGCCGCGTTGCGGGTGAAGGCCACGCCGGTTGCGGATTTTTCGCCAGTGTTGCCGAACACCATGGCCTGCACGTTGACCGCCGTGCCCCAATCGTCCGGGATGCGTTCAATGCGGCGGTAGGCCACGGCGCGCTTGCCGTTCCAGGACTGGAACACGGCTTTGATGGCGCCCCACAACTGCTGTTTCGGATCATCCGGGAATTCCTTGCCGATGGTGTTTTTAACAATTTTTTTGAATTCTTCGGCCAGGTATTTCAGGTCTTCCGCCGTCATATCGATGTCCGACTTGTAGCCCTTCTGCTTCTTGAGTTCCTCCATCAGGTGTTCCATCTGGAGGCGAACCGCCTTGCCCTCGGGCGGTTCGATGCCGGCGGCTTTTTCCATGACCACGTCGGCGTACATCATGATCAGGCGGCGGTAGGAGTCATAGACGAACCGTTCATTGTTGGTGCGGGCGATGAGGCCTGGGATGGTCTTTGTGCACAGGCCAACATTCAGCACCGTGTCCATCATGCCGGGCATCGACTTGCGCGCGCCGGAACGTACCGACACCAGCAGGGGATTTTTGGGATCGCCGAACTTTTTGCCCATGATCTTTTCGACCTTGGCCATTGCGGCGTCCACTTCTTTTTCCAGTTCCTTGGGCAGATTGCCCTTGTTGGCGTAATAGATTGTGCACATCTCGGTGGTAATGGTGAATCCGGCAGGTACCGGAATCCCGAGGTTGCACATTTCCGCCAGGTTGGCACCTTTGCCGCCCAGCAGTTCCTTCATCGACTCGTTGCCGTCGGCCTTACCGCCGCCGAAGAAATACACATTCTTCTTTTTGGCCATGGTGTCAGGATCTCCTCGCTGGACAGCCGGCGCGGCCTGCGGAACCCTCCGCTGAGAATAAAAGCCCCCGCCTGTCCTGTTCTGTGGTTGGTTGGAAACTAACAGATCACACAGGGTTTGTGAAATTATACCTTTTCGGGAAAAACAGTATCAACTTCCGGAAAGGCATCATGTCCCGGATCTTTTCGCAACCGCCGCCGCGGTACGGGGTTATTCTTGGCTGGACGGGGTCTCCCGAGTCCCCGGAACCGGAAGCCGTAGGCCGCTATCTGGAACGGTTTCTGATGGATCCGATGGTCATCCGGATGCCCCGGCCTTTCCGGGATGTGCTGGTGAAGGGGATCATTGTTCCGCGCCGGAAATACCGTTCCGCGGAGGCCTACCGGCGGGTGTGGACCCCGGCGGGGGCACCGTTGGCTGTTTATACCTCCGCCCTTGCCGAAGCCCTTGCGCGGCATCTGGGTGTACCGGTGTTTCAGGGTTCTGCCTACGGGTCTCCGACACTGGAAGAAGTTGTCCGGCAGGCCGCGTCAGCAGGCGACATGCCGTGGGTATTTTTGCCGCTGTTTCCCCAGTACGCCGGGGCAACCTGGGGCACGCTGGAAAGCCGCTTTGAGCGGGCCGCCCGACACGTGGGTCTACGGTCGGTGGGGATCGTGCCACCATTCTATGACGCGCCACCCTATATCGAGGCCATGGCCCAAATGGTAATACCCCTGCTGGAGACGTTCCGGCCGGATCATCTGCTGTTCAGTTTTCACGGCCTGCCGCGGAGCCATGCGCGACGGGATGCGGCCCGGGGGGAAGCTTTTGATTACGTAGGGCAATGCCGTGTCACCATGGACCTGCTGATCGGAGAAATGGGTTGGCCGCGGGATCGGGCGACGCTGGGGTGGCAGTCCCGCCTGGGGCGGGGCTGGCTCGCGCCGGACACGGCCGGTGAACTGATCCGGCTGGCGCGGACCGGAACGCGCCGTCTGATGGTGATCACGCCCTCCTTTGTGGGAGATTGTCTGGAGACGCTGGAAGAATTGGGTGTAGCGGGCCGGGAATCCTTTTTAGGTCATGGTGGGGAGGCGTATTTGCTGTGTCCGGCGCTGAACGCCGCGCCGGAGTGGGTAGCCGCGCTGGGTGAGATAATTGAGAATTATTATAATTCTCAATTTCTGTAACATTTCAGAAAAATTCCTGTTGAAGGTGGTATAATCCGAAGGGAAATGAGGGATGGGCGGAGAAAGTATCAGTTATGGAGCCGGTTATGAAAAGGATCAGATTGGACAAGGTTCGACGCCGGAGTGCGACACGAGGACTGAGTTTCATCGAGGTCATGGTCGCGGTAGCCATACTGGCGATAACGGTGGCGGTTACCGCCCAGGGTTTCATCCAGAGTTACGCTTCGATCCGGCTGCAGGAAGAGCGCACCCGGGCGCTGAATGATTGCCGTGCCATCCTGTCCGCGCTGCGGCACGCGGTGCTGAACGCGGAACCGGATGAAACCTGTCCGGCGGATGAACCGCAGTTTCCCTGTGTGGCTTTGCGGTGGCGGAGCGCGTTTCCTGCCACGCTGGAGGCTTATGCCGCCCTGCCTGAAGCGGACCGTGCGCTGATCCCGGGACTTTACACCCTGCCCGGCCAGACCTATCAGATTGACCTGCTGGACGAAGACGGCAATCCGGCTCAGACCTCGCCGTCCCCCATCGGGAACACCAATCCTGTCATTGTGGCAGTGACTTCCCGCTGGACGGGTCCGGGGGGCATTACCTACGCGGTGGAGGTCCGGTCCGCCGTGACCGACCGATAAGGAGGCCATCATGGACCGAAAATTTTCAGTAAAAGGTTTTACGTTGCTCGAACTGATGATGGCGATGGCAGTGCTGGGGGTGGTGGCCCTGATTTCGGGATCGGTATACGTTTCTACCTATCGGTCAACACTGATTAACAGCGCGGCAAGCGAACTGCAGCGGGAAGTTCGGGATGCCCTGACCGCCCTGAACGCGGAGGTGCAGTTCGCGGTGAAACCGGCGCGGCCGGGACTGACACTTCCCGCGGGAGCACAAGCCATAGCAGTCAGTTCCGATGGCCGGTCTGTAACATATGTGGTTCCAACAGATCTGACGGGTCAGAATTTTTCGGAGCCGATTACCATTGCTTTCGAAACCGAGGACACACCGATTCCCGATAATCCGACGGAGATGTTCGGGAATGCGATTCTGGACGCCGGAGAAGATCAGAACGGAGACGGAATCCTGAACCGTCGTCTGGTGATCACGCGGGATGATGAGACCCGCGCTCTGGGGGCCGCCAATGCCCTGGCGGATGTGCAATTCAGCCTGTCCCCGGATGGCTCGATGCTGCTCGTGACCGTGACCGCCACACGGCGGATTCAGGGTGCTGGACTGAATCAGATGGTCCAGTTCAGCACGACCAGCAACATTTACCTGATGAACTGACGCGCGAGAGGAGATTCGCGTATGACCACGCGCATGCTGAAGATGATCCGATCGGAACGGGGCATGGCCATGCTGGTGGCCCTGCTGGCCATTGTGCTGATCATGGGGGCCCTGCTGCTGGTGACCCGCCAGAGCGCTGAGGCGAAGATGTCCACCGACATCGCGGTGAGCCAGGTCCTGCTGGAAGAAGCCTGCAAGGGCGGTATTGACCGGGGTGTCGCGCGGATCTGGAACGACTACGTGATGGGCCGGGGTAATACGACTGGCAACCTGGCCTCCTACCGGGTGTTTATTGACGATGTAGTGGCCAATGGGGAGTCCGCACAGATCGTGACGGAGGATTCCCCCATGGTGATCGATCCGGTGCGGAATATCCGGGTGACCAACGTGACCATTGAACGGGTGGATGATCTGTTCGGGACTCAATTGACCATTACGGCTACGGCGGCGGCAGACGTAATCGGCCGGGACGGCGAAACCCGCACGGCCACCCAGACCGCCCGGCAGACCGTGCTGGTTTCCGGTACGCCATTTACGGGATTCGATTACGCCGTGCTGGCCAACAACATTAACTGCATTCTCTGCCATGCCGGGTTCCGGAACCTGCGGCAGGAGTACAACACCAATCCTGAACTGTACGGCACGTTTGACCGTGTGAAGGTGGCCACGCTCCAGGCCCTGCTGTTCCGGCAGAGTACGGCGGACTCGAAAGTGGCCGGCACGGTATATACCCGTGGTGCCGTTTACAACACCAACTACACCCTGATGACAGATTCGCAGATCTCTACCGGGGATTTCAAAGGGTATCAGTTCTCCGGAACCAACGGGAAGGTGGTACAGAATCCGTCGACTGGGGCAATGGTGACCGTGCCGCTGGTGCCTGCCGGCACGGACAGTGAGGGCCGTCCCGTGCAGTTCGGCAACCTGTATCGGAATTATCCGTCAGATCCCAAACTGATGACTGACGGACCGCTTCCTGAAAACTTCCCAGCGCCCTATCCTGATGAGGACGGCGACCGGTATGTGGATGACAACGAGTTTGAGGAGATTGCGGGGCTGCTGAACGGTACGCTGGGTGGCGGCATTGCCTACGGCGTTCCGGACGGCCAGGTGTACAACGGCACGGGACTGCCTAACGCGTCGAACGGCGCATACAGCACGCTGGCCTCCACCGGACGGTACGACGGCAATCTGATTCTGGTGGGTACCAACGAAAATCCGATTACCCTTTCGGGAGAACTCGCGGTTAATGGAGATCTGGTGATCAAAGGTAAGGTGAAGGGAAAGGGCCAGATCTTCGTGCGGGGCAACACCTACATTGTGGGGGATGTCACGTACGCTGACGCACCGGGGCAGTTTGGTGTGGCCGCCGACGGCACCGAAAACATGCTGGGGATTATTACCGGCGGCAGCGTGCTGATGGGCGACTACCTGACGGTGCGGGGGAAGAATCATACGCAGGATACCGCCAAGTTCCCCAATAGCGCGCTGAGCATCGACGTCAGCGTGGACAGCAAAACGGTTACCACAACGGTCAACAATGTTACTCAGACGGTGCGGATCGGCTATATGGACCCGGGAACCATTGATCCGGGGCAGATCGTGCCGACCATGGTATTGCCGAACGGTCAGACGGTCCAGCGTGACGGATACCAGTTCTCCTTTACCACGTCGGAGCTGATGCTGTTCAACAATGAAGAACTGCAGCGGGCGGTGGCGGATCCTAATTACGTGCCACGTTTCTACGGACTGCGTGACTCACAGCCCAACAACATTTACGTGTACACCAAACCGAGAGAGGAACATGCTGTCCGGTACGATGAGTACAACAATACGACAGTGAAAACATTGGCCGCCTATATCGCGGAGAAGGGTTATCCCGCCGATATTCTCACCCGGGCAGCGTATCACTATATGAACCCCACCGGGAACTGGATTTCAGAAAACACGCTGAAGGAGATCTGGCGGGCGGATGAGCGTTCGCGTCAGCAGGGCGATATCTGGAATTTCGACGGGCTGCTGTACAGCAACAACGCTATTTTTACCATTGCCCGGAGTTTCAAGCGGCACAAATCCAAGACGGACGGCAAGATGATGGTGCGGGGCGCCATTATTTGCCCGGACATCGGGGTGCTGGTGGCCGGGCCGGACACGAAAGGGGTGGAGTCTTTCACCATGCTGTATGACCAGCGGGTGCGGGAGATGTGGGCGCCCCAGGACCAGAGCCGTGTATTCTTCCAGCGGCAGGTCTATCAGGTGGTGCGGAACGAAGACTGAGGAGTTTGGTATTTTCCCCGGATTCAGGGCCATGGCGGCCGGCCGTCGTGGCCCTTTTCTTTCAGGTTGCTGTACACTGTAAGCGTAAGACTGGGAGTAAGCCTATGTGGAGTCGGATGCCGTACAGCGCATGGTTGGCAGCGACGCTGGTGTGTCTGGTCGGACCTTTTGTGGCGGCGGACACGTTTCACCTGCGGACCGGTGTGCAGGTGGACGGTGTGGAAGAACTGCGTCAGAACGGGCTGATTCACGTACGGGTGGGCAACCGCGTGGTGCGTTTGCGGGAAGAGGAGGTGGTTCTGATCGAGAAAAACAACCGCACCGGCGCCCTGAATTTGGAAGAGATCAAGGCCCAGGCTGAAGCCCGGAACAAAGAACTGACGGAAAAAACCGGTCTGGACGCCGCGCAGCGGGCCAAAGTGGACGCACTGCTGGAGGATCTGTGGTCGGGCGTGGACGCCAAGGCCGCGGATGCCCGGAAAGCCCTGTTGAAGATGGCCGAGACGCTCCCGATCTTTCCTTATCTCGCCTTGCTGATGCCGCAGACCAATCCGCCCGGCATTCCCATGCTGCTCGATATCATGTTTGAACTCAATCCCGTAGAAACCCATTCCTTTCTTCGGGACCTGGCCACCCATGAGCACGGACCGGTCCGGGAGAAGGTTATGCTGTTGCTGGGCAAGTGCCGGGATAAGTCAGATCTGGAACTGATTGCCCGCGGGATGAAGGATCACGTGGCTGAAGTAAGAATCGAGGCGGCGCGCGCGCTGGGGATGTTGGGTGACCGGCGGGCGTCGGCTGTGCTTATGCTGGGGCTCGTCAGCAGTGACCTGCGGTGGGCGAATGTTTCGCTGGACAGTCTGCGGAACCTGTGGCGGGAAGTGGACCCGGAAGCGATCAAAACGCTGGAAAAACCGGATGACTGGAAACAGTTCATCAGCGCTCACCGGGACGCCATGCCGGATGTGCTGAATCCGGACCTGCTGGAACCGCTGGTCCCGCCTGGGACGGAATTCGTGGCCGGGTAGTCCGCGCTGACAGGATCCGCCAGCCGCGAGACGGATTGCACCGGGCCATCCCGATCCTCCACAATGCAGGTCGGACGCGGGCCGACAGATCGGGCGGGCCCGCGAAGGATTGTGACGCATAAGGGAGGATCCCGCCATGTATTCACGTCATGCCCTGATGAGCGGTCTTGCGGCCCTGTGTCTGGGCGCGCTGGCGGCCGCGGATGATCTCGCGGCGGACCAGACTTTTTCCTGGGAAGGCGCGAAATGGATCTGGCGGGCGGTACCGGACGGTTTTTTCCCTTACAACGATACGGTTATGTTTCGCCGGGTGTTTACCCTTCCGAAAACGGAGCGGGTTACGTTGCGGATCACCGCGGACACGACGTACCGCGCCCTGCTCAACGGCACGTGGGTGGGAGATGGCCCCGCCCGGAGCTGGCCGGATCACTATCAGTATGACCGAATTGACGTGACAGAGCAGGCCCGGACCGGGGATAATGAACTGATCGTCATCGCGAAGTTTTTCGGTATCGGCACGTTCCATCAGTTGCCTCAGGAACCGGGACTGCTGGCTGTGCTGGAAGCCCAGCCCGACGGGGGCGGAAAGCCGATCCGAATTCCTACGGATAGCACATGGGAAGTCCGGGAAGCGCCGGAGTGGCTCCGATGGGTGCCCAAACAGTCCGTTCAGTTGGGGCCGTTTGAGATTTACGACGCCCGGCTGGAGCGTCAGGATGGATTTCAGCCTGCGACTGAAAAGTATGCTGCCGGTGAAGGCCCGTGGCGGAATCTTTGGCTCAGGGATGTACCCATGCTTACCCGGATCCCTCGGAATTTCCGTACGGTGTGCGGGGTTCATGTGGTCCGGCGGAGCGACTGGCAGACCTTTGTCTTCCCGACCGCACCCTGGCTGTATCACGCCGTGGTGCCGACCAATAACCATTCCGCGGTGACCGGCTTGTACGCGGTGGCGGTGGAACTGGACCGCCCCGCAACCCTGGAGGTGGACGTCGGGGCCCAGACTGCTCTGGTCGACGGCAGACGGATCCCCAGGCAGGGCGTGTCCCTGGATGCGGGACGGCATCTGCTGCAGCTCGGGCTATCCCGCTGGTTCAGTCACTGGCATTATGACACCGAGGTGCGGATGCGGTGTGATCAGCCCTTCCGGCTGGTGTCGCCGGTGGACGGGACTCCGGACAAGCCGTGGGTGTATCTGCCGGTTCCCGATGGGAAATACCTGGAAGAGGACTGGAAATGGTCGCTGCTGACCGATACGGAGCGGGAGGCGGTAGAAACCCGTCTGAAAACCGGTCTGGACACGGCACTGCGACAGTGGAACCGACTGGAGGTTTTCCGGGATACGCCTCTGCCGGAGGGCAGTCGCCGAATCGGTCCGGAAGAATGGACCGAAGCGGTACACTGGCTGTTTACCACCCGGGAGCCGTTGCGTGAGGCCCCGGATGCCGTGTCAGATCCCGATGCGTTTGTCGCGGGAACCGCGCCCCTCGAGATCCGTCCCCAGGGCGACGGCGATGTCGAACTGATCTTTGATCTCGAGGAGCAGGATGTGGGGTACTGGCAACTGGATATCAGTGCGGAAGCAGGCCTGGTCGTGGACTTCGCCGGCGTGGAATACATCGCGCCGGACGGACGGGTGCAGCATACAGGGGAATACCGCAACGCCATGCGGTACGTCTGCCGGGAAGGCCGTCAGACCTTTACCAGCCTTGCCCGCCGTTCTCAGCGGTATCTGTTTATCACTCTGCGTCATCAGACCCGGCCCGCCGTGATCCACGGTCTGCGCCTGATCGAATCCACCTATCCGGTCCGGCCTGTCGGGTCTTTCACATGCAGTGACCCCCTGTTTACCCGGACCTGGGAAATCTCCGCGCGGACGCTGAAACTTTGCATGGAGGATACTTTTACCGATTGTCCGCTGTATGAGCAGACCCTATGGGTGGGTGACGCGCGCAATGAGGCGGTTTTTGCCTGCACGGCCTTCGGCGCGACGGATATGGTCCGGCGCTGCATCCGGCTGGCAGCCTGGTCCCTCGAGAAGTACCCCATCGTGCTGTGTCAGGTGCCTTCCACCTGGAGCACGCTGCTGCCGGCGTGGAGTTTCCTGTGGAGTATCATGGTCCGTGACTACTACAACTATACGGGCGATACGGAGTTCGCGCGCTGGGCCTACCCGTGGATGGTACGGAATCTGCGGGGAGCAGCTTCCTACACAGACAGCCGCGGTCTGTTCAGCGCGCCCTTCTGGAACATGTTCGACTGGACCGGGATAGATGATGGCCACGCCACGGTTACCCACAACAGCCTGTTCGCCATCGGCGCCACGGACGCGGCCATCGCCATAGGAGAAGCCATCGGGGATATGGAAGAAATGCCCTGGCTTCGGGCATACCGGCAGCGTCTCCAGGATGCCGTGGAGGGGCTGTGGGATGCGGGACGGGGAGTATATCCCGACGCGGTCCGCAGCGACGGCACCCTGAGTCCGAAAACCTGCGTTCACACGGCGTTTCTCGCCCTGCTGTACGATGCCGCACCGGAAGCACGCCGGCAGCGGCTGCTGGATATCGTGCTGCGGCCGGAAGAGGGGGTGACCCGACTGGGCTCGCCTTTCGCGGCGATGTACCAGTTCGAGGCCCTGGAAAAGTGCGGTCAGGCCGACGCCATTCTGGACGCCATCCGGGAATATTACGGACCGATGATCGAGTCGGGCGCGACGACCGTCTGGGAGAGTTTTCCGAGCGGCACCACAGGCAGCGGGGGCTTTCCAACCCGGAGCCATACCCACGCCTGGTCGTCGGCACCCATTCACTTCCTGAACCGGCTGGTGCTGGGGATTGTTCCGGAGGGTCCGGGCGGTACGGCGGTGCAGATCAGCCCGTGGATTCGAGGACTGGAGTGGGCGAAAGGCGCGACCGCGTTGGCAAAAGGCCCGGTTTCCGTGGATTGGCGCGTGGAGGACGGCACGCTGCGTGTCAGCGCCGCGGCCCCGGAAGGGGTGGCTCTGCGTTTCGAACGCAATGCCACCCATGAAGGCCTGCGCGTGGTGTTCAACGGCCAGGAAATACCCTGATCTCCCGGGAGACAAGCCGACGTTAATTTATTTTCCGCGGTGCCTGAGGTGTGGAAACTCCCGGCGCATTGCTTCCACGAATTCGTTCAGTTTTTCCTGATCTCCACCGCGGAGCAATAACCGATGCTGCATTTTAAGGGCAGCCAGACGGTCCGCCGGATTGTCCGCCTCTCGAATCACTTTTCTTAGGATGATTTGAGCCCGATGATCGTCTCCGATTTCGATGGCGTACCGGGCCAGCGAGAGTTTTTCCGGGATCCCCAAATGTTTGGGATGAGCCAGGTCTTCCAGCATGGCGCTGAGCAGGGTCGGGAGGGTCAACAGATCTTCAATATTGTGCCAGAATACCGCTTCGAGGATATCCGGGTTTCGGTTAGCCTGGTACTCGAACCAACGCTCTGGAATTTCCGGAGCGGTAAGGTCTACCCGCCGGCGGTATCCCAGAATTTCTTTTTCCAGGGCCCGCATTTTCCAAGAGCCCAGCGATTGCTTCCACATTCTTTGCGCGCACCGTCCCAGATCGAGTTCCGGAACGTCCTCCCAGGGCCATGGAAGTTCCCGATGCAACGCGTGGACTTTCAGAAGACTCAAATCAAAACTGGAACCGCTGAAGGTAACGATCAGGGTGGGACGCGGGAATTTGCGGAACAGGGTCAGCAGTATCGGTCCGACTTCGAGCGTATTCCTGGCAAAGTACTGACGAATACACAGGCGTTTTTGGCCGGCTGGATCAGTCGAGAGATATGCCGCGCCTACCAGAAAAACAAGGTTATCGGCATCGCGCGTCAAACCGGTGGTTTCGACGTCCAGAAAAAGCGTGGAGGACCACCGGGCCTGCGCGATTTCCGGTCTGTTGGCCAGCCAGGCCGCCACGTGGGGGTTGCACCCGCGGAAAAAGTGGACACATCGCCGACCGCGGACCGCTGGAAGGGTCAGATAACACCGGCGCACCGCATAGGTTTCCGGCGATTCACCTTCGACTGAAAAGATCAATTCTCCGCTTTTGAATATTCGGTTTTTCTCGGCTGGTGACATGCTGCGGTTCCTCTGGTCCTCGCATTCAAGCTTATACGGAAGATCATTCCAACTGCAGGATACTTTTTTGAAATGTCTATTCTATAGAACAGTAATATATAGTAATAAAAGTATTTTGAAATTTTATATTATTTTTATCAGACATAAAAGCAATGAGTTTTTGTTGCGTTTAATTCTGCGTTTGCGGTGGGCATGGTATGCAAAGTTTAAGATGCAGTTGAGTAAAATTTTATTCATCATCCGGAAGGCGAAAGGTGATATCTTCGATAGGGAAACCATTTGCATCGGTTATTCGCAGGCTGAAAGACCATTTTCCATGGCTATTGATGGTGGTTACGCCCAGCCGGGTGGTTCCCGACGGAATCTTGACTTCCACGCGTTCTTCAAAGAGAAAGCGGTCCCTGAAAAGGGCTCCGTGACCTTGGGGCGGGTAGACTGAACGGTCAAAGACGCACTGGCTGCCCAGCCAGATACGGATACCGTCATCCCACCCCACGTTAATCCACGCCGGCTGTTCAGCCGGGGAATATACCTCCGTTACGAGATGAGCTGCCTGATCATCTGTGTTCCGCCAGTCGAAGATGCAACTCATGCTGACCGTCCCCAGGGGCATTCGTGACTGATAGGGAAACCAGTGAACCGCGTAATCCCGTCCCTGAACCGGGATATCCAGCCGGATCGGGGCGGTAAGAGCCTGGAGGGCGGCGAATTGGGGTTTTGTAAAGGGATTGCCCAGCGGCCCCAACACGTACCAGTCCGGCGGGGTGCCGAATATGGCGCAGAGATCCGTCGCGGAGAGGGTGCCGGCATCATATTTCTGAACCGCCTGTATCAGCCGCTCGGCGCGGGGATCTGTTCCGGTCGTTTTGTCGGCCAGGATTTCCTGCCACGTTCGGACAACTTCCTCCGCGTTCTCAAAGGCGGGAGGATGGATGCCGTACTGTCCATAGCGTTCAAGATTGGCTGGCCCCCAGAGCGGTGCTGCAGAGAAAGACCAGATGTAACGTCTGGCCACCAGACGCAAGGTCTGCAATTGGGACCGAAGATCCGCCAGTTCATCCGGCCGGGGACGGACGGGATAATCTTTGCCGCCTGTTTCTACCATGTGGAGTGGCCATACGCCGGGAGCAACGGAACAGTATTCCTTCCAGTAACGCCTGACCTGCGCATTATCGCGCCACAGCCATTCCATGGCGAGGTCGCCGTCCCTGCAGAGGGCGATTTGTGAAACCGGACCTTCAAACAAGCAGTAGCCGCGTTCGTTGCCAAGATGCATGCCACCAGGAGCATTCCGTTCGGCCATTACAGCCAGTAGCCCTTTTACGTAAGCCCGGCAGATAGGGCGATCTCTTGGATCGCCCGGCAGGAGGAACACGACTGTGTCCGGGTAGGCATCCAGGATAGCCGTCATGGTGGCACGCCCTTGCGTTTCTGCGGCGCGCAGCAGATCCTCGACGGTGTAACCATCCCATTGGTATATTTCGTGGTCAAAGGAATAGCGTTTGTAAGGGTATTCCACGTCTATACTGATGCCGCGAAACCCATTTTCTTGGGCGGCGCGGGCCAGTCGTCCGAAATGTCGGGCCATTTTATTGGTGAATTCAGCGGACAGGAGGGTTTGGGGGGAAG
>Ga0308390_1001601_pt1 | contig 14472 bp, 13 predicted proteins | sample Hotspr2Sample149_FD_202358 | JGI IMG/M metagenome (GOLD analysis project Ga0308390, IMG submission 202358) | Hot spring phototrophic mat microbial communities from Mushroom Spring, Yellowstone National Park, Wyoming, United States - 20040719_149 ...
TTATGGTATAATGTTTTTGGTGAAACAAAAGGGTGTACCAGTGTCCGCACAAGCAGAAACCGTACGGATAAAACGCGCGGGGTTTACCCTGCTCGAACTGATGTTCGCAGCAGGGGTGCTGGCTACCGCTCTGGCGATTCTGTTCGGGTCGCTTGTAACCATGTATACCTTGGGCGAGGTTAACGAGGGACGGACCAAGGCCAGCAATCATTTGTCATCATGCTGGAACAGGTCCGATCCCTGCCGTTGAATGAAGCGCTGACGTTAAATGTTCCCCTGTATCAGGAAAACGCCATTCAGATGGCCGCGGAACTTCAGGTGGTGGACAGCAGCGGCGGCCTGATCGATCTACCGGTCACAGATCCCAAAGCCACCATGACGCTGTTGCCTCAGAATGCCGTTCAGTTCCGTTGCAGAGTAGTCTGGAGGGACAGTCGCGGCCACATGTATATGACGGAGGGTACTACCCTCTACGCGAGGCAATGAAGATGCGGCGCGCGGATTTACACTGCTTGAAACCATGACGGCCGTCGGGATTCTGATGGTCGTGTTGTGATCTCTATACGCTATTGCTGAAAGTTTCGGCCTTACCGCCCAGGTGCAGCAGGCGAAAATCCAGGGCAACGAAGAGGCCCGTCGTGCCCTGACCGTGTGCGTGCCGCTGTTGCGTATGGCCTCACGCCAGACAATCAATCTTGGGCAGTTGCCGGGGAACACTGTGCGGTTCCGGATTCCGGTCGATGCCGACGGCAATGGTACAGTCGTTAACCTCACCGGTCAGATTGAACTGGGCGGAGAAATTCGCATTGGTCCTGATTTCAATGATGCGAACGGAGACGGTCTGGGGGCCAGTCAACTGGTGTTGATCCAGGACAACCGGGTTCGGGTGCTGGCCAACAACCTGTTTGTTGCTCCTGCTGCCGGCGCGGCGCCTGCCCGGGAAACCAGCGGATTCTGGGTGGAACCCCGGGACAATGGTTTTGAAGTGATGGTGAGAACAATGGGCCGGTCCAGAAACGGCCGCGTGTACCCGACAGAGATGTCGGAATTCGCGGTTCCGAGGAACTAGCCATGAGAAACGGCATCACCTACAGCATTTCGGCCGGTCGGGACACCCGATCGGGGGTCGCGCTGGTTACCGCCCTGATTTTTATCAGCGTGTGTCTGCTGGCACTGCGCTGGTGACCACTCGTCATTTGCAGCAGCGGACTATCATCGACCGATTCGAAGCCTGGCAGACGGCGTTTGACGGCGCGGAATCCGCCCGTCTCATGAGTCAGGCTGCTCTGGAAAATGCGCAGGATGGCATCATTGGGATTTCTTCGGAATGGACGCCACAGTATGATTCCAATAACCGGTTGATTTTGCCGCCGTTCGATTCGGAGTTTGTGTCTGCCGTGCCTCTGGTGATCCGGGACAGCGATCCGCCCCTGACGGTAGATATTATCAGTTGGGCAGTGGACTGGTCGAGCGACAACTGGGACAATAACGGGGATGGAGTGGCGGATGATGCGTTGGAGACAGGTATATTCAGCATTCATTCAGCGGCACGTTTCGGCGGGCAGATCAGGCGGGTCGAGGCTGTATACCGAAGTTATGACATCAATGTGTGAAATAACGCCATTTTTGGCGGAACAGGTCAGGCCGGCGGTCTGATCAACGGCAACGTGAGCATTCACGGTTCGGTGCATCTGCTGGGCAATAATCTGGCGCCGGGTTCCCCCGCCGTAATTGCCATGGATCTCAGTGGAACCAGTCTGGTGCACAACAATTATTCAGGCATGCCGTTGTATCTTCAGCAGCGGGTGCCGCCGTTGCCCACTACCCAGGTGGGTGGGGAAACGGTGGAAACCCTCAATGCCGTATTCCGCGTCAAGCGCGGTCTGGTGGGGCTGTCGGGCAACTCCGAAATCGGTGAACCGAATAACCCGGGCAACACGACCAAGGAACTGATGGATGGCGTGTTTGTCCAGGACGGATGGACCGGAAACGCGGTGATTCCAGACGGCGGCCGCGGTATTCCCAAGTCCGTGTTCAGTGATAACGGCCACACCTACGGCTATGATCTGGGGGAACGGCTCCAGATGCCGTTCCTCAACGATTATTGGCGCGAACCTGACGGCTCGCTCGTCTGGAATCCCTCCACCAACGACTGGTACACCCACGAGGATTATTTCAGTCAGGTGTTGCTGGCACAGCCCGCCAACATGACCGATGGCTATTACAACGGGGATATGGTTATTAACGCGACGCAAAAGGCGCCTTTTACTGGAATGCCTCGAAAAACCAGAAACTCACAGGGGCCGCCGCCTTGGCAGCCGTTCCTGATCCGGACGATGATTACATCCGTTTCAATCCTGCCAACAATCTGATGGAGATTAACGGCCAATTGCGGATTACCGGAAACCTAGTACTGGACGGCAAAGCCAATGACAAAACCATATATTACTCCGGGCGGGGCGCCCTCCTGGTGGATGGAAATGTGACTATCGATTGCAATCTGTATACCTGCAATAACAAGAATCCCCTCGACACGAACCTGAGTTACCCGGTCAATAACTGCCTTGGCATCATGTCCCGGAATGACATGCTGGTGGGCAGTAAATCACAACTGGATATCATGGGGGCCTTCTACGCTCAGGGTACTATCAAAACCATGAAACAGACTAACGTAGTAGGAACGTTTGTCGCCAACTACTTTGACATGGGCTCCCAGGTCCCCAATATCTTCCAGGTGCCATCACTCGCCCGGAACCTGCCGTACGGCATGGTTGGGAATTTCCCCCTGCTGGTGCTTAAAATGACCGCGTGGACCGAACTGGATGTTGAGCCCTGAGGTATGTCTGGTTTGACGTGGGAACAAATGCTGTGGGGGGGAGCGCTGATACTGGCCGTGGTCCTGATCCTGCTGGGCGCGGGCGCGGCCGTAAAAAATGCCGGGTCCGGTCGGCAGCCGGAACCGTTGTTCCGCCAGATTCTTCCCGATACGGCAGCCGAAGCCCGGAAACATGCGGATCTGTTCCAGCGGGTTCCTACGGAACGGCCTGATACGAAACGCCAGGAACGGCAACGGGCTATTGAAGCGTATCAAGCGCGAATCGATGCGCGGAAAGATACCCCCGAGGAGATGGCCGATATGCTTTTCGCGCTGGGGACCCTGTACCGCCAGGAACGGGATTTCGAAAATGCGGCTTGGGCTTTTGAGCAGATTACCAGAGATTACCCGGAATCATCGAAATATCAACCCGCATGGCTGGAACTGCTGACCTGTTACGAAATTCTCGACAATTCCGATAAAAATCCGGCAGACCTGTTTGGATATGCTGAAGGTCTTTCCGCAGGAGTCGGATATGTACCGCCTGGCAGAGAGTAAACTTCGTTTGAATAAGGTAGATGTGCCGGGTCCGTTGCCTGAACCGTCTGCTCCGGAGACGGAAGCGGCAGAGTGAAAAAACGACATGCAGATTAATTGTTTTTATTGAAAAACGATATTTTTAATAGACTCTTGACAAAAAACAAAAGATGCCTTATAATATCGGTAAAGGGGCGCGATGCCGCGGTCAGATGAGGCAGTACGACTGCGGGAGTTTCGTACGATAGCATGGTTTTGTGTTTTCCGCCGCGGGACGATTCCAACGCGGCAGAAAATCTGGTGTCTCGAGGATCAACAAAACACGGGAGTTTGATTATCCATGACCCTCCAACTTGCCACGGGACTTTGGGTTTTTCAGCCGGCAATAGATGCCTATTGTGTGGAAGGCTATCGCGATTCCATTCGGATCACGGATATTTTCGCCGCCATCAACAAGATGAAAATCCCCATCAAGGGCATTGAGATCCGTCAGACCGATATCACGCCGGAGATGCCGGTCAAGGAGATGAAAAAACTGCTCAAGGATCAGGGGCTGAACTGTTCCTGCGTGGCGGCTAATCTGTGTTTTACGCGGAAGTTCGCTTTGGGGGGCTTCGGCAATCAGCACCAGAAGACTCGGTCCGCCGCTATTGAGGAGGGCCGGAAAGCGGTGGACATCGCGCGGGCTTTGGGAGCGACCGAGGTTACCCTGCGTCTTTACACCGACGGCTACGACTATCCGTTCCAGGTGGATTATGTTACCCAGTGGAACACCATTATTTCGTCGATCAAAACCATCGCCAAGTACGCGGCCGGAGACGTGAACATCGCCGTCGCCTACAAGCCCCGGGAACCCCGTAAACGGCTGAGCATCGCCACGGTGGGCAAAGCACTGTCCATGTGCCAGGAAATTGCGATGAAGAATGTGGGGGTGGCCTTTACCTTCTCTCACGCTCTGATGGCCGGGGAAAATCCCGCCGAATCAATCGCTTTCCTGCACCGTTCGGGCAAACTGTTCCAGGTGTATTTCAATGACTGCCACGGGATGTGGGACGACGCCATGATGCCCGGCTCGCTCCATCTGTGGGAGACCCTGGAGGCACTGTTCTACCTCAAGACAGCCAAATACTCCGGCTATGTGACCATCGACATTGTGCCGCCCCGCATGGATCCGGCCAGCGCGTTGCAGATCGCGGCAGGCAATCTGGCGGTCCTCTGGAAGAAGGTGGAGAAGATCGACATCGCCGAAATGCGCAAGATCCAGAAAACTATGGATGCCACCGAAAGCCAGAAAGCCATCCGCCGCGCCCTGCTGCTGTGAGCATATTCACGGATATTCGCGCGCGATTCCTCCATCAGGAGGCGTCGCGCGTTTTTTATGGGACGAAGGTCTTTCAATCCGGACATTCTGTTATGATGGATAGTCCCTGGTGGGTTACGGCTGGAGGAAAAGTCATGCGCTGCAAATGGTTGATCTCAATGCTCTGGGTTGTGCTGCTGACAGCGGTCACCTGCGTAACGAACGGATGCGGAGGATCGGCGGGACCGGCCCCTGCCGCGCCGGAGCAGCAACCGGGCGGTAACGCGGCAGCATCTCCCGTGAACACCGGAAAGACCCTGCAGGTGGCCGTGATTCCAAAAGGGCTGACGCATCAGTTCTGGGTCAGCGTGCACCGGGGCGCCGAAGCCGCCGGGCGGGAAGCCGGCGCGGAAATTCTCTGGCAGGGTCCGGCCAAAGAAACCGACATTGACAAGCAGATTACCATCATTCAGGACATGCTCACGCGCAAGGTGAACGCCATGGTGCTGGCAGCCTGCGACGCGGACGCGCTGGTGGGGATGGTGGAGCAGGTGGCGGCCGCGGGTATCCCGGTGGTCATGATCGATTCCGGGGTGAATTCCGAGGTACCGGTAGCCACGGCCGCGACGGATAATGTCGCGGCGGCCCGGCTGGCCGCGAAAACCCTTGCGGATCTGATCGGCGGCCAGGGGGATGTGGGCCTGATTCCCTTTGTGGCCGGCGCGGCCACCTCCGAAGCCCGGGAAAAAGGGTTTCGGGAAGGCCTGCGGGATTTTCCCGGCATGCGCCTCGTTTCAGTCCAGTACAGCCAGAGTGACGCGGCCATCGGTATGAACGTCACGGCGGACATGCTGGCGGCCAACTCTGGCCTCAAAGGGATTTTCGCGGCGAACGAAGCGGGCGCCATCGGCGCGGCACAGGCCCTGCGGGCGGCGGGCCGGGCGGGAGACGTGAAACTGGTGGCCTTCGACGCGTCTGAAGAAGAAGTGAACGCGCTGAAAGAAGGGGTGATTCAGGCGCTGATCGTGCAGAATCCGTACAAGATGGGTTACGAAGGCGTGAAGGCGGCGCTGGCGGCCCTCCGGGGTGAGCAGGTGCCGAAAGTCATTGACACGGGCGTGACCGTGGTTACCCGGGACAACCTGAATACGCCTGAAGTGCAGGCCCTGCTCAATCCGAAACAGTAATGAGCGGCAACGCCCCGGTCAAGGGAGGAGCAAAAATGCGCAGGATACTCAGTCTGGGGATGGCAGTGGGGATGATTGCGCTGCTGGCGGGTTGCGGAGGGGGGCCGGCCGATCCGGCTGCATCGGAAGAGGGCGCGAAGGACGGGAAGAAAGTGGAAATCGCGCTGGTGCCGATGGGGCTCAGCCACCAGTTCTGGATCACGATGAAAGAAGGGGCGGAGGCCGCGGCGGCTGAAACTGGCGTCACCCTGCTGTGGCAGGGACCGGCCAAGGAGGCCGAGTTCGACAAGCAGATCAACATTGTGCAGGATCTGGTGGTGCGCAAGGTCGCGGCGATTCTCCTTGCGGCCTGCGACGAGAACGCGCTGGTGGACGCGGTGAATCAGGCGGATCGGGCGGGCATTCCGGTGATCTGTGTGGATTCGGGTGTGGCATCAGACACGCCGAAATCACTGATTGCCACGGATAATGTGCTGGGCGCCCGGAAAGGGGCTGAGGAACTGGCCCGGCTGATCGGCGAAGAAGGTGAGGTCGGCCTGGTATCAGTGGCCAAAGGGATCGGTACCAGCGAACTGCGGGAAAAAGGATTTTTTGAAGGAATCGGTCAGTTCCCGAAGATTCGGGTGGTATCCGTGCAGTACAGCCAGGCGGATATGGGCACCGCAATGAATGTGACCCTCGACATGCTGACCGGCAATCCGGGTATCAAGGGTATCTTTGCGGCCAATGAAGCAGGAACGGTGGGAGCGGCTCAGGCTCTGCGGGCCGCGGGTAAAGCGGGCACCGTTAAACTGGTGGGCTTCGACGCGTCAGAACAGGAAATTGAGGCGCTGAAAGAAGATGTCGCGCAGGCGCTGGTGGTACAGAATCCTTACCGGATGGGATATGAAGGCGTGATGTGCGCGCTCAAGGTGCTGCGGGGGGAATCAATTCCGAAGCGTATTGATACCGGTGTAACGGTCGTGCGTAAGGCCGATCTGGAGAGTCCTGAAATCCGGAAACTGCTCCGTCTGTAAGCCGGATCGTCGCAGAAGCGTTTTATGGGAGGGAATGGAGTAGAGGGGGACGTGTGTTCCACGAATTTAAGGCAACCGCGTGAGGGCCTTCGCATGAGGGAAAATACTTTGGGAACCGTGGGCGTGGGGGTGGATTTCGGTACCAGCAACACGAGCGTGGCGGTGGCGAATGACCTCGGACCGCGCGTGCTGGAGATCGATCCCCACAATGACGCGCCGACCTCGCTTCCGTCACTGCTGTACATGGAACGGGACGGTGGCCGGGTGGTCGGCAGGCTGGCGGCAGAACGGTATATCGAGCGGAACACGGGACGCCGCGTCCGGATGAAGCGGGTTCGCATCAACCGCATGATCGAACTGGCGGAGGTGGGAGAACCCGACAAGGAATTCATGCCCAGAGAAGGACTGATCGATCCCGAGGTGCGATATGGTGTTCGGGCGTCGGCAGTGGTGGAAGCGCGACCACCGGGACGTTTTTTTCACTCACTTAAACCCTATCTCAGCAACCGGCAGTTCGTCAACACGAAGGTGTTCGGCCAGCCATATCAGATGGAGGAGTTGGTCGCGTTCATTCTGGAACCTGCCCGGAAAGCGGTGGAGGCCTCTCTGGGACTGGTTCCTGATACGGTGATTTTCGGCCGCCCTGTGATGTTTCCGGGTGCGCCCGAGGATGACCGTTTCGCTCAGGACCGTCTGGCCACAGCGGCGCGCATCGCGGGGTTCCGGGACGTGGTGTTTTTCTATGAGCCCGTTGCCGCGTGTCTGGAATACGCCGTGACCGGCCATGACCGGCAGCGGATTCTGGTGGCGGACATCGGCGGCGGGACCTGTGATGTCAGTGTGATGTTCTTTGAGGTCGGGGAAGGCGAGCAGTCCCGCCTGCGGAACAGCCGGATTCTCAGCGTATCCGGTGTGGCCGTGGCGGGCAACGCCATCGACCGGGAAATTCTGCGTTCGGTGGTATTTCCCCGGCTGGGGAGCCGGGCGGTATACGGCCCGTCGCGTCTGCCGATGCCGGCGTCTCTGTTTGAAAGCCTGCTGGACTGGCAACAGATGTACACGCTCAATACCGAGGAAATCCTGCACTGGCTGGCGGCGGCCGAGGCCAGTTGCGACCAGCCCGAAGCCTTGCGGGCGTTGCAGCAGGTGATCCGTTACAACCTGGGTTACCGGCTGGCGCGGGAAGCGGAACAGGCGAAAAAACGGCTGTCCGCGGAGTCGGAGACGCTTCTTTCTTTGCTGTTTGACGGCCTCCAGATTCAGGAACTGCTGGACCGGACCCGGTTTGCGCACCTGATCGAAGAGGAACTGACGGCCATTGAGGAATGCCTGGCCGAAGCGGAAACCAGCGCGGAAATTCGTCCGCAGGACGTCGATCTGGTGCTGGCCACCGGGGGCAGCAGTCTGGTTCCCGCAATCCGGGAACTGCTGATCCGCCGCTATGGTCCGGATCGGGTGATATCCCGAGACGCGTTTACCAGCGTGGCCGCGGGGCTGGCGATTGCCGCCCGGTTTTTGGACGCCTGAAATACCGATCAGACGTCGAATCCGGCCCTCCGCGCCAGGTTCCGGTAATACTCGTATGTGGTGTACTGCGCGCGACAGGCCGGTTCACCGTGGGGAGCATACGGGTTGCTCTGGCGTTCGTCCAGGATCCGGGCCTTGACGTTATCTTCGATCTGCATGCGCATCACCTCCTGCACCTGCCGGCGCAGTTCCGGGTCCCAGATGGGGAACGCGACTTCCACCCGCCAGTCGAGGTTGCGCTCCATGAGGTCCGCGGAACTGAGATATACCTTCGCCTCGTCGTCCCGGCCGAAGATGTACACCCGCTGGTGTTCCAGGTAGCGGTCCAGAATGGAGATGGCGCGGATGTTGGGGTGCGGCGTCAAAGCATAGGTGGTGCGCACGACCAGATCCACCGTGACCCCGGCGTCCGCCGCGGCTATGATTTTCTGAATCATTACTTTGTCGGTCAGGTGATTAACCTTCAGAAAGATATATCCTTCGGATCCCTTTTTACGTTCTGCGTCGATCAGCCTGACCAGCGTCCGGCGCAGGTTGAACGGAGAAACCAGCAGATGCCTGAACCGGGGCGGTGACAGGGCGCGCATGCCCGCAGCCTGTCCGAAAAAGTTGAACAGCAGATCGGCTTCCGCAGCCAGCGCGGGGTGGGCCGTGATCAGGAAACTGTCGACGTAGGCCGTGGCCGTGTTTTCATTGAAGTTGCCCGTGGAAAACCCGCAGACGATTCCGCCTCGATGCCGAATGAGCATGACTTTGGCGTGCACTTTAAGGGGTGGAACCCCGTAGGTCACGACAGCATGTTCTTCCAGCAGTTTCTGGGAGATACGGATGTTCTGCTGTTCATCGAATCGGGCCTGCAGTTCCACGTTGACAAAAACCCGTTTTCCATTCCGGGTGGCGTTGATCAGGGCGTTGACCACCTGAGAGCGATTGGCGACGCGGTATAGGGTCGAAGCGATTTCCTGAACTTCAGGGTCAATCGCGGCTTCCCGCAACAGACGCACCACATGGTCAAAGGACTGGTACGGATAGGTGATCAGCACGTCGCCTTTCTGGGCCAGGTCGATGAGCCGGCCGCGATACTGATCCAGCACGGGGTGGGGGTTGGGCCAGCGTTCTTCAAAACTGAGTTCCGGCCGTCGCACGGGAAAACGCATCAGGTCGCGCATGTTGTGGTAGCGCCCGCCGCTGATGGTGGTGTCCGAGGCACCGAGGTTCAGTCCTTTGACCAGCCGTTTGAGCAGGCCGTCCGGCATGTCAGCGTCATAGACGAAGCGGGTGGGCCGTCCACCCTTGCGCTGGCGCAGCACCCGTTCCATCTTGCGGACGTATCCCTCGGAAAAATCGTTGTCGATATCCAGTTCGGCATCCCGGGAGATCTTGAATTCAAACGCCCCAATCCGCTCGAATCGGAAGATATAGAAAACATCCTCCAGTTTGTGCCGGATGATATCGTCGATGTACATGATCCGTCCGTTGGGGAGTTCTATGAACCGCGGCAGTTCCTGAGGCAGTTCAAGAATGGCGTAGGTGTTCGGTTCACCCCACATTTTGATTCCGAAATACAGGGCGTTGTCGGTGAACTGGGGGAGCGGGGTTTTATCCCGGAGGATAACTGGGACGAGGCGGGGCAGCACCTCATCCGTGAAATATTCCCGAACCCATTCCCGCACTTCGGGAGGTTCTGCCGTCAGTTCCTGCTCGTCAATGATTCGGATACCATAGGTTTCGAGTTCCTCGGTGATCTCCGCGTAGGCTGCCTGAAAACGCTCATCCAGTTCACGGGTTTTTTCAACGATGTGCCGCAGGACGCGGACCATGCTTTTGTTGCCCAATTCGATGCGGCGCTGAATACTGGCTACTCGCACCTTGTAGAATTCGTCCATGTTGGAGGAGTAAATGCCCAGAAATTTCAGCCGTTCCAACAGGGGATTTCGCCGGTCTTCGGCTTCCTGGAGCACCCGTTCATTGAAGGAGAGGGTAGAGACCTCTCGAATCAGGGCTATATTTTTCATGGCATGCCTCTACAATTTTTGTTAAGCATACCGCATTTTTAGTAAAAAAGGTAAAAGTTTCACCACTCAGGACAATTTTGCCGGGTTAACGCACATAAACAGGCTGCGCCCACTTCGCTCAGGGGGGCCGCTTTAACTGGTCAGCCGGAAGCGGCTCAGAAACTCCCATATGATCTGGGTCGCGTCCGGCTCGGGGGCAACCGGCCCGACGATGAATGCGGGGTACCAGTTTTTCCGGCCCGGCCAGGTGTGGCCGCCGCCCTCCACGGTATACAGCAGTACCGGCGCGGTATCCGGACAGAGCCACCGGGTTACGGTTACGCCAAACCCGTCTTGCGGGTCGGCATCGGGAAGTTGTTCCGTCACAGGTTGTGCCGCGCAGCCGTTTCGGGCGGCCCAGTACGCGGCATTCTCCGGCGCGGACAGGAATCGCGCGGTTCGTCCGGGACCGGCATAAGTGTCACCGCCGTCATAGGGCACTACCGGATCTTTATCGCCGTGCAGAACCAGCACGGGCACCGGGCGGCCACTGGATGGCGGATCCACCTCCGTATCGCCCCGGCTCATGCTGCCCATGACGGGCGCGATGGCGGCTATTCGGGCGGACCGCCGGGCCCAGTATTGCACCATCATGCCGCCGGCAGATGCGCCCGTAGCGTATACCCGGTCCAGGTCCACTGGGTATTGTCCGGCCACATGATCCAGCAGCGTTTCCAGAAAACGCAGGTCTGCTTCCCCGCGTTCGCCGCCGGTATTCCACACGCGGAATCGTCCCTGGGGATACACCACAATAAAGCCTTCCCTGTCGGCCAGTTCGTTGAATCCGGTCAGGCGTTCCATGCCTCGATCGGTGTCGCTGAACTGATGGAGGGCGAACAGCAGGGGAACCGGTGCCCGCTGACTGATATCGCTGGGCACATGCAGCCGGTAGTACCGGCGTTCTCCATCGACAAGGATGGAAGCCTCATGCCGGAAACAGCCGGCCACGCACGCGGGCAGCATAATGAGCAGACCAAGCAGCATAAACCCTGTCAGGAGAAGAAGCCTGCTTCGTCTGGATCCGGCGGTATCTGATGACATGTCGGACGATCCTGTCATTGATCCGCGACAGGCAGACACGCCAGGCCGCGGCATATCAGGGAACAAAGATATCGGCCGCGGTGATTTCCCGGACCCGGCCGAATTTTTCCAGTTCCTCCCGGTTTATCCGGGCCGGGTCGCCCACTATGCTGATCATCCGGGGTTTCCCGCCGATTTCCGCTTCGTGAAAAGCGATGACCGGATCCATGGAGTCGTTTTCCTGGGTGTAGGCCAGCCAAAGGCGGCGGGGATCTTCCCGGAATCCGTTGCGCTCCCAGGTCAGTACCCGCGCGGCGATCATTCGGAAACCGACCCGGTCCGCGCGGTAGGACTGGATCAGGGCTTCCCGGGCGGCCGCATACCGTTTCGGTTCCCGTGGCATGTGATCCAGGAGATCCAGCAGGGCGTTCAGCGCGTCCACGACCTTGTCCTGCTGGGTCTGAACCATGCTGATCATCAGGTTCTGATCGCCCGGACAGAAACCGGTTACATAGCGTCCCCCTGCAACGTAGGCCAGCGCTCGGGCCTCCCGCAGTTCCTGGAACAGAATGCCCGCCATGCCGTCACAGAAATAGGCGTTGAACAGTTGGGGTACGGGGTTTCTTTCGGGCTGAGCCAAAGAGGCTGGGGTGTCGACCAGGATATGGGCCTGAGCCGCTTCGGGCATCGCATACAGACAGATTTCCCGCCCGTCCAGCGGTCGGGCCCGCAACAACTGCGGGGGCATCGGATCGTCCAGCAGTCCCCGTACGGGATAGACGTTTTCCACCGTTTCCCGAACTGCTTTTTCCGCGAGGGATCCCGAGTAGCACACCGAAAGTTTCACGGAAAGGGCGTGGCGTAACACGTTGCGGAGGGTTTCCTGGGACATGCCGCGTATGGCGTCAGAAGAAGGTTCGCGCAAAGAGGGGGAATCAGCACCGTAACGGTTGTACAACTGGACGGCTCGGGCGATGGTGGTCTGATCTTTTCGGCTGTCTTCCCGCTGTTTCAACGCGATCTCTTTGAACAGTGCGTAAGCTTCCTCAGGCAGCCGGGGTGTCCAGAGGGTCTCAAAAAACAGTTTTACTGTCTGCTCGAACAGATTGTCGAGTCCCCGCAAAGAAAGCACCAGTTGGTGGGATTGCACATCCACGGTGAATTCTGCCGCCAGACGGTACCATTCCCGGGCAAGATCCTCTGAGGACAGACGATCCGTTCCCGCCCGGCGGACGTAGGCTCCGGCCAGCGGCAGCAACGGTTCCTCATACGAACCGATCGGAATCACGCAATCCAGGGAGAACAGGTCGTTCACGGGATTTTTCACATAAATGAAGTTCAGCCCCCGCGGATCCTTTCGGCGCTGGTAATCACGTCCGGCCTGGATAAACCGGGGTTCCAGAGGGCGTTCCGGCAGTTCCAGCACGGAACGCGCGAAATCCGATTCTCGGGTTCCGTCGATTTCGATATGTGGCAGGGGCGGTTTGTCCACCCGTGGGGTTTCCCGGGGACCGTCCTCCCGGAAACCGGCGATGTAGCCACCGGCGAAGTAGGTGTTTGCCACGCGGATCACGTCGTCACGGGTCACCGCGGCGATGCGTTCGAGCCGGCGGCGGGCCTGTTCCCAGGGCTGAAAGGCGATCCACGCCTGCCGCATGGTCTCCACCCGGTCCTCATTGGATTCCAGGATTTCTTTTTCCCTGCGAGTCAGGTCTCGCAGGATGGCCTCCAGAAGCCAGTCTTCGAATTCGCCGCGCCGGATTTTTCCCAATGTATCGAGGAGCAGGTGTTCGACTTCCTCGTGGGTCTGGCCGGGCGTCGGCACGCCAAACAGGTATTCCACGCCGTAATCGTTCAGGAACAGCGGGAACGATCCGGCCGTGGTCACCCGCTGAGCCCGAACCAGGTCCAGATTGATCAGTCCGGCGGTGGCGTTGTCCAGAATCATGTCCAACGCGGTGAGGGCTTCCTCGTCGGGATGGTTTCGGGGAACGGTGCGGAAGGCCAGGAGCACGAAAGGTTCGCCTTCGAACCGGACACGGACTTCCTCCCGCGCGGCAGGGGCCGGATCATCCCATTTGGGCCGCTCCGTGAGAGGTCGGGGTTTCCAGGCCCCGAAATACCGGGCAATGACCGGCATGGCCTCCTCCGCGCGCACATCACCTGACAGGAAGATGGCCATATTATTTGGCACGTACCACGTATCGTAGAAGGATTCCAGCCGGCTGATGGAGGGATTTTTAAGGTGCTCCACCGTACCGAGGGTTGGTTTCTGTCCGTAGGGATGCCGTTTGAACATGGCGGCATCCACGGCATACTGGATCACTCGGGATTTGCTGTCCAGGGCCCGGTTCATTTCCTCGTACACCGTTTCCAGTTCGGTCTGGAACAGGCGGAACACCGGATGGGCGAACCGGTCCGCCTCGATCATGGCCCACTGCTCGAGACGGTTGGCCGGCAGGTCTACTTTGTATACCACCTCTTCGTGCCAGGTATGAGCGTTCAGACCTGTCGCGCCCAGCGCGCGGTACACCCGATCCAGTTCATTGGGAACAGCCCACTTTGCCGCCTCTTCGGATACGCGGTTGATTTCGAGCAGCAACTGTTCCCGACGGATGGGATTTTTTTCCGTGAACCGCTGGTCATACAACTCGCGGATCCGGTCGAGCAGTGGTTTTTCCTGCTCGTAATTGACGGTACCAAGTTGCCGGGAACCCTTGAACAGGAGATGTTCCATATAGTGGGCCAGTCCGGTGGCATCGTCCGGGTCGTCCTTGCTGCCGGCCCGCACGGCGATTTCCGCGTAAATCCGCGGTTCTTCGTGGTTTTCGGAGATGTATACCTCCAGGCCGTTGTCCAGCCGGAAGGCTTTGACCTTGAGCGGATCGTCCGGGGCGGCATCAAACATGGCGGTCCACTCCGCGCCTGACGCCACGCATAGCAGCATCCCTGCCAGGAAACACCCCGCCGGGCATAACCTTTTCATAAGTTCCCCTTTCAGTGTGTGGATGGAGAT